>Ga0222661_1000010_pt1 | contig 164302 bp, 137 predicted proteins | sample AntAcemetagen551_FD_179851 | JGI IMG/M metagenome (GOLD analysis project Ga0222661, IMG submission 179851) | Saline water microbial communities from Ace Lake, Antarctica - #551 | ecosystem: Environmental > Aquatic > Non-marine Saline and Alkaline > Saline | place: Antarctica: Ace Lake...
GGCAGTGCGCCCCATACGCGGGAATTGAATAAAAAACGATCAATTTTTAGCGGTGGAAGGCAGGTTGTTGATACACCGAGGCTTCACCGGCCACGCCTGCCGGCCTCATGAGAAATCCGGGTTAGCGTGTCCTCGAAAGATTCCAGGCGGATGTACTTCACCAGGAGAGAGTTGCCGTCGGCAGTTTCTGGATTACCCTCGCGCCATTTTGATGTATAGCCAATTTTCTGAATGCGAGTCTTGAGTTTTGAGTCGAAATGCTCGCCGGCTTCAACCAATAGGAAGCGCCTATTGAAGCTTTCTTCAGCATTCAGCCTAATCACAGCATCAGCAGTGGTGCCTGAGCCTGCAAAGTAATCTGCAATGATGTCTCCATTAGCACTGCTGATTTTGATAACACGCTTGATTAGCTCCAGAGGTTTTGCTGTCAGGAATGCGCCTTCACGTCCAAAGTAGGACACACTTTCTTTCATGCCATCTTGAGAGTGACCGACATCCTGGCAAGACCACCATGTCCAAGGAACCATTCCATCCATTTCATTCAAGAAACGCTTAACTGCAGGTCTGCCCGTGCCATCTCGGCCAAAATACATGCGATTATCTGCAAGCAGTTGTTTGTACTTTTCCTCAACTACGCCCCAGCAACGTCCTGCTGGTGGTGTCATTACCTGACCTGCAGGGTTGGTAATTTCATACATTTGATTTGGGCGATACCCCTGAGCTGTAAAGTCAGCAGCTTTCCAGGGGCCGCGAGGGTCATCATCGCTGTTGTCAAATTGATTAGTTTGGGTCGCAGTCAGCGGAAGCTTGCGTCTTGTTTCTGCGAATTTTTCCCGTTCTACTGCGAAGCAGTGTACATATTCATGTGCATCGCTGATTATAGTCCTTACATCTGGGGCATATCTTTTCTGCCAAACAATATCAGCGATATGATTTTCAGCGCCAAATACTTGTTCGAGATTGAGTTTTAGGCGGTGCGATTCGTTGTCATCGATTGAGGCGAATAGCGAACCCTCAGGTTTTAGAAGAGAATGACCTTGCTCAACTGCATTGGCCATCATGGAGAGCCAAGAGGATTCTTTGTATCCATCCCTGTAGAGGAACTCTCCGGCGCCAGTGTTGTAAGGCGGGTCAATATAGACAGTTTTTACTGATTTTTTATAGCGCGTGTTCAGCAAGGCTAATGCATGGAAGTTGTGGGCGTTGACCAATACGCCATTGGCACGCTCCTCCAGCTCGCTAATGCTGGCAATGATGCGAGATTTGAGTTCGTCACTTAGCTGTGCCGTGTCTATTACCAGTGCGCTATTTTTGTTAAGAAAACTGGGGGTCAGTTGGGTAACTCTGATGTCAAACAGCTCCCTCCATTGCTTTAGTAGGCCATCCTCTGGTGCTGCATTGGCTTCAGCACAGATGTCGGAATATAGCTCTTCAGAGATGCGATCCAATGAGATCAGCCAATTCGTCTCAACTACGAATTTCTTCTTGAGCCAAAGCTTCTTCTGGAAGTCTTCGAGCTGGGCGAGAAAGTCGATAATACGGCGGGCAATCTTGCGCAGTACACGCAGCTTCTTCAGGTAGTCATCCACGCGCGGAGCATCGGCAGCTTCGATATCGTCGAGGCGGATGATCTCGTTCTTGATATAGAAATCCAGCTCACGACGCAGGAATCCACCCAGGTTTTTATGGATGAAGTAATCCATGGTATTGCGTGCAGTGAATTGACTCAGGTATTTCCCTAATAAAGTTCGATTAGGCTGCTTGCTAGTGGGTGCTGGCGAAAGTAAAATGCTGGGTTGCTGAGTTGCTGAGTTGCTGAGTTGCTGAGTTGCTGAGTTGCTGAGTTGCTGAGTTGCTGAGTTGCTGAGTTGCTGAGTTGCTGAGTTGCTGAGTTGCTGAGTTGCTGAGTTGCTGAGGCCAGCTTGGCGAGTTGATCGCCAATCACCTGTTCGGCTTCAGCCAGGCGTTTTTGTTGCCAGGTGGCCGCCTGGCCGGTTTTTTCATGATCCGGACGGTAGTCGAACTGGATAACGAGTTCCGGCAGGCCTTTATCGTTGGTTTCCAGTTTCAGCGGCTCTGCCGCGTGGATGATAAAGAAACGCTCCTGGCCCTCCTTGACGTTATTGTGCTCACCCTCTGCGGCAGCGGCCAGGCGGAAGTGCACCTTCAGCGGGGTGGCATGCGCGGGTTGGAAGTCGAAGCCGCTTTGCTGGCCTTGTTCCTTGGCCTGTGCCGTGCTGAGATCGAAGGTGAAGTTGCTCAGCGCTTCGCTCGACTTGATGTAGTACTGGTCTTTGTTGGCCCAGTGCAGCATGACTTCACGGCCGTCATAAGGCACGGCATAGGGCGCAGCGCGGCTATCGTTTTCGGCGACGAAGTAGCGCTTGGACATGAAGTCGCCTTTGTCGTAGTAGCGACTGAAGAAGCGGTACAGGTGCTCGTAGACCTGGGCATCATCCGCCAACACGCCGCCGCCGTCGCGGGCTTGCTGCTGAGCGAGCTCGAACTCCTTGCCAACCTTGGTGCCGCGATACTCGGGTTTCAGTTCACCCGTGGGCAGGAAGGCATCTTCGCCGAGTGTTTCGGCGACCTTGACCCGAGCGGCTTCGAGCGAGTCGTGGGCGTTGCTTTGCGATTGCTCGGCAAAGTGGGCATCGATCTCGCTGCCCAGTTCGGTATCGATAAAGGCCTTTATCTGGGCGCTACGGGCGTGAAGGATGCGGTACAAACCAAAGTCGAGCTCGGGTTGGTTGAGCTGGAACAGTTCGCCCAGCAGGGCGATGAATTGGTCTTTTTGCTTGCTCATGGGTACGTCTCGATAAAGGTCAGGCGTAGGCCTGGAATTCGTTGCTGTCGCGCGTCAGGAGCTGCATCAGCTTGGGATGAATGAAGAGTTTTTCCTTGCCGACCTGCACTTCGCGCAGCACGTCGATGCCGACTAGCTCTTTCAGGTAGCGGGAGGCGGCCTGACGCTGCGCGATCTGCTTGTTGACCAGGTTGCTGATACGGCAGTAGGGCTGTTCGAAAATCACGTCGACCAGCTCACGGGAATAGGTTTTCGGCAGGCGTTCGCGCACGAACTCGGTGGTGTGTTCCGAGAGGCTGCGGATGGCGGCGATCTTGGCGGTGGTCCAGCGGGCGGTTTCTTCCACGGCGCTGAGCATGTACAGCAGCCAAGGTTCCCAGACCTGTTCGCGGGTGACATCCAGCAGCAGGCGGTAGTAATCAGCGCGGTGAGCGATGATGTATCGGCTGAGGTAGAGAATCGGCAGGCTCAGCAGACCTTCCTGAATCAGGTACAGGGTGTTGAGCACGCGCCCGGTGCGGCCGTTGCCATCGGCGAACGGGTGGATCGCTTCGAACTGGTAATGCCCAACGGCCATGCGTACCAGCGGGTCGAGGTCGGTTTCGTTGTGCAGGAAGCGCTCCCAGTTGGCGAGCAGGTCGCGCAGATGGTCTTCACCTTCCGGTGGTGTGTAGATGATCTCGCCGCTGCGGTCGTTGGCCAACTGGGTGCCCGGCACCCGACGAATATCCATGTCCACGCCCTTGAGCGTGCGGCAGATCTCCACTGCCGTAACGGTCGAGAGTGGGCGCTCGCTCAAGGACAGATAGCCCTGGTGCAGGGCTTTGCGATAACGCAGGGCTTCCTTGGTGGCCGGGTCGGCGTGATTGTCGCCATCCTGGGCATGCTGGAAGAGCAAATCCGTGGTGGTGACGATGCTTTCGATTTCCGAGCTGTCCTTGGCTTCCAGCAGCGGGATGGTGTTGATCAGTACCGTCTGGTTGGGTATCAGTTCGGCTGCTTGCTTCAATTCCGCCAGGGCTGTGCGGGCCTCGATGCAGCGCTTGAGCACTGCACGGGTCTCCAGCTCTGCCGTGGGCGGCAATGGCGGAAGTTGGTTATAGGGCTTGTCGGCCTGCCAGGGCAGCGGGGATGCAGTCATGGATGCAGTCCTGATCCTTGGTATCCATCTAACAGGCCGTTGAAAAACTATCTGCGTTGCCATTGCTGCGTTAAAAACAGGCTCGTGCGCGAGTCCGATCAAAATGCTCATTTACAGCTCGTAAACTCCGCTTTTTCGCCTGCTTTTGCCTTGCACTGGTTGCCTCGCTTACGTTTTTCAACGGCCTGCTAGTGGCAAGGGCGCTCTGGTGAGCGCCCTTTTCGTGGTTGCAGTGTAAACATGTATGCATGACGTGTCGCTATTTTTAGATTTCGGCGACACGTTTTGCGTTCATGTCGCTGGTAGCGACATGTGTGCCCCTCGTGTTCTCGAAATGCTCTTTCGGCGACGTGTCAAATCACGGCCCAGCGCACGGTGAAGAGTGTTTGGGTACGGCTGGCGCGATGCAGGCGTTTCTCCAGAGCTTCTATGAGCGCATCGCGGCGCGCCTCGATTTCGTCCTCCACGGAGAAGATTTCCTGGCGTTGACGCCGCTGTTCTCCCTCTACCTTGCGGATGTCATCCTGCAGACGGCGGGCTTCGTCCATGCTTTGGGCAACGTGCGCCTGACGTTTCAGTCCTTTGAGCTTGAGCTTGGTGTCCTGTAGGGCTTGCTCGGCAGCGAGAATGCGGTCTTCGGCCCAAGCATCGAGCTTGTCGCGTTCTTGCTGGAAGAACTTGTCGTTTTGTTCCAATGCTTGGCTCAACGCGGCATCGATCTGGCGACGGGCATTGCCATGCAGATCATCCGGCGGGCTGATCTGCGTTGGCTCTACATGTGCGCAAAGCTGGAAGAGCTTCTCGCAGGCTTCTTGATCGAGTAGCTCGCCGCTATCGGTCATGGCGGTGAAAACCAAGTGCTCTTCGCGCTGAAAACTGTCGAGCTCCAGCAGGTTGAGTTGCAGCCAGCCCTGTTTACCCAGCAGTTGCTCGATCACGCTTATGCGTGGGTTACGAGCTTCAAGCCATTGCGCATAACTGAAGTGCAGCGTTGCGCTGGGCGTAGAGGCGCTGCGGCCTCGATCGAGAACGTATTCACCAAGCGGGTGTGTAAGCCGGTAGATGCGGGCGTTTTCAGGCTGGATCTGCTTGGCCTGTTCGCCTTTGCGGATGAGCTGATAATGCCCTGTGGCCACCTGTGGAAGAGGTGGCAGCTTGAGATCGAAAGCCAGGTTCTGGCTGTCGAATTTAGCGTGCTCAGCCAGGATGAACTGAGTTAGCTTCCAGAACAGGCGGGTGATACGGTCTAGCTGGCTTTCGGCGCGCTCTTTGTGGGTCTTGAGCAGGCTGTGAATGTCTGCATCGAAGTTTTCCAGCAGGAGCTTTTCGGTTTCCAGCATTCTTGCCTGGATGTCGGCGTCCAGTTCGGCACGCAAGCTGGTGAACGCTGCGTCGATCTCTCGTGGGGTGCGGCAGCAGTCGTAGATCTCAGCAATGCGCTTCTCGAAATCAATGCCGGCTTCGATCCTGCCGAGCACTTGGTCAGACGCACCAAAAACGCCATCGAACAAATGAAACTTGTCCTGAAGGAGTTCCAGGACTCGTCGATCTGCGGCATTGCGCTGGTTGAGGAAGTTGATGACGACTACGTCAAACCGTTGGCCATAGCGGTGGCAACGCCCAATGCGCTGTTCTACTCGTTGCGGGTTCCACGGCAGGTCATAGTTCACGACCAAAGAGCAGAACTGTAGGTTTACACCTTCGGCGGCAGCCTCGGTCGCAATCAGAATTTCGGCCGTATCACGGAAGTGATCGATAAGCGCTGTGCGGCGATCGATAGCTGGCGAGCCGGTTACACGGTCACTACCCTGGTAGCGAGCCAGCCAGCGTTGATAGATGCCGGTAGCGGCCTCACCCTGGTTGCCACCACTGAAGGTGACGACTTTGCCAAGGTGGCCGTGGGCTTCTAGAAAACGGGCCAGGTACTCTTGAGTCCGGCGTGACTCGGTGAAAATGACGGCCTTGCGTTGGGCGCCCATGCCGGACATGCGTGCAAAGCCTTGCTCCAGCGCATTGAGCAAGGCGAATGATTTCTGGTCTTCGCGAATGCTGTGGGCAATCTCGATGTAGGTATCGAGCTCGGTGATTTCCTTGCTCAGCAGCTCGAAGTCGATCTTGCTTGCAGAGTCTTGGGCTTCGTAGCTAGCTGCCGCTTCTGCGGCTTCCAGGAGGTCTTCTTCGAGTTCGTTCTCTTCGATCAGATGCTCGAACCATTGCTCATCAATGCTCTGGCGATCCAGTAGCTTCTGTAGACGCGCTTTGATGGCTTCAAGGGTAGCCAGAACGGCTTCTGTCGAAGAGGCCAGGAGCTTGCGCAGGATGAGTGCGACGAGATGCTTTTGCCGCTGTGGAAAGCCGTAGCTGAAGTCGCGATGCAAGTAGGCGGAAATGAGATCGTAGAGGCGCTGTTCATCATCGCTGGGGGTGAACGGCGTAGTCAGTGCGTGACGCTGCGTATAGGGCACGTACTCAAGGACGTCTTTACGCAGTGTGCGCTTGATGAAGGCATGCAGGCGGCGACGTAGCGCAACTAGATCCGCGTCGATGTTGCTGTACTGGGCACGGAAGCTGCGCTCATCGCCGAAGATGTCTTCGTCTATCAAGGAGCTGAGACCATACAGCTCCATCAATGAGTTCTGCAGCGGTGTGGCGGTCAGCAGAAGCTTGCGTCGTCCAGCCAATGAACGCTTGAGCGACTGGCCGGTTTCATTGCTTTTGCGATGGGCGTTACGCAGCTTGTGGGCTTCATCGATGGCGACCAAATCCCAGGGAATGTTGCCAAGCTGCTCTTCCATCCGGGCTGCAAAGTTCAGCGACATAATGCTGATGACGTCGCGATCCAATGGATCGTAGATGCCTTGCTCGCGGAGCAATTTCCAGGTCCGTGCGTCCAGCACCTGAGTCGGTAGATTGAATTTGTCGGAGAGCTCCTGTGCCCACTGTTTGCGCAGCGCTGCCGGGCAGATGACGAGCAAACGACGGCGGCGTTCTGCCCACATCTGGCACAGGACCAAGGCGGCCTCGATCGTTTTGCCGAGGCCTACCTCATCCGCCAGCATCACCCCTTTGCTGAGTGGGTTGTGCAAGGCGAAAAGAGCTGCGTCTATCTGGTGTGGATTGAGATCGACACTGGCATCGAATAACGATTGGGAGAGCCGATCCTCTTCGCTGGCAGCGCGACGGCGCGTGAGCTCCCAGGCGAAATATTTGGCGTGATGCGGGGTAAGGCTGCTTGGGGGCGTGAGCGACGGCATCAGGTTCCCTCGGTAATGTCCTTTAAACCGTGCGGTGCAGTCTTACAAGCAAGGGCGGTAAGGGCAATATGTCATCAACCTGTCATTCACACGTCATAGGCTCGCGCTCATCTCAACGAGGAGCGCACCATGCATTACACCCGAGTGGCCGTGATGGCCGGTCTATTCGCCTGGGCAGGTCTGAGCCAGGCTGACGTCCGTGTCGAAGGGCTGGTGGAATACGGCATCTTCAGCAGCCAGTATCAGGACTACCAGCCCGGCGAGCGGGTACTGACCCGCAGCAACCAGGAAATCGAGCGTACCGAGCAGATTCCCGCCAAGCTAGGCACCAAGTTCGGCATGCGTTACAGCCTGGCCGGCAAGCGTGAGGGCGAACCACCCCTGACGTTGTTGTACCTCACGCCAGGCGTTGTCACGCCGGATGGTCAGCGTCATGACAAGTTCGAAGTGCAGCAGAAGCTGGTGGTCGGTGCACCGCAGGACGTGATGGCCTTCGAATTCACCGAGCATCATGAAGTGGTGCCCGGCGAATGGCATTTCATCGTCTATCAGGGGGATCGCAAGCTGGCCGAACAGCGCTTCATGGTGCGTTGATCAGAGCAGGATGATCGCCCAGGTCAGGGCGATCATCAGCAGCGCGACCATCTGCGCCGCGCTGCCCATGTCCTTGGCCTGCTTGGACAGTGGGTGCAGGTTCAGCGAGATGCGGTCGACCACCGCCTCAATGGCGGAATTGAGCAGTTCCACCACCAGCGCCAATAGCGGCACCAGCATCAGCAACGCGCGCTCGGCGCGGCCGACATCGACCAGGCAGGCCAGCGGCAACAGCACCAGGTTCAACCACACCAACTGACGGAACGCGGCTTCACCCCGGTAGGCCGCGCGCAGCCCGGCTAGCGAGTAGCCGGTGGCGTCGAGGATGCGCGCCAGGCCTCGGCGGCCCTTGAAGGACAGGGCGTCCAGATCGGGGCTGTCGTTCATGATTGCCCACCCCATAGATCGTTCAGCGCACGCTGGTAAGCCTGGCGTAGGTAGAGCATGTCAGCCTCGGGCATGCCGCCACCGTGGCGTTGCAGCTGGCCGAGATCACGCCGCGAAGCGCTGGCGATACGCCAATGCCGGCGGCTTTTCTCCAGATCCAGCAGGGCGATGTCCACATCACCGTCGCTGCGAGCTTTGACGAACAGATGCTTGGCGTAGCAGCAGCCATGCTGCCATCCACCCAGGTGCAGACGCGCCAGGGTGACGGCCAGGCGTTGCAGCATGGCCTGGTGGAGCTTCGCTGCATGCGCCTCTTCGTACCACTGTTCCAGGCTGACGAAGTCCTGCAGCGCTTCGGTGACCAACAGCGCCTGCCACTGCCCGCTCTGCTTGCGCGCCGAGCAGTAGACGATCTTCGGCGTGCGGATGCCGAGGCGGGCGAGGGCGCGGTAGGCCTGCAGCTCGCGCAGGATGGTTGGCCGCCCCAACGGGTGGCGCAGCGAGCGGTAGAGATGCCCGCTCTGGCGCTTGCAGAACAGCAGGGGCCGGCTTGTGTCACAGTGTTGCAGCAGGCGCACGCCACTTTCGCCGCCGCGTCGCTGATTGGCCGGCTCGACCCATTCCCCGGGGCTGTACCACCAGCGATCGAATTCGGTCGAGGGCAGGGCGGCCATTGCCTGTTCGCTGAGGACGCCCATCTCAGGCCACCTTGCGCAGGACGTAGGTGCGCCACATGGCGTAGCCGGGGAGGAAGTCCAGGTGGCCGAGAATGGCGAAGCCGGCCTGACGAAATTCCTCTTCCACCGTGCTGCGAGCGACGACGAAGCGGTTCTGGTTTTCCGCGGCGCGGCCCTGAGCCGTTCTACGGGCCTCCAGACGGCGGCGTTTCCAGGCTTTGTAGTTGCCGTCGACCCATAGCGAGACGATCACCGTATCGCGGCTGACGCGATGAAACTCGCGAAGGATGGCCAGGCGGTGTTCGGCCGATTCGATGTGATGCAGCAGACGGATGCAGAAGACGCAGTCCACCGCATTGGCGCCCAGGTCGATATCGAAGGCCGAGGTGCGGAAGCTGTTGATCCGCGCCACCACTTCAGGCGTTTGCGCAGCGCGGGCGGTGGCGATCATGTCGGCCGAGTTGTCGGCGGCGAAGATCACCCGGTTCGGCTGCTCGCAGAGCATCGGCCAAAAGCGCCCGGCGCCGCAGGGCAGGTCGAGTACCAGATTCGGCTCATCGGCCATCTGCAATGCACGGCGCGCCACCTGTACGTCGCGCCAGTGCGACAGGCGTCGGGCCAGGCCATCCTGATGCTTGTGCAGGTATTGCTGCGAATGCTCGAAATCGTACTTGCGGGAAAAGTCCAGTTCGATGGGGCTAGGCTTAGGCATGACGAACGTCCTTTGATGGGTACGTTCGTCAGCCTAAAGAGCAGGGCATCAAGGCCGCGTCAAAGGGGTGTGAAAATTTCGTCAAGCGCCATTGTTCAGGGTGACCCGGAAGCGGGTATGACCTGGCTCGCTCTGCAAACTGACGCTCCAGCCCTGTTTGGCGCAAATGCGTTTGACCAGCGATAGCCCCAGCCCGAGCCCCTCGCCACGTGCCTGCGAGCCGCGCACGAAGTGCTGGAAGATCTGCTCGTGCTGCTCGGCAGGAATGCCGGCGCCGCTGTCCTCGATACGAAACGCGCCCGCTTCGAGGATCAGGCGCACACTGCCGCTCTCGGTGTAGTGCAGGGCATTGCGTAGCAGGTTGGCCATCACCGTACCGAGGAACGTGGCGTTGTAGCGGCCGTCGTCCTGGCCTTCCTCGATCAACTGGAAGTCCAGGCCTTTCTCTTTCATCAGCGCGCCCCAGCGACTGGCTTGCTCATCGGCGACGGCAGCCAGGGTACGGTCGCCGACGAACGCGGCTTCGTTGCTCTTGTCGCGCGCCAGCTGCAGGAATGTCTGCACCAGTTCGCGCATTTCCTCACTGGCGCGGGCGATGCGCGCCACCTGTTCCTTCTCGCGCGAGCCCAGGGGCGCCTCGGCAAGCAGCTCGCAGGAAGTGGCGATGACCATCAGCGGTGTACGCAGTTCGTGGCTGACATCGCTGGTGAACAGACGCTCGCGCTCCAGGGACTGACGCACCTGGCCCAGCGTGCTGTCGAAGGCAGCGGCCAACTGGCCGATTTCGTCGTCGGGGTAATCCGGTGCCAATGGTGGCGCCAGCGGATGCAGCTGGTCGCGATGGCGCACCTGCTGGGCCAGACGGCTAATTGGCGCCATGACCTTGCGCGCCATCATCAACCCCAGGCCCCAGGCGGCGACCACCGTCAGCAGGAAGCCTGCCAGCACCACATTGAGCAGCGCATTCTCGCGGGCTTCGAATTCCTGTTGCTCCTGCACCAGCATGTAGGTCTCGCCGTTGATCTTCTGTACGTAGACGTAAAACGCCTCGTTGCCGCTGACGACCTCGTTGAACCCTTCCAGCAGGCCGTCATATTCGGGCGGGATGGCATAGTCGGGATTATTCGACGAGAAGAAGCGGGTGCTGGAGTCCAGGCGCGGTGGGCGCCCCTGGCGGATGTCCTCGTTCAGTGTTTCACCCAGCTCGCGACTCATCTCCTGGGAAACCAGATGCTCCTCGATGAAATGCACCACACCGTCGATGCTCAACGAGAACAGGCCGCTGACCATCACCGTCATCAGCACGAAGGCGATCAGAATCCGGCGCTGGAAGGGCTGCTTAGACAGCATCGGGGTTCTCCGCCAGGCGATAGCCGACGCCGTGGATGGTGTGCAGCAGTGGTGTGGGAAAGGGCTTGTCGAGTACCTGGCGTAGTTGATGGACATGGCTGCGCAGGCTGTCACTGTCCGGGCAATCGTCGCCCCACAGGGCTTCTTCCAGCGCTTCACGGCGTACCACCGCTGGGCTGCGTTGCATGAGGATGGCCAGCAGCTTGAGGCCCAACGGGTTGAGCTTGAGCAGTTGGCCGGCGCGACTGACCTGCAGGGTATCGAGGTCGTAGCTGAGATCGGCGACCTGCAGCTGGCGTTTGCGGCTGCCGCGGCTACGGCGCAGGACCGCTTCGATGCGCGCCACCAGCTCGGACAGCGCGAAAGGCTTGATCAGATAGTCATCGGCGCCGGCATTGAGCCCCTTCAGGCGATCATCCAGCGCATCGCGCGCGGTCAGCATGAGGATGGGGACTTCGCTGCGACCATCCTCGCGCAGGCGCTTGCACACCTGATAACCGTCGATGCCCGGCAGCATGATGTCCAGCACGATCAGGTCGTAGTGGCCGCTGCTGGCCAGGTGCAGGCCGCTCAGGCCGTCCTGCGCGCAGTCGACGGAAAAGCCCTTGAGCTGCAAATAGTCGAGCACGTTGGCGAGGATGTCTCGGTTGTCTTCGATGACCAGAATGCGCATCGCGGGTTATTCCTGGGTTTGACGATTTTTTTCACACGGCTTTGACGAGAGGCTCACAGCTCGCCTCGCAGACTGCGGCTCGTTCATCCTACAAGGATCATACGATGCCACGTCTCCATTACGCGCAACTTCGTTATCTGTCGATCATTCTGCTGGCTTGGCTGGCGGTTTTCTTCCTCACTCGTAGCGTGCTGCTGATTGCGCATCTGGGCGATGCCGGTGTCACCCTGCCGAACCTGCTTGGCCTGTATGGCGTCGGTCTGATCTATGACCTGAGCTTCCTGGTCTACGCCGCCGCGCCGCTGGCGCTTTACCTGCTGCTGTGTCCTGCCTGGTTGTGGCAGCGCCGTTGGCACCAGCGTCTGTTGATCGCCCTGGCGGCCTTCAGCCTGTTCGCGATGTTCTTCACCGCGGTGGCCGAATGGCTGTTCTGGGACGAGTTCGGCGTGCGCTTCAACTTCATTGCCGTGGACTACCTCGTGTACTCCAAAGAGGTCGTCGACAACATTCTCGAGTCCTACCCGATCTATCCGCTGCTGGCGCTGTTGGCGGTCTTGGCCATCGGCTTGACCGTAGCGCTGCGCCGGCCGCTGCGTGCGGCGTTGCAGGCGCCGCGTTTGCCACGGCTGCGTGCGGTCTATGCACTGGTAATGCTGGCATTGTTGGTCGGGCTGTGCAGCGGCCTGGTGGGGCAGGACGCGCCGCGTAGCCTGGGTGGCAATACCTACCAGCGTGAGCTGGCGAGCAATGGCCCGTACCAGTTCTTCGCTGCGTTTCGTAACAACGAGCTGGACTATCAGCAGTTCTACGCCACCTTGCCCGATGCTGCGGTGGCCGAGCAGTTGCGCGCCGAAGTGGCCGAGCCCAATGCGCGCTTCATCGGCAGTGACCCGCAGGACATCCGCCGGGTGATCGACAACCCCGGCCAGGCGCGCAAGCTCAACGTGGTGCTGGTCACCATCGAGAGCTTGAGTGCCAAGTATCTGGGCAGTTTTGGCGATACCCGTGGGTTGACCCCGAACCTGGACGAGCTGCGCAAGCACAGCCTGGTGTTCACCAATTTCTATGCCACGGGTACGCGCACCGACCGCGGTCTGGAGGCGCTGACCCTGTCGGTACCGCCGACCCCGGGGCGCTCCATCGTCAAGCGCATCGGCCGCGAGTCCGGCTATGCCAGCCTGGGCCAGCAGTTGGGCGCGCAGGGCTACGACAGCGTCTTCGTCTATGGCGGGCGCGGATACTTCGACAACATGAACGCCTTCTTCGGCGGCAATGGTTATCGCATCGTCGATCAGAGCAGCGTCGATGAGTCCGAGATGAGCTTCCAGAATGCCTGGGGCATGGCCGACGAGGATCTCTACCATCAGGCGCTGAAGGTGGCCGATAGCGACCATGCGGCCGGCAAGCCGTTCTTCCTGCAACTGATGACAACCTCCAATCACCGGCCTTACACCTACCCGGACGGGCGTATCGACATCGCCTCCGGCGAGGGGCGTGAGGGAGCAGTGAAATACACCGACTACGCCATCGGCCAGTTCCTGGCGCAGGCGCGCAGCAAGCCCTGGTTCGACAACACGCTGTTTGTCTTCGTCGCCGACCACACCGCAGGCAGCGCCGGGCGTGAGGATCTGCCGGTGGCCAACTACCAGATCCCGCTGTTCATCTACTCGCCCAGGTATGTCAAACCGGCGCAGTACACCGATGTGGCCAGTCAGATCGACGTAGCACCGACACTGCTTGGTCTGCTCAACCTGGATTACGTCTCCACTTTCTTCGGTCGCAACCTGCTGCGCGCCGACCACGCGCCCGGGCGGGCACTACTCGGCAACTACCAACATCTGGGCCTGTTCGATGGGCAGAACCTGGCGATTCTCAGCCCGCGCCAGGGCATGCGTCGCCACGACGATGCTCTGGGCCTGAGTCATGAGTGGCGGGTGGATGATGCCGATCCGCTGTTGCGGCGCGACATCGCCTACTACCAGGGCGCCAGTCATGCCTTCGGCAAGCGGCTGATCGCCTGGCAACCAGACGCTCAATCGAGCCAGCAGCTCAGCCAGCGCTAAGGAGTGAAGATGCCGTCTCGTTATTTCGATTTTCGCCTGGCGCTGGGTATTGCGCTGCTGCTGATGGCGCTGTTGCTGGTAGTCGATCCCAGCCCTGTGGACTTCGCCCTGGCCCGTCTGTTCTACGAACCTGGCCAGGGCTTCATCGGTCGTAGCAGTTTCTGGCTCGAAGACATCCTGCATGACCGTGCCAAGCAGGCGCTGATCATGCTCGGTGTGCTGGCCATCGCCGGCTTTCTGCTCAGCCTCATGCCGACACGGCTGCGTGCCTGGCGTCGACAGCTCGGTTATCTGGTGCTGGCGCTGGGTCTGTCGACTTCGGTGGTCACGCCACTGAAGACCCTGACCGGTATGCATTGCCCCTGGAGCCTGAGCGAGTTTGGTGGCCAGGAGCAGTTCACCCCGCTGCTGAGCGAACGTGCACCCACCGCCAGCCCCGGCCAACCCCGGCCGATGCAGGCCGGGCGGGCATGCTTCGGCAGGATTCTCGCTGCTGGCGCTGTTCTTCGTCTTGCGCGACCGCCGCCCACGTGCCGCGCGAATCGCGCTGGTGGTGGCGTTGGGGCTGGGTTCGCTGTTTTCCCTGGGGCGGATGTTGCAGGGCGCGCACTTTCTCTCGCACAACCTGTGGACGCTGCTGATCAACTGGGTGATCTGCGTGCTGACCTACCGCTGGCTGCTTTACCGAGCGCCTGTCGCACAAAACGCAGGGAATCAGGTGGTCTGGGGAGAAACCTGCCGATGAACAGACTCCAACAGGGCTTGCGCCTGGCGTTGGCCGCCGTGGTTTTCGTCAGTGCGCTGTTGGCGCTGCCCCTGAGCATGGCGTGGGGCGCGACGACGTCGGCGGCGCCCGTGCAGGGCGTACGCCCGGGCAACTGGGCACAACCCTTGGATACCCGTATCAACCTCTATCGCATGGCGCCAGATCTGTACCGCAGCGCGCTGCCGACGGCGAAAGACTGGCCGCAACTGCAGGCGCTCGGTGTTACCACGGTGATCAATTTCTACCAGCACGGCGACGATCAATGGCTGGTCGACCCGCGCGTCCAGCAGGTTCATCTGCCGCTGCGCACGGACCGTATCGACGACACCGACGTCATCGAGGTGCTGCGCAGCATCCGCTAGGCACAGGGGCGTGGCGCGGTACTGATTCATTGCAAGCATGGGCAAAACCGTACCGGGCTGATCGCCGCCCTGTACCGGGTGATCTACCAGAACTGGAGCAAGGAACAGGCATTGGCAGAAATGCGCGGTGGCGGTTTTGGCGGCGAAGAGCGTATGGGCGACGCCGAGCGCTACCTGCGCGACGCCGACATTCCGGTGTTGCGTTCAGCATTGGCCACAGGCGCCTGTAGCACCAGCGCATGGGCGCTGTGCGCGTTAAAGGATCGGCTGCTCGGCGTAATCGAGGGGGTATGAAGTCATGAAGGTCGCGCGTTTGCTGATCTGTGGCCTGTCGTTGCTGGTCTTGCTGGGGTGTCAGAGCCTGCGCGAGCAGATGCTGGCAGAGAACTATCCGCCGACCTTCGTCGACGGCTTCGAGGACGGTTGCAGCAGTGGGCGTTCGGCTGTTGGCCCGCTCGGTCAGTTCGACAAGGACGTGCCACGTTACATGGCCGAGCCGCTGTATGCCCGCGGCTGGGAGGATGGCTTCCGCCAATGCGAAGACGTGCAGCGCATCGATGACTGGCAGGCGCGTTGGGAGGAGCAGTGGCGAGATGACGAATGGCGACACCACGTCGACCAGGCGATGGCCAAGGCTCTGCGTCGTTAGAAATTTCTTTATGTCCTTATCAAGAGCGACTGAATCACGTCGATAAGAACGAAGGGATTAGGGTCTGTTGCCGTTTCGCGCACGGCTCGCGTCGAAACGGCAACAGACCCTAGTACAATCTCTGAAGGTCTTTTGCCAAGTGCGGCGAAGGATGTCTCGATTTCTGCGCGCAATGGGAGTTGCAAAAATGTCGCTGCGTAATCTTTCTATCGCACCACGGGCTGCTTTGGGATTCGGTCTAGTAGCTTTGCTGGTGTTGCTGCTTGGGGCTTTTTCGCTGTTGCAGATGAGCGAGATGCGCAAGCAGTCCGAGGTAGTCGATCAGGATTGGCTGCCAAGTATTATGGCGCTGGGGGAGGTCAGCCAGGACTTCCTGCGTCTGCGTGCCGTGACGCTGCGGCTGATGCTCAGTCGTGAGCCTGATGAGCTTCAGAGGAACCTGCGCCTTGCCGATGAACTGCGTACTGAGTTGAGTGAGGCTGACTCTTCGTATCAAAAGCGTATCTCCGGTAGTGAGGAGCGTAGCCTTTACGAGGTTTATCGCCGAGCCGAAGCGGCCTACTTGCAGGAGCAGGGCAAGATCGTTGCCTTCATTCGCCAAGGTAACTTCGACGATGCCATTGCCGTGACCCGTGGCACGATTAATCAACATGCCGATGATATGGCGCGTGCTCTAACTGATCTTTCCGAGCTGAACCGCAAGGGCGCTATGGAGGCAGCTCGCAAGGCTGGGCAGGTGTTCGATTCGGCGCGTACTTGGGTAGTGGTGATGATGGCACTGGCGGCGCTGGCTACCGTGGGGCTGGCACTGCTGCTGACCCGTAGCATCGTCGCGCCGCTGACCGAGGCGGTACGTCTTGCCGAGGTAGTGGCGTCGGGTGATCTGACCCAGAGCATCCACGTCGAGGGCCGTGACGAGCCGGCACGGCTGCTAAACGCCCTGAAAAGCATGCAGCAGAGCCTGCGTAACACCATTCAGAGCATCGCCGACTCGTCCAATCAACTGGCATCGGCATCCGAAGAATTGCATGCGGTGACCGAAGATTCGACTCGCGCCCTGCATCAGCAGAACGCCGAGATCGAACAGGCTGCTACGGCAGTCAACGAGATGACTGCCGCGGTCGAAGAGGTCGCGCGTAATGCGGTGAGTACCTCGGAAGCCTCGCGCGCCTCTACCGTGACCGCACAGCAGGGGCGCGAGCAGGTGCGCCAGACCGTGGACTCCATCGGTCAGCTGGCTGATGACGTAAATGGCACCGCGGGTGAGGTTGAGAAGTTGGCCGAGCGGGTCCGTGAGATCAGCAAGGTGCTTGACGTGATCCGCTCCATTGCCGAGCAGACCAACCTGTTGGCGCTCAATGCGGCCATCGAGGCGGCGCGTGCCGGTGATGCGGGACGAGGCTTCGCTGTAGTGGCTGACGAGGTGCGTGCGCTGGCGCATCGCACTCAGCAATCCACGCAGGAGATCGAGCAGATGATCGGTGCCATTCAAAGCGGCACCGATCAGGCGGTCGGGTCGATGCAGAGCAGCAACAATCGCGCCCGCTCCACCCTTGAGGTGGCCCAGGCTGCGGGCGCGGCGCTGGAGTTGATCACTCAGGCGATCTCCTCGATCAACGAGCGCAACCTGGTGATTGCCAGTGCGTCGGAAGAGCAGGCTCAGGTGGCGAGGGAGGTGGATCGCAATTTGGTCAATATTCGCGATCTGTCGCTGCAGAGTTCGGCGGGTGCCAACCAGACCAGTGCGGCTAGCCAGGAGCTGTCGCGCCTGGCGATCGACCTGAACAACCTGGTAGCGCGTTTCAAGGTCTGAGGCACGGCCATTTTCCCTCCTGCCAGCGGCAGGGGAAAGCAGCACGAACGAAAACGGCGCCCGAAGGCGCCGTTTTCTTTACCGCGGCAGCAGTTACTTGCCGGCCCAGCGCTTGAGCACCAGGGTGGCATTGGTGCCACCGAAGCCGAAGCTGTTGCTCATCACGGTATCGAGCTTGGCGTTCTCGACGGTGGTCAGCTGGATCGGCATGTCAGCCACTTCCGGGTCGAGCTCGTCGATGTTGGCCGACGCGGCGATGAAGTTACCTTCCATCATCAGCATGCAGTAGATCGCTTCCTGCACGCCGGCAGCGCCGAGACTGTGGCCGGACAGGCTCTTGGTCGAGCTGATGGCCGGGGCCTTGTCGCCGAATACGGCGCGCACGCCTTTGATTTCCGCAACGTCGCCAACCGGCGTCGAGGTGCCGTGGGTGTTCAGGTAGTCGATCGGGGTGTCGACGGTGGCCAGCGCCTGCTGCATGCAGCGGATCGCGCCTTCGCCGCTCGGAGCAACCATGTCGTAGCCATCGCTGGTGGCGCCGTAACCGACGATTTCCGCGTAGATCTTGGCGCCGCGGGCCAGAGCGTGCTCCAGCTCCTCGACCACGACCATGCCGCCACCGCCGGCGATGACGAAACCGTCACGCTTGGCGTCGTAGGCGCGCGAGGCTTTTTCCGGGGTCTCGTTGTACTGGGTGGAGAGGGCACCCATGGCGTCGAACAGGCAGCTCTGACTCCAATGTTCTTCTTCACCGCCGCCGGCAAAGACCACGTCCTGCTTGCCCAGCTGGATCTGCTCCATGGCCTGGCCGATGCAGTGTGCGCTGGTGGCGCAGGCCGAGGAGATGGAGAAGTTGACGCCCTTGATCTTGAACGGAGTCGCCAGGCACGCCGATACGGTGCTGCCCATGGTGCGGGTTACGCGGTATGGGCCGATGCGCTTGACGCCTTTTTCGCGCAGGGTATCGATGGCTTCCATCTGGTTGACGGTGGAAGCGCCACCGGAACCGGCGATCAGGCCAGTGCGCGGATTGGAAACCTGCTCTTCGCTGAGGCCGGAGTCCTTGATCGCCTGTTCCATCGACAGATAGGCGTAAGCCGCAGCGTCGCCCATGAAGCGGAACAGTTTGCGGTCGATCAGCTCTTCCAGGTTCAGGTTGACCGAACCGGAGACATGACTACGCAGGCCCATTTCGGCGTAGGAGGGGTTGAAACGGATGCCTGATTTGCCCACGCGAAGGCTGCCGGCAACGGTTTCTTTGTCATTGCCCAGGCAGGAAACGATGCCCAGACCGGTGATCACTACACGACGCATGTGCAAGTCCTTCAGAAGCTGTCGGTGGAGGTGAACAGGCCGACGCGCAGGCCTTCGGCGCTGTAAATTTCGCGACCGTCGACGGCTACGGTGCCGTCGGCGATGCCGAGGATCAGCGAGCGGCTGATGGTGCGCTTGATGTGAATGTTGTAGGTGACCTTCTTGGCGGTCGGCAGTACCTGACCGAAGAATTTCACTTCGCCGCTACCCAGGGCACGGCCGCGCCCCGGGTTGCCTTGCCAGCCGAGATAGAAGCCGACCAACTGCCACATGGCGTCGAGACCGAGGCAGCCCGGCATGACCGGATCACCCTCGAAGTGGCAGCCGAAGAACCACAGGTCCGGATTGATATCGAGCTCAGCGACGATTTCGCCCTTGCCGTACTTGCCGCCGGTTTCGCTGATGTGAGCGATGCGATCGATCATCAGCATATTTGGGGCGGGCAGTTGCGCGTTCCCCGGGCCGAACAGTTCGCCGCGGCTGCAGGCGAGCAGATCTTCCCGGGTGTAGGCGTTTTGTCTTGTCATGCGAGCTCCTCAATTGTCCCCACGCTTCTAAGGCTGGGCGAATCGTCCTGGCCGGCGACGTCTGGATAGGCGTCTGCCGGCAGCCTAGTCATAGACTGTTGCGTTGTGGTGAAAGTCACAGCGCAGTGAGTACAGTTGTACTCTGCTGCTTCCATGTTGTCACAGTTGCCGCAGTTTCCCCTTGTAACGCCATCTTGTCACGGCCGCCACTCGCCTATGGTCGGGCTGGCAGCCAGCGCAGCAGAATGCGTTGCAAATCTGCACGTTTGAATGGTTTTGCCAGGTAATCGTTCATTCCCGCTTCCAGGCAGGCTTCGCGGTCGCCCTGCAGGGCATTGGCGGTCAGGGCGATGATCGGTACCTGCTGGCATTGCTGGAGCTGGCGGATCTGCCGCGTCGCCTCGTAACCGTCCATCAGGGGCAGCCTGCAGTCCATCAGGATAGCGGCGTAATCGTGTCGGCTGCAGTTCTGTCCGGCCTGCTGGCCGTCGCCGACCAGGCTGACCTGATAGCCCAGGCTGCGCAACATGGCCTCGATGACCGTCTGGTTGACCGGATTGTCCTCAACCAGCAACACCGACTGACCCTCGCCGCTACCCAGGTTTTGAGTGTCACTGCTTTGTACGGGTTCGTTGCGGGCCAGAAAGGGCAGCGGTATTTCCAGGGTAAACACCGAGCCTGTGCCCAGTTGGCTTTCCGCGCGCAGGGTGCCGCCCATGCGCTCGGCCAGGGTGCGGGCGATCGGCAGGCCGAGGCCGGTGCCGCCGTAGCGGCGGGAAATCGACGTGTCCGCCTGCTGGAAAGCATCGAACATATGCTCCAGGCGCTCGTCGTCGATGCCGATGCCGCTGTCGCGCACGGCGCAGGTGAACCACAGCACCTGGTCGTCCAGCTTCTGCCAGCGGGTCTCCACGCGAATCTGGCCTTCTTCGGTGAACTTCAGTGCGTTGCCGATCAGGTTGACCAGAATCTGCCGGATGCGCGTGGGATCGCCGCGCACTTCCAATTGGTCCAGACCTGGCTGGGTTTCCAGCAGCAGTTGCAGGCCGCGTTGCTGGGCGCTGTGCTGAAACACCTGGACCGAGCCCTGCAACAGCTCGGTAAGGTTGAAGGGGATGGCTTCGAGTTCCAGGGCGCCGCGCTCGATGCGTGAGAAGTCGAGAATGTCGTTGATCACCTTGAGCAGGTGCTCGGTGGACTCGGTGGCCAGGGCGGCGTACTCGTTCTGCTCGTCGTTCAGGCTGGTGGTTTCCAGCAGTTGCAGCATGCCCAACACGCCATTCATGGGGGTGCGCAGTTCGTGGCTCATCATGGCCAGGAAGTCGGACTTGGCCCGGTTGGCCTGCTCGGATTCCTCGCGCGCCTGGATCAATTCGGCAATCGCCTGTTGCTGCTCGCGACCGCTCTGCTCGAGGGCGCAGGCGAGGTTGTTGATATGCCGGGCGAGGTCGGTCAGTTCGTCATTGCCGCGCTCGATCAGCGAGGGGCGATAATCGCCGCTCTGGATGCGTTCCAGGGCTTGGCCCATGGCACTCAGCGGTTGCGCCAGGCGCCTGGCCAGGCGACGGGCGAGCAGGAAGGTCAGGAGCAGGGCAAACAATGAGAGAACGCCGGCCTTGAACAATATCTCCTGCTGGCGCGTATTGAAGGTGTCGTTGGACATGCCCACCACCACCCGGCCCAGGTAGCCGTCGCCGAGTGCCTTGCCCAAGGGTGGCAGCGCTTGCGTATGGGCAGGCTGGCCCTGCAGGCGAATCGGTGCCTGGAACACCTCGACCTGCGGCGTGCTATGGCCTTGTTCCTTGGGCCGTTCGACATACACCAGAATGTTGTCGTCGCGGTCACGCACTTCAGCGAAACGCACGTCGGGGGTGCCGAGGGTGGCACGCAGCAGGCTTTCCAGCGTGTCGAGGTTGTCGTTGAGCACGCCGTACTCGGTGGCTGGCGCCAACTGGTTGGCGATCAACTGGCCGATATGACCCTGCTCCAGGCGCAGGTCCTGCAGGCGGGTGAAGGTGAGAAAACCGGTCAGCAGCAGGGTCAGCAGCAGGGCAGGGCCGACACTGATCAGCTGAGTGCGGGTGTGAATGTTCCAGCCGCGACGCTGGTTCATGGCTCTACCATCCCTGGAAAGCGGCGCTGCTGCCTGACGAGAGGTGCAGGGCGGGGGCAAGGGGCTGCCTGTGGGCACGAATCGTCCTTGGCAATTAACGTCGATCCAGCATGTTAACCGACCCGACGCGCTTTGCCAGCGTCAGGCGCCTGCACTCTGCGGTAATTCTCGTTTGCCCGGCTCTGTGGATGGTCTGCACTGAACTTTTGCCCTGGCCGGGTACTCTCGGCTCCGTATAATGCCCGCAGACCGCCATCACGCATGGCCTCATTCGGAAGACCTATGACACAGCTCCAACCCATTGCCGTACTCGGCGGCGGCAGCTTCGGCACCGCCCTGGCCAACCTGCTGGCGGAGAACGGCCAGCGCGTCCTGCAGTGGATGCGTGACCCCGAGCAGGCCGAGCAGATGCGTCAGAGCGGCGAGAACCCGCGCTATCTGAAGGGCGTCAAGCTGCATTGCGGTATCGAGCCGACCAGTGACCTGAGCGGCGTGCTGCAGCAGGCCGAGCTGGTGCTGGTCGCATTGCCTTCCAACGCCCTGCGCGATGCCCTGCAACCGGTGGCGGCGCAGTTGGCGGGCAAGATGCTGATCAGCACCACCAAGGGTATCGAAGCCAAGACCTTCAAGCTGATGAGCCAGATTCTCGAAGAGATCGCCCCCGACGCGCGTATCGGCGTGCTGTCCGGGCCGAATCTGGCCAAGGAAGTGGCCGATCACGCCCTGACTGCCACGGTGATCGCCAGTGAAGATGAACAACTGTGCCTGTGCGTGCAGCAGGCTCTGCATGGCAGAACCTTCCGTGTCTACGCCAGCGCCGATCGTTTCGGCGTCGAGCTCGGCGGCGCGTTGAAGAACGTCTACGCCATCATGTCCGGCATGGCGGCGGCGCTGGGCATGGGGGAGAATACCAAAAGCATGCTGATCACCCGCGCCCTGGCGGAAATGACTCGTTTCGCGGTCAAGCTTGGTGCCAATCCCATGACCTTCCTTGGCCTGGCCGGCGTCGGCGATCTGATCGTCACCTGTTCGTCACCGAAAAGTCGCAATTATCAGGTGGGTTACGCCCTGGGTGAAGGCCTCAGCCTGGAAGACGCGGTGCAGCGCCTTGGCGAAGTCGCCGAAGGGGTCAATACGCTCAAGGTACTCAAGGCCCGTGCCGAAGAACTGGACGTGTACATGCCGCTGGTCGCTGGCCTGCATGCCATTCTCTTCGAGGGGCGTACGCTGGCGCAGGTCATCGAACTGTTGATGCTCGGTGAGCCCAAGACCGACGTCGATTTCATCCCCACTGCCGGCTTCTGAACCAGGCAGCCAATCAAGGAGCGTAAGTCATGAGTGATGAAAAGCAGGAGTTGGAGCGTGAGTCGATTCTGCTGCGCATTATGTGGATGGTGATATTCGTCATCGTCTGGCAACTGGCCGAATTGCTGCTCGGCGCCGTGGTGCTGCTGCAACTGGGTTACCGCCTGTTCTACGGTGCGCCCAATGCCAGCCTGCTGGGTTTTGGCGACAGCCTCAGCCAGTATCTGGCGCAGATCGGTCGTTTCGGCACCTTCAATACCGATGAAAAACCCTGGCCGTTCGCCGATTGGCCGACGCCGCGGGCGCCTGAAGGCGAGACCGCGCACAGTATCCCGCCGGCGCCGCACCCCGTGCGCGACGAGGAGCCCAAGCTGTGAGGTTATGGCTGTTGCGCCATGGTGAGGCCGAGCCGCAGGCAGCCACTGATGCTGCCCGCGAGCTGACCGCCCATGGTCGCAAGGAAGTGCAGCAGGCCGCCGCCCAGCTCGCCGGTCGGCCCCTGACCGCCATCGTCGCCAGCCCCTACGTGCGTGCCCAGCAGACGGCCGAGCTGGTACGCAGCGAGCTGGGGTTCAGCGGCAAGATAAACACCGTGACCTGGCTGACGCCGGACAGTGATCCGCGTGATGCCCTGAAGTATCTCGATGAGCGTGAGCGTGCCGAGGTGCTGCTGGTCAGCCATCAACCGCTGATCGGCGCGCTGGGCGGGCTGCTGGTGCACGGGCATCGCCAGGAGCCGCTGCCCATGCGCACCGCCAGCCTGGCTGAGCTGGAAGGCGATATCCCGGCCGCCGGGCTGATGGAGCTGTTGGCGCTTATCCACCCCCGTTGACCTTTCGCCCTGTGTCGCCACTTGTGGCGTCGCAGGTGCCTCATGCCTGACTTATTGCCCGTGGGGGCAAATGTTCCAGGCGAGAAACATTTCTTAACTTGCGCCTCTTTTGTCTGCGTGGAATATTCAACCAAGCAAGTGCTTGGTTGATTCCTACAAAAACAACAAAGGAGGAAGCCCTGTGGCTGATGCAATCCGTTTGCCGCTCGAGCTGTTTTATGAACGTGAAGCAAGGCACCCGAACAAACGCTACATGGTGCAACCTCTAGGGGGCGGCCAGCTGCTGGAGCTGAGTTGGGCCGACGTGGGCGAGCAGGCGCGCCGTGCAGCCAGCTGGTTGCGTAGCCGCGAGCTGCCACAGGGCAGCCGCATCGCCATCATCTCCAAGAACTGCGCGCACTGGATCGTTGCCGATCTGGCGATCTGGATGGCAGGCCACGTTTCGGTACCGCTGTACCCCAACCTCACCGCCGACTCCATGGGGCAGGTGCTAGAGCATTCAGAAGCTGCCCTGGCCTTTGTCGGCAAGCTCGATGACTGGGCCTCGATGGCGCCGGGCTTGCCACAGGGCTTGCCGACCGTCAGCCTGCCGCTGCATCCGCAGGGCAGCTTCGACTACAGCTGGGATGACCTGCAGCACAGCGCGCCGATTCAGGACGATCCCAAGCCCGCAGCCAACCAGTTGGCCACCATCATCTATACCTCCGGCACCACCGGTACGCCCAAGGGCGTGATGCACAATTTCTCCAATTTCGGTTTCGCCGCCAGCAACGCCATCAAGCTGTTTGGCGTCGGTGAAGATGATCGACTGATCTCCTACCTGCCGCTGTGCCATGTGGCCGAGCGCATGTTTGTCGAGCTGGCGTCCATCTATGCCGGGCAGGCGATCTTCTTTGCCGAGAGCCTGGATACCTTTCTGGAGGATCTCAAGCGCGCGCGGCCGACCGTGATGTTCGGCGTGCCGCGCATCTGGACCAAGTTCCAGATGGGGGTGTACAGCAAGATGCCGGCGCAGAAGCTCGACCGCCTGCTGCGGCTGCCGATCATCGGCCGCTTCATCGGTCGTAAGGTACTGGCCGGCCTCGGTTTGGACGCCATTCGCTATGCGCTGTCCGGCGCCGCGCCGGTGCCCGAGGCGCTGCTCAACTGGTATCGCCGCCTGGGCATGGAGATCCAGGAGGTCTATGGCATGACCGAGAACTGTGGTTATTCCCACGTGTGTCTGCCGGGCAAGTTTAAGCAGGGCTGGATCGGCCAGAACAACCCAGGCGTCGAGGTACGTATCGGCGAGGATGGCGAAGTCCTGGTGCGCAGCGGCGCGACCATGCAGGGTTACTACAAGGACCCGATCAAGACCGCCGAGACGCTGACTGACGATGGCTTCCTGCGCACCGGCGACAAGGGCGAGCAGGACGCCGAAGGCAACCTGCGCCTCACCGGACGCATCAAGGAAATCTTCAAGACCAGCAAGGGCAAGTATGTCGCGCCTGCGCCGATCGAAAACCGCATTGGCGAGCACTCGCGTATCGAGCAGGTGTGCGTGGTCGGCGACGGCCTGCCGCAGCCGATAGCTTTGTGCGTGCTATCCGATGTGGGGCGTCAGGAGGCGGCCAATGACAGCCGCGATGAGCTGGAGAACAGCCTCAAGGCCTTGCTCGCCGAGGTCAATGGTCGTCTCGATCATCATGAGCGGCTGCAAGGCCTGGTACTGGTCAAGGAGGTCTGGGCAGTGGAGAATGGTTTCCTGACGCCGACCCTGAAAATCAAACGCGCGGTGATCGAGGGCATTTATGGCGAGCGTTTCGCCGAGTGGCAACAGCGCAGCGAAGCCGTGCTCTGGCACGATTGAGCCTGAATGGGCCGGGTTGACCGGCCCTGTCTTCAACGCACAAGGAACGCCTCCATGGGACTGTGGCAACGAACGCCCGATATCGATGCACTCAACGCGACCTTGAAAAACAGCATCGGTGAGGTGCTGGACATCCGTTTCGAAGCCTTCGACGACGAATCGCTCAGCGCCAGCATGGTGATCGACTCGCGTACTCACCAGCCCTATGGCCTGCTGCACGGTGGCGCCTCGGTGGTGCTGGCGGAAACCCTAGGCTCCACTGCCAGCTACCTGTGCATCGACAGCAGCCGCTTCTACTGCGTCGGCCTGGAAGTCAACGCCAACCATCTGCGCGGTTTACGCAGCGGGCGTGTGCATGCGGTGGCGCGGCCGGTGCATCTGGGCCGTACCACCCACGTCTGGGACATTCGCCTCAGTGGCGATGACGGCAAGGCCAGCTGTATCTCGCGCCTGACCATGGCCATCGTTCCCCTGGGTGATCAGCCCCCGAAACTTTAAGTTTCTGCCTGCAATTTCATCCAAGATTTGCCTGGTCCATGGCGCTACAGTACGCGCCATGGACCAGATCACTCATATCCAAAGCAGCTTGCCCGGCGTGCGCCTGATCGATGCCGAGTACCGTCGCTTCGCCTTTCCCCGGCACTTTCACCTGGAGTACCACGTCGGCCTGCTGATACAGGGCCAGCATCGCTACGCCTATGGTGGTGAGCGCCGGCATGTCGGGACGGGGGACGTACTGCTGATGGCGCCGGAAGGGATTCATGACGGCGCCTGCCTGGATGGCCAGAGTTACCGCATCCGGGTGATGGCCTTCGATCCCTCCTGGCTGGATGAAGCCAGTCGGACCCTGAGTGACGGTCGCCAGGGCGCGCCGCGCTTGACCACCAGCAGCTTGCGTCATCCTCTGCTGTCGCAGCACCTGCAGCGTTTTCATGCGGCGATGCTGGGCGGCTCGAGACTGGCTCAGGAGGAGGCGCTCTGGCAGGCGCTGGCCCACCTGCTGGAGATGGGCTCGACATTGCGTGTCAGCGAGCCTCATCGCGTCTTCGATCAGCAGACCTGGCAGCGGCTGCGCGATTGGCTGGAGAGCCGCCTGGACGATCCACCCACGCTGGAGGAAATCGCCGCTTTCTGCGCCATGAGCCCGTGGCAGGCGCTGCGGCGTTTCCGCCAGCACACCGGTTTGCCACCGCATCAGTGGCTGACGCAACTGCGTTTGCAGCGGGCGTTGCCGCTGGTGCTGGCGGGTGAGCCTCTGAGCGAGATCGCCCTGCGCCTGGGCTTCTACGACCAGGCGCATTTCTCGCGGCTGTTCCGCCGCACCTACGGTCTGCCACCGGCGCGCCTGCGTCAGGGCTGATTCAGCGGTTACCAGGCAAGACCGCGAAGCTAGCCTTTTGTAGGAGCTCCGACCCGGGGGGAAGCCTTGCGAGTCGGAGGCGTCCTGATTCGCGGCGGGGCGCCGCTCCTACAGATCCGCTGCATCGACCATCAGTCCATACGTCATCGTTTCAATTTTCTGGAGATCACCATGCAGGAGGCGTCCGCCTTGCTGTCGCTGGCTGCCGTGTTCGCGGTGGCCCTTGTAAGCCCCGGCCCGGATGTAGCGCTGGTGGTGCGCACCGCCTTGCATCAGGGACAGCGTGCCGGCTTGCTCAGTGCGTTGGGCCTGGCCTGCGGCATTCTTCTGCACGGCACCCTGGTGCTCAGCGGCGTGGCCTTGCTGCTCAGTCGTACCGAGTGGCTGTTCGAGCTGGTGCAGGTCGGCGGTGCACTCTATCTGGGCTGGCTGGGTATCGGCGCTGTGCGTGCCTGGTGGCGTGGCAGTGCTGGCCCGAGGCGGCTGGATGGCGAGCTGACGCCTTCGCTGTTCGGCCCCTGGTTACGCGGTGTGCTCACCAACCTGGGCAATCCCAAGGCGTTGGTGTTCTTCCTGGCACTGCTCAGCAGTCTGGTACCCGCCGATATGTCGCTGCCCGGCAAGGTGGCCTGTGCGGCGCTGCTGTTCGGCCTCAGCCTGTTCTGGTTCAGCCTGCTGGGGCTGACCCTTGGCCGCCCGCTGATGCGTCAGCGGCTGCTGCAGGTGGCGCCGACCATCGACTTCGTCTGCGGCCTGGTATTTCTGCTGGTGGCGGTGAGTATCGTCGGGCGTCTGTTGCTATAGCCCTGACCATTGCGCCGCCATCAATGGCCGTTACGGTCATTGCCGCGCGTCGGCGGCTGCCGGAGAATCCGGGCATATTCGCCTTTTCGAGTTTGATGCATGCCGCAGTCGATCTTCTTCGCTCACGCCAACGGCTTTCCGTCGGCCACTTACGGCAAGCTGTTCGCCGCGCTGGCGCCGGACTTTCAGGTGCAGCACCTGGAACAGCATGGCCACGACCCGCGTTTTCCGGTCAACGACAACTGGTCGAACCTGGTCGATGAGCTGATCCATCACCTCGAGGGCGGTGACGAGCCGGTCTGGGGCGTCGGTCATTCCCTCGGCGGCGTGCTGCATTATCACGCCGCCTTGCTTCGCCCCGAGCTGTATCGCGGGGTAGTGATGCTCGACTCGCCGGTATTGACCCTGGCCGACCGCATGGTGATCCGCGCCGCCAAGCGCTTCGGCTTCATTGATCGCATCACGCCGGCCGGCCGCACCTTGGGACGCCGTGAAGCATTCGCCGATCTGGTCGAGGCGCGGGACTACTTCGCTGGCAAGAGCCTGTTTCGACGTTTCGACCCCGAGTGTCTGGACGCTTACGTCAGCCACGGCCTGCAGCTGGGCGAGCAGGGGTTGCGACTGAAATTCGATCCGGCCACCGAGATCAGCATCTACCGCAGCGTGCCGCACACTTCGCCGGGCCGGCCACAGCAGCTGGCGGTGCCGCTGGCGATGGTGCGCGGTCGCTATAGCCGGGTGGTGCTACCGCATCATGCGCGCCTGCTACGGCGCATGCCGCGCGCGGAATATCACAACCTGCCTGGCGGCCATATGTTCCCGCTGGAGCGGCCACAGGCCACCGCCGAGCTGCTGCGTCAGCTGTTCACTCGTTGGGTCGGCAGCCAGGAGCAACCTACATGAGCACGGGTTTCGAGGAAGTTCGTCTGAGCCTGGCGCATATCGAATTGGCCGCTCATCTCTATGGCCCCGAGGATGGTGTGCCGGTTCTGGCGCTGCACGGCTGGTTGGACAACGCGGCGAGCTTCGCGCGGCTGGCACCGAAACTCGAGGGGCTGCGCATCGTTGCCCTGGACTTTGCCGGCCATGGCCATTCCGAGCATCGTTCGGCAGGCGCCGGTTACGCGCTGTGGGACTACGCCTACGACGTACTGCAGGTTGCCGAGCAGTTTGGCTGGGAGCGTTTTTCCATCCTCGGTCATTCCATGGGCGCGATCACCGCGGTGCTGTTGGCTGGCGCGATGCCCGAGCGGATCGCACGCCTGGCCCTGATCGACGGCCTGGTGCCCTATACCGGCGAAGCCGAGCAAGCGCCGCAGAAGCTGGGCGAAGCATTGCGCGCCAGGCAGTCGCTCACTGACAAGCGCAAACCGGTGTACGCGGAGATGGCGCGCGCGGTCGAGGCGCGGATGAAGGGCGTGGGCGCCGTCAGCCGTGAGGCGGCTGAATTGCTGGCGCAGCGTGGGCTGATGCCGGTGCCGGGCGGTTACACCTGGCGTACCGACAGCCGCCTGACCCTGCCGTCGCCGCTGCGTCTGAGCTGGGCGCATGCCCAGGCGTTCGTCCGTGCACTGCAATGCCCAGTCAGCCTGGTACTGGCGGAGCAGGGCATGATGGGTGCACAGTCGGCCGTACGAGCGTTGCTTCAGGACTTGCCGTTCGAAGTGCATCGTTTGCCCGGCGGGCACCATCTACACCTGGATGATGAAGCCGGCGCACAGCTCGTAGCGGATTGTTTCAATCCATTCCTGCGCTTGCCTTGACTTGCCTGCGGCCCTAGGGAAAGGTGTGGCGGTCTGCCATGGAGGATCGCATGATCGACCCGTTCAACGTCGCCACCCGCTGCTTCGCAAGCCCGCCTGCCGTTTCCCTTCAACAGGTTTCCTCTTTATGACGAGGCGTATGAAGCTGTTTTCTGCAGCGCTTGCCACCCTCTGCAGCGGTGCCGTGCTGGCGGCCGATCTACCTGGTAGTCGTGATCTCGAGGTACTGCCGCGTTTCCCTGCCAGTCATATCGTCGCATTCAAGGAAGCACCCGACGTCGAGCGCATCTATCCGCAGGGCTCCATTCGCCGTATCAGCGGGCGCTTGCGTTACGAGCGGGAGGTTCTGGTGCAGGGCCAGCACAGCGCGGTGACTTATGAGCTACCGCGCACCCACAGTGCCGATCAGGTGTTCACTGCGGCGCGCGAAGCGCTGCTGGAGCAGGGCGCCGAGCTGCTTTACTGGTGCCAGGGTCGTGAGTGCGGCGCCAGCAGCCTGTGGGCCAATTCGGTGTTCGGCAATGCCACGCTGTATGGTTCCGACGATCAGCAGGCCTACGCCCTGCTGCGCCTGGCCGAACCGAATCACGAAAGCCTGCTGGCGCTGTACAGCATCACCCGTGGTAACCGCCGCGCCTATCTGCATGCCGAACAGCTGGATGCCGAAGCGCCTCTGGGCGTATTGCTGCCGACGCCCGCGACCCTGTTGCGTCAGCTGCGCACCGATGGGCAGCTGAAACTGCCCGATGAAGCCAAGGCCGACAGTGCCTGGGTAGAAGTGCTGGCGCGTAGCCTGAACCTCGACAGCACCCTGCGCGTCACTCTGGCCGGCAACCAGGCCGAGGCCTGGCGCGAGGCGCTGATCGAGCAGCGCGTGCGCGAAGCACGCCTGGAGTTGGGTGAAAGCGCCGATGAAACACTGAGCGTGCATTTGTTGCGTTAAGCTATCGCTCGCAATCGCCTGTTACAGAGCGCCCTTCATGGGCGCTCTGTCGTTTCGTCGAAGGGAGTTTCGCTTGATGGCCACTAATGATCGTCTGCTGGTGCAGATTCTTCTGCTCGGCCTGCTGGCTGCCAGCCTCTGGGTGCTGGCGCCATTCTGGTCGGCGCTGTTCTGGGCTGCCGTGCTGGCCTTTGCCAGTTGGCCGTTGATGCGCTTGCTGACGCAGCTGCTCAATGGCCGCATGTCGCTGGCGGCGGGCATCCTCACCGGTGTCTGGGTGATCATGGTGGCGGTGCCGCTGGTGTGGCTGGGCTTCAACCTGGCCGATCACATCAAGGATGCCAACGCCCTGGTCAAGGATCTGCAGGTCGAAGGCCTGCCGCCGCCGCCGAGCTGGCTGGCCAGCATTCCGCTGGTCGGCGAGCGCCTGGTGGAGCTGTGGCGCACCATCGACCAGCAGGGCGCTGCCTTCTTCGACACCCTGCGACCCTATCTCGGCCAGGTCGGCAACTGGCTGGTGGCGCGCAGCGCGAAGATTGGCGCGGGCATGGTCGAACTGGCCCTGAGCCTGGTGCTGGTGTTCTTCTTCTACCGTGACGGCCCGCGCCTGGCGGTGTTCGTGCACAGCCTGCTGGAGCGACTGATCGGCGAGCGTGCCGATCATTATCTGGAGCTGGTCGCCGGCACCGTGCAGCGCGTGGTCAACGGCGTGATCGGCACCGCTGCGGCGCAGGCCGTGCTGGCCTACATCGGTTTCGTCATCGCCGGAGTGCCGGGTGCGCTGGTGCTGGGCCTGCTGACCTTCGCCTTCAGCTTCATCATGATCCCGCCGCTGATCTGGGGGCCCGCCGTGGCCTGGCTGGTGTGGCAGGGAGAGATCGGCATGGCGATCTTCCTGGGTATCTGGGGCTTCTTCATCATCAGTGGGGTGGACAACATCCTCAAGCCCTACCTGATCAGCCGTGGCGGCAACCTGCCGCTGGTGGTGGTGCTGCTCGGCGTGTTCGGCGGCATCCTCGCCTTCGGCTTCATGGGCCTGTTCCTCGGCCCGACCCTGCTGGCAGTGGCTTACAGCCTGCTCAGCGACTGGGTGGCGGACAAGGCGCCGGACAACCAGGCAGCCCTCGACCAGCTGCCGCCGGACAAACGGGCATGAGACGTATAAACCGTTGAAACTAAGAACTTCTATCAAGAGACCAATGGCGGGCGTATCGCGTTGTTGGCGGGGAGAGGCTGACCTAGGCTGAAGCTAGGGTGTCAATAAAGAGGCACTTATGCGCAGTCTGTCGATTTACCTCATTGTTTTCGCCGGTTTATTGGCGGTTTTATGGTGGTGGCAGCGACCCCAACCGATGCCCGTGCAACTGATCGCGGTGGAGCGCGGCCCGGTGGAAACCCTGGTCGCCAATACCCGCGCCGGCACCCTGAAATCCTGTCGCCGTTCGCGGCTGTCGTTCAATGTCGGCGGCCAGGTCAGCGAGCTGCTGGTCGACGAAGGCCAGCAGGTCGAACTCGGCCAGGTGCTCATGCGCCTGCGCCAGGACGACCGCCTGGCGCGGGTCGAGGAGGCCAGTGCGCGTCTTGAGGTACGCCGCAGCGAGCGCGAGCAGCTGTGCCGCAAGGCCGAGTTGTACCAGCGCGATCACCGCCGCCTGCAGCACCTGGGTGAACGCAAGCTGACCTCGCTCGAGCGCCTCGACCAGGCCGAGACCAAGGCGCGCCTGGCGCAACTGGCCTGCACCGCGCAGCAGGTGCAGATCCGCGAGGCCGAGGCCAACCTGACGCTGCAGCGCTCGCTGCTCGACCAGGCCGTGCTGCGTGCGCCCTTCGCCGGAGTGGTAGCGCAGATCAACGGCGAGCTGGGCGAATTCGTCACTCCCTCACCGCCGGGCATTCCGACGCCGCCGGCGGTGGACCTGATCGACGACAGCTGCCTCTACGTCGATGCGCCGATCGACGAGGTGGACGCCGGTCGGGTGCGCATCGGCATGCCGGTACGGATCAGCCTGGACGCTTTCCGCGGCCGCCACTTCCGCGGCCAGGTCAGCCGCATCGCGCCCTTCGTGCGTGAGCTGGAGAAGCAGGCGCGCACCGTCGACGTCGAGGTGCGTTTCGCCCAGTTGCCGGTGGACGTGACCCTGCTGGCCGGCTACAGCGCCGATGTGGAAATTCTCCTGGAGCAGAGCGCCGGCAGCCTGCGCATCCCCACCGAGACCCTGTTGGAGGGGCGCCGGGTGCTGCGCTATGACCCGGCCACCGGCGTGTTGCGCGAGGTCGAGCTGAACACCGGGCTGGCCAACTGGCGCTGGACCGAGGTGCTCGACGGCCTGCACGAGGGCGAGCGGATTCTCGCCAGCCTCCACCAGGAGGGACTCAAGGACGGTATCGCGGTGATCTCGCGCGGCGCGGAAGCGCAGTGATGATCCGTCTGCAGGGGGTGACGCGCGGCTTCGCCAGTGGCGAGCAGCGGGTCGTCGGCCTGGCGGCGCTGGATCTGCAGATCGCCGCCGGCGACTACCTGGCGGTGGTCGGTCCGTCCGGCTCGGGTAAGTCGACCTTGCTCAATATCCTCGGCCTGCTCGACGTGCCGGATGCCGGCGAATACTGGCTCAACAATGAGGCCACCGCGGCGCTCGACGAGCGTCGCCGTGCCGAGCTGCGCAGTCGCCATATCGGTTTCGTGTTCCAAGCCTACCACCTGATCCCGCGCCTGAACGTGCTGGAAAACATCGAGCTGCCGATGCTCCTGGCCGGCATCGACCCCGCCGAGCGCCGCCGTCGCAGCCGCGAGCTGGCCGAACGACTCGGCCTCGGCCAGCGCCTGGGTCATCGCCCGGCCGAGCTGTCCGGCGGTCAGCGCCAGCGGGTGGCCATCGCCCGCGCCATGGTCATGCGCCCGGCGCTGCTGCTGGCCGACGAGCCCACCGGCAACCTCGACAGCCAGGCCGGCGGCGAGGTGTTCGCCCTGCTCGAAGCGCTCAACGCCGAAGGCCAGACCCTGGTGGTGGTGACCCACGACCTTCAGCACGCGGCGCGCGCGCGGCGCCAGTTGTGGTTGCACGACGGCCAGGCGCGGCCGCCGCAACTGCGGGTGGCCTGATGCGCGCCGCCGACCTCTGCGCCCTGTGGCTCGGCGGGCTGCGCGGGCACCGCTCGCGCAGCGCCATGCTGCTGCTGGCCATCGCCATTGGCGTGTTCGCCGTGGTGCTGCTCAGCGGCCTGGGCGAGGGCGCCCGGCGCTTCGTCATCGGCGAGTTCGACCAGCTCGGCCGCCACCTGCTGATCGTGGTGCCGGGGCGCAACCAGACCACCGGCGGCATGCCGCCGGTCACCGGCCTGGCGCCGCGCGAGCTGACCCTCGGTGATGCCCTGGCCATCGCCCGCCTGCCGCAGGTGCGCCGGGTGGCGCCGCAGCAGTCGGGGCGCGCCGAGGTGCGCGCCGGCAATCGCCACCGCGAGACGCTGATCGTCGGCACTGACCACCACTTCTTCGCCATGCGCGGCCTGCAGCTGGCCCAGGGCCAGGCGCTGCCGGCACTGGCCGCCGGCCAGGGCGAGGCGGTGGGCGTGATCGGCGCACGGCTGCGCGCCGGCGACCGGCGGCTGCGGGTGATCGGCGTGCTGGCCGAGCGCGGCGAGTCGCTGGGCATGGATTTCTCCGACAGCCTATTGATTCCCCTGGCCAACGCCCAGGCGCTGTTCGACCGCGAGGGCCTGCTGCGCATCTTTGTCGAGCTGCGCGGCGCCAGTTACCTCGCCAGCGCGCAGCGGGAGATTCGTGCCAGCCTGAGCCGGCGTCACCAGGGCAAGGAGGATTTCACCCTGGTCGGCCAGGACGCCCTGCGCGGCACCTTCGAGCAGATTCTCGCGCGCCTGACCCAGGCGCTCGGCGGCATCGCCGCAATCAGCCTACTGGTGGCCGGCATCCTGGTGATGAACGTGACCTGGATTTCGGTCAACCAGCGCACCGCCGAGATCGGCCTGCTCAAGGCCCTCGGCGCCAGCGCCGGGCAGGTGCGCCTGGTGTTTCTCGGCGAGGCGCTGCTGCTGGCCCTGGTCGGTGCGCTGGCTGGCCTGCTGCTGGCCGAGCTGCTGCTGTGGGGCGCGCGCCTGGCCACGGCGCTGCCGCTGCACGCGCCCTGGTGGGCGCGCCTGGTCAGCCTGGGTCTGGCGCTGACCTGCGCCGCGCTGTTCGCCTGGCTGCCGGCCAATCGCGCCGCGAGCATGGCGCCGGTGCAGGCGCTGCACGGCGCGGCGGGGGGCGGCTGATGCAACTGCGCGACGGTCTGCGCCTGAGCGGCTCGGCGCTGCTCAGCCGGCCCCTGCGCAGCCTGCTGACCCTGCTCGGGGTGGCCATCGGCATCGCCGCCATGGCCCTGCTCACCGCCATCGGCGACGGCCTGCGCGGCTACGTGCAGGACAACTTCGCCCAGTTCGGCACGCGCAACCTGACCATCCGCCCGGGCATGACCCGCACCGGCGGCCTCGGCGGCGTGCTCAGCAACGTGCGCCCGCTGACCATCGCCGACGCCGATGCGTTGCGCCGCCTGGCCCACGTCGAGGCGGCGGTGCCGATCATTCAGGGCAACGGCGACATCCAGTTCGCCGGCCTGACCCGTTACACCGGGGTGCTCGGTTGCGGCCACCAGATGGCCACGGCCTGGCGCCTGCCGCTGGCCCTCGGCCAGTTTCTCCCCGAGCCGCGCGACGGCCGCTCGCCGCCCTACGTGGTGCTCGGCCACACCCTGCGCCAGGAGCTGTTCGGCGCGGCCAACCCGCTGGGGCAGACAGTGCGGGTCGGCGGCACGCGCTTTCGGGTGATTGGGGTGATGGCGCGCCAGGGCCAGTTGCTTGGCTTCGATATCGACGACATCGCCTACGTGCCGGTGGACTGGGCCGAAAGCCTGTTCAACCGCGACGGCCTGGCCAAGATCAATCTGGTGTTCAACGCCGGCAGCGGCGCGGCGCAGATGGGCGAGCGGGTGCGCCAACTGCTGATCGAGCGTCACGGCGAGGAGGATTTCAACCTGACCACCCAGGACGACATGCTGCGCAGCCTGGACCGCATCCTCGCCATGTTCAGCGTCGCGGTGGCGGCGCTGGGCGGCATCTCGCTGCTGGTGGGGGCGGTGGGCATCCTCACCATCATGACCACCGCAGTGGCCGAGCGCGCGGCGGAAATCGGCCTGTTGCGCGCGCTCGGCGCCACCTCGCGGCAGGTGCTGGCGCTGTTTCTCGGCGAGGCGCTGCTGCTGTCGCTGCTCGGCGGGCTGGCCGGGCTGCTGCTGATGGGCGCGCTGCTCGGCGCTCTGCAGCTGGCGCTGCCCGGGCTGCCGCTTGCCGTGCAGCCGGGCGTCCTGCTGCTGGCGCTGCTGCTGGCGGCGCTGGTCGGGGTGCTCTCGGGCATCGCCCCGGCACGGCGGGCGGCGCGCCTGCAGCCGGTCGAGGCGCTGCACAGCGAGTGATCAGCGCTCGCGCTCGTAGCGCTCGAGGGTGTCGCGGGCGATCTGCCGACCCAGCATGATCAGCTCCGGCGCCTTGTAGAACTCGAAGAAGCGGCACACACGCTTGGGCACGTTGATCAGGATGTCCGGCGGGTAGCCGGCGATCTTGTACTGCGCCAGTGAGGTCTGCATCACCTCGAAGCTCTGGTTGACCAGCTCCAGCAGCGAGGCCGGGCCGCTGAATTCGGCGACCCGCGAGCCGCTGGCGGATTTCGGCGCGGCGCCGGCGGCGCTGCGGTCCGGCGCCGCGGCCGGGCCGATGGCGTCGGCCTGTTGCAGCTCGGCGGCCAGCAGCAGGACGTCGTCCTCGCTCTTGCGGCGGAAGCTCGGCAGGCGCGAGCCGAGGTTGGTCATCAACTGGTCGATGCGCCCCTTGAGGGCCGCGGGGCGCTCGATTACCGGCAACTGGTAGTGATTCTGGTTGGTGGCGTTGAGGTTGACCGCGATGATCAGGTCGCAGTGGCTGGAGACCACCGGCACGATCGGCAGCGGGTTGAGCAAGCCGCCGTCGACCAGCATGCGCTTGCCCTGGATGACCGGGGTGAACAGGCTGGGAATCGCCGCCGAGGCGCGCATGGCCTGATGCAGGCAGCCTTCCTGGAACCAGATTTCCTGCTGGTTGGTCAGGTCGGTGGCGACGGCGGTGAAGGGGATCGACAGGTCCTCTATATTGATCTCGCCGACGATTTCCTGAATGCGTCCGAACACTCGCTCGCCGCGAATGGCACCGAGGCGGAAGCTGACATCGAGCAAGCGCAGTACATCGAGATAGTCCAGGCTTTCCGTCCATTCACGGTATTCGCGCAACTTGCCTGCGGCGAAAATACCGCCGACCACCGCGCCCATCGAGCAGCCGGCGATGCAGCCGATCTCGTAGCCGCGCGCCTGCAACTCCTCGATCACACCGATGTGCGCATAGCCGCGCGCACCTCCCGAGCCCAATACCAGCGCCACTTTCTTGCTCATTGACCGATTCCCCCAGTGAAGCTTCGACCTTACTCGCGCAATTGGGCTTAGCCAAGGCAGTCTTTGCTAGAATCCGCCGCCAGTTATCGCGGTGAGAGAAAAACCATGAGCGAACCCATTCGTTTGACCCAGTACAGCCACGGCGCCGGCTGCGGCTGCAAGATCTCGCCGAAGGTGCTTGAGGTGATTCTCGCTGGCAGCGGCGCGCAGAATCTCGACCCCAGACTCTGGGTGGGCAATGCCTCGCGTGATGACGCGGCGGTATACGCCATCGACGAAGAGCGTGGCGTGGTCTCTACGACCGACTTCTTCATGCCGATTGTCGACGACCCCTACGATTTCGGCCGTATCGCCGCGACCAATGCGATCAGCGACATCTACGCCATGGGCGGTGACCCGCTGATGGCCATCGCCATCCTCGGCTGGCCGGTCAACGTGCTGGCCCCGGAAGTGGCACGCGAAGTGATCCGCGGTGGCCGCGCCGTGTGCGATGAAGCCGGCATCCCGCTGGCGGGCGGTCACTCGATCGATGCGCCGGAACCGATTTTCGGCCTGGCCGTGACCGGCCTGGTGAGCAAGGCCAACATGAAACGCAACGATACCGCCACGGCTGGTTGCAAGCTGTACCTGACCAAGCCGCTGGGCATCGGCATCCTCACCACGGCGGAGAAGAAGGCCAAGCTGCGCGATGCGGACGTTGGCCTGGCGCGTGACTGGATGTGCACCCTGAACAAGCCCGGCAGCCGCTTTGGCAAGCTCGCCGGCGTGCGCGCGATGACCGACGTCACCGGCTTCGGCCTGCTTGGCCACCTGGTGGAAATGGCCGATGGCAGCGGTCTGAGTGCCCGTGTCGAGTTCGCCCGAGTGCCGCGTCTGGAGAGTGTCGAACACTATCTTGAACAGGGCTGCATACCCGGTGGCACCTTGCGCAATTTCGACAGTTACGGCGACAAGATCGCGCCGCTGCCCGAGCTGGCCAAGCTACTGCTGTGTGACCCGCAGACCAGCGGTGGCCTGCTGATTGCCGTGGCGCCGGAGGGCGAGGCCGAGTTCCTCGCCGTGGCCGCCGAGCTGGGGCTGGATCTGGCGCCCATCGGTGAGATGGTCGAGCGACAGCGTTACGCGGTCGAGGTGCTCTGATGCGCGACAACTGCACCGACTACCGCGATCTGTTCCTGCATGACCGGGCGATGATGGATACCCGTGCACCGGTCGAATTCCACAAAGGCGCGTTCCCCGGCGTGATCAATCTGCCGCTGATGACCGACATCGAGCGGCAAAGGGTCGGCACCTGCTACAAGCAGCAAGGCCAGCAGGCGGCCATCGAGCTGGGCCATCAACTGGTCAGCGGCCAGACCAAGGCCGAGCGCATCGAGGCTTGGGCCGCCTTTGCCAAGGCTAACCCTGACGGTTACCTGTACTGCTTTCGCGGTGGCCTGCGCTCGCAGATCGTCCAGCAATGGCTGAAAAGCGAGGCGGGCATCGACTATCCGCGCGTGGTCGGTGGTTACAAGGCCATGCGCACCTTCCTTCTGCAGGCCACCGACGAGGCGGTACAGGCGTGCGATTTCGTGCTGGTGGGCGGCATGACCGGCACCGGCAAGACCGAGGTGATCAGCCAGCTGAGCAACAGCCTGGACCTGGAGGCGCACGCCAATCACCGAGGCTCCAGCTTTGGCAAGCGCGCCACTGGCCAGCCCGAGCAGATCGATTTCGAAAATGCTCTGGCCATCGATCTGCTCAAGCGCCGTGCCGCGGGACAGCAGCAGTTCGTGCTGGAAGATGAGGCTCGTCTGATCGGCCGCTGCTCCTTGCCATTACCGCTGTATCAGGCGATGCAGCATCATCCCCTGGTGTGGCTGGAGGACAGTGTGGCCAACCGTGTGGAGCGGATTCTGCAGGCCTACGTGGTCGAGTTGTGTGCCGAGTTCGTTGCAGTCCAGGGCGCCGAGGCAGGCTTCACCGCGTTCGCCGCGCGCCTGCGCGAGAGCCTGGCCAATATCACCCGTCGCCTGGGCGGCGAGCGTTATCAGCGCCTGGCGGCGATCATGGACCAGGCGCTGGAGGAGCAGGCGCGCGACGGCCAGGTCGATACCCATCGCGGCTGGATCGAGGCCTTGCTGGTCGAGTACTACGATCCTATGTACGTGTTCCAGCGCGAGAGCAAATCCGGGCGGATTGAATTCGCCGGGGAGCAGCAGGCTGTGGTGGAATACCTGCGTAAGCGAAACGGCGGGTGAGGTGGGCACTTTCCTTCTGCCGTAGCGTCATAGACTGGGCCTAGCAGGCCGTTGAAAACTACCTGCGTTGCCATTGCTGCGTTAAAAACAGGCTCACAGTCGCAGACTGAACGCGCTTTAGCGCGGCCCCGAAGGGGTGAGCGAAGCGAACCAAGTGCTCATTTACAGCACGTAAAGTCGGGCGCGACCCCGGTCGTTTTTCGCCTGTTTTGCGGGGCCGCCATCGGTATTGCACTGGCTGCCTCGCCTGCGTTTTCAACAGCCTGCTATACGTAGTCATATCCGTTCGAGGAGTGTGGTCGATGAAACACTGGATCTGTTTACCGCTGCTTGCGGTGGTGCTCACCGGCTGCGCCGGCAAGACCGTCTACCGTGAGACCTGTGCCAATCAACTGGATGCCGCCTGGAAAGAGCTGAGCATCGCCGAGGCCGAGGGTTTCGCCGGTACGGTGAGCTATTCCAAGGCGCTTTCGCTGCTTACCGCTGCCAAGACCCAGCAGCAGTTCGAAGCCTACGAAGGCTGCACCAGCAAGGCCGAGCGTGCGCGCTTTTACATCCGCGAATCGCGAGCGGGGCGTTGATGCAGCTCGATTTCTCCGATCTGAGCCCGCTCGAGGCTTATCGCTGGCTGGCTTCCACTGTCACGCCGCGGCCTATCGCCTGGGTCTCCACCCGTTCGGCCGAGGGCGTGGCCAATCTGGCGCCGTTCAGCTTCTTTCAGGTGATCAGTGACCACCCGCCGACCTTGCTGATCAACGTCAATACCCGCGACGATGGCAGCCTCAAGGACAGCCTGCGCAATGCCCAGGCCAGCGGCGAGCTGGCGATTCAACTGGTCAGCTTCGCTCAGGCCGAGGCGATGAATGCCAGTGCCGCGATCCTGCCGCATGAGGTCAGCGAATTTGCCCACTGCGCCATTGCCAGCCAGCCGTGCGCGCGCATCGACGTGCCGCGCGTCGTCGGCGCCCCGGTGACCTTCGAATGCCGTGTGACGCAAATCCAGCCCTATCCGGCGCAGCAACCCAATTGTCATCTGATCTTCGCCGAAGTGTTGCTGGCGCATATCGATGATGCAGTGCTCAACGAGCAGGGGCGCATCGACCCGCTCAAACTCGATCTGGTGGGTCGCCTCGGTGGTAGCGCCTATTGCCGCACACGGGATCTTTTCCAGATGCAACGGCCCTGAACCCGTTCTGAAAACGACGTCCAGTTAACTCTCCCGGCCATCTTGCTGTCTGCTGGCTTGTCGCCAGTAGCGCTGCGCTCCTATGTTCCACAATTCGGGGCTAGCTGCAGTAGGCAGGGGGATGTCATGGGTGGCTCATTGAGCAAGCGGCTGGCCAGTCTGAGCACGGCCAGCAAGTTGATGCTGGGTTTTGCTCTGGTATTGATTCTGACCGCTCTGGTGGCTGTTACCGGTTTGCTGGCGTTGCGTGAGGTCAGTGCTGGCGCCGAGCTGCAGCAGCGCATGAGCGCGCTGGGCGAGCAGGTGCTGCGCATGCGTCAGAGCGAGCAGGCGTTCGCGCTGAGTGGCGATAGTCAGCACGCCGAGCGTCTGGCCGAACAGGCCGAGGCGATTCTGCAGGCCGGGCAGGCACTGCAAGGTGAGCTCGATAGCGATACGGCCGCGATTCTGGCGCAGGTCGAGCCTGCACTGGCCGACTACCGCAGCGCCTTTGCCCGTTACGTTGAACTCACCGACAACATGCAGCTGTCCCTGCAAGCCGCCGACTGGCTGGTGGTCAGCGCGGCCAACAGCCTGGATCTGCTGCAGGAAGGGCTGGCCGAGGATGGTGTCGACCTGCTCAAGAGCTCCCAAGGCGAGCAGGGCGGTGATTCGGTCCTGCAGGCCGGCAAGGTCGGCAAGATTCATCAACTGCTGTTGCAGGCGTTGGATCAGGCACGCCAGCGCCTGGAAGCCAGCCGGCGCAGCGACAGCAGTGAGCAGGCGGAAATTGCCCAGGCAGGCGAGGCGCAAGCCCTGGCTGCCGAGTTGCGCGATGCGCTGGACGATCCCGGCTATGCCGCGGTGCTCGGCGAGGTGGTGGTCAACGTCGACTCCTTCAATGAGCGCCTGAAGGAATACGCCACCCAGTTGCAGCAACAAAAACAGGTATACGGGCAACTGGTCGCTCAGGTCGAGCAGTTGCTGCAGCGGGTCGAGCTGGCCCTGGACACGCAACGCCAGGCCATGCATGCCGAGCGTCAGGCCAGCAGCGGTCTGATCATCCTGGCAGCGGCCCTGGCGCTGCTTTTCGGTCTTGGCGCGGCGATCATGATCAGCCTGGCCATCGTGCGTCCGCTCAAGCGCGTGATCGGCCTCGCCGAATCCATTGCCAGTGGCGACCTCAGCGTACGTATCGAACAGGATCGGCGCGATGAAATCGGTCAACTGCTCGCTGCCATGCAAGGGATGTCCGCCAACCTGCGCGATATGGTTGGCCGCCTGCAGGGGGGTGTGGCGCAGATTTCCAGCTCCGCCCAGACCCTCTCGACAACTGCCGAGCAGACGCGCCAGGGCGTCAATGGTCAGAAGCTGGAGACCGATCAGGTTGCCACCGCCATGAGCCAGATGACGGCCACGGTGCACGAGGTGGCACGCAATGCCGAGGCTGCAGCGGCTTCCACCGAACAGGCTGACCAGCGTGTCGGTGCCGGTAGCCAGGTGGTGCGCCAGACCCTGCAGCGCATCGAGCAATTGGCTCGCGCCATGGACGCCACTACCGAGAGCATTCAGCGTCTGAGCCAGGACACTCAGCGTATCGATGCCGTACTCGACGTGATCAAGAGCGTGGCCGAGCAGACCAACCTGCTGGCGCTCAACGCGGCCATCGAAGCGGCGCGCGCCGGAGAACAGGGGCGCGGTTTTGCGGTGGTCGCCGATGAGGTAAGGGCGCTGGCAAAACGCACTCAGCAATCCACGGCGGAAATCGAGTCGCTGATCGCGGCCTTGCGCGAGGGTAGCCGCCGCGCCGTGACGGACATGGAGCAGAGCGCCAGCCTGGTGAACCTCACGGTTGGCGACGCCAACCAGACCGAAGGCGCCCTGGCGGCCATTGCCGAGGCGGTGAGCCTGATCTCGGAGATGAATCAGCAGATCGCTGCCGCGGCCGAGCAGCAGACCGCCGTGGCCGAGGAAATCAATCGTAGCGTCACCTCGATCCGCGATATCGCTGATCAGTCAGCCACGGCCATGGACGAAACCGCCGCGTCGAGCATCCAGTTGGCTGAGCTGGGGCGTGAACTGCAGGGCATGGCGGGGCACTTTCGTCTCACATAGCGTCTGGCCTCACAGTTTCGTGAGCAAACTTTGCATAGCGCTATGCCACGCCCTGGCGCCCCAGTAGCATCGACGTTCTGCATAAGGAGCGAATGATGCGAAGCAAACTGGATACCTGTCTCGACTCGGTCAATCAGGTGTTGCTGGGCAAAGAGGCGCAGGTACGCCTGGCACTGACCTGCCTGCTGGCGCGCGGTCACCTGTTGATCGAAGACCTGCCGGGCATGGGCAAGACGACCCTCAGTCATGCCTTGGCACGTGTGCTGGGGCTGAGCTTTCAGCGCATCCAGTTCACCTCCGACCTGTTGCCGGGCGACATTCTTGGCACCTCGGTGTTCGACAAGGACAGCGGGCAGTTCGTCTTTCATCCCGGGCCGATCTTTGCCGAGCTGGTATTGGCGGACGAGATCAACCGCGCCACGCCGAAGAGCCAGAGCGCGCTGCTCGAAGCAATGGAAGAAGGCCAGGTGACCATCGAAGGCGCAACTCGGCCGCTACCTGAGCCGTTCTTCGTCATCGCCACGCAGAACCCGGTCAGCAGCGGCGGCACCTTCGCCTTGCCCGAATCCCAACTCGATCGCTTTCTCATGCGTCTGTCGCTGGGCTACCCGGCGCAAGCGGCGGAGCGGGCTTTGCTGCTGGGCGATGCCCGGCGTGATCTGCTGCCGCGCATTGAATCCATTCTCGACCATGCCGAACTGGCCCGCCTGCAGGCGCAAGTGCCCAAGGTGCGTGCCAGCGATGCGCTGATCGACTATGTGCTGCGCCTGGTCGAGGCGACGCGCAGTCAGCCGCAGTTCGCCTGGGGTTTGTCACCGCGTGCCAGTCTGGCGTTGTTGGCTGCAGCGCGGGCCTGGGCGCTGCTGGCCGAACGTGATTACGTGATTCCCGAAGACGTGCAAGCGGTACTGCCGTCGGTAGTGGGGCACCGTCTGCGCGAGCGCGCCGACCCTACCGGTCATGGTGGCGGCTCTCTGGTGCAATGGTTGCTGCGCGAAGTTCCGGCGCTCTGATGCGTGCAGCGCTGAAGCCGCTCTGGCGGCGTTGGTTGGCCAGGCGTATTCCGCCAGCGGCCAGCGTGCGCCTGAATCAGCGGCGCATTTTCATTCTGCCCAGCCGGGTCGGGGCTGTGTTTGCCGTGGCCCTGCTGCTGATGCTGCTGGTGGGCATCAATTACCAGAACAGCCTGGCCTATGGCCTGACCTTCCTGCTGGTGTCGGTGTTTGTTGTCACCATCCTGCATACCTACCGCAACCTGGCCGGGTTGGTGCTCAAGGCCGGTGGCGGTGGTGCGGTGTTCGTCGGCGAGCATGCGCGTTTTCGCGTACGCCTGGAGAGCCCTGAGCGTGAACGCCAGGCCGTGGCGCTGGGCTGGCCGCCGTCTGATCTGGTGGTGCGCGACGTACCGCGCCAGGGGCAGACCGAAGTGGATCTGAGCCAGCCCGCCGTGCGACGTGGCTGGCTGCGGCCCGAGCGTCTACGGGTGGAAAGCCGTTTTCCGCTGGGCTTGCTGGTGGCCTGGAGCTGGGTCGATCTGGATCAGGCGGTGCTGGTCTACCCGCGGCCGCTGGAGGGGGAGCTGCCGTTGTCGGCGGGCCTGGACGACGAGGAGGAAGAGGGCATGCGTGCCCGCGGCCAGGGTGCCGATGATTTCCAGGGGCTGCGCGAGTATCAGCCGGGCGATTCGAAACGGCGCCTGGACTGGAAGGCCTATTCACGTGGGCAGGGCCTGCTGGTCAAGGATTTCGCCATGCTCAGCGGGCGTGACCTGTGGCTGGATTTCGACAGTCTGGGAGGCGACAGTGAAACGCGCCTTTCGCTGCTCTGTCATTGGGTGCTGCAGTTATCACAGCGTCAGCAGGCCTTCGGTCTGCAACTGCCGGGGCAGGTGATTGCCCCGGATTATGGCGAGGGCCACCGCGATGCCTGCCTGCGTGCCCTGGCGCTGTTCGGAGCGCGCGCATGAGCAGCCTGCCGGGTATCCCGCGTATTGCTCTGATCTGGTTGCTGGTCGCCCAGGTGCTGGTGATCGTGCCGCATCTGCTGCATTTGCCGTTGTGGATGATCGCGCTGTGGCTGGGCGCAGCGGCCTGGCGCGTACAGATCTTTCGCATGCGTGCCCCTTATCCCGGTGGTTGGGTCAAGGGCGGGCTGATGCTGCTGGTGCTGGCCGGTATCCTGCTGTCGCGTGGCACGTTGGTCGGGCTGGATGCCGCCGTGGTGCTGCTGATCGCCACGTTCGTTCTGAAGTTGCTGGAGATGCGCACGCGACGTGATGCGCTGGTACTGATCTTCCTCGGTTTCTTCTGCGTGGTGACCGCCTACCTGTTCGAGGACGGCATCCTCGCAGCGCTCTACAGTCTGTTGCCGGTCACTGCCTTGCTGGCTGCCCTGGTTGGATTGCAGCACAGTGGTTTCGCCGAACGCCCCTGGCCGACCCTGCGCCTGGCCGGTGGGCTGCTGCTGCAGGCGATACCGCTGATGGTGCTGCTGTTCGTCTTCTTCCCGCGCATGGGGCCGTTGTGGTCGCTGCCACTGCCCAGTGATAAGGGCGTTACCGGGCTGTCGGACAGCATGGAACCGGCCGATATCGCCGAACTCAGTCGCTCCCCGGCCTTGGCCTTTCGCGCCAGCTTCGAAGGTGACGTGCCGCCGCGCGAACAACTGTACTGGCGCGCCCTGACACTGGAGCGTTTCGATGGCCGGCGCTGGTCGCAGTCAGCTTACGCTGATGTACCCGTCGCGCCGCAGTGGAGCAAGGCCGGCGAACCGCTCGATTACAGCATCATCATGCAGCCCAGCGGTAAGCGCTGGCTGTACGCGCTGGATGTCGGCGAGATGGCGCAGGACAGCGGGCGGATGATGAACGACTTCCGTTGGCAGAGACTGCGTCCGGTGGATCGGCCCCTGCTGTACCAGGTGCGTTCCTGGCCGGAGGCCGCGCGTGAGGCGTTGGTCGAGCCACCTGGCCTGCGCCAGTCGCTGCAACTGCCCGAGCAGGGCGACCCGCGCAGTCGCGCCTGGGCGGCTGCACTGAAGGAGCAGTATCCGCAGAGCGACGCATTAGTGGCGGCAGTGCTGCAGCATTTTAACCGTGAACCCTACGTCTACACACTGCGCCCGCAGCCTCTGGGCAGCGACAGCATCGACGATTTCCTGTTCAACACCCGGCGTGGTTTTTGCGCGCACTATGCCGGCGCCATGACCTTCGTGCTGCGTGCCGCGGGTATTCCCGCGCGGGTGGTGGCCGGTTATCAGGGCGGCGAGCTCAATCCCAATGGCAACTACATCCAGGTCCGTCAGTTCGACGCCCATGCCTGGGTCGAGTACTGGCAGCCGGGCCGTGGCTGGCGCAGCGTCGATCCGACTTTTCAGGTAGCACCGGAGCGTATCGAGCAAGGGCTGGAAGAGGCCTTGGCCGAGGAGGATGGTTTTCTCGACGATCAACCCTTCTCGCCACTGCGCTACCGCGAGCTGGCCTGGCTCAATCAGCTGCGCATGAGCTGGGAGAATCTCAATTACGGCTGGCAGCGCTGGGTGCTGGGGTACCAGGGCGAGCAGCAGCTGAAACTGCTGCAGAACTGGTTCGGCAGCCTCGATTGGCAGCGTCTGGCGCTCGTTCTGGTGGGCACCGGAGCGCTTCTGATTGGCCTGCTGGCGCTGTGGTTGCTCAAGCCCTGGCAACAGCGGCCTGATCCGCAACGCCAGGCGTTTCGCAAGTTCGAGCGGCTGTTGGCGCGCCATGACGTGCGCCGGGAAGCGGGTGAGGGCGCACGCTCCTTCGCGTTGCGCGCGGCGCGGCAGTTGCCCGAGCAGGCGGAGCAGATCGAGACATTTGCCCGATGCTTCGAGCAGCAGCGCTATGCCGGCGGGCCCGCGTCGCGTGATGCCCTGCGGCAGGCATTGAGTGATTTGCGCAGAGCATTACCCTGGCGCCTGTCGCGTTAGCGACCATTGGTCACTTGTTTGAGTGGGGGGCCGGGTTGTTAGCTTGATGCATCGTCGTTTGGGAGGATCGAGCATGAGCGATTTCATCGAACATTGTTTGGGGCGTGTCCTGGCTCTGCAGGTGCGGCTGTATGCCTGCCAGGCGCGGTTGGCTGACTGCACTGACACCGAGGCCTTGCACGACCTGCGCATCGCCCTGCGGCAATTGCGCAGCCTGTTGCGTCCGCTGCGCGGTTTGCCGGCTGTGGATGCTCTGGAGCAGGGAGCCGCAGTGCTGGGCCGCCTCAGTGGGCCGCTGCGTGATCGTGAGGTGTTGGTGGCCGAGCTGACTCGTCTGGGCCTGGTGCATCTGGCGCCTGCCGATGAGGCGCAGCGCGCCGCAGGTTACGTTGCCATTGCCAGCAGTGGCGAGTTGGCCGACCTGATGCTGTTGCTCGACGGCTGGCCGGCGAATTGGCGTGAAGCTGCCAGGCAAGGCCAATTGAACGATGTGGACAAGCGCATCCGGCGCCGCCTGCGGCGCCAGCAACGACAACTGGCCCGCGCCTTACGCGATCCGGCGCATGACCGCCATCGCCTGCGCCTGCTGATCAAACGCGTGCGCTACGCTGCTGAAACCTACCCGGCACAAAGTCGTTTGAGCAAGGCGGTGCAGCTCAGGCTCAAACGTGCGCAAAGCGCCCTTGGCGACTGGCATGACCACCTGCAGTGGCTGGCGCAGGCCGATGCGCTGGCGTCGCTGGGCCCTTGCCGGGCAATCTGGCTGCAGGCTCAGCAGGCGGCCGAGCAACGCGCTGATGGAGCCCTGCTGGCACTGTATGGCGATTTTCCCAGCGTGGAATAAGGCGACATTTTCGCCGCAAATATGACCGAATAAGCATCCTTGCGGACTATCGTTCAGTTGCCACCATCCCCTAAGATCGTCGCCATCGATGAATGCCGAGGTGCGTATGATCTTTTCCGAAATGCTCGAAGCGGTGCGCCGCGATGCCGATGCCGTGGTGATTCCGGCCGAATGGGGGCAGGGGCGCGCCAGTTTCGGTGGTCTGGTGGCGGCTCTGGCGTTCGAGGCGATGCGCGCCAAGGTGCCGCAGGACCGACCGGTGCGCTCGCTGGCCATCACCTTCGTCGGGCCGGTGGCGCCGGATGTTCCTGTCAGTTTTCAGGCCGAGGTGCTGCGCGAGGGCAAGGCGGTCAGCCAGATGTCCCTGCGTGCAGTTCAGGATGGCCAGGTAGTGACCGTGGTGCAGGGCAGCTTTGGCGCATCGCGTCCTTCGACGATTGCCGTGGAGGCACTGGCCGCGCCGCAGATCACGCCGGTCGAGCAATGCCAGGAATTGCCCTACGTGCGCAATGTCACGCCGGAGTTCACGCGCTTTCTGGCCATGCGTTGGGGGATTGGCGGCATGCCTTTCAGCAACACGCCGTCGCGGCAGATGGGCGGCTGGGTGCGCTTGCGCGGTGAGCGCGAGCCGCAGGCGCTCAGCGAGGCGCATGTGCTGGCACTGGTCGACGCCTGGCCGCCTGCGCTGCTGCCGTATCTGAAAAGCCCGGCGCCGGGCAGCTCGCTGACCTGGACCATCGAGTTCGTCCAGCCGCTACACACCCTCAGCAGCGAAGACTGGTGCCTGTATCGTGCGGATATCGAACATGCCCGCGATGGTTACGGGCACGTGGCGGCGGCGATGTGGACACCTGCAGGTGAGCTGATCGCCTTGAGCCGGCAGACCGTGACCGTATTTGCCTGATTCAGTGGCGCCGGCGTTGGCGCCAGGCGCGCCACCACGCGCCGCTGAAGAGAAAGCGCGGGAACGTCACGCACTGCTCCAACAGCACACGCTTCAGCGCATCGTTCTTGCTGGCGAAGGGTTCCGCGGGCTGCTGTTCCAGTCTGTGGCCGTGAGCTTGCAGCGCCAGGGAGGCGATCAGGCCGATGCTGCCCAGTGCCAACGGCACGAACCGCAGATGCCATAGGCCGATCAGCAGCAGTATCAGCGACAGCAGGAACAGTGGCACGGCGATCAGGTGCAGCAGCAGATTGGTGGGATGCCGATGCTGGCTGGCGTAATGGCGCCATTGCCAGGCCAGCAGGTTGGGGTGACGTTTGCTCATGGGACGATCCTCGACTCGATAAGACGAGTCTAGGATCGCCGCCAATGCAGAGCGAATTGCTCCTGGCTATGGCGCAGATAGGCTTATGCCTAAAGGGCCACCTCTACAGGCGCAACTGGCCGATGGCCTTGTTCAGCTCGCCTGCCAGTTGGGCGAGTTGCTGACTGGTGGCGGCCGATTCGAGGGTCTGCCCGACGGTCTGTTCGGTGACGTCACGAATGCCCACCACCGAGCGGCTCATTTCTTCGGCCACCTGGCTCTGCTGTGTGGCGGCCACGGCGATCTGTGTATTGCTGTCGCGCATCAGCGCCACGGCGGCGGTGATCGCCGCCAGCGACTCGCCGGCTTCTTGCGCCAGTTGTACGCAATGGTTGGCGTTCTCCGAGCTTTCGCGCATGAACTCCACGGCGTCGCGGGTGCCGCCCTGCAGGTTGCCGATCATCTGGGTGATTTCGTCGGTGGAGTCCTGCACGCGCTTGGCCAGGTTGCGCACCTCGTCGGCGACCACGGCGAAGCCGCGACCCATTTCACCGGCGCGGGCGGCCTCGATGGCGGCATTGAGGGCGAGCAGGTTGGTCTGTTCGGCGATGCCGTGAATCACACCGACCACGCGGCTGATGTGCTGGCTGTCTTCGGCCAGGCGCTCGATGCTGGCGGCGCTTTGGCGTACGCCCTGCGACAGGGCTGCGATGGATTGCTCGACCCGTTCGACCACCTGCTGGCCTGCGCGCGCTAGCTGATCGGCATTGAGCGACTGATCGCGGGTGGTACCAGCGTGATCGGCGATATGCTGCACGGTCGCCGACATCTCGTTGATCGCGGTGGCAGCCTGATCGGTTTCACTTTGCTGGCTGAGCATGCCCTGACGCACCGCCCCCATGCGCTCGGCCATATCGCGGGTGCCACTGTTCAGCTCGTCAGCCACCTGGCCGACGGTGCCGACCACGCGCTGATAGCCGGCTTGCATGGCGTTGAAGGCGGCGGCCATCTGGCCGACCTCGTCACGGCTGCTCAGAGGGACGCGCAGGGACAGGTCGCCGCTGCGCTCGGCTTGCAGTATCACGTCCTTGAGGGTGTTGAGATGGCTGAGCAGAAAGCGGATCAACAGCTGCGAAGCAGCCAGCAGCAACAGCATCAACACGGCAACTGCGACGGCATAGGTCAGCGCGTGCTGGGCGAACAGGTCGAGCAGGCTGGGCGCGCGCGCCATGACCGCCAGGGTGCGTCCATCGCTGAGGGTGACGCGCTGCGCGCCGATCACCGGCGAGTCGCCTAACCGGGCGTCATGCTGCACGGCCTGCCAGCCACTGGCGTCGGGGCCACCTTGAGCACCTGGCAGGCTGCCGTTGCCCACCTGGATGTTGCTCGAACTGGGCAGTGCCGCCTGCTGCGGCCACTGCTGGAGCAGGCGCGCCTGCGCGATTGCAGCCTGCTTGGCATCGGCGCTGCGTGCCTGCTGTTCGGTATGCAGGGCGAACAGCACCAGCATCAGACTGATGACGAAGGCAACGGCATTGACCGCCCAGAATTTGTACTTCAGAGAAAGATCGCTGATCCAGGCGCCCATGCTGTTGTTATCCGTCTCGCTGCGTTCGCTATTGGCCAAGTGCCAGCAGTATGCATCGGTACACAGCCAGGGTCTTGACGCCAATCAATACTCTGGCGCCTTAGTCTTCCACTATGGCTGGCATATCGAAGAACGCTCGCGCACAGGCTGTGGTCTGTGCCGCCAGGGTTTCCTCGCTTTGCCCGCGGTGCAACGCCACCTCGCGCAGCACCTCGCCGAGAAAGGCAGGCTCGTTACGCCCGCTCTTGGGCTTTGGCCGCAGGCTGCGCGGTAACAGGAAGGGCGCATCGGTCTCCAGCATCAGGCGCTCGCCGGGGATATCCTTGAGCAGCGGATGCAGGTGCGTACCGCGACGTTCGTCGCAGACCCAGCCGGTGATGCCGATATGCAGGTCGAGATCGAGATAGGCATAGAGTGCAGAGCGTTCGCCAGTAAAGCAGTGCACCACGGCCGCTGGCAGTCGGTCACGATAGTCATGCAGGATTTCCAGCAGGCGCTGGCTGGCTTCGCGTTCATGCAGAAACACCGGTATCTGCAACTCGACGGCCAGGGCCAGTTGTTCCTCCAGTGCTTTTTCCTGCGCCGGGCGTGGCGAGAAGTCGCGATCAAAATCCAGTCCGCATTCGCCTACGGCGCGCACTTGTGGCTCGGCCAGTAACGCCTTGAGCGTGCGGCTGCTGGCGCCATTCCACGAGCTTGCATCGTGCGGGTGAACTCCGGCGGTGCTAAATAGGCGCTGGCCGCTGCTATCCAACTGTCGGCAAAGTGCGAGGCTGGCCTCGCTTTCATTCAGACTGGTGCCGGTCAGCACCAACTGACACACCCCGGCTGCATAGGCGCGTTCGAGCAGCGCCTCGGCCTGCACCGCGAGGCTGGGGTGGGTGAGATTGACGGCAATATCGATGAGTTGCATGGTGCCACCTGTTGAACGCGAGGGGGCAGAATAGCAGATGCTATCCGTTCGTCAGGAAGTCGATTTAAAACAATAAGTTGGTCGCTGTTTTTAAGGTTGATGCAAGGTTGTGGGGTGGCGCGGCAGCGCTCTGCTGTGCCAATCTCCGCGCCCCTGCCGCCCTTGGAGCTTGTTTGGCGGGTATACGGTCAGTAGCCGCCTGTCGCGTATTGGCGTACAGCAGCCACCAACCGGATGAGGCTTCGGCGGTCTACCGCCTTCCCTGGAGAGTCGATGTCGCGATTGCTGCTGATCCTGTGCCTACTGGCTGCGCTGCCGTTGTCGGTCAGTGCGCGCGTGGCCGGCCCGCCGGAGGTCGGCAGTCAGGCCCGCAGTGCGCGCGATCTGCCGACGATTCGCAGCAGTGGTGAGCTACGGGTGCTGGTCAATCAGAGCCGCAACAGCTCGGGCTCGGTCAAGGGCCAGAGCATTGGCGTCGAATATCACCGCCTACGGGCGTTCGAGCAGTACCTCAACCGCAATGCCCGAGATGGTCGCAGCCTCAGACTGAAGATCATCCCCAAAGCCAAGGATCAGTTGCTTGGCGCATTGCAGCGCGGCGAGGGCGATCTGGTTGCGCCCGGCGAACTGCTCAATGTGCGCACCGGGCATGATGTCAGTGCCAGTACGGCGATTCGCCGCGGAGTACCGCTGGTGCTGGTGTCGAAGCAGGGTAACCGGCATTACCGCAGCCTCGAACAGCTGGCCGGGCGTAGTCTTTCATTGCCAGCGGGTAGCGCCGTGGGTGACGCGCTACGGTTGATCAACCAGCAACTGGCTGAGCGCAAACTGCCGCCCATCGTGGTCGAGTGGGTCGACCCCAGCCTGGCCGTCGAAGATGTACTGGAAATGGTCCAGGCCGGCATCTTCGAGCGTACTGCGGTGGAGCTGCCGATCGCCGAACGTTGGGCCAAGGTGATGCCCAAGTTGCGCGTCGACAAGCATCTGGTCCTGGCACGTGATGGCGACATGAAATGGTTCATGCGCCCCGATGCGCCGATGCTACGAGCCAGTATCGACCGTTTCTTCAGTAGCTATCAGAGCCCGGCCGACCAGGATGCGACGTTCCAACGTGTCTATCGCCGCTTATACAAGGTGCATTCGCCGCTGGGGCGCACTGAACGACAGCGTCTGGAGAAGGTGCGCCCGGTGCTGCAGCAGCATGCCGAGCAGCAGGGTTTCGATTGGCTGATGCTGGCTGCGCTAGCATTCAAGGAGTCGACGTTGAACCCATCGGCGCGCGGCGCCAGCGGCGCGACCGGGCTGATGCAGATCACCCCGGCGGCAGCGCGTAGCGTCGGGGTGAGCAACATTCAGAACCTCGACGGTAACGTCCAGGCCAGCAGCAAGTACCTGGCGATGATCCGCCGCAACTTCTTCAACAGCCCGCAGCTCAACGAGCGCGAGCGCATGGCCTTCGTCCTGGCTGGCTACAACCTGGGGCCGCAGCGGGTGCAGAGCCTGCGCGCCGAGGCTCGCAGGCGTGGCCTCAATCCCAATCAGTGGTTCTTCCAGGTCGAACGTGTGGCCATGGAGCAGATGGGCATGGGCGTGGTGAGTTATGTGAATGCGGTGAATAAGTACTACCTTGCTTATGACCGTGAGCGCTATCTGCTCGAACCGTAAAGGCAGCGTCTGACGGCCAAGTAGATATTTATTTGATATTAATTGCCGGTGTTTTGCTGTTTTTTAATCGAGTGCATTGGATATTCTGTGCGCCATCAACTCCACACACGAAGGAAGGGTTGTAATGAACAACCTGATCAAGAACATCACCGCCACCCAGGCCAGCTTCGGCATCACGCATCCTGCGTTCAGGTACCAGCAAGAAGGCCCGCACATGCGGGCCTTCTTGCATCAAGCGCTGAACGATCAGGCGGTAGCGGCCTGATCAGCTTTCTTTTCCTGCGCAATGACCTGCTGCGCCAGTTCGATCATCTGCTCGCGCATCCAGCGGTTGGCCGGGTCCTGATCGGTACTCTCATGCCAGTACAGGTGCGTTTCCAGCGCCGGCACATCACCGACCGGTAAGGTCACATGATGCAGGTTGTGGCGGCGGGCGAAACGCTCCGGTACGGTCATCACCATGTCGGTCTGCTGTATCACGCTACTGGCCATCAGATAGTGTTGCGAGCGCAGGGCAATCTTGCGCTGGATGCCCATCTTGCCAAGGGCCAGATCCACATAGCCTAAGCCACTGCGGCGGCTGGAGATGTGGATGTGGCTCAGCGACAGGTATTCGTCGAGGCTGATCTTTTCCTTGGCCATTGGGTGGCCAGGGCGCATGACGCAGACATAGCGATCATCCAGCAGCTTGACGTGACGAACCTGCGGGTCGGTATTGAGTGGCGCGTCGACGGCAAAATCGAGCCGGCCGGCGGCCAGCTCCTTGGTGGTTTCGCGGCGCTTGGCCAGGAAGCTCTCGATGCATACGCTCGGCGCCAGGCGACGCAGGCGCTGGAACAGCGGTGGCAGGAGGATCTGCTCCGACAGGTCGGTCATGCTGATGCGGTAGGTCTTGCCGGCCTGCTGCGGGTTGAAGGTTCGGCTTTCCTGCACGGAAACGCGCAACAACTGCAGGGCGTTGCGTACCGGGCCGATGATGTTCTGCGCCATCGGCGTGGGCACCATGCCCTGGGCGGTGCGCACGAACAGCGGGTCGTTGAAGGTTTCGCGCAGACGGGCGAGGGCGTTGGAAACCGCTGGCTGGGTAATGCCGACGATCTGCCCGGCACGGGTCAGGTTGGCCTCGGTGTAGATGGCGTCGAAGACGATGAAGAGGTTCAGATCCACCTTGGTCAGGTTCATGCCGGCAGTGCTCCAGGGGGCGTCGATATCAATCGATCATATATAGGTTATGAATGTTCATACACGCTGAAAATAGGTTAGATAAATCCTAAGCGCTGTTCTAGCATCATTTCCACAACCTCTCACCCTTTATTACAAACAGGTAATTCCATGGATTTCGCCTATTCCCCGAAGGTTCAAGAGCTGCGTGAGCGCGTCAGTGCATTCATGGAGGCGCACATCTACCCGGCTGAAGCGGTGTTCGAGCAGCAGGTGGCCGAAGGTGATCGTTGGCAGCCGACCGCGATCATGGAGGAGCTGAAGAACAAGGCCAAAGCCGAAGGTTTGTGGAACCTGTTCCTGCCCGAGTCCGACTATGGCGCGGGCCTGACCAACACCGAATATGCACCGTTGGCGGAGATCATGGGTCGCTCGCTGATCGGCCCCGAGCCGTTCAACTGCGCCGCGCCGGATACCGGCAACATGGAAGTGCTGGTGCGTTACGGCAACGAGGCGCAAAAGCAGCAATGGCTGGAGCCGCTGCTGTCCGGCGAGATTCGTTCCGCCTTTGCCATGACCGAGCCGGGCGTGGCCTCGAGCGACGCCACCAACATGCAGGCCAATGCTCGCCGCGAGGGCGATGAGTGGGTCATCAACGGCCGCAAATGGTGGACCTCCGGTGCCTGCGACCCGCGCTGCAAGGTGATGATCTTCATGGGGCTGACCAATCCGGACGCGCCGCGCCACCAGCAGCACTCGATGATCCTGGTGCCGATGGATGCGCCAGGCGTCACCGTACTGCGCCCGCTGCCGGTGTTCGGTTATGACGACGCGCCGCATGGCCATGCCGAAGTGCTGTTCGAGAACGTGCGCGTGCCCTACGAGAGCGTACTGCTTGGTGAAGGGCGTGGCTTCGAGATCGCCCAGGGTCGCCTCGGCCCGGGCCGCATCCACCACTGCATGCGTTCGATAGGCATGGCCGAGCGCGCCCTGGAGCTGATGTGCAAGCGCGCCGTTTCGCGCACCGCCTTTGGCAAGCCGCTGGCGCGCCTGGGTGGCAATATCGATCACATCGCCGATTCGCGCATGGAGATCAACCAGGCGCGTCTGCTGACCCTGAACGCGGCCTACATGATGGATACCGTGGGCAACAAGATCGCCGCCAGTGAAATCGCCCAGATCAAGGTGGTGGCGCCCAACGTGGCGCTCAAGGTGATCGACCGGGCGATCCAGATGCACGGCGGCGCGGGCGTCTCCAACGACTTCCCGCTGGCCTACTGGTACGCCATGCAGCGCACCCTGCGCCTGGCCGATGGCCCGGACGAGGTGCATCGCGCAGCCATCGGCAAGTTTGAAATTGGCAAGTACGTGCCGCGCGACGTGATGAAAGCCAGCCGCTGATCCCGCAAGCCAAAGCAAAGAGGCCCGCATTTGCGGGCCTCTTTGTTTGTCTGTCGTCGACTTTGCTGCTCGGTCGACCGGCTACGCCGTTTCTCAGTGTTCCGGGGCTTTCTGGTCGCGGGTATTGAGCAGCGACAGGATCACCCCGCCTGCCAGCAGCCCCAGGGTGACGCCAAGCGAGAGCAGGGCGGGAACCTTGATCAGGTCGTGCAGGAAGATCTTGCCGCCGATATACATCAGCACCAGCGCCAGGGCGTACTTCAGGTAGATGAAGCGGTGCATCAGTGCGGCCAGGGCGAAATACAGCGCGCGCAGGCCGAGAATGGCGAAGATGTTCGAGGTGTAGACGATGAACGGGTCCTGCGAGATGGCCAGTACCGCCGGCACGCTGTCCACCGCGAACACCAGGTCGGCCAGTTCGATCAGCACCAGCGCCAGCAGCAGCGGGGTGGCATAGAGCAGCGGCTTGCCACTGACCTGATCCTTCAGGCGCACCAGGAACTTGCCTTCGTGCAGCTCATCGGTGACGCGAATGTGCTTGCGCACGAAGCGGATCACCGGATTCTGCGCAAGGTCCGGGTGCGATTCTTCGTCACCACCGCTGCGCAGCATCTTGATGCCGCTGAACAGCAGGAAGGCGCCGAAGAGGTAGAGAATCCAATCGAACTGCTGCACCAGGGCCGTGCCCAGACCGATCATGATCGCGCGCAGCACGATCACCCCGAGAATGCCCCAGAACAGCACGCGGTGCTGGTACTTACGCGGGATGTTGAAGTAGCCGAGGATCATCGCCATGACGAAGACGTTGTCCATCGACAGCGATTGCTCCACCAGGAAGCCGGTGTAGTACTCCATCGCCTTGGTACCGCCGAGCTGCCACCAGATCCAGCCGCCGAAGGCGACGCCAACACTGAAATAGCCGGAATACAGCAGCAGGCTCTCGCGCATCTCGATTTCATGCTGATCGCGATGCAGCACGCCGAGGTCGAGTACCAGAAGGGTGATGATCAGTACCAGAAAGGCCAGCCAGAACCAGCCGGGGGTACCGAAGATGGGGGATGTCAAAAAGGCAAGTAGAGCGTCCATGAGCCCTCCCTTATGTCTGCCTGAGTTGAAAGAAATCGACTCAGTGACTCCGACATCACGGTGAGAAAACTCACCGCCAGAGGGGCCCGGCGTCACGCGCGGCGAAGATTAGCGCCGAGCCCTTACTCTGCCAAGCCCTTTGTAAGGAAATATTTTCAGGCGTCAGTAGACCCAGACTTCGACACGGCGATTACGGATACGGCCATTGTTCTGATCATTGGCCGCCACCGGTAGCTCGCTGCCCATCCCGATGATTTCACGAAACAGTACGCCTTGTTTGGCCAGCTCGCGGCGCACGGCCATGGCGCGCAGTTTCGACAGCAGTTCGGCGCGCTCGGGGTCGCTTTTCGGATCGCCGAAACCAACCAGCACCACCTTGTCCTGCAGCTTGTCGTGTTGCTTGAGATAGTCCAGCACCCGCTGCAAATCACGATGTGCTTTGTTATCCAGCGTTGCGCTGCCTTCCTGGAAGCGGAAGTTCACCGACAGGCGCTGCGCCTGCTTTGCCAGTTGCTGGTACTCCGCTGGCATTTGCGCATCCGCGGCGACCTTGACCGCCTGGACGGTCTGGGCGATGAAACCGCTGTTGTCGACAATGGCCTGGCCGCGTGGGCTGTGGGCGAAGTCGATCAGCGCGCGTACCCAGGGATTGCTCTGTTGCGGGGCGTTGTAGAGAAACAGACGACGTGCCAAGGGGTAGTCTTCGGTGGCGATCAGTGTGGGGCTCGGCGGCATTGGCTGGGAGTCGCCAGACGCGACCGAGACCGCCTTGGCCTGACGGATGTAGGGCAGGCCAATGAAACCGATGCCATTGGGATCGCTGCTCACCGCGTCGGACAGTTGGCTACTGGACTCGAAGCGTTGCGCGCGGGGCGCAAGGGTACGTCCGTCTGGGGCCAGCACCAGCTCCTTGAAGGTGTCATAGGTGCCGGAATTGTCATCGCGTGCATAGGGGCGCACCTGGCCAGGCCTGCCGCCCAGTGTGGCCCAGTCGTCGATTTCGCCGGAAAACAGCTGCGCGATCTGCTCCACACTCAGCGTTCCAATCGGGTTCGATGGATGGACGATGATGGCCAGACCATCGATGGCGATGACCTGTTCACTCTGCGGACTGCGCAGATCGCCAAGGGGCGCCAGGGTAGCGGCTTCGCCATCCTTGATCGGCCGCGACGAGGCGGCCAGATCGGCGCTGCCGTCCTTGAGCGAGGTAAAACCGGTGCCAGAGCCGTGAGCGGCGACTTCGACTATCACCTGGCGGCCGTCGGCCCGTCGCGCGAGCAGGCGCTGCTCGTTTTCCCGGGCACCTTCTTCGCTGTGGATATCGTGCAGGCCCTGAGCTTCGAACAGCCCTTTGACCAGCTCCGGGCCGAGCTTGGCACCAATGGTGTTGGAGCCCTGGATGCGCAGTACCGGTTGGTTGCCCTCGGAGGCTGGTAGTGCGGCGAAGACGGAAAGAGGCAGGGCGTAGCAGATGAAACCGATCAGCAGCAGGGACAGAGTACGACCCCAGAGGTCGCGGTCGGCGGACAGGGCGCGCGGCATGCGGCAAGCACCTTCTAGTGGAGAGAAATGCCGCGCAGATTAAGTCAGTCGAGTTGCAGTCATATTACAGGGCGCGTCATCGACACGCGCCCAGTCTCACGCCAGTTCCAGCCAGATCGGCGCATGGTCCGAGGGCTTGTCCATTCCACGCAGGTCGTAATCGATGCCGGCATCCTTGAAGCGCGCCTGCAGCGGCTGGCTGGCGAGGATCACGTCGATGCGCAGGCCGCGCTTGGGCTCGTCTTCAAAGCCGCGACTGCGGTAGTCGAACCAACTGAAACGATCATTCACCTCGGGGTTGAGGTGGCGGAAGCTGTCCACCAGGCCCCAGCTCTTCAGCGTCGCCAGCCATTCGCGCTCCTCCGGCAGAAAGCTGCACTTGCCGGTTTTCAGCCAGCGCAGACGATTGGGCTCGCCGATGCCGATGTCGCAATCTTCCGGGCTGATGTTGATATCGCCCATCACCACCAGCGCCTGCTGCGGCTCGAAACGCTCCACCAACAGTTGCTGCAGGTCGGCGTAGAAGCGTTTCTTGGCCGGAAACTTCACTGGGTGATCGCGGTTTTCGCCTTGCGGAAAGTAGCCGTTCATCACGGTGATGGGGTTGCCGTGGGCATCGGCGAAGGTGCCGTAGATGAAGCGACGCTGGGAATCCTCGTTGTCGCCGGGGAAGCCCTTGTGCAGGCTCAGCGGCGCCTGGCGCGAGAGCAGGGCGACGCCGTAGTGGCCTTTCTGGCCGTGGTAATGCACGTGATAACCGAGCTGGCGGATTTCCGCTTCCGGGAACTGCTCGTCGGCTACCTTGGTTTCCTGCAGACCGATCACATCCGGCTGGTGTTTCTCGATCAAGGCTTGCAACTGATGCGGGCGCGCACGCAGGCCGTTGATATTGAAGGAGACGATTTTCATGAGCAGCGAGTCCTGAGCTAACGGGCATGCCAAGAGAAGCATTCCGGATGATGAAAGCCTTCGCGGCATGCCCTCCCTCATCCGGCGCTTCGCGCCACCTTCTCCCGGAGGGAGAGGGGGATGAGTGAAGGTGTCGCTGCGCGACTTTCAGATTAAACGGCGATGCTAGCCGATCCTCGACGCTCGCGGCCAGCGCCTGGCGGGCATCATGAGGTGGTGCTAAGTTGGCTGGGACGCGCCTGACCCACAACGCATAACAACAGAGGTCTGCCATGCCCAACAACGCTCCAGCAGAAGTGCGCATGCTCGATGGTGGTTACGCCCGCGAGGTCCGTTCGCTGCTCTACCACGCCTATCGCCACGAGCCGACCTTCGCCTACCTGTTCGAAGCGCAGCGACCGGGTTTTGATCAGCGTGTACGCGCGACGATTCGCGAACTTGTGCAGCAGCACTTCGCCGAGGATCTGCCGGCCATTGGCCTGCTGATCGATGACCGCCTGATCGGCGCAGCACTGATCGCGCCACCGCAGCGCCGCCTGGATATCACCGAAAGTTGGGGGTGGCGTCTGCGCATGCTGCTGAGCACCGGTTTCAGCTGCACCAAGCGCTATCTCGAGTACCACGATGCGGTGCTTGCCAGTCTGCCGCCCGGGCCTTACCACGTGCTGCCGCTACTGGGCATTCACCCCGAGTTTCAGGGGCAGCATCACGGCGAGCAGTTGCTCGAGGCGCTGCACGACTGGTGTGCACAGGACAGCGGCTCGCAAGGTGTGGTGCTGGATACCGGCAATGCGCGCTATCTGGACTTCTACAGGCGCCAGGGCTACGAGGAAATCGGCGAGCTGGCCATCGGCCCGGTGGTGGGGCACGTGTTCTTCCATCCCAATCCACAGCCGGTGGTGCGGGCCAGCGCTTGAGAACCTGTTCACGATCAGCTGCGCGTCGGCGCTGCTGCGTTAAAAACAGGCTCGGAATGCTCATTTACAACTCGTAAACTGCGCTTCCTCGCCTGTTTTTGCCTTGCATCGCTCTAGCTCGCAAGATCGTGAGCAGGTTCCAAGCTCCGGCTGTCTGCCCATGTCGCGAAGCCTCTGGCGCGCGCTTCGCGCCGTGGTAGCATCCCCGCCATGAGTGTATATGGACATATCCGGCGCAGCCTCGCGCTGCTGCTGATCAGTACTGGCGCCCTCGCGGCTGGCGAGCTGGACGTGCGAATCACTCCGAGCAATTCGGCGCTGAAGGCCAATATCGAGGGCTACGTCGGTAGCCTCGATGGCCGTGATACGCAGTCGTTGCGCCGTTTGCGCCGCATCGCCGAAAGCGAGGCGGACAAGGCCGCGCAGGCGCTGGGCTATTACCAGGCGCGCATCCGCAGCCATATCGAAGAGGGCGCAACGCCACGCCTGGTGCTGGAAGTCGAGCCCGGCGAACGGGTGCGCCTGCGCAACGTGGACATTCGTATCGAAGGGCCTGCCAGCGAGCTGTCTGCCTTTCGCGTACCCAGTGCCGGCCGTTTGCAGCCAGGCTCGGTGCTCAACCATGGGCGCTATGAGGACGCCAAGCGACTGATTCAGAATCAGGCCTCGCGCTATGGCTTCTTCGACGGCCGATTCTCTCGCCAGAGTTTGCAAATCGACCCGGCTGTCGGGGTGGCCGATATCGAGCTGGTGTTCGTCAGCGGGCCGCGTTACAGCCTGGGCGATATCGCCTTCAGCGGTGACTTCCCGTTCGATGAAGAGCTGCTGCTGCGCATGGTGCCGTTTGAACCGGACACCCCCTACGACTCCGAATTGATCGCCGAGCTGTATCAGGCGCTGCAGTCCAGTGGCTATTTCGAATCGGTGCGGGTCGATGCCATCCCGACCCAGGCCGACCAGTTGCGTATTCCCGTGGCGGTGGCGCTGCAGGTGCGTGAGCCGCGCACCATGGGCCTGGGGCTGGGCTTTTCCACCGACGTCGGGCCGCGCCTGCGCGCCAACTGGACGCGCCACTGGCGCAATCCGCAGGGGCACAGCTACGGGGTGGAAACCGAATTGTCCGCCCCGCGGCAGAACGTTGGCCTGTGGTACGACATTCCCGGTGACCCACCACTGACCGACAAACTGCGCCTGGCCGGCGGTTATCAGTATGAGGAGCTGGCCAGCAAGGACAGCTTGAGCCGGCTGCTCACCCTCGGTCCGGAATGGCACAGCCAGCGCTCCGGTGGCTGGCAGCGCGTGCTGTCGGTGAAATGGCAGCGTGAGGAATATCGCCTGGGTGACGACTCCGGGCTGAGCACCCTGTTGATGCCGGGCGTCAGCTATTCGCTGTTGCGCAGCGACAACAGCCTCGACCCGAATCAGGGCTACCGCGTGCAGTTCGACTTGCGTGGCGCTGTCGATGGCGTGCTGTCCGATGCCAACGTGCTGCACGGCAACGTCATGCTCAAGGGCCTGACTACCGTATTCGACAATCACCGTCTGCTCGGGCGGGTGCAGTTCGGCGGTACCGAAACCAATGGTTTCTCCGCTGTGCCGCCGTCGCTGCGCTTCTTCGCCGGTGGCGATCAGAGCGTGCGCGGTTACGACTATCAGAGTCTGTCGCCGGAGAACAACCGAGGCGACAAGATCGGCGGCCGTTACCTGTTCACCACCAGCGCCGAGTACCAGTACAGTCTCACCGACAAGTGGCGCCTGGCGACTTTCATCGACCAGGGCAATTCCTTCAATTCGCTGGACATTCCCACCTTGAAGACTGGTGTCGGCTTCGGCGTGCGCTGGGTATCGCCGGTTGGCCCGCTGCGCCTGGACCTTGCTCACGCGCTGGATGATGACGGCGGCGTACGCCTGCATTTCTCCATGGGGCCTGAGCTATGAGCCGGCGCCTATTGAAATGGCTGGCCGGCGGTCTGCTCGGCCTGGCGTTGCTGTTCGCCGCGACACTGTGGACGCTGCTTGGCACTCAGGGCGGCAGTCGTTGGTTGCTGGCCCAGGTGCCGGGTCTGCAGGTCGACAACTTCGCAGGGCGTCTGGGCGGTGCCTGGCAGGCCGATGCGCTGATCTGGCAGCAAGACGATATGCGGGTTGAGCTGCAGCAGCTGGACATGGCCTGGTCACCGTCCTGCCTGCTGCGCCTGACGCTGTGCCTGGATCGTCTGCATCTGCAGCAGGTGGCCGTGACCCTGCCCGACAGTGGGGAGGCCAGCGATGAGCCGTTGAGCCTGCCGAACCTCAACCTGCCACTGCGCTTGCAATTGGGCGATATCCAACTGGGCGAACTGCGCCTGGACGGCCAGACGCAACTGAGCGATCTCGAACTGATCGCCAGTTGGAACGAGCAGGGTGTGCAGCTGCAGCGCCTGGCCTTGCAACGTGATGACCTGAGCCTGGACCTCAGTGGTCAGCTGACGCCGCAGGGCGATTGGCCCTTGGCCCTGAGCGGCCGCCTGCAGTTGCCGGAAGTCGATGGCAAGGCCTGGCAGGTGGCGCTGCAGGTGGGTGGCGAATTGCAGCGCAGCCTGAACATCGAGGCTGACAGCAGCGGCTATCTCGACGCCCGTCTCGAAGGACAGGTGCAGGCGCTGGCCGAGTACCTGCCCGCCGAACTGCGCCTGACCAGCCAGGATTTCCAGGCCAGCAGCGCCTTGCCGCAGACGCTGCACCTGCAGGCGCTGACGTTGTCGGCAAAGGGTGACCTGAGCAGCGGTTATCGAATCGACGGCAGCGCCACTCTGCCCGCCGATCAGGCGCCGATGCCGCTGGCCTTGCGCGGCAGGGTCGATGCCAAGGGCGCGGATATCGAATTGCTGCGCATCGAGGCCGAGGATCAGCAGCATCTGCAGCTCAGCGGTACGCTCGCCTGGAGCGACGCGTTTCAGGCCGATGCCAAGCTCGATTGGCTGAATTTCCCCTGGCAGCGTCTGTACCCGCTGGACGAGCCGCCACCCGTGGCACTGCAACAACTGCAGGCCGAAATCAGCTATAGCGAAGGCAATTACCTGGGTAACTTCGCTGCGCAGTTGCAGGGGCCTGCGGGTGCCTTCAGCCTGAGCAGTCCGGTCAGTGGCGATCTTGGCCAGGTCAGCCTGCCGCAGTTGCAGCTGGTGGCCGGCCAGGGCCGCGCCGAAGGGGTGGTCAAGGTTGGTTTTGCCGACGGCGTCGACTGGCAGGCCATGCTGCAGCTCAGCGCCCTCGACCCGGGGTACTGGCTGGCTGAGATGCCGGGTAATCTGGCAGGGCCGCTGAATACCTCGGGCAGCTTCAATGCCGGTGCGCTGCAGGCCAAGGCCGATATCGACCTCAATGGCCGTCTGCGTGGCCAGCCCGCGCAATTGCAGGTACAGGGCGTCGGTAGTGGCGAGCAGTGGCAGCTCGAGCGGTTGCTGGTGCGTCTGGGCGACAATCGGATCAGCGGCCAAGGCGCTCTGGATCAGCGTTTGCGTGGCCAGCTGCAACTGGCCTTGCCGCGTCTGGGGCAACTCTGGCCCGGCTTGCAGGGCCAAATACAGGGCCAGCTGTCCTTGGCAGGCACCTTGCTGGCGCCGCAAGGCCAGCTTGCGTTGAGTGGTGAGCGTCTGGCCTTTGGCGACCCCAGTCTGCGTCGCCTGCAGCTGGACGCGACGCTGGATGCCCGCCAGCAGGCGCGCATCGGTTTGAATCTGCGTGGCATCCGCATCGGCGATACCTACCTTGGGCGCTTGCAGGCCGATGGTCGTGGCGATCAGCGTCGCCAGGCGCTGGAGCTGGATCTGCAAGGTCCGCTGCTGCAGCTGGCGTTGGCCCTGGACGGTAACCTCAGCGATCAGGGCGACTGGCGCGGTCGTATTGCCAGTGGCCGTGTGCAGAGCGGTGGGCAGGATTGGCAATTGCAACAGGCGGCGACCTTGGAGCGCCTGGCAAGCGGCCGCATGAACCTGGGCGCGCATTGCTGGCAGTCCAGCGATGCCAGCCTGTGCGGCGGGCAGCAGCGGCTGATGCCACAGCCCAGCCTGGACTGGCGCCTGCAGAACTTCCCCCTGGCCAGCCTGCAGCCCTGGCTGCCCGATGATTTCGCTTGGCAGGGGCGGCTGGATGGTCAGCTGAAAGTCGAGCTACCCGACAGCGGTCCCAACGGCCAGATCAGGCTCGATGCCGGTGGCGGCAACCTGCGTATTCGTCAGCCGGATGAAGAACAGTGGCTGGACTTCCCTTACGACAGCCTGCGCCTGGACAGCACGCTGCGCCCGCAACGGGTAGACAGCGAACTGCGTTTTGTCAGTGGCCGCCTGGGTGAGCTGCTGCTGCAGGCGCAGATCGACCCACGTCCGGCGAGCAAGCCTGTCAGCGGCGAGTTTCGATTGAGCGGTTTCGACCTGGCCGTGTTGCGTCCCTTCGTACCCATGGCGGAAACGCTCGAAGGCAAGCTGCAGGGCAGCGGCAATATAAGCGGCCAGCTGCTGGCGCCGCAGATCAACGGCCAGCTGCGCCTGGATGGCGGCGAGCTGTCCGGCAGCGAACTGCCGATCAGCCTGGAGAATCTGCAATTGCAGGCGTTGATCGCGGGCGAGCAGGTGCAGCTCTCCGGCGACTGGCGCAGCGGTGAGCAGGGGCGTGGCAATCTGCGTGGCGAACTGACCTGGGCCGAGGGGCTGAGCGGCGATCTGGCATTGCAGGGACAGCGCTTGCCGGTGAAGGTCGAGCCCTATGCCGAGCTGGAAGTCGAGCCTGATTTGCAATTGCAGCTGCGTGGCCAGCGTCTGGCCGTCAGCGGCAAGGTTGGCGTGCCGCGTGGCTTGATCAGCGTACGTGAACTACCGCCATCGACGGTCAAGGTTTCCGGTGATGCACGGGTGGTCGGTCGTGAAACCCCGGAAGCTGAGCAGGGCATGGGCGTCGCCATGGATGTCGATGTCGAGGTGGGGCAGGACAAGCTGGCCTTCAGCGGTTTCGGCCTGACTGCCGACCTGCGTGGACGCGTGCACATCGGCGATAACCTCGATACCCGCGGTGAACTGGATCTGGTCAATGGCCGCTATCGCGCCTACGGCCAGCGCCTGACCATACGCCGCGCGCGCCTGCTGTTCACCGGACCTATCGATCAGCCGTTCCTCGATGTGGAAGCGATTCGCCGGGTCGACACGGTCGTCGCCGGTATCCGTCTGTCCGGTAGCGCCGAGCAGCCGAGCACCACGGTCTTCGCCGAGCCGGCCATGAGCCAGGAACAGGCGCTGTCCTATCTGGTGCTGGGCCGGCCGTTGGGGCAAAGCACGGGGGACAACAACATGCTTGGCCAGGCAGCGCTGGCGCTCGGTCTGGCCGGCAGCAGTTCGCTCACCACCAGCCTGGCCACCAGTCTGGGTATTCAGGATTTTCAGCTCGACACCGAGGGCAGTGGCGTGACCACCAGTGTGGTGGCCAGCGGCAATATCACCGAGCGCCTGAGCCTGCGTTACGGCGTGGGTGTGTTCGAGCCGGCCAACACCATCGCTCTGCGTTACGAGCTGAGCCGGCGCCTGTACCTTGAGGCCGCCAGCGGTCTGGCCAGCTCGCTCGACCTGTTCTATCGCCGGGACTTCTGATGGTCGCGCCGCCTTTATGCTAAATCCCTACATGGCTGCGGGTGTATCGGCGGCGCTTCTGCGCTAGTCTGGACGCATGGTCGGGCCGTGACCTGCCATTCGATGGAGCATTCGCCACGGCGAACCCCATGTCACACATTTGCCCTTCAACTCCCTGAACGATAAGGAAACTCCCATGGCGCAAGTCACTCTCAAAGGCAACCCGGTGCAGGTCGACGGCCAACTGCCGCAGGTCGGCCAACAGGCACCAGAGTTCAGCCTGGTCGCTGGCGACCTGAGCGACGTCACCCTGGCCAGCCTGGCTGGCAAGCGCAAGGTGCTGAACATCTTCCCCAGCGTCGACACCCCGACCTGCGCTACCTCCGTGCGCAAGTTCAACGCCGAAGCCGGTCAACTGAACAACACCGTGGTGCTGTGCATCTCCGCTGACCTGCCGTTCGCCCAGGCACGCTTCTGTGGTGCCGAAGGTCTGGAAAACGTGGTCAATCTGTCCACCATGCGTGGCGCCGACTTCCTCAAGAACTACGGTGTGGCCATTGCCAGCGGCCCGCTGACCGGCCTGGCCGCGCGCGCCGTGGTAGTGCTGGATGAAAGCGACAAGGTGCTGCACAGCGAGCTGGTTGGCGAGATCGCTGATGAGCCGAATTACGCAGCTGCCCTGGCCGCGCTGAAGTAACTCGCAGCTGGTTCGATGAAACGGCCTGCTTCGCAGGCCGTTTTTATTTGTGTACCAAGCCGAACGTTCTGAGCACGTCGACAGTCCCTTGCCCGATCCAGATTTTTTCGCGGACTCAAACAGTTAGTAACGTAAGGGCAGCGTAAAAAGCGGGTAAATGGGCTTTGCTTGACGCGGGCCAGTGCTTATCGTGCCGACTCCCCTTAAAAGTGATATTGCGCCTGCCATGTCGAATGCTTCCCCGTCTCCATCGAATTCCTCCCGTCAATGGCTGATTGGCCTGACGTTGCTCACCGTGCTGCTTCTGCTGCTGTGGTGGTTCTGGCCGAGCAAGCCAGAAAGCCAGCAGATGGGCCGTGGCCGTTTCGGTGACATGGGGCCGGTGCCGGTGCGCGTGGCCGAGGTCAAGCAGGGTGAGTTCGCCATCGAGCTCAAGGCGCTTGGCACGGTGACTTCCTACAACACGGTCAACGTACGCTCGCGAGTCGACGGTGAACTGGTCAAGGTGCTGTTCGAGGAGGGCCAGCAGGTCAAGGCCGGCGACCTGCTTGCGGTGATCGATCCACGTCCTTATCAGGTGGCCTTGCAGCAGGCGCAGGGGGCGCTGCAGGAAAACCAGGCGCAACTGAAGAACGCCGAACTGGACCTGCAGCGCTACAAGGGGCTGTACGACGAAGACAGTATCGCCAAACAGACCCTGGACACCCAGCAGGCGCTGGTCAATCAGTACCGTGGCAGTCTGCAGAGCAACCAGGCCGATGTCGCCACGGCCAAGCTCAACCTCGACTTCACCCAGATTCGCGCGCCCATCGACGGTCGCCTCGGTCTGCGTCAGCTGGATATCGGCAACCTGGTCAGCAGCGGTGATACCACGCCTTTGGTGGTAATCACCCAGGCCGATCCGATTGCGGTGATCTTCACCATCCCCGAGGGCGATCTGCCAGCCGTGCTGCAGCGCCGCCGCGACGGCGCGATCCTGGCCGTCGAGGCCTGGGACCGTGGTGAACGCCTGAAACTGGCCGAGGGCGTGCTGGAAAGCCTGGACAACCAGATCGACACCACCACCGGTACGGTCAAGCTCAAGGCGCGCTTCGACAACGCCGAGCAGATGCTCTTCCCCAATCAGTTCGTCAACGTGCGTCTGCGCGTTGAAACCCGTGAGGCCGCCACCATCATTCCGTCCGCTGCGGTGCAGTTCGGCACCCAGGGTACCTTCGTCTATGTCGTGGGTGACGATAACAAGGTGAGCATCCGTCAGGTCACCATCGCCGCCAGCGACGCTGAACGCAGCATGGTCAACGAGGGTGTGCAGCAGGGCGAGCGGCTGGTCATGGAAGGCACCGACCGCCTGCGCGACGGCAGCGAAGTGGAAGTGGTCGACCCGAACCTGGTGCAGAGCCCCGACGGCGCGGCCAACGAGCCGGGCGACCGCCAGGGCAAGCGCGATGGCTCCGCACGTCCGGGCGCTGCACGGAACGACGCATGAATATTTCCCGCCCCTTCATCCTGCGGCCGGTCGCCACCACGCTGTTGATGGTGGCGATCTTCCTCAGCGGTCTGATCGCCTATCGCCTGCTGCCGGTGTCGGCGCTGCCGGAAGTGGATTATCCGACCATCCGTGTGCTGACCTTATACCCAGGGGCCAGCCCGGATGTGATGACCAGCGCCGTGACGGCGCCGCTGGAGCGCCAGTTCGGGCAGATGGCCGGGCTCAAGCAGATGTCCTCGACCAGTTCGGGCGGCGCCTCGGTGATCACCCTGCGTTTCAACCTGGATGTCTCCCTGGCGGTAGCCGAGCAGGAAGTGCAGGCGGCGATCAACGCGGCGAGCAACCTGCTGCCTGGCGATCTGCCGGCGCCGCCGGTGTACAACAAGGTCAACCCGGCCGATACGCCAGTGCTGACCCTGGCGGTGAGTTCAAAGACGATGCCGCTGCCGCAGGTCAACGACCTGGTCGATACCCGTCTGGCGCAGAAGCTCGCGCAAACCAGCGGTGTCGGCCTGGTGACCCTGGCCGGTGGGCAACGTCCGGCGGTGCGTATCCGCGTCAACCCGGAGGCGCTGGCGTCCTACGGTCTTAGCCTGGCCGACGTGCGTAGCCTGATCACCGCCAGCAACGTCAACCAGCCCAAGGGTAATTTCGACGGTCCGACCCGTGTCTCGCAGCTCGACGCCAACGACCAGCTGAAAACCGTGGACGAGTACCGCGAGCTGATCCTCAGTTATCAGAATGGTGCCGCGCTGCGCCTGAAGGATGTCGCCGAGATCATCGATGGCGCCGAGAACGAGCGCCTGGCGGCCTGGGCCAACCGCAACCAGGCGGTACTGGTCAACGTGCAGCGTCAGCCTGGTGCCAACGTCATCGATGTGGTCGACCGCATCCAGACCCTGCTGCCGCACCTGACCGAGGGCCTGCCGGCCAGCGTCGAGGTCAAGGTGCTCACCGACCGCACGCAGACCATCCGCGCTGCGGTGCGCGATGTGCAGCACGAACTGCTGCTGGCCATTGCCCTGGTGGTGATGGTGACCTTCCTGTTCCTGCGCAAGCTGTCGGCGACCATCATCCCGTCGATCGTCGTGCCGCTGTCGCTGATCGGCACCTTCGGCGTGATGTACCTGGCCGGTTTCACCATCAACAACCTGACGCTGATGGCGCTGACCATCGCCACCGGTTTCGTGGTCGACGACGCCATCGTCATGCTGGAGAACATCGCCCGCCATCTGGAGGAGGGCGAGACGCCGCTCAACGCCGCGCTCAAGGGCGCCCGGCAGATCGGCTTCACCCTGGTCTCGCTGACCCTGTCGCTGATTGCCGTACTGATCCCGCTGCTGTTCATGGCCGATGTGGTCGGCCGGCTGTTCCGCGAGTTCGCCATCACCCTGGCCGTGGCCATCCTGATTTCCCTGGTGGTGTCGCTGACCCTCACGCCGATGATGTGCGCGCGCTTGCTCAAGGCCGAGAAACCCGAGCAGGAAGGGCGCTTCTATCGCGCCGCCGGTGGCGCCATCGACGCCATGATCGAACGCTATGGCGTCTGGCTGCAGTGGGTGCTCAGGCATCAGCCGCTGACCCTGCTGGTGGCCGTGGCGACCCTGGGCCTGACCGTGCTGTTGTATATGGCGGTGCCCAAGGGCTTCTTCCCGGTGCAGGATACCGGGGTGATCCAGGGCATTTCCGAGGCGCCGCAGTCGATTTCCTTCAGCGCCATGAGCGAGCGTCAGCAACGGCTGGCCGATGTGATCCTGCGTGATCCGGCGGTGGCCAGCCTGTCCTCGTCGATTGGTGTGGATGGCGACAATCCGACCCTCAACAGCGGCCGTCTGCTGATCAACCTCAAGACGCACGCCGAACGCGACGTCACCGCCAGTGAGGTGATCGAGCGTCTGCGGCCGGAGCTGGCGAAAATTCCCGGTATCGAGTTGTACATGCAGCCGGTGCAGGACCTGTCTATCGAGGATCGCATCAGCCGCACGCAGTTCCAGTTCACCCTGGAATCGCCCGACAGCGCCTTGCTGGAAACCTGGACGCCACGACTGGTCGAGGCGCTGCGCAAGCAGCCGGAACTGACCGATGTGGCCAGCGACCTGCAGAACCGTGGCTTGCAGGTGTATCTGGACATCGACCGTGACGCTGCTGCGCGACTGGGTATCAACGTCGGCAGCATCGACGATGCCTTGTACGACGCCTTCGGTCAGCGCCAGATCAGCACCATCTACACCCAGGCCAGCCAGTACCGCGTGGTGCTGGAGAGCCGCGATGGCGGGCGTATCGGCCTGGCCGCGCTGCGCCAGATCCATGTCGCCACCGGTGATGGCCAGCAGGTGCCATTGTCGTCCCTCGCCCATGTCGAGGAGCGTCCGGCCAGCCTGCTGGTCAACCATATCGGCCAGTTCCCGGCGGTGACCCTGTCATTCAACCTGGCGCCTGGCGTGTCGCTGGGCGAGGCAGTGGCGGTGATCGAGCGGGTCGAGCAGGAAATCGGCCTGCCGGGCGGCATCAACACCCAGTTCCAGGGCGCTGCCGAGGCGTTCCGTGCGTCGTTGTCGTCGACCTTGCTGCTGATCCTGGCGGCCATCGTCACCATGTACATCGTGCTGGGCGTGCTCTACGAGAGCTATATCCACCCGATCACCATTCTTTCCACGCTGCCGTCGGCGGGAGTCGGTGCGCTGCTGGCGCTGCTGCTGACGGGCAACGACCTGGGGCTGATCGCCATCATTGGCATCATCCTGCTGATCGGTATCGTCAAGAAGAACGCGATCATGATGATCGACTTCGCCCTCGAGGCTGAGCGCAACCAGGGCATGGCGCCCGAGGCGGCGATCTACCAGGCGGCGCTGCTGCGCTTTCGGCCGATTCTGATGACCACCCTGGCGGCGCTGTTCGGCGCCATTCCGCTGATGCTCGCCTCGGGCTCCGGCGCCGAGCTGCGCCAGCCGCTGGGGCTGGTGATGGTCGGCGGCCTGCTGGTCAGCCAGGTGCTGACGCTGTTCACCACGCCGGTGATCTACCTGTACTTCGATCGCCTGTCGCGGCGCTTTAGTGGTCGCAGTGCAGCGGGGGTGGCGGTATGACCCAGACCCGTAGGAGTGGCTTCAGCCGCGAACAGGAAGGTGCAAGGGATTCGCGGCTGAAGCCGCTCCTACAGGATTGGCGAAGCCTTGGGGCCAATCACGCATGAACCTCTCCGCCCCCTTTATCCGCCGTCCGGTGGCCACGCTGCTGCTGAGCCTGGCGATCATGCTGCTCGGCGGCGTCAGCTTCGGCCTGCTGCCGGTGGCGCCGCTGCCACAGATGGATTTCCCCACCATCACCGTGCAGGCCAGCCTACCTGGGGCCAGCCCGCAGATCATGGCCTCCACCGTGGCCACGCCGTTGGAGCGCTCGCTCGGCTCGATCGCCGGGGTCAGCCAGATGAACAGCCGCAGCAGCCAGGGCAGCACGCGGATCATGATCCAGTTCGACCTGGACAAGGACATCAACACCGCCGCGCGTGAGGTGCAGGCGGCGATCAATGCGGCGCGCGAACTGCTGCCCAGCGGCATGCGCACCATGCCCAGCTACCGCAAGATCAACCCCTCGCAGGCACCGATCATGGTGCTGTCGCTGACCAGTGCCACGCTGAACAAGGGCCAGCTGTACGACGTGGCCTCGACCATCCTGGCGCAGAAACTGTCCCAGGTTGGTGGCGTGGGTGAGGTGCAGGTCGGTGGTAGTTCGCTGCCGGCGGTACGGGTTTCCCTCGAGCCGCGCCTGCTCGATCACTACGGCATCGCGCTGGACGAAGTGCGCCAGACCATCGCCGCGAGCAATGCCCTGCGTCCCAAGGGCGCGGTCGAGGACGAGCAGCGCCGCTGGCAGGTGCAGGCCAGCGACCAGTTGGCCAAGGCCGCCGATTACCTGCCGATGATCATCCGCTACCAGGACGGCGCTGCCGTGCGCCTGGGCGACGTGGCCACGGTCACCGATGGCGTCGAGGACCGCTACAACAGCGGCTTCTACAACGACAAGGAAGCGGTGCTGCTGGTGATCAATCGGCAGAGCGGGGCGAATATCCTGCAGACCATCAGCGACATCCGCGCCGAGCTGCCGGCGCTGCGTGAGGTGATTCCAGCCAGCGTCGAGCTGGAAGTGGCGATGGATCGCTCGCCGGTGATCCGCGCCACCCTGCACGAGGCCGAGCAGACGCTGCTGATCGCCGTGGGCCTGGTGATCCTGGTGGTGCTGGCGTTTCTCGGGCGCTGGCGTGCAGCGCTGATTCCGGCGCTGGCGGTGCCGGTGTCGCTGATCGGCAGTTTCGCCGCCATGTACCTGCTGGGGTTCTCGCTGAACAACCTGTCGCTGATGGCGCTGATCATCGCCACCGGGCTGGTGGTGGACGATGCCATCGTGGTGCTGGAGAACATCGCCCGGCACATCCATAACGGCGAGAAGCCGATGGCGGCGGCGTTCAAAGGTACGCGCGAGGTAGGCTTCACCCTGCTGTCGATGAACCTGTCGCTGGTAGCGGTGTTCATCTCCATCCTGTTCATGGGCGGCATCGTCGAGCGGCTGTTCCGTGAGTTCTCCATTACCCTGGCCGTGGCGGTGGTGATTTCCCTGCTGGTGTCGCTGACGCTGACGCCGATGCTCTGCGCGCGCTGGCTCAAAGCCGAGGACGAGCAGCATCGCGGCCGCCTGCAGCAATGGGGCGACCGCCTGCAGACGCGGGTGCTGGCTGTCTACGGGCGTTCGCTGGACTGGGCACTGCGCCATTCGTTGCTGATGGTCATCAGCCTGCTGGCGACCATCGCGCTGAACGTCTACCTGTTCGTCAGCATTCCGAAGACCTTCATGCCGCAGCAGGACACCGGCCAACTGATCGGTTTTATCCGCGGCGACGATGGCTTGTCGTTCCAGGTCATGCAGCCGAAGATGGAAATTTTCCGCAGGGCGGTGCTGGCCGATCCGGCGGTGGACAGCGTCGCTGGCTTCATCGGCGGTGCCGGCGGCATCAACAATGCCTTCATGATCGTGCGCCTGAAGCCCATCAGCGAGCGCAGCGTGTCATCGCAACAGGTGATCAACCGCCTGCGCGCCAGCGTGCCGAAGGTGCCCGGTGGGCGCATGTTCCTCATGCCGGATCAGGACCTGCAGATCGGCGGGCGTGAAGGACGCAGTTCGGAGAACGAGTACATGCTGCTCTCGGGCGACCTCGATGCCCTGCGTGAGTGGCTACCCAAGGTGCGTGAAGCGCTGCGCGCGTTGCCCGAACTGACCGATATCGACGCCCGCGAGAACAGCGGTGCCCAGCAGATTCGCCTGGTGGTGGATCGCGAAGCCGCACAGCGCCTGGGCGTGGAGATGAGCATGATCACCGCAGTGCTCAACAACGCCTTCAGTCAGCGCCAGGTTTCCACCATCTACGAAGCGCTGAACCAGTACAGCGTGGTGATGGAAATCAACCCGCTCTATGCCCAGCATCCCGAGGCGCTGGACCAGATTCAGCTGATCACCGCCGATGGCGCACGGGTGCCGCTGTCCACCTTCGCCCACTGGGAGCGCAGCCTGGAAGAGGACCGGGTCAACCACCAGGGCCAGTTCGCCGCCGAGAACATCGGCTTCTCCCTGGCCGAAGGGGTCAGCCTGGATCAGGCCAGCCGCGCCATCGACAACGCCGTGGCACGGGTCGGCCTGCCCACCGAAGTGCAGGGCATGCTGGGTGGCACCGGTGCGGCCTTCCAGCAGACCCAGGGCAATCAACCGCTGATGATCCTGCTGGCACTGGTGGTGGTGTATATCGTGCTGGGCGTGCTCTACGAGAGCTACGTGCATCCGCTGACCATCCTCTCGACCTTGCCGTCGGCCGGGGTTGGCGCCTTGCTGGCGCTGCAACTGGTAGGCATGGAGTTCAGCCTGATCTCGCTGCTGGGCCTGTTCCTGCTGATTGGTATCGTCAAGAAGAACGCCATCCTGATGGTCGATCTGGCCCTGCAACTGGAACGCGGTGAGCGCCTGAGTCCGCAGGAGTCCATTCGCCAGGCGTGCCTGCTGCGTTTCCGACCGATCATGATGACCACCCTGGCTGCCATCCTTGGCGCCTTGCCGCTGGTGCTGGGCAGTGCCGAAGGTTCGGAGATGCGCCAGCCACTGGGTATCACCATCGTCGGTGGTCTGGTGCTGAGCCAGATGCTGACCCTCTACACCACTCCGGTGGTCTACCTCTACTTCGACCGTCTGCGCCATCGCGTCAACCGCTGGCGCGGCGTGCGCACCGATGCTTCGTTGGAAAATCCGCTATGACCATGCATACCGTTCCGGTAGGAGCGAGCTCTGCTCGCGAAGAGCCTCGATACAACCCATTCGCGAGCAGAGCTCGCTCCTACAGTCTGTTCGTGCTGCTCGGTGTGCTGGGCGGCTGCGCCCTGGGGCCTGACTATCAACGTCCCGAGCTGATGGCGCCCGTGCAGTTCAAGCAGGTCGAGGGCTGGAAAAGCGCCGCGCCGGCCGATGTTCTGGAGCGTGGCAACTGGTGGGCGCTGTACGGCGACGCCGAGCTCAATGCACTGGCCGAGCGCCTGCAGCTGTCCAACCAGAACCTGGCCGCCGCCGAGGCCCAGTACCGCCAGGCAAGGGCGCTGGTACGCGGTGCGCGGGCCAGCTTCTATCCAACGCTGTCTGGCAGCGCCGGGGTGACTCGGGCCGGGCAGGGTGGTGGTGACAGCACCATCCGTACCGCCGATGGCGTCACCGTCAGCGGTTCTGGAGCGTCAAGCATTTCCAAGAGTTATGACCTCAGCCTCAATGCAGCCTGGGAGCTGGATCTCTGGGGCAAGCTGCGCCGGGGCCTGGAGGCCAGCCGCGCCGAATTCGAGGCCAGCGCCGCTGATCTTGCCGCTGCGCGCCTGAGCCTGCAGAGCGAACTGGTGCAGAACTACCTGCAACTGCGCATCCTCGACGAACAGAAGCGCCTGCTCGACGCGACAGTGGCCGCTTACGCGCGCTCGCTGCGCCTGACCGAGAACCAGTATCGAGCCGGCATCGTGCCCAAGTCCGACGTGACCCAGGCCACCACTCAGCTCAAGAGCACGCAGGCGCAGGCTATCGATCTCGAGTGGCAGCGCGCGCAGCTCGAACATGCCATTGCCGTGCTGGTCGGCGTCAGTCCGGCCGAGCTGTCCATCGCACCGCGCGAGACCCTGCCAGCGCTGCCCGAGGTACCCGTGGCGCTGCCGTCGCAACTTCTCGAACGTCGCCCAGACGTCGCCGCGGCCGAGCGCCGGGTGATGGCAGCCAATGCGCAGATCGGCGTGGCGGAAGCGGCCTGGTTCCCGGACCTGAGCATTTCGGCGACCGGTGGCTATCGCGGCAGCAGCTTCGCCGACTGGATCGAGGTACCCAATCGCTTCTGGTCGCTCGGCCCGCAACTGGCACTGACCCTGTTCGACGGCGGCGCGCGGCGTGCGGAGCTGGAACGTAGCGAAGCCGTCTATGACCAGACCGTGGCGCAATACCGCCAGGCCGTGCTGGACAGCTTTCGTGAAGTGGAGGATTACCTCGTGCAGCTGCGCGTGCTGGAGCAGGAGAGCGGGGTGCAGCAGGAGGCGCTGGATGCGGCGCGTGAGTCGCTGCGTCTGATCGAGAACCAGTACCGCGCCGGTACCGTCGACTACAACAGCGTGGTTACCGTACAGGCCACCGCGCTGAACAACGAACGCACCAATCTCACGCTACTGGGTAGCCGGCTGACTGCCAGTGTGCAGCTGATCGCTGCTCTCGGCGGCGGCTGGCAGGTGGAGCGACTGCAGCAGCAGGCGCCCCAGTAGGTGAAGGAAGTAAGCAGCCGGCGTGGCGGAAAACCGCCATGCCGGCTGTGGGTCATTCGCGATGCTTGCGGTTCACCGTCTGCGCCGCCTTGATCACGTCACTGCCAATCTGCCCTTGGAATTGTTCCCATACCGGACGCATCGCATCGCGCCAGGCCTGGCGCTGCTCGGCGGTCAGGTTGATGACCTGGCTGCGGCCAGAATCCACGATGCGCTGGCGGTCAGCCTGGTTGGCGGCCTCGGCCTGTTTGTTCACCACGTAGGTGACCTCATCGATGATGGCTTCCAGCTCCATCCGGGTCTGATGCGGGATGCCGTACCAGAAGCGCGAATTGCTCACCAGCATGTAGTCCAGCACGCCATGGTTGGTTTCGCTGATGAAGGGCTGCACTTCATGCAGCTTCTGGCTATAGATGTTCGACCAGGGGTTTTCCGCCCCCTGTACCTGGCCACTCTGTAGCGCTTTGAAGACTTCCGAGAAAGGCAGTTTCTGACTATTTGCGCCCACCTGGCCGAATTGTGCTTCCAGTACTGCCGACGGCTGAATACGGAAGCTCAGACCATTGGCATCGCCAGGCATGTTCAGCGCGCGAGTAGCGGAAAGCTGCTTCATGCCGTTGTGCCAGTAAGCCAGGCCAACGATGTTGTGGTCTTCCATCGAGCGCAGCAACTGGCGGCCCTTGGCGCGTTTCTGGAAGCGGTTGACCGCATCCAGGTCATCGAACAGGAACGGCAGGTCGAACACCTGCAGTTGCTTGGTGTACTGCTCGAACTTTGCCAGAGACGGTGCCAGCAACTGAACATCGTTTTTGCGCAGGGCTTCCAGCTCATTGGCGTCGCCAAAGAGGCTGGAGTTCGGGTAGACCTCGACCTTCACCTTGCCGGCCAGACGTTCCTCGACCAACTGCTTGAACAGCAGTGCGCCCTGGCCCTTGGGAGTGGCATCGGCCACGACATGGGAGAACTTGATCAGGATAGGTTCATCGGCCAGCGCGCTGGTTGCGCTGAGAGAGGCGAACGCCATGGCGCAGATGGCCATGACGCGAACTGTATTGAACATACTGCTTCCTTTTCTTCTTATCAGGTTGCGGAGCCTTTTCGGCTACGTCGTGTTGGTCACTTTGGCGGTCGCTCAGCCGCTGGTAGCTGTCGCGGCATGAACGAAGCTGGCGACTTACCATCGCAAGGCTTATGCCATTGTGGCGAAATTCCGCCAACCTGCCTGGCGTGTGAAAAGGGCTGTGACGTGTCGCATATTGGGTGGCGGATATCCGCCATGCGTGTGTCAGGCGAGAGCGGAAACTTGCCGGTTTCAGCGAAAGCCTTGGGGCTTCGGTCAGCCTGTTATCCTGTGGCCCGCGATTGAAATCGAGGAGTGATGCGATGAGTTGGTCCGCCCAGCAGTATTCCCTGTTTGAACGCCAGCGTACCCGCCCCGTGCATGATCTGCTGGCGGCGGTGCCGCGCGATGATGTCGAGCTGGCCGTCGACCTGGGCTGCGGCCCCGGTAATTCCACTGCCGTATTGCAGGCTCATGCGCCACAGGCGCGGGTGATGGGTATCGACAGCAGTGACGACATGCTGCGCGCAGCGCGTGAGCGGTTGCCCCAGGTGACCTTCCAGTTGGCGGATATCCAGCACTGGCAGGCCGAGCACGCACCGCAGTTGATCCTGGCCAACGCCTCGCTGCAGTGGTTGCCGGATCACGCGCAGCTCTACCCGAGATTGCTGGCGCAGCTGGCACCCGGTGGCTGGCTGGCGATCCAGACGCCGGACAACCTGCAGGAGCCGGCACACCGCCTGGCCCGCGAGGTGGCGGCCGACGGGCCCTGGGCTGCACAAATCGGCGAGGTGCGCCATGCCGAGCGGCACAGCGCGCAGGCCTATTACGACATCCTCGGCGCCCATGCGAGCGAGCTGGATATCTGGCGCACCACCTACTTCCATGTGCTGGACAATGCCGCGGCGGTGGTGGAGTGGTTCAAGTCCACGGCGTTGCTGCCGTTCCTGCAGCCGTTGGAGGCCGAGCAGCAGGCAGCTTTCCTCGAGTGCTATCAGGCGGCGATTGCTGAAGCCTATCCGGCGCAGGCCGATGGTCGGGTGTTGCTGCCGTTTCCGCGTCTGTTTCTGGTAGCTCGTCGATAGCGCACAAGCTCGCGGCTAAAGCCCCTCCCACAGATCGCAGTGAAGACTGTGGGAGGGGCTTTAGCCGAGACCTTTAAAAGCACAAGCCCCGCAGTTAGCGGTAATGCTGTTCACTTAAGAAACGGTCGAGCTCGATCAGTCCCCTCGCCCCTCCGGGGAGAGGGTTAGGGAGAGGGGGAAACTGGCAGTTTTGCGGTGTTTTCTGCCCTCTCCCCCAGCCCCTCTCCCATAAATGGGAGAGGGGAGCCAAACGTGTGCAACCTTAAGTGAACAGCATTACCGCAGTTAGCGGGGCTTGTGCTTCATTGCGCCAGGGCAACCAGTCCGGCGTGCTGGACCAGCTCCAGCAGTGGCTGCGGGTACACGCCGATGATGAAGGCGAGCAGGGCGACCACCAGCAGCATGATGCCGCCGGCGCGTTGGCCCCAGTCGAAGGGCGCATCGTGGCGATGCATATTGGGTTCGCGCATGAACAGCGTGACCATCACCCGCAGGTAATAGAACACGCCGATGGCACTGCCCAGCACCATGGCACCGAGCAGCCACCACAGCTGCGCCTCGACACCGGCGGCGATCACGTAGAACTTGCCGATGAAGCCTGCGGTCAGCGGAATACCGGCCAGCGACAGCATCATCACCGTGAGCACCGCGGTCAGGTACGGGCGGCGCCAGAACAGGCCACGGTACTCGTACAGCGCATCGGCATCACGGCCGCTGTAGGGCGTGGACATCAGGGTAATCACGCCGAAGGCGCCGAGGCTGGTCAGCACGTAGGTGGCCAGGTATACGCCCACGGCCTCGACGGCCAGGCCCTGGCTGGCGATCAACGCCACCAGCAGGTAGCCGAAGTGGGCGATCGACGAGTAACCGAGCAGGCGTTTGAGGTTGTTCTGCAGCAGCGCCAGCAAGTTGCCGAACAGAATCGACGCGATGGCGATCAGGGTCAGCAGGTCGCTCAGCCAGCCGCCGCTCATGGCCGGGGATATCTGGTACAGGCGCAGCAGCACGGCGAATACCGCCACCTTGCTGGCAGTGGCCAGGAAGGCTGCGACTGGCGCAGGGGCGCCTTCGTAGACATCCGGCGTCCACAGGTGGAAGGGCACCAGCGACAGCTTGAAGGCCAGGCCGATCAGCATCATGCCGATGCCGATCTGCACCAGTTGACTGCTTTCCCGCGCCAGGCTTGCGCCGATATCGGCGAAGGCCAGGTTGCCAGACTCGGCATACAGCAGCGCCATGCCGAACAACAGGAAGGCGCTGCCTGCGGCCGACAGCACCATGTATTTGATGCCGGCCTCCAGCGAACGTTTGTTGAAGAAGGCGTAGGCGATCATGCCGTAGGTCGGCACCGACAGCAGTTCCAGGCCGATGAACAGGCCGGCCAGATGCTGCGCGCTGACCAGCACCAGGCCGCCCGCGGCGGAGAGCAGCACCAGCAGGTACAGCTCCTCGCGGTTGCCCGGGTAGCCCTTGCCGGACTCGCCGCCCAGGTAGGCATGGATCAGCGTGACGCAGGCCAGGCTGGCGGCTAGCACCAGCGCCATGTAGTAGCAGGCGAAGGTGTCGATCAGCAGCAGCGGGGTGACTTCCAGCGGCGCTACTTCCAGTGCCGGAATCAACGATAGCAGCGCCAGGTTCAGGCCCACCACCGAGAGGATGAAGGTCAGGGCGTGATTGCGCTTGGCGGCGATGGCCAGCATCACCACGACCACGGTGAGGCTGGTCACCAGCAGTGGCAGCAGGGCGATCAGGTGTTGCAGGGTGAATTCGACAGCGTGATGTTCCATGAGTCTCTAATCCTTACCCTTACCGGCCCGAGGCGAGTTGATCGAGGGCGCCAGCCATCCACTGCTGCACGCCATGCATGCTGGCAGCGGAGGTGTCGAGCACCGGTTGCGGGTAAACGCCAAGCAGAATCAGCAGGGCCGCGAGGCCGAGTACCATGGCCAGCTCACGGGCTTTCAGGCCCGGCAGCGGTGCCTCCTGTTGCACCGGGCCGAAGTAGGCGCGGTGGATCATCGCCAGGGCGTACACCGAGCCGAGCACCAGGCCGGTGGCGGCCAGCACCACGATCCAGGGTGCGCCGGGGAAGCTGCCGATCAGGATGAGGAATTCGCCGACGAAGTTGCCGGTGCCCGGCAGGCCCAGCGCGGCAGCGGCGAAGAACAGGCTGATGGCCGGCAGCCACGGCATACGCGCCCAGATGCCGCCCATCTGGCGCAGGTCACGGGTGTGCACGCGCTCGTAGAGCTGGCCGCAGAGGATGAACAGCGCAGCCGCGGACAGGCCGTGGGCAACCATCTGCACCACGGCACCTTGCAGGGCGATCTGGCTACCCGAATAGATGGCGATGAGCACGAAGCCCATGTGCGACACGCTGGAGTAGGCCACCAGGCGCTTGATGTCGGTCTGCGCGAACGACAGCAGGGCGCCGTAGATGATGGCGAACACGCCGAGCCACTGGGCGATGGGCGCGAACTCCGCCGAGGCATTGGGGAACAGCGGCAGGGCGAAGCGCAGCAGGCCGTAGGCCGCGGTCTTCAGCAGAATGCCGGCCAGATCGACGGAGCCTGCGGTCGGTGCCTGGGCGTGGGCGTCTGGCAGCCAGGAGTGCACCGGCACCACCGGGAACTTCACTGCGAAGGCGACGAAGAAACCGAGCATCAGCAGGTATTCGGTGCCTGGCGCCAGCTCGGTCTTCAGCAGGTCGGTGTAGTTGAAGGTCAGCACGCCGGTCTGGTTGAAGTGCACGAACACCAGAGCCAGGATCGACACCAGCATGATCAGGCCGCTGGCCTGGGTGAAGATGAAGAACTTGGTGGCGGCGGTGATGCGGGTACGGCCGTCGCTGCCGCTATGACCCCAGAGCGCGATGAGAAAATACATCGGCACCAGCATCATTTCCCAGAAGAAGAAGAACAGGAACAGGTCGACGGCGAGGAACACGCCGACCACGCCGCCAAGAATCCACATCAGGTTGAGGTGGAAGAAGCCGACGCGGTTCTGGATCTCGTTCCACGAGCAGAGCACCGAGAGCACGCCGAGCAGGCCGGTGAGCACCACCATCAGCACCGACAGGCCATCCATCGCCAGGTGGATGGTGATGCCCAGGCGCGGGATCCAGTCGATGACGAACTCGTGGGCCCAGCGCGGCTCGCCGCCAGGAGCGGGTGCCAGGGTGAAATCACCGCTGACCCACAGCCACAGGCCGAGGCCCAGCAGCAGGCCCATGGTGATCAGGGCGATCCAGCGCGGCAGGACGTGGCCGAAGCGCTCGCCTTGCCAGCACAGCAGGCCGCCGATGAAGGGAATCAGGATTAGCCAGGGCAGAATCATGACAGGCTGTTTTCCTTAACTCAGAAAGAGGATGGCGGCGAGCACCAGCACGGCGCCCCCGGCGATCGAGGCGGCGTACCAGCGCACCTGGCCGTTTTCGCTGCGCACCAGCGTGGCATTACCACCGCGCGCAAGCAGCGGAATCAGGCCGATGCTGCGGTCGATGGGGTCGCGGCGCAGCAGATGGCAGAGCGCAAGGTAGGGGCGCACGAACAGCTTGTCGTACAGCCAATCGAAACCCCAGGCGGCGAACCACAGGGCGCTCAGCAGGCGACCCGGCGCGCTCTGCGCCACGGCAGAGGCGACGCGGCGCTGGCCGAGGAAGAGCAGGGCGGCAATGACGATGCCGCTCACCGCGATCAGCCCCGACAGCAGCTCCAGGCTGTGCTTGGCCTCGCCACCGGCATGGCCGGCGCTTTGTGGCAGCACGCCGGCCAGCGGCGGGGTGATCCAGGCGCCGATGAAGGTCGACAGGACGATCAGCACCAGCAGCGGCAGGTTGTGGGCGATGCCATGGCCGGCGTGCGCCTCGGTCTTCTGCTCGCCGTGGAAGGCGATGAAGATCAGGCGGAAGGTGTAGATTGAGGTCAGGAAGGCACCGACCAGACCCGCGTAGAGCAGCTCGCTGTGGCCACTGGCGAAGGCTTCCCAGAGGATTTCGTCCTTGGAGTAGAAGCCGGCGGTCAGCAGCGGCAGGGCAGCCAGGGCGGCACCGCCGACAACGAAGCTGGCATAGGCCAGCGGCAGCTTCTTCCACAGCCCGCCCATCCTGAAGATGTTCTGCTCGTGGTGGCAGGCATGGATCACCGCACCGGAAGCAAGGAACAGCAGAGCCTTGAAGAAAGCGTGGGTCATCAGGTGGAAGATCGCCGCATCCCACGCGCCGACGCCCAGGGCGAGGAACATGTAGCCGATCTGGCTCATGGTCGAGTAGGCGAGGATGCGCTTGATGTCGGTCTGCACCAGCGCGGCAAAGCCGGCCAGCACCAGGGTCACGCCGCCGACCATGCCGACCAGCTCGAGAATCTCCGGGGTCAGCAGGAACAGGCCGTGGGTACGGGCGATCAGGTATACGCCGGCGGTAACCATGGTCGCCGCGTGGATCAGCGCCGACACCGGGGTAGGGCCTGCCATCGCATCGGCCAGCCAGGTCTGCAGCGGCAGCTGGGCAGATTTACCCACGGCGCCGCCGAGCAGCATCAGCGTGGCAAGCCACAGCCAGGCGTCACCGGCCACATACTGCTGCTGCGCCCGTACCATCAGCTCCTGGATGTTCAGGGTACCGAGGTTGATGAACAGCAGGAACATGCCGATCATCAGGAACACATCGCCGATGCGGGTGACGATGAAGGCCTTGAGCGCCGCGTTACCGTTGGGCACGTGCTTGTAGTAGAAGCCGATCAGCAGGTACGAGCACAGGCCCACGCCTTCCCAGCCGAAGAACAGCACCAGCAGGTTGTCGCCGAGCACCAGCAGCAACATGCTGAAGATGAACAGGTTGGTGTAGGCGAAGAAGCGCGAATAGCCTTCCTCGCCGCGCATGTACCAGCTGGCGAACAGGTGGATCAGAAAACCCACGCCGGTGACCACGCCAAGCATGGTCAGCGACAGGCCGTCCAGATACAGGGTGAAGCTCGGCGCCAGGCCTTCGACGCTCATCCACTGCCACAGGGTCAGGCTGTAGGCGCCGCCGGCCGGCGGGTTGCCGAGGAACGCGGCGGTCACCCAGGCAGCGCTGGCGGCGGCCAGGCCGATGGAGCCGACGCCGATCAGCGCACTGGTGTTTTCCGAGAGGCGCCCGCGCGAGAAGGCCAGCAGCAGCCAGCCGAGCAGCGGGAAGAATAGAGTCAGGGCTAGAAGGTTCATCCGCGCATCTCGCTGGCAGCGTCGATATCCAGAGTGTTGAAGCGGCGATACAGCTGCAGCAGGATCGCCAGGCCGATGCTGGCCTCAGCGGCTGCCAGGGTAATCACCAGAATGAACATCACCTGGCCGTCAGCCGCGCCCCAGCGGGCGCCGGCGACGACGAAGGCGAGCGCGGCGGCGTTCATCATCACTTCCAGGCTCATCAGGATGAACAGGATGTTGCGCCGCACCATCAGGCCGACCAGGCCAATGCAGAACAGCACGCCGGCCAGGGCCAGGCCGTGTTCGAGTGGAATACCGGTCATGCGGTGGGCTCCTTGGCGTCGTGGCGGCCCAGGTGGTAGGCAGCGACCAGTGCGGCGAGCAGCAGCATGGAGGCCAGCTCCACGGCCAGCAGGTAGGGGCCGAACAGGCTGATACCGACGGCCTTGGCCTCGACCGTGGTGTGGCCGATATGGGCGTCGCTGACGTGGTTCAGCAGCACATAAAGCAACTGGCCGAGCAGCAGGGCGCTGAGAATCGCCGGGCCGACCCAGATGCCGGGCGTCAGCCACTTGCGCTCCTGCTCGGCAGCAGCCGGGCCAAGGTTGAGCATCATCACCACGAAGACGAACAGCACCATGATGGCGCCGGCATAGACGATGATTTCCAGCGCGCCGGCGAAGGGCGCACCGAGGGCAAAGAACACCATCGACACCGCCAGCAGCGAGACGATGAGATAGAGCAGGGCATGCACCGGGTTGGTGTTGGTGACCACCCCGACCGTTGCGGCCACCGCCACTCCGGCGGAGAAATAGAAGGCAAATTCCATCAGAAGCTCCTCATTGCACCCCTCTCCCGCATACGGGAGAGGGGCTGGGGGAGAGGGTAAGAACGAGTCATGGCAACAGGCTCTTGACGTTGATCGGCTCGGCCTCGTTCTGCGCGGCGCCCTTGGGCTTGCCGGCGATGGCCATACCGGCAACGCGGTAGAAGTTGTAGTCCGGGTTCTTGCCGGGGCCGCTGATCAGCAGGTCTTCCTTCTCGTACACCAGATCCTGGCGCTTGAACTCGCCCATCTCGAAATCGGGGGTGAGCTGGATCGCGGTGGTCGGGCAGGCTTCCTCGCACAGGCCGCAGAAGATGCAGCGTGAGAAGTTGATGCGGAAGAACTCCGGGTACCAGCGCCCGTCGTCGGTTTCCGCCTTCTGCAGCGAGATGCAGCCCACCGGGCAGGCCACGGCGCACAAGTTGCAGGCCACGCAGCGTTCCTCGCCGTCGGGGTCGCGGGTCAGGACGATGCGGCCACGGTAGCGCGGCGGTAGGTAGACCGCCTCTTCCGGGTATTGCAGGGTGTCGCGCTTGCGAAAACCATGGCTGAACACCATGGCCAGGCTGCGCAGTTGGGTGCCGGTACCGACCAGCACGTCCCATATGTATTTGAACATTCTGTGGTTCTCCTTACTGGGCCGTGGCCAGCACGACGGCGCCGGTCACCAGCAGGTTGATCAGGGTCAGCGGCAAGCAGAACTTCCAGCTGAAGGCCATGACCTGGTCATAGCGCGGGCGTGGGATCGACGCGCGCAGCAGGATGAAGATCATGATGAAGAAGGCCGTTTTCAGCGCGAACCAGAAGAACGGAATCTGCGGCAGGATGCCGAACGGGCCGTGCCAGCCACCGAAGAACAGGGTTACCAGTAGCGCCGACACGGTGACGATGGCCACGTACTCGCCAACGAAGAACATGCCCCATTTCATCCCGGCGTATTCGATGTGATAACCATCGGCCAGCTCCTGCTCGGCTTCCGGCTGGTCGAACGGGTGACGGTGGGTCACCGCAACGGCAGCGATGAAGAAGGTACAGAAGCCGAAGAACTGCGGAATGATGAACCACAGGTTCTGCGCCTGGTAATCGACGATGTCGCGCATGTTGAACGAGCCGACCTGCGCCACCACGCCCATCAGCGCCAGGGCCAGGAACACTTCGTACGACACCGTTTGCGCCGAAGCACGCAGGGCACCGAGCAGGGCGAACTTGTTGTTGCTCGACCAACCGGCGAACAGCACGGCATAGACCGACAAACCCGCCATGGCGAAGAAGAACAGGATGCCGATGTTCAAGTCCGCCACGCCCCAGGTCGGGGTGATGGGGATGATGGCGAAGGCCATCAGCATCGCCGAGAAGGCGATCATCGGTGCCAGGATGAAGATGAACTTGTCGGCGAACGGCGGCGTCCAGTCCTCCTTGAAGAACATCTTGATCATGTCGGCGGCGATCTGGAACATGCCGAACGGCCCCACACGGTTGGGACCGTAGCGATCCTGCCACCAGCCGAGCAGACGGCGTTCGACGAAGCTCAGCAGCGCGCCGCAGACCACCACCACCAGCAGAATGACGATGGCCTTGAGCACCGCGATGACGATCTCGATCAGTTCGGGCGTCAACCAGCTCATTGCGCGGCCTCCTGCAGCAGGGTCACGCTGGCGCCGGCGAGCGTCGCCGGAATGCCTGGCAAGCCAACCGGCAGGCCGACCAGGCCGATGGCCAGGTCGTCACGTACCTTGAGCGGCAGGCGCAGGGCCTGGCCGTTGACGCGCAGGGCCAGCAGCGCGCCGTCGTTCACGCCCAGGCGTGCCGCTTCATCGCGGGCCAGGGCCACGTAAGGTTCGGGCATACGCTCCTGAATCGGTTTGGCGCGTGCGGAGTTTTCCTCGCTGCCGAACAGGTGGTGCAGCGGCGCCACCTGCCAGGTGCCGGCTGCCGGGTTGAACGCTGCATTCACCGCGAACCAGGGCAGGACGTTACCGGCGGCTTCGAGCAAGCGCACGCCGGGGTCGCCGGCACGCAGATGACCACCGACCTCGTCCTGGAACTTGTTCCAGGCCTGCGGCGAGTTCCAGCCCGGCGACCAGGCGAACGGAATCTGCTGCCGATCTTCCTTGCTGTCGGCGTAGCCTTCCATGGAGAAGGCGAAGGCCGAATCCTGATCCTGCGGCTGACGCGGCTCGTGCACGCTGATATTGGCGCGCATGGCGGTACGGCCGCTGTAGCGGTGCGGCTCGCGGGCGAGCTTGAGGCCCTTGATGCGGAACGAGGCGCTCGGCGCGGCGTCCTTGATCCTGGCCAACAGCGGGTTGCTGGCGGCGCAGGCCTCGGTGACCTGATCCAGTTGTGTCCAGTCCACGGCCTTGCCCTGCAGGGTGCTGTGCAGCGCGTGCAGCCAGCGCCAGCCTTCGCGGATCAGAATGCCCGCGTCGTAGTAGCTCGGCTCATAGACCTGGAAGAAGCGCTGGGCGCGGCCTTCGAGGCTGACCAGGGTGCCGTCGCCTTCGGCGAAGCTCGCCACCGGCAGCAGCAGGTGGGCACGTTCGCTGGTAGCGGTGCGCTGGTGATCGGCGACGATCACCGTCTGTGCGGCGCTGAGCGCGGCATCGACCTTGGCCGCATCGGCGCGGCGGTACAGGTCGTTTTCCAGCACGATCACGGCATCGGCCTGGCCGCCACTCAGGGCTTGCAGCGCGGCATCGACGGACTCGCCGCCCTGCTCTTTATCCAGAAGAAGTGCCAGACCCAGGCTGTTGGCTTCTGGCACCACCAGGCTCAGCGAGCCGTTCTTTTCACAGTTCTTCAGCGCGCTGGCGATATTGGCGGCGGCCTCGATCAGGGCTTTGTCGCCCAGCGAAGCACCGGAGACGATCAGCGGGCGCTTGGCAGCAAGCAAGGCATCGGCGATGCGTTGTACCAGCGCTTGAGCTTCGGCTTCCAAGCCGTCGACGGCCGGTGCACTGGGGTCGATGGCATGGGCCACGGCGAAACCGATACGGGCCAGATCGGCCGGCGCGGCGTGCACGCTTTCGGCGGCGACATCATCCAGGCGGGTTTCGCCGACGCTAGCGATAAACAGCGGGTGCAGAGCGTGCTGGGCTACGTTCTGCACCGCCGCCATGTGCCAGTCCTGAATCCGCGCACCAGCAGCGATCTCGGTAGCCTTGCCCTTGACCGCCTGGCGCAGGGCCAGGGCCATACGCGCGGCGGTCTGGGTCAGGTCTTCGCCGAGGACGAAGATGGCGTCATGCAGTTCGACATCGCGCAGGGTCGGCGTTGGCAGTGGGCCGTTTTGCAGGATGTCGCGAATCAGGCGGATATTGGCCAGTTCGCTGGCGGCGATGCCGCTATAGAAGTTGTCGGCACCGACCAGTTCGCGCAGGGCGAAGTTGGATTCCAGGCTGGCGCGCGGCGAGCCAATGCCGATCACGCGCTTGCCCTTGAGCAGCTCGGCGGCCTTGTCCAGTGCGGCATCGATGCCGATGGCCTGGCCGGCCAGCAGCGGCTGACGCGGGCGGTCTTCGCGGTTGACGTAGCCATAGCCAAAGCGGCCGCGGTCGCAGAGGAAGTACTGGTTGACCGAGCCGTTGAAGCGGTTCTCGATACGGCGCAGCTCGCCGTAGCGCTCGCCGGGGCTGATGTTGCAGCCGCTGGAGCAGCCATGGCAGATGCTCGGGGCGAACTGCATGTCCCACTTGCGGTTGTAGCGCTCGGAGTGGGTCTTGTCGGTGAACACGCCAGTCGGGCAGACCTCGACCAGGTTGCCGGAAAACTCGCTTTCCAGCGTGCCGTCCTCGACGCGGCCGAAGTACACGTTGTCGTGCGCGCCGTAGACGCCCAGGTCGGTGCCGCCGGCGTAGTCCTTGTAGTAGCGCACGCAGCGATAACAGGCGATGCAGCGGTTCATCTCGTGGGCGATGAACGGGCCGAGTTCCTGATTCTGGTGGGTACGCTTGGTGAAGCGGTAGCGACGGGTGTTGTGCCCGGTCATCACCGTCATGTCCTGCAGGTGGCAGTGACCACCTTCCTCGCACACTGGGCAGTCGTGCGGGTGGTTGGTCATCAGCCATTCGATGACGCTGGCGCGGAACGCCTTGGACTCCTCGTCGTCGATGCTGATCCAGGTGTTATCGGTGGCGGGCGTCATGCAGGACATGACGATGCGACCGCGGGTGTCGTTCTCGTCGTTGTACTGCTTGACCGCGCACTGGCGGCAGGCGCCGACGCTGCCAAGCGCCGGGTGCCAGCAGAAGTAGGGGATATCGAGTCCAAGGGACAGGCAGGCCTGCAGGAGGTTGTCTGCACCATCGACTTCGAAATCTTTGCCGTCTACGTGGATAGTGGCCATTTCTTCAGTCTTCGTTTACCCGCTTCAGAAAAGCGGCTGGCTAAGGGAATTCGTCTGTTCAGCTCGCTCTTGCCGGCATGCGGGGCGTGGTCGCCACCTTGGCCACACCGGCCTCGAACTCTTCACGGAAATATTTGATGGCACTGCCCAACGGCTCCACGGCGCCTGGCGCGTGAGCACAGAAGGTTTTGCCCGGGCCGAGGAAGTTGACCAAGCCGAGCAGGGTGGCGATGTCCTCGCGGGTGCCTTCACCACGCTCCAGCGCACGAAGGATCTTCACGCTCCAGGGCAGGCCGTCGCGGCACGGCGTGCACCAGCCGCAAGACTCGCGGGCGAAGAACTCTTCCATGTTGCGCAGCAGCGAGACCATGTTGATCGAGTCGTCGACCGCCAGCGCCAGACCAGTGCCCATACGGGTGCCGACCTTGCCGATGCCGCCGGCGTACATCTGCGCCTCGAGGTGTTCGGGCAGCAGGAAGCCAGTACCGGCGCCGCCAGGCTGCCAGCATTTGAGCCTGTAGCCATCGCGCATGCCGCCGGCGTAGTCCTCGAACAATTCGCGGGCGGTGATGCCGAACGGCAGTTCCCACAGGCCGGGGTTCTTCACCTTGCCGGAGAAGCCCATCAGCTTGGTGCCGTGGTCTTCGCTGCCCGGGCGGGCGAGGCCCTTGTACCAGTCCACACCCTGGCCGACGATGGCCGGCACGTTGCACAGGGTTTCGACGTTGTTGACGCAGGTGGGCTTGCCCCAGACGCCGACGGCAGCCGGGAAGGGCGGTTTGGCCCGTGGGTTGGCGCGGCGGCCTTCCAGCGAGTTGATCAGCGCGGTTTCTTCGCCGCAGATGTAGCGGCCCGCGCCGGTATGCACGAACAGCTCGAAATCGAAGCCGCTGCCAAAAATGTTCTTGCCGAGCAGGCCGGCGGCCTTGGCTTCATCGATGGCGCGGTTGAGGTTGGCTGCGGCGTCGACGTACTCGCCACGCAGGAAGATGTAGCCGCGATAGGCCTTCAGTGCGCGCGCGGAGATCAGCATGCCTTCCACCAGCAGGTGGGGCAGCTGTTCCATCAGCATGCGGTCTTTCCAGGTGTTGGGCTCCATTTCGTCCGCGTTGCACAGCAGATAGCGGATGTTCATGGATTCGTCGGCCGGCATCAGGCCCCACTTCACCCCGGTGGGGAAGCCTGCACCGCCACGGCCCTTGAGGCCGGATTCCTTGACGGTCTGCACGATGTCGGCCTGGGCCATCTCGGTCAGTGCCTTGCGGGCGGCCGCGTAGCCGTTCTTCTGCTGGTACTCCTCCAGCCATACCGGCTGGGCGTCGTCACGCAGGCGCCAGGTCAGCGGGTGGGTTTCTTCGCTGCGAGTGATGCGGTTGGCGGGGCCGATGGAGGTGAGGATCTTCATTTGTAGGCCTCCAGCAGCTTGGCGACGCCGTCAGGTTGGACATCGCCGAAGGTGTCGTCGTCGATCATCAGCGACGGGGCCTTGTCGCAGTTGCCCAGGCAGCACACCGGCAGCAGGGTGAAACGCTCATCGCTGGTGGTCTGGCCCAGGCCGATGCCGAGCTGCTTCTGCATCTCACTGACCACCGACTCATGGCCGCCGATGTAGCAGGTCATGCTGTCGCATACGCGAATCACGTGGCGGCCCACCGGCTGGCGGAATATCTGGCTATAGAAGGTGGCCACGCCCTCGACGTCGCTGGCGGGAATGCCGAGGACCGCGCCAATGGCGTCAGCGGCGCCGTCCGGCACCCAGCCGCGCTGCTTCTGCACGATCTTCAGCGCCTCGATGCTGGCGGCGCGCGGGTCTTCGTAGTGGTGCATCTCGTGCTCGATGGCCGAGCGCTCGGTTTCGCTGAGGGTGAAACGGTCTGTCTGGATAAGCGTATTCATGATCAGCGGTCCACGTCGGCCATGACGAAGTCGATACTGCCCAGGTAGGCGATCAGGTCCGCGACCATGCTGCCGCGGATCACCGAGGGGATCTGCTGCAGGTGGGGGAAGCTGGGGGTGCGGATCCGGGTGCGGTAGCTCATGGTGCTGCCGTCGCTCGTCAGGTAATAACTGTTGATGCCCTTGGTCGCCTCGATCATCTGGAAGGCTTCGTTGGCCGGCATGACCGGGCCCCAGGAAACCTGCAGGAAGTGGGTGATCAGGGTTTCGATGTGCTGCAGCGTGCGTTCTTTTGGTGGCGGCGTGGTCAGCGGATGGTCGGCCTTGTACGGGCCTTCCGGCATGTTCTTCAGGCATTGGTCGATGATGCGGATGCTCTGGCGCATCTCCTCGACACGCACCATGCAGCGGTCGTAGGCATCGCCATTGGCCGCCAGTGGCACCTCGAAATCGAAGTGCTCGTAGCCGGAGTAGGGGCGCGCCTTGCGCAGGTCGAAGTCGCAACCGGTGGCGCGCAGGCCGGCGCCGGTGGTGCCCCATTCCAGCGCTTCCTTGGTGTTGTACTGCGCCACGCCGATGGTACGGGCCTTGAGGATGCTGTTCTTCAGCGCCGCTTTCTCGTATTCGTCGAGGCGCTTGGGCAGCCAATCGACGAATTCCTTGACCAGCTTGTCCCAGCCGCGCGGCAGGTCATGGGCGACGCCGCCGATGCGGTACCAGGCCGGGTGCAGGCGGAAGCCGGTGATGGCTTCGATCACCTTGTAGGCGCGCTGGCGGTCGGTGAAGGTGAAGAACACCGGGGTCATGGCGCCGACGTCCTGGATGTAAGTACCGAGGAACAGCAGGTGGCTGGTGATGCGGAAGAACTCGGCGAGCATCACGCGGATGACATCGACGCGGGCCGGCACCTTGATACCGGCGAGTTTCTCCACCGAGAGCACGTAGGGCAGGTTGTTCATCACCCCGCCGAGGTAGTCGATGCGGTCGGTGTAGGGGATGAAGCTGTGCCAGCTCTGCCGTTCGGCCATCTTCTCGGCGCCACGGTGGTGGTAGCCGATCTCCGGTACGCAATCGACGATCTCTTCGCCGTCGAGCTGCAGGATGATGCGGAAGGCGCCGTGGGCGGAAGGGTGGTTGGGGCCGAGGTTGAGGAACATGTAGTCCTCGTGCTCGCCGCCGCGTTTCATGCCCCAGTCTTCGGGGCGGAAGCGCGCGGCTTCCTCTTCCAGCTGCTGTTTGGCCAGGGTCAGGCTGAACGGATCGAATTCGGTGGCGCGCGCCGGGTAGTCCTTGCGCAGCGGGTGACCTTCCCAGGTCGGCGGCATCATGATGCGGCTCAGGTGTGGGTGGCCGGTGAAGGTGATGCCGTACAGGTCCCAGACTTCACGCTCGTACCAGTTGGCGTTGGGCCAGATGCCGGTGGCGGTGGGCAGGTTGAGGTCGTGCTCGGACAAGGCGACCTTGATCATCACGTCACTGTTACGCTCCAGCGACATCAGGTGATAGAACACTGTGAAGTCGGCATCCGGCAGGCCGCGACGCTGGGTACGCAGGCGCTCGTCGACGCCGTGCAGATCAAAGAGCATCACGTAGGGGCGCGGCAGGTTGCGCAGGCAGGTGAGCACTTCGATGAGGCGCTCACGGGCGACCCAGAGTACCGGCATGCCGGTGCGGGTCGCTTGCAGGGTGAAACTGTCGTCACCAAAACGGGCGCACAGTTCGGCGACGACGTCCTGGTCGTCAGCCTTGTAAGGCGGTATGGACACAACGGTGTCTTGAGTCATGGTCTCGGTCGCTGTCGATCAACGTAGAAAGTGGGCGTGACGCTTGCGCAGGCAAGCATCAGCTCAGACTTCGTCGGGGCTACGCAGGTTGGTAACGGCGATTCGCTGCTCGCGTCGCTGTTCCTTCTGCGAAGGCATTTCGGCACGGTAGATGCCTTGATCGCCAACGACCCAGGATAGCGGGCGGCGCTCCTGGCCGATGGATTCCTGCAGCAGCATCAAGCCTTGCAGGAACGCCTCCGGACGGGGCGGGCAGCCGGGAATGTAGACGTCCACGGGGAGGAACTTGTCCACGCCCTGAACGACCGAGTAGATGTCGTACATGCCGCCGGAGTTGGCGCATGAACCCATGGAAATGACCCACTTGGGCTCCAGCATCTGCTCGTAGAGACGCTGGATGACCGGCGCCATCTTGATAAAGCAGGTGCCGGCAATGACCATGAAGTCAGCCTGACGGGGTGATGCGCGAATGACTTCCGCACCGAAACGCGCCACGTCATGCGGGGCGGTGAAGGCGGTGGTCATTTCCACATAGCAGCAGGACAGGCCGAAGTTGTACGGCCACAAGGAATTCTTGCGCCCCCAGTTGACCGCGCCGTTAAGCACGTCCGAGAGCTTGCCCATGTAGATGTTCTTGTGAACCTGGTCCTCTAGCTGCGGGTCGGAGACGACCTCCCGCTGGCCGATCGGATACGCCTCGTTGGGCGCATCCGGGTCGACCCGAGTAAGTTTGTATTGCATCGCCAAAGCCTCATTGTTTCAGCTTCGCCTGCCGTTCACGACGTCCCTGAGGAGCCCAATCGAGCGCCCCGATACGCCAAAGATAGACAAGACCTGCCAACAGAATTGCTATGAAAACTGTAGCTTCGATCAGGCCCGCCCAGCCGCTTTCGCGTACCGAGACTGCCCAAGCGAAGAGATAGAGGGCTTCAACGTCAAAGATCACGAAGAGCATCGCGACCAGATAGAACTTGGCTGACAGGCGCAGACGCGCGCTGCCGGTGGGAAGCATGCCCGACTCGAAAGGCTCGTTCTTGCTACGTCCCCAGGCTTTGCTGCCGAGCAGACTGGAAACGCCGAGCATGAAGGCGATGAGCCCACAGACACCCAGCAAGAACACAGCGAAAGCCCAGTTATGGGACATGGTCGTTACCGCATCAGGCATGCCGGTACTCCTTGAATTAAGGAACGGCTTTTAATCTAGTAGCTGCCAGGCACCGTCGAGGGTGCTGGCGCAAAGTGTGTATACAATACTATGTGCAGACCAACTGTAAGTAAATTTTTCAGAGAAAAATTATTCGCGCAGTTTGATCATTTCTGTCGAGCTTCTGATTGACTTGTCGCATCGATGCAATTCTGCGTCGAACTGCATGGCCCGACGTTTCAGGACTATAGCTGACAGCTCTCTTCTGGCAATTTCCAACAGCCATTCACCTGACTAATCTGCCTCATTTCGAGCTCTGATGAGCTTCGGCGAGATAAGCAATTCATTGCCACTTTGGTGTTAAGGCCAAAGCAGCAGGGCATCGCGTTAAATTCCAATAGCGCATATCGAAAGGCTTGCTCTATCACCAAATTTTATTCATTCAGCGAGGCTGTCAAGCTGATTTTGTACTAGCGTGCATGAATCGCCAAAGCGCGATATGTCATCGATCGAGCAGTGCCCACCATCCGCTGGGTCTGCGAAGTTGCCCCTGCCTGGGTATGCCGACCCTTCGTACGAATAACAACATGAGGGGTTTTGCCATGCCTGTTGCCCAGTCCTTGCCGCGTATTGTCCCCACCGTTCTGTTGCTAGCCCTGAGCGCGCCTGCCAGCGCGGAACTGGGGGATTACAGTTTCTGGCAGAGCTTGAGCAATCTGGTGGCGCCGCCCAGGGCCGATAATCCGGTGACGCCCGCGCAGCGTGTGGGGCCCTACCCGCTGTTGGCCAATCCGAGTGGTTTCAACAGCGGCTTCAACCCCGGCAATTACTACGGCTGGCAAACGATTCAGATGGCGCCACAGACCGGTGCGGTGTGCGGCAATGGCTCGCCCTACAAGTTCTTCATCAATCGTGTGCCGAACACGCGCAACACCATCGTTTATCTGGAAGGTGGCGGTGCCTGCTGGGATTACGCCAGTTGCAGCGGGCAAAGTGGCATACGCGGGGCGCGTAATCCTGATGGAATTGCCAATGACTACATGTCGCTGCTCAACCCCGGCGCCAGCCTGGTGAGTCCCTTCGTCGTGCGTCTGCATCCCTGGACGCGCGTCAAGACGCAGAACTGGAACATGGTCTATGTGCCGTATTGCACAGGCGACATCTACTCCGGCGACAAGGTGGCGATCTACGAAGACCCGCAGGGGGAAAATCCTCCGCTGGTGTGGCACCACAACGGCTTGCGTAACATGCGCGCGGTGGTGGGGTGGCTGAAGGACAATCTGCCGCGGCCGACCCAGATGCTCACCACGGGATGCAGTGCAGGCGGCGCGGGCAGCCTGACCAACTACGCCAACCTGCGCCAGGACATCGCGCCAAACCGGGGTTACCTGATCAATGATTCCGGGCCTGTCTATACCGCACTGGCTGGCGACAACCAGGCTTATCCTTCCTATCCGTTGCAGACCCTGATCCGTCAGGCCTGGGGGTTGGATGCGGCGCAGGGGCCGTTGCAATACCTGCAGGCGCGCCTGCCAGGCTTCAACAGCAATGATCTGGGCAGCCTGTATCCGGCGCTTTCGAGCAATCTGCCGGGTGATCGCATGGGGCATACGCATTTCTGGCAGGACCTGAACTATTCGTCCTATTCCTACGAGCGCTTCTACCCTGAGATCGTCAACGCGCCGAATCAGGCTGCCAAGGAAGCACTGATCAAGCAGCGCTGGGCAACGGATACCACGCATCTGCGCAGCCAACTGGCGAGCCTGGGCAATGTCGGTGGTTATTTCCCGCAGTTCCGTAACGTCAACGAAAGCCACTGCACCAGCATCATCGAGTTCGCCAACTCCGATATCCAGGAGCAGAACCTGCAGCTGGACAACTTCGTCAGCAGTGTTCTCGATGGCAGTGGGCAGGTACTGGATGCTTCGGAAAGCAGCGATGTGGCTGACCGCAACAAACCATTCAATCTGCTCTATTACCTGCTGGACCAGTTGCTCTGACGCGGCGCGAAAGCAACGCGGCGGCAGCTTGGGTTGTCGCCGCGTTCAGCCATCTGGAGTCTGTTGGTAACTGCGCTCGCGAGCTTCTTGCAGGCGTTGCCTGAGGTATTGATCGCGAGTGAGTCCATCGGGAATGTTCTGCAGGCCGAGCACTTCTTCGACGATATTTCTTTCCTCGGCCTTGTAGCGTTCGAAGTTCGGGTCAGATCGTTGCGCCAGTTTGGCCTCACGCTCAGCGCTGATGGCCTGATAACGCTTGATCAGCGCTTCAGCGCGTCTCTTCTGCTCGGCTTCGTCTTCGCTGACAGCCTTGATCAGGGCGATCTGCAACAACAGGGCCTCGCTCAGCGCCAATTCCCCTCGCTGCTCCAGTGCATCGACGCCCTCACTCAACGCTTGCGCTTGTGCTTCGCGACTGCTGCTGTCGAGTTCCGTGGCGTGCTCGATGAACCCTCTGTAGCGCCGATGAAAATCCAGGCGGCGTTCCTGTTGCTGGACTTCGGGCCTGGCCAACAGGTGCATTTGCTCGGGACTCAGATCGGCTGGGGCTGGCGAGGCGCTGCCTTGTGCGGCTGGTTGCACTGGCGTTTGCTCTGGTGGTGAGGTGGCAGGTTCTTCGGCGTTGGTGCGTTGCCAGTACCAGGCGAGTGTCATGCTGCCAATCAGAAAGCAACTGCCGAACAGCAGAATGGAGCGGGGCATGAGCAGTCCTTGCGCGAGTCGATTGTCTTGCAGCTTAGAAGTTGCAGTCGCGGTTTGCCTGTCCATGCAGCGAATGGCGGGCCTGCCCTCTCGTCGTGGGTGAGAGGGCAGGCGTTTGGATCAGAACAGCGGCTTGCCGTCTTCGCGCGTGACTATCACGGTGGCCGAGCGTGGGCGGCGACCGGGGCCGTCCGGCCAGGTGCTGCGAAAAACCGTCGGAGTCGAGCCTTCACCCGGGTGCTGGATGTTGACGAACAACGTACGGAAGTCCGGTGTGGCGGTGATGCCGGTGACCTCGCAGCCTACGGGTCCGACCAGAAAGCGCTTGACCTCGCCGGTGGTGGGCTCGGCCACCAGCATCTGGTTGTTGCCGAAAGGGCCGCTGGCGAGCTGGCTGCCGCTCATGTCGGTTTGGATCCACAGGCGGCCTTCGTCGTCGAACCACAGGCCGTCCGGACTGGCCAGGCGGTTGTCGGCGGTCAGCGGTCTGCCGTTGGGGTCGAGGCTGTCGTTCTCCGGCCCGGCCAGCAGGAACAGGCTCCAGACGAATTCACGGCCAGCATAGTCGCGGCTCTGCTCACGCCAGCGGATGATGTGACCGAAGGCGTTGGCCGGGCGCGGGTTGGCTGCGTCGGCGACGGTGCGCGAACTGTTGTTGGTGAGGGTGAAGTAGACATCGCCGTTGTTCGGGTTCACCGCCCCCCATTCCGGACGATCCATCTTGGTGGCGCCGACGATGTCGGCAGCCAGGCGGGTGTTGATCAGCACCTCGCCCTGGTCGGCGAAGCTTACCCCGGCAGCCCTGCAGGCGGCCTGGAAGGCCTTGTCCTTGATGTCCAGGGCCAGCCAATCCCCCTTGCCGTTGGCCTTGAAGCGCGCCACGTAGAGAGTGCCCTCGTCGAGCAGACTGCCGTTGCTGCGACCCGGTACGTACCTGCCGCGGCTGACGAACTTGTAGATGTACTCATTCTGCGAATCGTCGCCGGAATAGCAGACCACTGGACTGCCCGGTTTGACCGGGGCGAATACCAGGCCTTCGTGGGCGAAGCGGCCCAGTGCGGTGCGCTTGACCGGGGTCGATTCCGGCGCGAAGGGATCGATCTCGACGATCCAGCCGAAGTGGTTCGGCTCGTTGCGATAGTCGCCTGCAGCCTCGGCGGCCAGGCGGGTGGCGTTGAAGCGCTGGAATTCGTCGCCGGACAGGTGATCCCAACCGTAGCGGCTGGCGCTGCCGACACCGTAGCGGGTCATTTCACGCGGGCGCTCGGCATCGCCGCTGGCGAAATAACCGGCCCAGTTTTCCTCGCAGGTCAGGTAAGTGCCCCAGGGCGTGAAGCCGTTGGCGCAGTTGTTCAGCGTGCCGCGGGTGGCGGTGCCGTCGGGGCTGTAGCGAGTCCGGAGTAGGGCGTGACCGCGTGCTGGGCCGCTGATCTGCATCGGTGTGGCGCCCGTGATGCGGCGGTTGCGGGCACTGGGCAGCACCTCCCATTGGCCGCGCACGCGGCGCACTTCTACCACCGAAACGCCGTGGGCGTTGATTTCCTTGCGCACTTCATCGGCGCTGCTGCGCTTGCCGCCGACCAGGGTGGGGCCATTGGGGTGCAGCAGCGGCGCGTCGATGTACTCGTGGTTGAGTACCAGCAGGCCGTGGTCGCTCTTGTGACCGCCGCCGCGCTGACCGTCGATGGGGAAGAAGTGCATGCCGTCATGGTGCATGCCGATCTGGTCAGCCTGATCGGCGGCACTGTTGCCGGCGTTGTCGAGAAAGGCCGGGAAGCTGCCACGAATCGGTGTGCCCCAGGGGATGAAGGTGGTGGCTTTGTAGCCGGCCGGCACGGTGATGGTATCGGCACGGGTAACCGCCACCGGATTGAAAGGCAGGCGCTTGCTGCGTTTCTTCAGGCGTTCCAGCAGCTCCTTGAGCTGGTCTTTGAGCGGGTTGTCGGCGGCCTCGGCACTACCGGGCATGGCGACGCCGAGAAAGCCCATGACGCCGAGCGCAGCGCCGCCGGCGACCACCTGGCGGCGGCTCAGGCCGGCTTCGATCAGGTCATTGATATGAGGATTGCTGGAGGCGTTGCTGAGCGGTTCATCGCCATTGCCGAATAGCACGTTTTGCTCTTGTTCATTGCGCATGGAGGGCTCCTTGTCAGGCTGATCGACGGAGTCATGACGCTAACCAAGGAAAACGACGGAATAGTGACAGCGCCTGTGCGCCATTGCACAAAACTGCTCGGAGGGGCAACGACCATCCTCTGTTTGGCGCCGCTTCATCAGGTGTGGCAAGGCCGTGCAGGGCAGGCAGTGCAGGCGTTTGCGCTGGCATTGGTGCGCGGGACGCACCCTGCGCCCAGGCATAAAAAAACCCCGGCAAAGCCGGGGCGGATTAGGCAAACAGGCTGCTGCGGATGCGTGGTCCGCAGCAGGAGAACCGTTCTTAGTGGAACTGGTTCATGGTGTTGTCTTTACCGCTCGCCTTCAGAGCGGCTTCGCCAGCGAAGTACTCCTTGTGGTTGTCGCCGATGTCGGAGCCAGCCATGTTCTGGTGCTTGACGCAGGCGATACCCTGACGCAGTTCCTGACGCTGCACGCCTTTCACGTAGGCCAGCATGCCCTGGTCGGCGAAGTAGCCCTTGGCCAGGTTGTCGGTGGACAGTGCGGCAGTGTGGTAGGTCGGCAGGGTGATCAGGTGGTGGAAGATGCCAGCGTGGGCCGAACCGTCGCGCTGGAAGGTACGGATCTTCTCGTCGGCAATCTGGGCCAGTTCGGTCTCGTCGTACTCGACGCTCATCAGCTTGGCGCGGTCGTAGGCGGAAACGTCCTTGCCTTCGGCAACCATGGCGTCGAACACCTGCTGACGGAAGTTCAGGGTCCAGTTGAAGGACGGGCTGTTGTTGTACACCAGCTTGGCGTTCGGGATGACCTGACGGATGCGGTCAACCATGGCCTTGATCTGGCCAACGTGCGGCTTCTCGGTTTCGATCCACAGCAGGTCGGCGCCGTTCTGCAGGCTGGTGATGCAGTCCAGTACGCAGCGGTCTTCGCCAGTGCCGGCACGGAACTGGAACAGGTTGGACGGCAGGCGCTTCGGACGCAGCAGCTTGCCGCCGCGGTTGATCACGACGTCGCCGTTGCCCAGGTCGGCAGCAGACACTTCTTCGCAATCCAGGAAGCTGTTGTACAGGTCGCCCAGGTCGCCCGGCTCGTTGGTCACGGCGATCTGCTTGGTCAGACCGGCACCCAGGGAGTCGGTACGTGCAACGATCACGCCGTTGTCGATGCCCAGTTCGAGGAAGGCGTAGCGAACGGCAGCGATCTTGGCCAGGAAGTCGGCGTGAGGAACGGTCACCTTGCCGTCCTGGTGGCCGCACTGCTTCTCGTCGGAAACCTGGTTCTCGATCTGGATGCAGCAGGCGCCTGCTTCGATCATGCGCTTGGCCAGCAGGTAGGTGGCTTCCGGGTTACCGAAACCAGCGTCGATGTCGGCGATGATCGGCACGATATGGGTTTCGTAGTTGTCGATCTGGTTCTGGATCTCGGCAGCCTTGGCCTGGTCGCCAGCTGCGCGAGCAGCGTCCAGGGCGGTGAACAGCAGATCCAGTTCGCGGCTGTCGGCCTGGCGCAGGAAGGTGTACAGCTCTTCGATCAGGTCGGAGACGGCGGTTTTCTCGTGCATCGACTGATCCGGCAGCGGGCCGAAGTCGGAGCGCAGGGCGGCGACCATCCAGCCGGACAGGTAGAGGTAGCGCTTGTTGGTGGTTTTCAGGTGCTTCTTGATCGAGATCAGCTTCTGCTGACCGATGAAGCCGTGCCAGCAACCCAGCGACTGGGTGTAGACGGAGGAGTCGGCGTCGTACTCTTCCATGTCCTTGCGCATGATGTCAGCGGTGTACTGAGCGATTTCCAGACCGGTCTTGAAGCGGTTCTGAGCGCGCATACGGGCGACGGACTCGGGGTTGATAGCGCTCCAGCTGCTGCCGAACTTCTCTTTCAGAGCGGCTACAGCCTTGATGTCGTTTTGATATGCGGACATGGTCAATCCTTCAAAAAATGTGTTGGTTGAGCACCGACTACCCACGCAATGCGTGCACGGATGCAGCGGCTGCGGGAGGCTTCCACTTTGACGGCGAGAATACGGCTGGGGCGAGGATTGACCGCGAGGAGGGGGATGTGGCGAGCATTTCGAGAACGTCGCGTTTGCCGGTTGGCTCGTGGAAGCCTTGGGCACCTGCTGGGCTTTCGATCTGTCTGACGCTAAACGCTTCCCCGTCCCTCAGGACAACTTCGTTCCAGTCGCAACCTCGTCGTACGGCCTTGTGGGCTGTTGGGACACGGACCGTTGCGAAGTACTTCGCGGGCGGTCTGGAGATCCTTTTCAGGACCCCTGGCTAGCGGGAGCGAGGCCATCATGCCTCTGGGAAAATGCTTCGTCAAACGTTTTGTAGTGGTTTTTTAAAACTACTACATATTCAGTAGACGACTGGCTGGTCACGCTCAGCAGCCCATGGGATGGGCGTTTCAGGCATTTCGCGGGTTGCCTGAGTTGTCCATCGTTCTTGCGAGGGAAAGGCATTCGACTTTGGTCGGGGTGTCAGTCGATCGCTTCGACCTTCAGGCGCAGCGACATGTCCTCGCGGCCCTGGGTAGTGTGTCGGCGCAACACGTCACGGCCGCTGGAGCTGGTTTCCTCGCTGACGCCACCCAGGGTAATCCACTCGCCGAGTCGGCCGCTGACGCGGGTATCGGTGCTTTGCACATCGATCACGCCGGGGCGGCTGTTGCTGACGCGATCGCGTTGGCTGCTGATGGCAACGTGGACCAGTTCGCCAGAGAGGCTGGCTGTTACGTAGAAGCCGCGGGTCACGTCGCGGTACTGGGTATCCTGGTAGACCTGGCCGTAAGAACCGGTACTGGTGGTGGTCAGCGGCACGCTCTGGCCGACCTGAATCAGTGCCGGATAGCCTTCGGTTGCCTGTACCTGCTGGGTGCCACCACCACGGCTGTCGGTGCTGCGGCGGATGATGCGCACCTGGTCGCGACCGTTGACTTCGCCGCGGCCGACCTGAACCTCGGCATTGCCGGCACTGAGCGTGCCATCGACGCGATAGCCGCGGTCGTTCTGGTAATTGCTGTCGGCGCTCTCCACGGTGATCAGCAGGCGACGCGGGCGGGTGTCGAGTTGCTGCAACAACACGCGCACTTCACCGATCTTGGCCGGTGACGCATTGACGATCAGTTGGTTGCCATAGGCGCTGACCTTGCCCTCGTTGCCGAGCATCGACTGCACCACGCCGAGTACGTCATCGGCAGTGCGGTAATTCAGTGGGATTACCTCGGTGGCCGCTTGCAGCGGCAGGCACAGGCCGAGAAGCAGGGCGGCGAACAGCGTGCGCAGGGTCATAGCAGAAAGCTCCGCAGATCAGGGGCGGTGATGCTGGTATCCCAGGCCTGGTCGAACTGGGTTTGGCGTTGGCGCACGCGCGCCGGATCGTTGTACAGGGTGTAGCCGGATTGTTGATCGAGTTCAGGTCGCACGAACAGGCCTCTGTCATCGGCGATCAGGAAGGCGAGTTCCTCGTTGGCGTAATCCGGATTGAGTTTGCGGATATGCAGGTTGGAGGACAGTCGGCGTGACAGGGCGAGCAAGCGATGACCTTCCTTCACGGCGCGGGTCGGGTCACGCAGCAGGATGCGCAGGCGCGCCCGTGGGCTGCTCAGCAGGAATCGGGTACAGGCCTGTTGCACGCTGCTGTGGTGATAGAGCCAGGGCTCCAGGTCATCGCTGTACAGGCACAGGTTGCGCTGTGCCTGCTGGATCAGGGCGAGAACGTGAGCGCGCGCTTGCTGGGGCTGGCTGAAGCGCTCCAGGCGCTCGTGCTCCCCCAAGACGAAAGGGGCCGGCTCCCATTGCGCCGTATCCGGCGTGATGGGGGCGGGGTTGTGCACGGCAAAACGCCCCGGCGACTCGAATTCGATAGCCGCCAGTTCAATGGGATCTGGCGTATCGATCGGTTCGACCGGGGCGTCTTTGTCGTTCATCGTGCTCTCTACTGGCTGGTGCGCACCATATCCACGTGCGGTATGCCAGCGTCGAGGTACTCGTCGCTGACAATCCTGAAGCCTAGCCTTTCATAGAACGGCGTGGCGTGCACCTGAGCCGTGAGCATTTGCTGATGCAGGCCGCGCTTTTCCGCTTCGGCAATCACCGCCTGCATCAGTTTTTCGCCCACTTTCAGGCCGCGCCAGTCCTTGAGCACCGACACGCGACCGATATGGCCGTCAGGCAGCAGGCGTGCGGTGCCGACCGGGTAATCGCCTTCCTCGGCGAGAAAGTGCACGGCGTCGGTATCCTCGGCGTCCCACTCCAGTTCTGGCGGCACCGATTGCTCGGCGACGAACACGCTGTCGCGGATACGACGAAGCTCGACATTGTCCCTGTGCCAGTCCGCGACTCGGACGGAGATCTCACTCATCGGCAAATCCCAGGCTGCCTTGCTTGACCAGTTCCCATAGCAGGGTACGCCCCTCGTCGTCGGTCAGCCAGGCGCCGAGGTTTTCCACATGTAACGCATCGGCGCTACAGATCAGCTTCAGCAGCTCACGCAGGCGGGCGGAAACCAGGCGGCTCTGGCCGCTGGCGAACAGCACCAGGTCTTCGCCGACTTCCGACCAGGCCATGCGCGCGCTGGGGTTGCGGATGAGGATCGCGCCGTCTTCCAGTGCGCCGAGGAAGTCCTCTTCCTCGATCTCGATGCCAGCGACCAGCTCCGGGTACTTGGGCTCGGTCATGAACTGGCCGAACCAGGTCATCAGCAGGCGCTCGTCGCTCATGTGTTCGTTGAGCAGGACCTTGAGGCGCTCCAGGGCGTCGCGCTGGATCTGGTTGGGATCCTCGCTCGGCTGGATGTCGGCATCGCTGTAACGCTCTTCGTCGGGCAGGAACTGGCCGAGGAAGTCGGTGAAATGGGTCAGTACTTCGGCGGCGCTCGGCGCGCGGAAGCCCACGGAATAGGTCATGCAATCATCCTCAGCGGTGCCACAGTGGGCGAGGCATGGCGGCAGGTAGAGCATGTCGCCGGGTGCCAGCACCCATTCATCGGTTGGTTCGAATTGAGCCAGGATCTTCAGATCGGCGTGGGGGAGCAGCGGGCTGTCGGCATCGCACATCTGGCCAATTTGCCAGCGGCGATGGCCATGAGCCTGCAGCAGGAATACGTCGTAGTTGTCGAAATGCGGGCCGACGCCGCCACCGGGGGCAGCGAAGCTGATCATCAGGTCGTCGATGCGCCACTTGGGCAGGAACTTGAAGTCCTCCAGCAGCTCGGCCACTTCCGGAACGAACTGGTCGACGGCCTGGACCAGCAGGGTCCAGTTGCGCTCAGGCAGATCCTGGAAGGTGTCTTCGTTGAACGGGCCGCGCTGCAGTTCCCAGGGGCGCTCGCCGTGCTCGATCACCAGGCGCGATTCGACTTCCTCTTCCAGCGCCAGGCCAGCCAGTTCGTCCGGGCTGATCGGGCTTTCGAAGTCCGGGATCGCCTGACGCACCAGCAGCGGCTTCTTTTGCCAGTAGTCGCGCAGGAATTCACGGGCTGTGAGGCCACCCAGCAATTGCAGCGGAGTATCAGGATTCATCAGTAAGCCCTTGAAATAGATAAAAACCTTAAAACAAAAACGCCCGGCTCAGCCGGGCGTCCTCGAGGCTGATCGCGCTTAGATACGCTTGGCCTGGGCCACGGCGTTACCAATGTAGCGCGCCGGGGTCAGTTGCTTGAGCTCTTCCTTGGCGGCGGCCGGCATGTCCAGGCCATCGATGAAGGCCAACAGAGCCTCTGGGCTGATGCCCTTGCCGCGGGTCAGCTCCTTGAGCTTCTCGTAGGGGTTCTCGATGGCATAGCGGCGCATGACGGTCTGGATCGGCTCGGCAAGCACTTCCCAGCAGGCGTCCAGATCGGCGGCGATGCGCTGCTCGTTCAACTCCAGTTTGCCAATGCCCTTGAGGCTGGCTTCATAGGCGATGACGCTGTGAGCGAAGCCGACGCCGAGGTTGCGCAGCACGGTGGAATCGGTCAGGTCACGCTGCCAGCGGGAGATCGGCAGCTTGCTGGCCAGGTGCTGGAAGATCGCGTTGGCGATACCCAGGTTGCCTTCGGAGTTCTCGAAGTCGATCGGGTTGACCTTGTGCGGCATGGTCGAGGAGCCGATTTCGCCGGCCACGGTCTTCTGCTTGAAGTAGCCGAGGGAGATGTAGCCCCAGACGTCGCGGTCGAAGTCGATCAGGATGGTGTTGAAGCGGGCGATGGCGTCGAACAGCTCGGCGATGTAGTCGTGCGGCTCGATCTGGGTGGTGTAGGGGTTGAAGGTCAGGCCCAGGTCACCTTCGATGAACTGGCGGGCGTTGGCTTCCCAGTCGATGCTCGGGTAGGCCGACAGATGCGCGTTGTAGTTGCCCACGGCGCCGTTGATCTTGCCCAGCAGCGGTACAGCCGCGACCTGAGCGATCTGGCGCTCCAGGCGGTAGACGACGTTGGCCAGTTCCTTGCCCAGGGTGGTCGGCGAGGCCGGCTGGCCGTGGGTGCGCGACAGCATCGGCACGTCAGCGAACTTCACCGCCAGCTCACGGATGGCGTCTGCCAGTTGTTTCATCAGCGGCAGCAGGACGCTGTCACGGCCTTCGCGCAGCATCAGGGCGTGGGACAGGTTGTTGATGTCCTCGCTGGTGCAGGCGAAGTGAATGAACTCGCTGACCTTGTTCAGTTCTGGCAGCTTGGCAGCCTGCTCCTTGAGCAGGTATTCCACGGCCTTGACGTCGTGGTTGGTGGTGCGCTCGATTTCCTTGACGCGCTCGGCGTGCTCGACGGCAAAGTTCTCGGCCAGCTCGTTGAGCAGGGCGTTGGCTTCGGCGGAGAAGGGCGCGACTTCCGGGATGCCTTCGTGGGCAGCCAGGCGCTGCAGCCAGCGCACTTCGACCAGTACGCGGCTACGGATCAGGCCGTATTCGCTGAAGATAGGGCGCAGGGCGCTGGTTTTGCCGGCGTAGCGGCCGTCGACGGGGGAAACCGCGGTGAGCGAGGAAAGCTGCATGTAGGCGTTCTCGGGCTGTCGGGCTGAAAAGCCATCCTGGGTCACTGCGCATCGTGCTGGCTTCGATGAAGCGGGCGCTAGCTCAGGTGCCGGGACGACCTCTGACGAAAAGGGCGCACATCATACATGAAAACCAGCGCTTGGCCGCCTATGCCCTGCGTCTTGCGACCGATAACAGACTGGCGGCGAAGATCAATGCTGCACCGAGCAGCGAAAGCGTGTCTGGCGTCTCGCCCCAGAGCAGCCAGGCAATGATGCCGGCGAAGACGATGGCCAGATAAGCCACCGGACCGATCAGCCCGGGCGGTGCCAGGCCGTAGGCACGTGACATGATCACTTGGCTGGCGGTGGCCAGCAGGCCGATGCCCAGCAGCCAGCTCAGTTGCGTGGAGTCGAGCGGTTGCCAGCTCCAGGTCAACGGGATGGCGGAGAACAGTGCACTGAACAGCGAGAAATAGAAGACGATGCGCGTGGCCGGTTCGCTGTCGCTCATTTCGCGGATGGAGACGAAGGCGAAGGCGGCCAGCAGGCTGGCGGCCAGGCCAAACAGCGCGGGCCCCTCGAACAGGGCGGCGCTGGGCTTGGCCACCAGCAGTACCCCGCACAGGCCGATCAGGCTGCTGATCAGCATACGCCGCGTCAGCGGCTCCTTGAGCCAGACATGTGCGATCAGCGGGGTAAACACCGGCGCCGAATAGGTGAACAGCATGGCGTCGGCCAGTGGCAGGTGGGCGATGGCGTAGAAGAAGCAGTACATCGCCGCCAGGCCGTAGGTGGTGCGCCACAGATGGGATTTCAGCCGTGTCGTGCGCAGAGGACGAACACCGCGTACCAGCAGCAGCGGCAGAAAGAACAGCACGCCGACCAGATTGCGGAAGAACACCACCGACTCGTTGTTGACGCTGACGGATATCTCGCGGATGCCGACCCCGGTAAAGGCGAACAGCAGCGCCGAGAGCGCCAGCAGCAGGGCACCCTGAAGGGGTTTTACGCTGCGGCTGGCGGGCTCCATGGTCAGCTTCGCGTCAGTTCGTAGAGTTCTTTGAGCAGCTTGCTGCGGCTGAACACCAACTGCCAGCGGTGGCCGCCGAGCTGACGCCACAGGCGCGCCGAGCGAATGCCGGCGAGCAGCAGGGCGCGGATTTTCGCCGCGTTGTTCGGCTGCTGCAGGAAGCGCATGTCGCCGTGCACCTGAATGCGCTGGCGGAAGGTGCTGATGGTGTCCTGATACAGGCCACCGCAGGCGGCGATGACGTTGTCATGGACCAGGCCAAAATGCTCGACCTGTTGCTGGATCTGATCCAGCCGGCTGCCCATCACCTGCAGCATGTCGCCGCGCTTGTCCAGTTGCCGCTCCAGGCCGATCATCGCCAGCGCATAGCGCAGCGGCTCGCGCTGCAGGGCGGATGGATTGCGTTCCAGCGAGCTGATCAGGGCGCGATAACCGTCGCGCAGGTTGAGGTCATCGCCGCCGTATACGTCCAGCGTGCTTTTCGGGTCGCGCACCAGCAGGCTGCCCAGCATGCAGCCCATAGAGGCTTCGCTGACCTGGCCGGTGCGGGCGATCTTGTCGGCCAGTACGGCGGCTTCGAATACGGCGCCGAGGGCAACCAGTTGCTCCTGCAGCGGGCTCATCGGGCGTCCTCGTACCAGGCTTCTGCGGTTTCGATCACGCCGCCGCCGAGGCACACCTCGCCGTCATAGAACACCACGGACTGACCGGGGGTGACGGCGCGCTGCGGCTCATCGAACACGGCGCGGTAGCCGTTTTCGGTCTTCTCCAGAGTGCAGTGCTGATCGCTCTGGCGGTAGCGCACCTTGGCGGTCAGGCGACGCGGGCTGCTCAGGTCCACCGGGTTGACCCAGTAGATGTCCGAGGCGAGCAGGGCGCGGGAGAACAACCAGGGATGTTCGTTGCCCTGGCCGACGATCAGCACGTTGCGGGTCAGGTCCTTGCGCAGCACGTACCAGGGATCATCGCTGGCGTCCTTGAGGCCGCCGATACCGAGGCCCTGGCGCTGGCCGATGGTGTGGTACATCAGGCCGTGGTGGCGGCCGATGACCTGGCCGTCAGTGGTTTCGATATCGCCCGGCTGCGCCGGCAGGTACTGCTTGAGGAAGTCGCTGAAGCGGCGCTCGCCGATAAAGCAGATACCGGTGGAGTCCTTCTTCTTCGCCGTGGCCAGCTCGTACTTCTCGGCAATGGCGCGCACCTGCGGCTTTTCCAGTTCACCGACCGGGAACAGGGTCCTGGCGATCTGCTCGCCGCCGACGGCATGCAGGAAGTAGCTCTGGTCCTTGTTCGGGTCCAGGCCCTTGAGCAGCTCGGTGCGGCCGTCGATGTCGCGGCGGCGCACGTAGTGGCCGGTGGCGATCAGGTCGGCACCGAGCGACAGGGCATAGTCGAGGAAGGCTTTGAACTTGATTTCGCGGTTGCACAGGATGTCCGGGTTCGGCGTACGGCCGGCCTTGTATTCGGCGAGGAAGTGCTCGAACACATTGTCCCAGTATTCTGCGGCGAAGTTGGCGGTGTGCAGCTTGATGCCGATGCGATCGCAAACGGCCTGGGCGTCGGCCAGGTCGTCCATGGCTGTGCAGTACTCGGTGCCGTCGTCTTCGTCCCAGTTCTTCATGAACAGGCCTTCGACCTGGTAACCCTGCTCCATCAATAGCAGGGCGGAAACGGACGAGTCGACGCCGCCGGACATGCCGACGATCACGCGTTGGGTGCTAGGTGCTTGCATGGGAATCTGCGAGTGAAGCCTGAAAAGTTGCCGAGTCTACCAGAAAGCCCGGCCCAGGTAGCCCGTAGGGCGTACTCGCGAAGCAGTACGCCGTTGGGTTTGTGTGGCGCTCAAGAGCGGCGGACTGTTCGCTTCGCTCCTGAGTCCGCCCTACGTCCTCATCTGGAACCGGTGAGCACGGCATCCCCGGATTTCATCCGGGCTACGCTTAGTCGCGCAGCAGCTCAAGCGGCCCGTTTACACCGGCCAGGTAATCGTCCACGCAGCGCAGTACCAGCTCGCTGCGCCAGCGCTCGGGCTGGTCGGCCAACTCGTCGCGCGTCAACCAGGTGATGCCGCTGATGTCGCTATCCAGCTCGCGCTCGGCGTCATGGCGCACGGGGCGTGCGCTGAAGCAGACGCGCTGATAGGTCACGCCATTACTTGGTGCGGTATAGAGGTAGATGCCGAGCAGGGCGGTCAGCTCGACGTCCCAGCCGGTTTCCTCGAGCGTCTCGCGCAGTGCGGCTTCGCGTAGCGATTCATTGGCTTCCAGGTGCCCGGCCGGCTGGTTGAGTACCAGGCGGCCGGCCTTGAACTCTTCGACGAAGAGGAAACGGCCATCATCTTCGATCACCGTGGCCACGGTGATATGGGGTTGCCACTCCATTTTCGGTGCTCCAAAAAACGATCAGCGTGCAGGATTCTGTAGGAGCGAGCTCTGCTCGCGAAAAACGGCTTCGCGAGCAGAGCTCGCTCCTACAAAGATTGTCCAGATCCATAAATAAAGAACCCCGGCGCAAGGCCGGGGTTCTTTTGACACTCAAGCCTTATCAGGCGTTCAGCGCAGCCAGAGCGGCGTTGAAGGTAGCGCTGGGGCGCATCACCTTGCTGGTCAGCTCAGGGTTGGAGCGGTAGTAACCACCGATTTCGGCCGGCTTGCCTTGTACGGCGGCTAGTTCGCCAACGATGGTGGCTTCCTGCTCGGTGAGCTGCTTGGCCAGCGGCGCGAATTGCGCTTTCAGTGCTGCATCTTCGTCCTGGGCGGCCAGGGCTTGCGCCCAGTACAGTGCCAGGTAGAAGTGGCTGCCACGGTTGTCGATTTCGCCAACCTTGCGCGCCGGGGACTTGTTGTTGTCCAGCAGCTTGCCGGTGGCTTGATCCAGGGTCTTGCCCAGTACCTTGGCCTTGGCGTTGTTGGTCTTGATGCCGGTTTCTTCCAGCGAGACGGCCAGGGCCAGGAACTCGCCCAGGGAATCCCAGCGCAGGTAGTTCTCTTCGACCAGCTGCTGTACGTGTTTCGGAGCCGAACCGCCGGCGCCGGTTTCGTACATGCCGCCACCAGCCATCAGCGGAACGATGGACAGCATCTTGGCCGAAGTGCCCAGCTCCATGATCGGGAACAGGTCGGTCAGATAATCACGCAGCACGTTGCCGGTCACCGAGATGGTGTCCTGGCCGCGGATCATGCGCTCCATGGACACGCGGATGGCTTCGTTGTAGCCCATCATGCGGATGTCCAGACCGGTCAGGTCGTGGTCCTTGAGGTACAGCTCGACCTTCTTCTGCAGTTCGCGGTCGTGAGCACGCTCCGGGTCCAGCCAGAAGATCGCCGGGGTGTTGGACTGACGAGCGCGGGTAACGGCCAGCTTGACCCAGTCGCGGATCGGCGCGTCCTTGGTCTGGCAGGCACGCCAGATGTCGCCAGCTTCGACTTCGTGCTGCATCAGCACGGTGCCATCGGCAGCTACGACGCGCATGGTACCGTCGGCGGTCATTTCGAAGGTCTTGTCGTGGGAGCCGTATTCCTCGGCCTTCTGCGCCATCAGACCGACGTTCGGCACGCTGCCCATGGTGGTCGGGTCGAAGGCGCCGTTGGTTTTGCAGAAGTTGATCATTTCCTGATAAATGCGCGCGTAGGTGCTCTCAGGCATGACGGCCTTGGTGTCTTTCTGCTTGCCGTCCTTGCCCCACATCTGACCGGAGTTGCGGATCATCGCCGGCATCGAGGCGTCGACGATGACGTCGCTCGGGATGTGCAGGTTGGTAATGCCCTTGACCGAGTCGACCATGGCCATTTCCGGGCGATGGGCATAAACCTCATGGATGTCATGCAGGATTTCTTCCTGCAGCGAGGCCGGCAGCGACTTGATCTTGTCGTAGACGCTGCTGATGCCGTTGTTCGGGTTGACGCCCAGTTCCTTGAACAGATCACCGTACTTGTCGAACACGTCCTTGTAGTAAACGCTGACGGCGTGGCCGAAGACGATCGGGTGGGAGACCTTCATCATGGTCGCCTTGACGTGCAGGGACCACATCACGCCGGTTTCCTTGCAGTCTTGCAGGGTCTTCTCGAAGAAATCACGCAGCTTGCGGCAGCTCATGAACATGCTGTCGAACACTTCGCCTTCCTGCAGGGCGAGTTGTTTCTTGACCTCGACCTTGCCGTCCTTGCCGACGAACTCGATGCGCACGTCACCGGCCTTGGCCATGGTGATCGATTGCTCGCTGGAGAAGAAGTCGCCGCCGCGCATGTAGTCGGCGTGGGACTGCGAAGCCATGCTCCACTTGCCCATGCTGTGCGGGTGCTTGCGTGCATAGGCCTTGACCGCGGCTGGAGCGCGGCGGTCGGAGTTGCCTTCGCGCAGAACCGGGTTCACGGCGCTGCCCAGGATTTTGGCGTAGCGGCCGCGAACTTCTTTGTCTTCGTCGCTCTGCGGATCTTCCGGGAAGTCCGGAATGTTATAGCCCTGAGCCTGCAGCTCGGCGATGGCTGCCTTGAGCTGAGGTACGGAGGCGCTGATGTTCGGCAGTTTGATGATGTTGGCGTCCGGCTGCAGAGTCAGCTCGGCCAGTTTGGCCAGGTCGTCATCGATGCGCTTGTCGGCGTCCAGGCGGTCGGCAAAGCTTGCCAGGATCCGTCCAGCAAGAGAGATGTCGCGGGTTTCAACGGAGATGTCAGCCGAGGCGGCAAAGGCTTCTACAATTGGCAGAAGCGAATAGGTAGCGAGGGCCGGAGCTTCGTCGGTGAAGGTGTAGATGATCTTCGAAGGGGTGGACATTTAGGGTTAACTCTCTTCTTTGCTGAGCGCGCATAGAAACTCGACCTGCGCGGGTAGGCGCTTGAGCCCCATGATGGCGGGGCCGGGTCGAGGACTCGCCGCGGTGATGTTGGATGCACCCGTAGAGTGTCGAGCATTTCGAGCCGGCAGACAGTGGTGGCCGTTTACCGGGTTCAAGAGGTTGCTGTCTGGTTCCAGGCAGGTCGCCCCTTATGACTCGTTAGTCACCTAAGCAGTATACCACTGCGACACCTCGCCACAGAATGCCCAGTTGCATAAGACCTTTGCACATGTGCCTCCGCGAGCGGTTTGCGCTACTCTCGGGGATGCACACTGTCTAACCACAAGATGGAGTCCAGCATGGGATACCAAAAGATCCAGGTGCCAGCCAGCGGTGACAAAATCACCGTCAATGCCGATATGTCGCTGAACGTTCCGAACAACCCGATCATCCCGTTCATCGAGGGTGACGGTATCGGTGTCGATATTTCTCCGGTGATGATCAAGGTCGTCGACGCTGCTGTCGAAAAAGCCTATGGCGGCGCCCGCAAGATCTCCTGGATGGAAGTTTATGCCGGCGAGAAGGCCACCCAGGTTTACGATCAGGACACCTGGCTGCCGAAAGAAACCCTCGAAGCTGTACGTGATTACGTGGTTTCGATCAAAGGCCCGCTGACCACGCCTGTTGGCGGCGGCATTCGCTCATTGAACGTGGCCTTGCGCCAGGAGCTCGATCTCTATGTCTGCCTGCGCCCGGTACGTTGGTTCGAGGGCGTACCCAGCCCGGTGAAGAAACCGGGTGACGTGGATATGGTGATCTTCCGCGAGAACTCCGAAGACATCTATGCCGGCGTGGAGTGGAAGGCTGGCAGCCCCGAGGCCGAGAAAGTCATCAAGTTCCTCACCGAGGAAATGGGCGTCAAGAAGATCCGCTTTACCGACATGTGCGGTATCGGCATCAAGCCGGTTTCCGAGGCGGGTACCAAGCGCCTGGTGCGCAAGGCCCTGCAATACGCCGTGGACAACGACCGCAGTTCGGTGACCCTGGTGCACAAGGGCAACATCATGAAATTCACCGAGGGTGCCTTCAAGGAGTGGGGCTACGAGATTGCCCGCGAGGAATTTGGCGCCGAGCTGCTCGATGGCGGCCCATGGATGCAGTTCAAGAATCCGCATACCGGCAAGAACATCGTGGTCAAGGACGTGATTGCCGACGCCATGCTGCAGCAGATCCTGCTGCGTCCGGCCGAATATGATGTGATTGCCACGCTCAACCTCAACGGTGACTACCTCTCCGACGCCCTGGCGGCCGAGGTGGGGGGCATCGGTATCGCGCCCGGTGCCAACCTGTCCGATTCGGTGGCCATGTTCGAGGCGACGCACGGCACGGCGCCCAAATATGCCGGTCAGGACAAGGTCAACCCGGGCTCGGTCATTCTCTCCGCCGAGATGATGCTGCGTCATATGGGCTGGGCCGAAGCGGCCGATCTGATCATCAAGGGCACCAATGGCGCCATCGCCGCCAAGACGGTGACCTACGACTTCGAGCGTCTGATGGAGGGCGCGAAACTGATGTCCTGCTCCGAATTTGGCGATGCGATGATCAGCCATATGTAATCGGTAGACCGATTCATAGCGTGAAAAAAAGGCCGGTCACATGACCGGCCTTTTCGTGGCGATTTGCCAGAGTACTCAGACTTCGACAGTGCTCGCGATAGTTTGCGCCTGGGGTACGGCCACGGGGGCGTCCTGGTTGGCGGTAACCGCGCTGATATTGATGGCATGCAATCCTTTGGGGCCTTGCACGATCTCGAAGCGGACCGGCTGGCCGGCCTTGAGTGTCTTGTAACCGTCCATCTGGATGGCCGAGTAGTGGGCGAACAGGTCCTCATCTCGGCCGTCGGCCAGGATGAATCCATAGCCTTTGGCGTTGTTGAACCACTTGACCTTACCGCTGAGCATGCTGATATCCCTCTGCAAAGGACTCCATCTCTGGAGTATCATCCACTTCGACTCCACGCGATAACCGACCAGGCTGGGCGAAGGCGTGGAATCCCTGATACCCACCAGTGGGTATTTATTTGTTGTAACACCCTTTTGCCGTTAGTCAAGGCTATACGGCGGATGGCTGAGAACTCAGTCAAACTCCCTCTAGCATCCCCGTTCGCCCGGCCCTGAACCTCTGATTTCAGCATGCATGCAAGTAGCCAGATTCGACTAACATTCAATCAGGACCACCCGGCAGAGCATGAGGATGACTCCTCTGGTATCGCTGTTCAGGAATCCAAGCCAGCATTGCAGGCACCACCGATGTACAAGGTGGTCTTATTCAATGACGACTACACCCCGATGGATTTCGTCGTCGAAGTGCTCGAAACGTTTTTCGGCATGAACCGGGAGCTGGCGACCAAGATCATGCTGGCCGTCCATACAGAAGGGCGTGCGGTGTGTGGTGTGTACACCCGTGATATTGCGGAGACCAAGGCAATGCAGGTCAACCAATACGCGCGAGAGAGCCAGCATCCGCTACTCTGTGAAATAGAGAAGGACGGTTAACGCCGGCCACTTGGGTATGAGGTGAAGCTATGTTGAATCGAGAGCTCGAAGTCACCCTCAATCTGGCTTTCAAGGAGGCCCGTGCCAAGCGTCATGAATTCATGACGGTCGAGCACCTGCTGCTCGCCTTGCTGGATAACGAGGCAGCCGCCAGTGTGCTGCGGGCCTGTGGGGCCAACCTCGACAAGCTGCGCCACGATCTGCAGGAGTTTATCGACTCCACCACGCCACTGATTCCTCAGCACGATGAAGACCGCGAAACCCAGCCGACTCTGGGCTTCCAGCGTGTGCTGCAGCGTGCTGTCTTCCATGTGCAGAGCTCCGGCAAGCGTGAAGTGACCGGCGCCAACGTCCTGGTCGCGATCTTCAGCGAGCAGGAAAGCCAGGCCGTGTTCCTGCTCAAGCAGCAGAGCGTGGCCCGCATCGATGTGGTCAACTACATCGCCCATGGCATCTCCAAGGTGCCGGGGCATGGCGATCAGCACGAGAATGATCAGGACATGCAGGATGAGGAGGGCGGCGAGTCCTCAGCTTCCGGCAATCCGCTGGATGCCTACGCCAGCAACCTCAACGAACTGGCTCGTCAGGGACGTATTGATCCACTGGTCGGTCGCGAGCATGAAGTCGAGCGCGTTGCGCAGATTCTCGCGCGTCGGCGCAAGAACAACCCGCTGCTGGTAGGCGAAGCTGGTGTTGGCAAGACAGCCATCGCCGAAGGCCTGGCCAAGCGTATCGTCGACGAGCAGGTGCCTGATCTGCTGGCCGACAGCGTGGTCTATTCCCTGGACCTCGGTGCACTGCTGGCGGGCACCAAGTACCGCGGCGACTTCGAGAAGCGCTTCAAGGCGCTGCTCAATGAGCTGCGCAAGCGGCCGCACGCCATCCTCTTCATTGACGAGATTCACACCATCATCGGTGCTGGCGCGGCGTCGGGCGGGGTCATGGATGCCTCCAATCTGCTCAAGCCGATGCTGTCCTCGGGTGAAATTCGCTGCATCGGTTCCACCACCTTCCAGGAATTCCGCGGCATCTTCGAGAAAGACCGCGCGCTGGCGCGGCGCTTCCAGAAGGTCGACGTGGTCGAGCCTTCGGTAGAGGACACTGTCGGTATTCTCAAGGGGCTCAAGGCGCGCTTCGAGCAGCACCATCACATCGAATACAGTGACGAAGCCCTGCGTGCAGCGGCTGAGTTGGCTGCGCGCTACATCAATGATCGACACATGCCGGACAAGGCTATCGACGTCATCGACGAGGCTGGCGCCTACCAGCGTCTGCAGCCGGAAGACAAGCGCGTGGCGCGTATCGAGGTGGCTCAGGTCGAGGATATCGTCGCCAAGATCGCGCGGATTCCGCCGAAGCACGTGTCCAGCTCCGACAAGGAGCTACTGCGTAATCTGGAGCGTGACCTCAAGCTCACCGTGTTCGGCCAGGATGCTGCCATCGACTCGCTGGCAACCGCGATCAAGCTGTCGCGTGCCGGTCTCAAGGCGCCGGACAAGCCGGTCGGCTCCTTCCTGTTCGCCGGCCCCACGGGCGTGGGCAAGACCGAAGCGGCGCGGCAGTTGGCCAAGGCCATGGGTATCGAGCTGGTGCGTTTCGACATGTCCGAGTACATGGAGCGTCACACCGTGTCGCGCCTGATCGGTGCGCCGCCCGGTTACGTTGGTTTCGACCAGGGTGGCTTGCTGACCGAGGCGATCACCAAGCAGCCGCACTGCGTGCTGTTGCTCGATGAGATCGAGAAGGCGCATCCGGAAGTCTTCAACCTGCTGCTGCAGGTGATGGACCACGGCACGCTGACTGACAACAATGGGCGCAAGGCGGACTTCCGCAACGTGATCCTGATCATGACCACCAACGCTGGCGCGGAAACCGCTTCGCGTGCGTCGATCGGTTTCACCCAGCAGGATCATTCCACCGATGCCATGGAAGTGATCAAGAAGAGCTTCACGCCGGAGTTCCGCAACCGTCTGGACACCATCATCCAGTTTGGTCGCCTCAGTCACGAGACGATCAAGAGCATCGTCGACAAGTTCCTCACCGAACTGCAGGCGCAGCTGGAGGACAAGCGCGTCACGCTGGAGGTCAGCGATGCGGCGCGTAGCTGGCTGGCTGAGCGCGGTTACGATGTGATGATGGGCGCACGGCCGATGGCGCGTTTGATCCAGGACAAGATCAAGCGTCCGCTGGCAGAGGAAATCCTCTTCGGCGAGCTGGCCGAGCATGGCGGTGTGGTGCACATCGACATCAAGGATGGCGAGCCCAGCTTCGAGTTCGAGACGGCGGCAGAGGTCGCCTGATCGAATGGCCTCAAGTGCACTGAAAGCCCTGGTGGCTTTCAGTGAGCCAACGAAAACGCCCGGCATATGCCGGGCGTTTTCGTTTGGTGCTTGGCTTAACGGGCGCGGTAGGTGATGCGGCCCTTGCTCAAGTCATAAGGTGTCAGCTCAACGCGCACCTTGTCACCAGTGAGAATGCGGATGTAGTTCTTGCGCATCTTGCCGGAGATGTGCGCGGTAACGACGTGCCCGTTTTCCAACTCCACGCGGAACATGGTGTTGGGCAGGGTGTCGACGACAGTGCCTTCCATTTCGAAGCTGTCTTCTTTCGACATGCAGTAAAGCCCTCGGTATCCAGGAAATGGCCCGGTGCAACTGGCGCCAGGCAAAAGCGGCGTGCATTGTGCCCGAAAACAGTGGGCTGCGCCAAGTGGCTTGGAGTGTCGAACTGACTGGGGTGGTGGCTGAGAGGCTAGGTAAGCAGTGTCCAGCGCTGATTAACGAACAGTTCGATGGGGCGGTACTGGGTCTTGTAGTTCATCTTCCGACAATTCTTGATCCAGTAGCCGAGGTAGACGGCCTCCAGCCCCAGGCGCTCGGCCTCACCGATTTGCCAGAGGATGGCGAATCGCCCCAGGCTGCGGCGTTCTTCGGTGGGGTCATAGAAGGTATAAACCGCCGACAGACCGTTTGGCAGAACGTCAGTGACTGCGATGGCGACCAATCTGCCCTGCAGACGAAACTCGTAGAATCGTGAGAACGGCAGGTCGCGAATCAGAAAGGTCGAGAACTGGTCACGGCTCGGTGGATACATGTCACCGTCAGCGTGGCGCTGCTCGATATAGCCCACGTAGAGATCGTAATATTCTTCAGTGAATGCCGGGCGGGCGCAGCGAACGACGATGTCTTCATTGCGTTTGAGAATACGCCGCTGCTGGCGGTTAGGTGTGAAGCGCGCAGCAGGAATGCGTGCAGGAATGCAGGCGGTGCACTGCTGGCAATGCGGTCGGTAGAGGTGGTCGCCGCTGCGGCGAAAGCCCATTTCCGAAAGTTCTGCATAAACCAGCACATCCATGGGCTGGCTGGGGTCGAGAAACAGGGTGGTGGCCTGTTCTTCCGGCAGATAGCTGCATGGATGGGGTTGAGTGGCATAGAACTTCAGGCGGGCCAGCTCGGTCATGGCGGTGTCTCGGGGGAGCCTGATAAAGAGTGTATGCCAGGCTGCGAAGATCGACTAGGCGAGCCAATCTGCTCCGGTGGGCAGATCGAGGTGACACTTGAGGTATTCGGCGAAGCTGGCGCGCGGTATGGCCCTGGCGCCGAAGCTGTGCAGGTGCTGTGTGGGCATCTGGCAGTCGATGAGGACGAAGCCCCAGTCTCGCAGCTTGCCGACCAAGGTGGCGAAACCGACCTTGGATGCATTGTCGGCACGACTGAACATGGACTCACCGAAAAATAGCTGGCCGATGGCCAGGCCGTAAAGCCCGCCGACCAGTTCGTCCCCGCTCCAGACCTCTACGGAGTGGGCGGTGCCGCGCTGATGCAGCTGCAGGTAAGCCTCCTGCATGCCGCGGGTAATCCAGGTCCCATCGGCATAGGCGCGTGGCTCGGCGCAGGCCTGTATGACGGCGGCGAAGTCCTGGTCGAAGGTGACGCGATAATGCTGCTGGCGCAGCAGTTTGGCCAGGCTGCGGGAAACATGCAGCTCATCAGGGAACAGAACGGTGCGCGGATCGGGCGACCACCAGAGAATCGGCTGGCCATCCTGAAACCAGGGAAAGCAGCCATGTCGATAGGCGCTGATCAGGCGGTCGGCGCTCAGGTCGCCGCCGGCGGCCAGCAGGCCATTAGGCTCGCGCATGGCTTTAGCCAGTGGCGGGAACTGCAGTGAGTCACGTTGCAGCCAGGTGAGCATGTGCGCTTGTCCAGCGAAGGAGGGGAGGGCGAGTGGGGGCGCTCGCCCTTGTCCATCAGTTGCCGTCGAGAAACTTCTCGACATCCAGCGCGGCCATGCAGCCAGCGCCAGCGGAGGTAATGGCCTGACGGTAGATGTGATCGGCCACGTCGCCGGCGGCGAACACACCTTCGATGCTGGTGGCGGTGGCATTGCCTTCGCTGCCGCCCTTGATCTTCAGGTAGCCGTCATGCATGTCCAGCTGGCCGACGAATAGCTCGGTGTTGGGCTTGTGGCCGATGGCGATGAACACGCCAGCCAGGGCCAGCTCCTTGGTGCTGCCGTCGAGGGTGCTTTTCAGGCGCATGCCGGTCACGCCGCTCTGGTCGCCCAGCACTTCGTCCAGGGTGTGGTTCCAGTGCAGGCGCATGTTGCCGTTCTCGACCTTGTCGAACAGCTTGTCCTGCAGGATCTTCTCCGAGCGCAGCTTGTCGCGGCGGTGCACCAGGTGCACTTCCTTGGCGATGTTCGACAGGTACAGTGCCTCTTCCACAGCGGTGTTGCCGCCGCCGATCACAGCCACCACCTGGTTGCGATAGAAGAAGCCGTCGCAGGTGGCGCAGGCGGAGACGCCCTTGCCGGAGAAGACCTCTTCCGATGGCAGGCCAAGGTACTGGGCACTGGCGCCGGTGGCGATGATCAGTGCATCGCAGCTGTAGGTGCCGCTGTCACCCTTGAGCACGAAGGGGCGACTCTGCAACTCGGCGGTATGGATGTGGTCGTAGATGATCTCGGTGTCAAAGCGCTCGGCGTGCTTCTGCATGCGCTCCATCAGCGCCGGGCCGGTGAGACCTTCGACGTCACCCGGCCAGTTGTCCACTTCGGTGGTGGTGGTGAGCTGACCGCCAGGCTGGATGCCGGTGATGACCACGGGCTTGAGGTTGGCGCGCGCGGCATAAACGGCGGCGCTGTAACCGGCAGGGCCGGAACCCAGGATGATCAGGCGGGAATGCTTGACTTCGCTCATAAAAAAACCCCATAAGCCTTTGTCACAAAAGAGAATGCGTGCTCCAATTGAGCCGCATGGAAGCTGCTGGCGGCTATGCTACACCGAAGCGGGGTGGGTGCGGGAGCTTGGCAATTGGCCTGGGCGTCAGGCTGGCCCTACAATAGGCCGCTTCGCGGTTAACCATCAGATGGACGCGCCAAGGGCGCAGGAAATGGCTGTTTTGAAGAATTCCACCACCCAGATTACCGACTGGCGTCAGAGGCTTCAGTATCGACTGAAGGAAGGCGCGTTGATCGCCCTGGGCGCTATGTGCCTGTACCTGCTGATGGCACTGTTGACCTATAACGTTGCCGACCCGGCGTGGGACAACAGCGTGCAGGTCGAACGCATCATGAATGCCGGTGGCAGCATCGGCGCCTGGCTCTCCAGCGCACTGTTCGGCGCGCTGGGTTACTTCGCCTACATCTTCCCGCTCCTGCTGGCCGCCAAGACCTGGCAGGTGTTCCGCACCCGCAATCAACCCTGGCACTGGAACGGCTGGCTGTTTTCCTGGCACAGCATCGGCCTGGTCTTCCTGATTCTTTCCGGCGCAGCGCTTGGCGATATTCATTTTGCAGCGGCCGCCGGCATGCAGGGCTCCGGTGGCGGCATGCTCGGTGCCAGCCTTGGTGATCTGGCCGTGCATGCGTTGAACGTGCAGGGCAGCACCCTGGTATTCCTGGCATTGTTCCTGTTTGGTTTGACCGTGTTCACCGATCTGTCCTGGTTCCGCGTGATGGACCTGACCGGCAAGATCACCCTCGACCTGATCGAGCTGATTCACGGCGCCATCACCGGCTGGTGGAATGCCCGTAGCGAGCGCAAGCAGATGAAGATTCAGCTGCGCGAGCTGGATGAGCGGGTCACCGAAGTGGCTGCGCCAGTGGTTTCGGATCGTCGTGAGCAAGCTAAGGTCAAGGAGCGCCTGCTCGAGCGTGAAGAGTCGCTGAGCAAGCACATGAGCGAGCGCGAGAAGCGTCCTGCGCCAGTGATCGCGCCGCCACCTGTGGCCAAGGCACCGGAACCGAGCAAGCGCGTGCAGAAGGAGAAGCAGGCGCCACTGTTCGTCGACAGCGCGGTGGAAGGCACCTTGCCGCCGATTTCCCTGCTCGACCCGGCGGAAGCCAAGAAGGTCGAGTACTCGCCGGAATCGCTCAAGGGCGTTGGCCACCTGCTGGAAATCAAACTCAAGGAATTCGGTGTCGAGGTCGCGGTGGATTCGATCCATCCTGGCCCGGTGATCACCCGCTACGAAATCCAGCCGGCCGCAGGGGTCAAGGTCAGTCGCATCGCCAACCTGGCCAAGGATCTGGCGCGTTCGCTGGCCGTGACCAGCGTGCGGGTCGTGGAAGTCATTCCCGGCAAGACCACCGTCGGTATCGAGATCCCCAACGAGAACCGCCAGATTGTGCGTTTCTCCGAAGTGCTGTCGACGCCCGAATATGATGACGCCAAGTCGCCGGTGACCCTGGCGCTGGGGCATGACATTGGCGGCAAGCCGGTGATTACCGATCTGGCCAAGATGCCGCACCTGCTGGTGGCCGGTACCACCGGTTCCGGTAAGTCGGTGGGCGTGAACGCGATGATTCTGTCGATTCTGTTCAAGTCCAGCCCGGAAGACGCCAAGCTGATCATGATCGACCCGAAAATGCTCGAGTTGTCGATCTACGAAGGCATTCCGCACCTGCTTTGCCCGGTAGTCACCGACATGAAGGAAGCGGCCAACGCCCTGCGCTGGAGCGTTGCCGAGATGGAGCGCCGCTACAAGCTGATGTCGAAGATGGGCGTGCGTAACCTGGCGGGCTTCAACCGCAAGGTCAAGGATGCCATCGAGGCTGGCGAGCCGTTGTCCGATCCGCTGTTCCGCCGCGAAAACATGGAAGACGAAGCGCCGCTGCTCAAACCGCTGCCGACCATCGTCGTGGTGGTCGACGAATTCGCTGACATGATGATGATCGTCGGCAAGAAGGTCGAAGAGCTGATCGCGCGTATCGCGCAGAAGGCGCGTGCGGCGGGTATCCACCTGATCCTCGCCACCCAGCGCCCGTCGGTGGACGTGATCACGGGTCTGATCAAGGCCAACATCCCGACCCGCATGGCGTTCCAGGTCTCGAGCAAGATCGACTCGCGCACCATCATCGACCAGGGCGGTGCCGAGCAACTGCTTGGCCACGGTGACATGCTCTACATGCCGCCGGGCACCAGCTTGCCAATCCGTGTTCACGGCGCCTTCGTCTCGGACGATGAAGTGCACCGTGTGGTCGAAGCCTGGAAGTTGCGCGGTGCGCCGGATTACAACGAAGACATTCTCGCCGGGGCCGAAGAGGGTGGCGGCAGCTTCGAAGGTGGCGGTGGTGAAGGCGGTGAGGGCAGCGAGGAAGACCCGCTGTACGACGAGGCCGTCAACTTCGTGCTGGAAAGCCGCCGTGCCTCGATTTCCGCCGTGCAGCGCAAGCTGAAGATCGGCTACAACCGCGCCGCACGGATGATCGAGGCGATGGAAATGGCTGGCGTGGTCAGCTCGATGAATACCAACGGTTCACGCGAGGTGCTCGCGCCCGGTTCATCTCGTGACTGAGTGTTGCCGTCACGGATAAACCGCTGATTTCGCGGTCTACAGGATTCACGGCAGCCCGGGCTGCCGAGCAGTGCGAGGTGTGCAGTTGCTTCGCCGTTCTCATTCGACTCAAGGGGTTTATATGCGTGTTATTCGCCTGCTGATGCTGGCTGTTTTGAGCTTTACCCTGCTGACCGCCCAGGCTGATGAAGAGGCGGCCACCAAGCGCTTGAGCGAATTGCTCAGCCAGGCGCAAACCATCAGTGCGCGCTTCTCTCAGTTGACCCTCGACGCCAGCGGCACTCAGCTGCAGGAAACTGCAGGGCAACTGGCGCTCAAGCGTCCGGGCATGTTCCGTTGGCACACCGATCAACCCATGGAGCAACTGCTGGTCTCCAATGGCGAGAAGGTCTGGTTGTACGACCCGGATCTGGAGCAGGTCACCATTCAGACACTCGATCAGCGCCTGACCCACACTCCCGCGTTGTTGCTCTCCGGCGATGTCTCGCAGATCCGCGAGAACTTCGAGATCGACTACAAGGAAGGCGGCAGCGTGGTCGACTTCATTCTCAAGCCCAAGGCCAAGGACAGCCTGTTCGACAGCCTGCGCCTGTCGTTCCGCAATCGCGTGCTCAACGACATGCAACTGATCGACAGCATCGGTCAGCGCACCAACATCCTGTTCCTCAATGTGAAGATGAACGAGCCGGTCGAAGACCATCTGTTTACCTTCGACATTCCGGAAGGCGCGGACGTCATCCAGGAGTAAGGCGTGGATCTGTTCGGTCGCCAACCCCTCGCGCAGCCCCTGGCTGCGCGTTTGCGTGCTACCAGCCTGGACGAATACGTCGGCCAGGAGCATGTGCTGGCGCCGGGCAAGCCGCTGCGCGAGGCGCTGGAGCAGGGCGCCTTGCACTCGATGATCTTCTGGGGGCCGCCTGGCGTAGGCAAGACCACCCTGGCGCGCCTGCTGGCCAAGGTCACCGACGCGCATTTCGAAACCATCTCCGCCGTGCTCTCCGGGGTCAAGGAGATTCGCCAGGCCGTCGAAGTGGCCCAGCAGCACGCGGCTCAGTACGGCCGTCGCACCATTCTCTTCGTCGACGAAGTGCACCGCTTCAACAAGAGTCAACAGGACGCGTTCCTGCCTTACGTGGAAGACGGAACGCTGATCTTCATCGGTGCCACCACCGAGAATCCCTCGTTCGAACTGAACAATGCGCTGCTGTCGCGTGCCCGCGTCTATGTGCTCAAGAGCCTCGACGAGGCCGCGATGCGCAAGCTGGTCAATCGCGCACTTACCGACCCGAAAGGCCTGGGCGATCGCCGTCTCAGCCTGCCGGACGAGGCCTTTCAGATTCTTCTGGCTGCCGCCGATGGCGACGGCCGTCGTTTGCTCAATTTTCTCGAGAACGCTGCAGACCTGGCCGAGGATGGTGGCGAAATCGGGGTGGAGTTGCTGCAGAACCTGCTGGGCGATAGCCGCCGCCGTTTCGACAAGGGCGGCGAAGCCTTCTACGACCAGATTTCCGCGCTGCACAAGTCGGTGCGCGGTTCCAGCCCGGACGGTGCGCTGTACTGGTACGCGCGTATGCTCGATGGCGGCTGCGACCCGCTGTACATCGCCCGCCGTGTGGTGCGCATGGCCAGCGAGGACATCGGCAACGCCGATCCGCGCGCACTGACCTTGTGTCTCAATGCCTGGGATGTGCAGGAGCGCCTGGGTAGCCCGGAAGGCGAGCTTGCCGTGGCCCAGGCCATCGTCTATCTCGCCTGTGCACCGAAGAGCAACGCGGTGTACACCGCATTTAAGGCGGCTATGCGTGACGCTGCCGAGCAGGGCTCGCAGGAGGTGCCGCTGCACCTGCGCAACGCACCGACCAAGCTGATGAAGCAGCTCGGCTATGGCGATGAATACCGCTACGCCCATGATGAGCCGGATGCCTATGCGGCGGGCGAGGATTACTTCCCCGAAAATCTGCAGCCGCGCCAGTATTACGACCCGGTACCACGTGGCCTGGAGCAGAAGATCCGCGACAAGCTGCAGCACCTGCGCAACCTGGATGCCAACAGTCCAAGGCAGAGGAGAAAGTGATGATTCGCGTGGCGCTTGCCGTCGCTGTAGGGGGCGCGGCTGGTTCGGTTATGCGCTTTCTGGTTGCCAGCTGGGTAGCTGGCAACTGGCCCCGGCATTTCTACCTGGGCACCTTTGCAGTAAACGTCATCGGTTGCCTGCTGATTGGTCTGCTGTCAGGTCTGTTCCTTACCCGTACCGACCTGCCGCTGGAGCTGCGTACCGGACTGATTACCGGTGTGTTGGGTGGCTTCACTACTTTTTCATCCTTCAGCCTGGAAATCATGAAGCTGATGGATGGAGGTCGCGCCCTTGAAGCGCTCGGTTACCTGGCATTCAGTATCCTTGGTGGTCTACTGGCCGCCTGGGCTGGTCTGAGCCTGGCTCGATTGGCATCCTGACCCGCTAAAGCTTTACACTCGGCAACCCGCGTCACGCTGGTGGCCGCAATCTTTTTTCGTCGATGTATTGAGACCCGAACATGCTCGATTCCAAACTTGTCCGCACGCAACTCACCGAAATCGCCGAGCGCCTCGCCACCCGTGGCTTCGCCCTTGACGTCGCCCGCTTCGAGGCCCTGGAGAGTCAGCGCAAGTCGGTGCAGGTGCGCACCGAGCAACTGCAGGCCGAGCGCAACAGCCGTTCCAAGTCCATCGGCCAGGCCAAGGCGCGTGGCGAAGACATCGCTCCGCTGCTGGCGGAAGTCGATCAGATGGGCAGCGAGCTGGAAGCCGGCAAGCGTGAGCTGGATGCGATCCAGAACGAGCTGGACAACCTGCTGCTGAATATTCCCAACCTGCCGCACGAGTCTGTGCCGGTTGGCGCCGATGAAGACGGCAACGTCGAGGTGGCGCGCTGGGGCACCCCGCGCAGCTTCGATTTCGAGATCAAGGATCACGTCGCCCTCGGCGAGCAGCACGGCTGGCTGGACTTCGAGACCGCTGCCAAGCTGTCCGGCGCGCGTTTCGCCCTGCTGCGCGGCCCCATCGCCCGTCTGCATCGGGCCCTGGCGCAGTTCATGATCAACCTGCACACCGGCGAGCATGGCTACGAAGAGGCCTACACCCCGTATCTGGTGCAGGCTCCGGCGCTGCAGGGCACCGGCCAGCTGCCGAAGTTCGAGGAAGACCTGTTCAAGATCCGTCGTGAAGACCAGGCCGACCTGTACCTGATCCCGACTGCCGAGGTCTCGCTGACCAATATCGTCGCCGGCGAAATTCTCGATGCCAAACAGCTGCCACTGAAGTTCGTCGCGCATACCCCATGTTTCCGCAGTGAGGCGGGCGCTTCCGGCCGAGACACCCGTGGGATGATCCGTCAGCACCAGTTCGACAAGGTCGAGATGGTGCAGATCGTCGAGCCGTCCAAGTCCTTCGAGGCTCTGGAAGGCATGACCGCAAACGCTGAACGCGTGCTGCAACTGCTGGAGCTGCCGTATCGCAAGCTGGCTCTGTGCACTGGTGACATGGGCTTCTCCGCGGTGAAGACTTACGACCTGGAAGTCTGGGTGCCGAGCCAGGACAAATACCGTGAGATTTCTTCCTGCTCCAACTGCGGCGACTTCCAGGCGCGCCGCATGCAGGCGCGCTACCGCAACCCGGAAACCGGCAAGCCGGAGCTGCTGCACACGCTCAACGGCTCCGGCCTGGCGGTCGGTCGCACCCTGGTGGCGGTACTGGAGAATTACCAGCAGGCCGATGGCAGCATTCGTGTGCCCGAGGTTCTGAAACCCTATATGGGCGGCATTGAAGTGATCGGCTGAGCCGGTACTAAAGCGGGGTGGTGCGGCTGCCCCGTTTATAGGCGGCGCGCCTGGCGATGGACGTAGGGTGGGCTGTGCGCACCAAGGTCTTTCAGCCTGGTTCGGTGCGCATGGCGCACCCTACGAGCCCGTCGTTCGCCTTCCCACCTCATTCGAGGCTGATTTATGCAATTCCTTCCGCTGTTCCACAAACTGCAGGGTCGCCTGGTTCTGGTGATTGGCGGTGGTGAGGTCGCGCTGCGCAAGGCGCGCCTGCTAAGCGACGCTGGTGCTGTTTTGCGCGTGGTCGCCCCGGAGATTCGTAGCGAGTTGCAGGAGCTCGCCGGTCCTGGCGGCATCTTCCTGCGTGGCTACGCGAGCAGCGACTTGCAGGGCGTTGCCCTGGTCATTGCTGCGACCGATGACGTGCCGCTCAATGCGCAGATTTCTGCCGAGGCCCAGGCGTTGGGCATTCCCGTCAACGTGGTGGATGCGCCGGCTCTGTGCAGCGTGATCTTCCCAGCCATCGTCGACCGTTCGCCGCTGATCGTTGCGGTCAGCAGTGGCGGCGATGCGCCGGTATTGGCGCGGCTGATCCGCGCCAAGATCGAAACCTGGATTCCGGCCACCTACGGTCAGTTGGCCAACCTGGGCAAGCGCTTTCGTGAGCGGGTCAAGCAGCTGTTTCCCGATGTGCAGCAGCGCCGGGTGTTCTGGGAGGATGTCTTCCAGGGGCAGATCGCCGAGAGCGTGTTTGCCGGCAAGCCGGAGGAGGGTGAGCGCCTGCTGGAGGAACGTCTGGCCGGCGCAGCGCCACGTGCGCTGGGCGAGGTCTATCTGGTCGGTGCCGGGCCGGGTGATCCCGATCTGCTGACCTTCCGCGCCCTGCGTCTGATGCAGCAAGCCGATGTGGTGCTCTACGACCGCCTGGTGGCGCCCGCCATCATCGAGCTGTGCCGTCGTGATGCCGAGCGCATCTACGTCGGCAAGCGCCGCGCCGATCACGCGGTGCCGCAGGAGCAGATCAACCAGTTGCTGATCGATCTGGCCCGTCAGGGCAAGCGTGTGCTGCGCCTGAAAGGCGGTGATCCGTTCATCTTCGGTCGTGGTGGTGAGGAGATCGAGCAACTGGCGGCGGAAGATATTCCCTTCCAGGTCGTGCCGGGTATCACCGCTGCGTCCGGTTGCGCGGCCTATGCCGGCATTCCGCTGACCCACCGCGATCATGCGCAGTCGGTGCGTTTCGTCACCGGGCACCTCAAGGACGGCAGCAGCAACCTGCCGTGGAAAGACCTGGTGGCGCCGGGGCAAACCCTGGTGTTCTACATGGGCTTGGTCGGCCTGCCGGGCATCTGCGAGCAGCTGATTGCTCACGGCCGTTCAGGCGCCACGCCTGCAGCGCTGGTACAGCAAGGTACCACGCAGAATCAGCGGGTATTCACCGGTACCCTGGAGACTTTGCCGCAACTGGTGGCCGAGCACGAAGTGCACGCGCCCACTCTGGTAATAGTCGGAGAAGTGGTCACCCTGCGTGACAAGCTGGCCTGGTTCGAAGGTGCCCAGAACCGCATCTGACGCGTTGTGGCCGAAGCCTCGTTATCGGGGCTTCAGCCATCATCCGCCGTCACTCTAGTGCTGAAACACACCTTTACCCGGCAGGCGCTGGCGATCATGTGCGCGGGTGAAATCCTGCTGTGGCCCCTTGGGAATCACACCAGTCGGGTTGATGGTGGCATGGCTGGCGTAGTAGTGCGATTTGATGTGGGTGAAGTCCACCGTCTCGGCGATGCCTGGCCACTGATAGAGCTCGCGTAGCCAGTTGGACAGGTTCGGGTAGTCCTCGATGCGTCGCAGGTTACATTTGAAGTGCCCGTGATAGACGGCATCGAAGCGGATCAACGTGGTGAACAGGCGAATGTCTGCTTCGGTCAGGTATTCGCCGGCCAGATAGCGATTCTTGTCCAGGAGTGCATCCAGTTCATCGAGCATGGCGAACAGCTCGTCGAAGGCCTCTTCATAGGCTTCCTGGGTGGTGGCGAAGCCGGCGCGATAGACGCCGTTGTTCACCGCGGGGTAGATGCGCTCGTTGAGCTGGTCGATGCGCTCGCGTAGCGGCTCGGGGTAGAAGTCCAGGTCGTTGCCGGTCAGGCCATCGAATGCGCTGTTGAACATGCGGATGATTTCCGCCGACTCGTTGCTGACAATGCCGCCGGTCTGCTTGTCCCACAGCACGGGCACGGTGACACGGCCGCTGTAGTGGCGGTCATCGGCGGTGTAGCGCTGATGCATGTAGCTCAGGTTGTCGAGGTGGTCACCGCTGGAGCCGAACTCGCGGTCGAAGGTCCAGCCCTGTTCGCGCATCAGCCAGCTCACCACGGATACATCGATCAGCGATTCGAGGCCTTTGAGTTTGCGCAGGATCAGGGTGCGGTGAGCCCAGGGGCAGGCCAGCGAGACGTACAGGTGATAACGTCCGGCTTCAGCCTTGGAGCCGCCGTCACCACTTGGCCCGGCGCTGCCGTCGGCGGTTACCCAGTTGCGGCGTTGTGCGCTTTCGCGCTGGAAGCGGCCGCTGTTGCCGGTGTCGTACCACTGGTCGTGCCAGCGTCCATCGATCAACAAGCCCATGACGCTTGCCTCCGTTTTGAGTGAGTCTGGAGTCTAACGTTATGAACTCGATTGAACGGTGGAAAAAGCTGGCTTAAATGATCGGCTGGTTAGATTAAAGGCGTGCATCCCAACGCTGCTGTGCCTGCTGGAACGCCGCTTCACGGGCCAGGCCCAGGCCGCGCAATGCGACGGCCATGGTGGCGATCACCGCCAGGCGACCGTAAGGGTCATCGTGCTCGCCGCGCCAGAACGCGCCCAGCACGGCTGGGTCGAGTCGTTCGGGTTTGACATGGCGCTGCGCCGACAGCGCAGGCCATTCTTCGTCCCAGTTCTCGCCATTGAGGGTGCCATAGAGATGGCACGCACCGTCCGGGTTGACCTCGATCTCGCCGCCTTCGCCCTTGATCACGATGGCATGGTCACCGAGCAGCCCACTGGCTTCGCGATGCACGGCCTGATAACCGGGGTGGAAGATGCTTTGCAGCCCGCAGCGGGCGCCGAGCGGGTTGATCACGCGGGCCAGGGAATGGATCGGCGAGCGCAGGCCCAGGGTGTTACGCAGGTCGATCATGCGTTGCAGCGCCGGCATCCAGTTGCCCAGGTAGCTGTAGGCCAGGTTGTGCTTGTCGAGCGCTGTTTCCACTGCCTGCCAGCCGTCGCAGCAAGAGATATCCAGCTGCTCCAGCAATTGCTCGGTATACATACGGCCTGCGGTATGGGCGCCGCCGCCGTGCATGAAGATGCGCACGCCGCTGGCGGCCAGCGCCTTGGCCGCCAGCAGGTACCAGGGTAGGTGGCGTTTTTTACCGGCATAGCTGGGCCAGTCCAGGTCGACCTGAATATCGGGGGCGGCGAGTCGTGGGCGGATGGCCTCGGTGAAGCCGGCGAGCTCCTCGGCGCTCTCTTCCTTGTGCCGCAGCAGCATCAGGAAGGCGCCGAGCTGGGTGTCCTCGACCTTGCCGTCGAGCAGCAGGCCCATGGCTTCGCGGGCCTCCTCGCGGGTCAGGCCGCGGGCGCCGCGCTTGCCCTTGCCGAGAATGCGCACGAACTGGGCGAAGGGGTGTTCGGCGGGCGTGATCAGGTTCATAGGCAATTGGTCGGTTTCGGCAGGCCGGCGAGCTTGGCGGCGAGTTTGGCGGGCGTGCCCTTGAACAGGCGATTGAGGTGCAGGCTGTTGCCTTTGTCCGCGCCCAGTTTCAGGGCCGCGTACTTGATCAGCGGACGGTTGGCCGGCGATAGCTGAAACTCGGCATAGAAGGCGCGCAGCAGTTCGAGAATTTCCCAGTGTTCTTCACTCAGCTGCAACTCTTCCGCTGCGGCCAGCGCCTCGGCTACGGGGTGTGACCAATCCTGCAGGTCGAGCAGGTAGCCGTCCTTGTCCAGGGCGATTTCGCGTCCGGCGACGTTGAGCGTGCTCATAGCCAGCTGTTGACCTTGGTGTAGCGGGTACACAGCTCGACGAACCCTGGATAGTCCACGACCTGTGCGCGCTCGGGCGCCTGTAGGCCGCGGGCGCTTAGGTCTTCGCCCAGTGCATAGAGCGCAACGCTGGAGGGCATCAGTTGCAGCGCCTGCAGGTTGGCTGTGCCGGGCTGCAGCGCGTAGACCGCATCGCCGCTGAGCAACAGACCATCAGCGGTACCCAGCAGGCGCAGGCAGCTGGCCAGGCGGCTATCGGCGAACGGCGAATGGGAAAGTATGTGCAGGGTGGCCATTAGAGGGTGATCACCTGGTCATAACGCTCAAGGAGGGCGGTCAGTGCGCTGTCGTCCAGTCGCTCTACCGCCAGATTCAGTTCGGCATCGCTCAGGCCGCGCTCGGCCAGGCTGCGTTGGCTGGCGTACAGATCTTCAACGCCGAACATCGGCAGCGCTTGTAGGTTCGCGCCAAGGTCTTTTTGCTGTAGCGCACCAGGTTGCTGCGCTTTGCTTAGCTGGAACACGCCATCGTCGAGAAACAGCATACCGATGGGCAGGTCGAAGGCGCCGCCGGCCAAGGCGATATCCAGCGCCTCGCGGGCTCCAGGGCCGCTCCAGGGCGCCTGGCGGCTGATGATCAACAACGACTTGCTCATTCAGTGGCCTCCGAAGCAGATCAGGCGGTCGGCCTGTTGCGCTGCTTCATGCAATTGGCCGAGGCCGGAAAGCTCCCACGGGGCCTGTAGATTGGCCGCTGGGCGTGCATAACGCTGCGCCTCTTCGGCGTTGAGTACGCCGCGACGCAGCGCAGCAGCGATACACACCACCGCGTCCAGCCCGTTGGCAGTGACGAAGTCGCGCCACTCGCTGGGCAGATCCGCCTCGTCCTGCGGGCTGACCACGTTGCTGGCGGCGCTGTGCACGCCGTCCTGATAGAAGAACAGGCGAACGATCTCGTGGCCGTCCGCCAGCGCCGCCTGGGCAAAACGCAATGCGCGTCGCGAGGCAGGCAGATGAGGAGCGGCGAACAGGGCAATGGCAAACTTCATGGCGTTTCCGGCGAGGTAAAACTGCGCCAATGATAAGGCCAGGGTGCCCGGCAAACAAAGGCAGCTGACGGCCGCGCAAGAAAAAGCCCGCTGAAGCGGGCTTGAAGGGGGACGAAAGCTATCAGTCGTCGCCGCCCATGATGCCGAAGATCTGCAGCAGGCTGACGAACAGGTTGTAGATCGATACGTACAGGCTGATGGTGGCCATAATGTAGTTGCGTTCACCGCCATGGATAATGGCGCTGGTCTGGAACAGGATGCAGGCCGAGGAAAACAGCACGAAGCCGGCGCTGATCGCCAGTTGCAGGCCGCTGATCTGGAAGAAGAAGCTGGCAACCACGGCGCCCAGCAGAACGAAGAAGCCTGCAGTGATGAAGCCGCTGAGGAAGCTCATGTCCTTGCGGGTGGTCAGCACGTACGCAGACAGGCCGAAGAACACCAGCGCAGTCATGGTAAAGGCGGAGCTGATGACTTCAGCGCCGTTGGCCATGCCCAGGTAGCGGTTGAGGATCGGGCCAAGGGTGTAACCCATGAAGCCGGTCAGTGCGAGGGTAGAAAGCAGGCCCCACGGAGAGTTGCGCAGCTTGGCGGTGAGGAAGAACAGGCCGTAGAAACCGATCAGTACGACAAAGATGTTCGGATAAGGAACGTTGGCGCGCTGCGAGATGAACGCCACCAGGCCGCTGAAGGCCAGGGTGATGGCCAGTAGGCCATAGGTATTGCGCAGAACGCTGCTGACTTCCTGTTGCTCAACCTGAGAATGGTTGAGTGCATAATCTCGCTCTTGCATGGCGACGCTCCTGTTGTAAGAGGCTTTCAAATTCGAATGTATCGGATCATAACAGAGCGGGATTGCCTGCCAAGACTTAGAGTTTGACAGTGTGTTGCGTTCCGGTAAGATTGCCGCCCGCACTGCTGCGGAGGGTTGAGCGTTAGCCTCCGCACTCAAGAATCTGGAAGCGTGGCCGAGTGGTTTAAGGCAACGGTCTTGAAAACCGTCGATGGGCGACTATCCGTGAGTTCGAATCTCACCGCTTCCGCCAATTCTCCAAAATTGCCACGACGCAATTGCTGATCCTAATCTGGCGCTTGCTTTTTGACTCCCGTGCGCCAAGCTAGGTCAGGCCCTGGCTTTTTGTTAAGCTGACCGGCAAGTTCAATCTCACCGTCGTTGCACGGTGGCTGACAAGGTGCAACGAGGTGGCGATTGATTAGGGTCCTGGTTGTCGACGATCACGATCTGGTTCGCACGGGCATCACCCGTATGCTGGCCGATATCGACGGTCTGCAAGTCGTGGGCGAAGCCTGCACCGGCGAAGAAGCCCTGCTCAAGGTTCGCGAACTCAAGCCCGACGTCGTCCTGATGGACGTCAAGATGCCTGGTATCGGCGGCCTGGAAGCCACCCGTAAGCTGATGCGCAGCCATCCCGACATCAAGGTCGTCGCCGTTACCGTGTGCGAGGAAGATCCCTTCCCGACGCGTCTGCTGCAGGCGGGCGCCGCTGGTTATCTGACCAAGGGTGCAGCGTTGGATGAGATGGTGCAGGCCATTCGCCTCGTATTCGCCGGCCAGCGCTATATCGACCCGCAAATCGCCCAGCAACTGGCGCTGAAATCTTTCCAGCCGCAGAACAGTGGTTCGCCATTCGATCTGTTGTCCGAGCGCGAAATCCAGATCGCGCTGATGATCGCCAACTGCCACAAGGTGCAGAACATCTCGGACAAGCTGTGCCTGTCGCCGAAGACGGTCAATACCTACCGCTATCGCATCTTCGAGAAGCTCTCCATCACCAGCGATGTCGAGCTGGCTCTGCTCGCGGTGCGCCACGGCATGGTCGACGCCGTCAGCTGAAAATGTCTGCCCCATTCGATCCGAGTGCCTTCCTGGCGACCTGCAGTGGTCGCCCCGGCGTCTATCGCATGTTCGATAGCGAGGCTCGCCTGCTCTACGTCGGCAAGGCGAAAAACCTCAAGAAGCGTCTCTCCAGTTACTTTCGCAAGACCGGTCAGGCACCCAAGACGGCCGCGCTGGTCGCACGTATCGCGCAGATCGAAACCACCATCACCGCCAACGAGACCGAGGCACTGCTGCTCGAGCAGACCTTGATCAAGGAATGGCGGCCGCCTTACAACATCCTGCTGCGCGACGACAAATCCTACCCTTACGTGTTTCTCTCCGACGGCGACTTTCCACGGCTCGGCATTCACCGGGGGGCGAAGAAGGCCAAGGGGCGCTATTTCGGCCCTTATCCCAGTGCATTGGCGATTCGCGAGAGCCTGAGCCTGCTGCAGAAGACCTTTCTGGTTCGCCAGTGCGAGGACAGTTACTACAAGAACCGCACGCGACCTTGCCTGCAATACCAGATCAAACGCTGCAAAGGTCCCTGCGTCGGCTTGGTCAGTCCGGAGGAGTACGCCGAGGACGTGCGCCACTCGGTGATGTTTCTCGATGGCCGCAGCAATGCACTGAGCGAGGAGCTCTCGGCCAGCATGGAAAAGGCCTCGATGGCCCTGGAGTTCGAGCGCGCCGCTGAACTGCGTGATCAGATCTCCATGCTGCGCCGCGTGCAGGACCAGCAAAGCATGGAAGGTGGCACCGGCGACGTCGACGTGGTCGCGGTGATGCTCACCCCCGGTGGCGCCTGCGTGCACCTGATCAGCGTGCGTGGCGGGCGCGTGCTGGGTAGCAAGAATTTCTTCCCGCAGGTGGCGATCGAAGAGGAGGGTGGCGACGTGCTGATGGCCTTCCTCGCTCAGTACTATCTGGGTAATGCCGAGCGCGACCTGCCCAGCGAGCTGATCGTCAACGTGCAGCATGAAGACTTCGCCACGCTGATCGAGGCCATCGAGTCGCTACGTGGCCGTAGTCTCAGCATCAGCATCAGCTTGCGCGTGCGTGGCACGCGAGCCCGTTGGCAGCAGCTCGCCGTGACCAACGCCGAACAGGCGCTGGCCGCGCGCCTGGCCAACCGGCAGCATCTGGCCGAGCGTTTCGAGGCGCTGGCTACCGTGCTGGAAATGGACGAGCCGCCGCAGCGCATGGAATGCTTCGATATCAGCCATTCCAGCGGTGAGGCGACGGTCGCCTCCTGCGTGGTATTCGGTCCCGAAGGCCCGCTGAAATCCGATTACCGTCGCTTCAATATCGAGGGCGTGACGGCCGGCGACGACTACGCCGCGATGCATCAGGCGCTGACTCGGCGATTCAGCAAGATCAAGGATGGCGAAGGCAAGTTGCCCGATGTGCTGCTGGTGGACGGTGGCAAGGGGCAGTTGGCCATGGCGCGCGAGGTACTGCAGGAACTGGCCGTGCCGGATCTGATTCTGCTTGGTGTGGCCAAGGGCACGACGCGCAAACCTGGCCTGGAAGTGCTTTACCTGAACGACGCCGAGCATGAGTTCACCTTGCCCGGCAATTCGCCAGCGCTGCATCTGATCCAGCAGATCCGTGATGAATCGCACCGTTTTGCGATTACCGGGCATCGTGCTCGCCGCGGCAAGACGCGGCGCACCTCGACGCTGGAAGAAGTAGCAGGGATCGGCCCGAAGCGGCGGCGCGAGCTACTCAATCACTTTGGTGGCCTGCAGGAATTGTCCCGTGCCAGCGCCGAAGAAATTGCCAAAGCGCCCGGAATCAGTAAAAAGCTCGCCGAGTTGATTTATGACACTCTGCACAGCGAGTAGAATGCCCGCTCACCTCGCAGCCTAGTTGTGCCGATGAATATCCCCAACTTGCTTACCCTGCTCCGGGTCGCGCTGATCCCGGTCTTTATCCTGTTGTTCTATTTACCGTTCTCCTGGAGCTATTGGGCTGCCAGCGGCGTCTTCGCGATTGCCGCCGTGACCGATTGGCTCGATGGTTACCTGGCCCGCCGCTGGGAGCAGGGCACGCCTTTCGGCGCCTTCCTTGACCCGGTCGCAGACAAGTTGATGGTGGCGGTGGCGTTGGTGCTGCTGGCGGCCGAACACTCCAATCTCTGGCTGACCTTGGCTGCCGCGACCATCATCGGGCGCGAGATAGTCGTCTCAGCGTTGCGTGAATGGATGGCCGAGCTCGGTGCTCGGGCGCATGTTGCAGTGTCCAACCTTGGCAAGTGGAAAACCGCAGCGCAGATGCTGGCGCTGGTCATCCTGCTGGGTAATCCACCGGTGTTCACCTTCTGGGTCTTGCTCGGATATATCTTGCTGGTGGTCGCAGCCGTACTCACATTGTGGTCGATGCTGCAGTACCTGTTGGCCGCCTGGCCGCACCTCAGCACCACCTCGGAAAAGAAATAAGTATTTTTGAATCAAAGGGTTGACGGCGCGTTTCGATTCTATAGAATGGCGCCCGTCGACAAGACAAGCGGGAATAGCTCAGTTGGTAGAGCACGACCTTGCCAAGGTCGGGGTCGCGAGTTCGAGTCTCGTTTCCCGCTCCAGTTTTACACGAGTCGCCAAGGCGGCTCGTTTGCTTCATGGCTGAGTTGCAGAGTGGTTATGCACCGGATTGCAAATCCGTGAACGCCGGTTCGATTCCGACCTCAGCCTCCAATTCGAAAAGCCTCGTAGATCACTGATCTACGAGGCTTTTTTCATTATCCCAGGCAGGCGTTGCGTGCCTTGCGGGTAAGCGAAGGGCTGTATATAGTCCAGCCCTTCGCACAGCGCTACCGCCCGAATGGCGAAATCGGTAGACGCAGGAGACTTAAAATCTCTCGCTCGCAAGGGCGTGCCGGTTCGAGTCCGGCTTCGGGCACCATTTAAAATCAAGCACTTACGGTTTTTCGCGGCTGTATGGTTTGGTCCGCAATTTACGCCGTGGTCCGCAATCGATCAGATCAGCAAGCAGCTGATCGGCGTTACTGGCAGCAATCATGTCATGAAACGTTCCTGCCACGGATGATCACCCGTCAAGCCGGCCCCGGCCGCCGCTTGCACCGTGGCGCTCAAGCCAGCCTCGCAAACCCCATTCTCCGCATCCGCCTTTTAAGCTAGATACTTTCCTTGACTTCTAGCCTGCGAGGCGCAGACTTTGTCAAGTACTGCAACAAACCCCTTGGGCTTGGCTGGATTTGGTTTTTCTGGCGCTCGCCGTGCCGCGCTTGCCGTTCGACTGGCGAGGCATGCTGCAGCTGGCGCTGGATATTCAGGAAACCGATAAGCAGTACAAGATGTCCTTCGACGTTCCCGGTGTCGAAGAAAAGGACTTCCAGATCACGCCCGACAACGACGTGCCGATGGTGCGAGGTGAAAGCGCCAGGAGCAAGAGAAGAGCGAAGCGGCTTTTCTCGTGTCGAACTCTCCTACGGCAGTTTCCAGTGTGCACTGAACCTGCCCGACGATGCCCACCAGGATTCGAAGCGCGAAGCAAGTGCACCGAAGCACGGCCGCTCGATTCCGATTGAAGCTGAGTCGGATATTCCATTGCGGTCGCCACGAAGTCCCACCAGGGGACGAGGTGCCGCGGCATGCCGCACCTCGTCATCTCAATGACTAAGGAGCGTCCGCATGGCCAGGAAGCAATGTCAAATCTGCGGCCAACCCGCCACCGCGCGGGTGGAAGCCAATCTCAATGGTCGCCGCACCACCATGCTGTTGTGTGACGATCACTACCGCCAACTGGTGCGTCAGCAAAAACGCACCATTTCCCCGCTGGAAGCCCTTTTCGGCTCGCGCAGCGGCTTGTTCGAAGATTTTCTAGGCAGCGATTTCTTCCGCATCGGAGAGGAATCGGCACCGGCTGCAGCCGATGCCGATGAAGTGATCGATGCGTCGTTTGGCGAACCAGCCTCCACAGCATCTGGCACGCCGCGCCGTCGCGGTAGCGGGTTGGCCAGCCGCATCAGCGAACACTCCGAGGCCCTGTTGCAGGAAGCTGCCAAGCGTGCCGCGGAGTTCGGTCGCGCCGAAGTCGATACGGAACACCTGCTGCTGGCGCTGGCCGACAGCGACGTGGTCAAGACCATCCTGAGCCAGTTCAAGATCAAGGTCGATGACCTCAAACGCCAGATCGAAGCCGAAGCCAAGCGCGGCGACACGCCGTTTGAAGGCGAGATCGGCGTGTCGCCGCGGGTGAAGGATGCGCTCAGTCGCGCCTTCGTCGCCTCCAATGAATTAGGACACTCTTACGTCGGGCCCGAGCACTTCCTGATCGGCCTGGCCGAAGAGGGTGAAGGGCTGGCTGCCAACTTGCTGCGCCGCTATGGCCTCACGCCGCAGGCCCTGCGCCAGCAGGTAAACAAGGTGGTCGGCAAAGGTGCGGAGGATGGCCGCACCGAGACGCCGACCAATACGCCGGAGCTCGACAAGTATTCGCGCGATCTCACCAAGATGGCGCATGCGGGCAAGCTGGACCCGGTCATCGGACGCGCGCAGGAAATCGAAACCACCATCGAGGTGCTGGCGCGGCGCAAGAAGAACAACCCCGTATTGATCGGCGAGCCTGGCGTGGGCAAGACCGCCATCGTCGAGGGGTTGGCACAGCGCATGGTGGCCGGTGAGGTGCCCGAGACGCTGCGCGACAAGCGCCTGGTCGAGCTGAACATCAATGCCATGGTGGCCGGCGCGAAGTACCGTGGCGAGTTCGAGGAACGCGTGCAGAAGGTGCTCAAGGAGATCTCCGAGCACCAGGGCGAGATGATCCTCTTCATCGACGAGGTGCACACCATTGTGGGTGCCGGCCAGGGCGGTGGCGAAGGCGGGTTGGACGTGGCCAACGTCTTCAAGCCGATGATGGCGCGCGGTGAGCTGAACCTGATCGGCGCGACGACGCTCAACGAGTACCAGAAGTACATCGAGAAGGACGCCGCGCTGGAGCGGCGCTTCCAGCCGGTCATGGTGCCCGAGCCAACGGTGGCGCAGACCATCATGATCCTGCGCGGCCTGCGCGATACCTTCGAAGCGCACCACAAGGTCAGCATCACCGAGGACGCGATCATCGCGGCCGCCGAGCTGTCCGACCGCTACGTCACCGCGCGCTTCCTGCCGGACAAGGCCATCGATCTGCTCGATCAGGCTGCCGCCCGCGTGAAGCTATCGGCGACGGCCCGCCCTGTTGCGGTGCAGGAGTTGGAGGCCGAACTGCACCAGTTGCGCCGGGAGCAGGACTACCTGGCTTCCCGCAAGCAATTCGACAATGCGGCGGAGGTCGGCAAGCGCATTGAAGCCAAGGAGGGCGAACTCAAGAAGCTGGTCGAGGACTGGGAACGCGAGCGCGGCTCGGGCAGCGCCGAAGTCAAGGCGGAACACGTGGCGCAGATCGTCTCGCGCCTGACCGGCATCCCCGTCAATGAGCTGACGGTGGAGGAGCGCGAGAAGCTGCTGTACCTGGAGCAGCGGCTGCACGAGCGCCTGGTGGGGCAGGACGAGGCGGTACGCGCGGTGGCGGATGCGGTGCGGCTGTCGCGCGCGGGGCTGCGCGAAGGCAGCAAGCCCGTGGCCACGTTCCTGTTCCTGGGCCCCACCGGCGTCGGCAAGACCGAGCTCGCCAAGGCGCTGGCCGAATCCGTCTACGGCGACGAGGGCGCCCTGTTGCGCATCGACATGTCGGAGTACGGCGAGCGCCATACCGTGGCACGGCTGGTGGGCGCTCCGCCGGGCTACGTTGGCTATGACGAAGGCGGCCAGCTCACGGAGAAGGTCCGTCGCAAGCCCTACAGCGTGCTGCTGCTCGACGAGATCGAGAAGGCCCACCCCGACGTCTACAACATCCTGCTGCAGGTGTTCGACGACGGGCGGCTCACCGACGGCAAGGGTCGCGTGGTGGACTTCACCAACACCATCATCATTGCCACGTCGAACCTGGGATCCGACATCATTCAGCGCCGGCTGAAGGCGCGCGGAGCGGCCGGCGAGGAGTACGAGAAGGCCAAGACAGAGGTGATGGACGTGCTGCGCGGGCACTTCCGCCCCGAGTTCCTCAATCGCATCGATGAGATCATCGTCTTCCATGCGCTGGGCAAGGAGGAAATCCGCCACATCGTCGGCCTGCAACTCGATCGCGTGGCGCGCAATGCCGCGAACCAAGGCGTGACGCTGACATTCGATGGGACGCTGGTCGATCACTTCGCGGAAGAAGGCTACAAGCCCGAATTCGGCGCTCGCGAGCTCAAACGACTGATTCGCAGCGAGCTGGAAACGGCACTGGCGCGCGAGATGCTCGGCGGTGGCATCGGCAAGGGCGATCACGCCCGTGCGCGTTGGGACGACAAGGCGGAGCGGGTTGCCTTCGAACGCAAGCCAGCCGCTGCGGCCAGCGCCGAAGCTCCACCTGAATCTGCGCAACCGTCGGACTCGTCCAAGGAGTCGAGCAAGGGGGCACGCAAGAAGAAGTCCGAAAGTGGCAAAGCATGAAGCACGGGGCTGCCCTAATCCTGAAAATGGGAGACGGGCAGCCCGTATGTTCTCTTTGATGTGCCGGGCATCTTTCGGCTCGAGCCCGGCCCATTCAAGTAGGACGTTACTGTGCGCGCGTGGTGGAGTACCCCAGGCTGCACGACATCCTGCCGTGACGACCTGATGGGCTGCCGATATCACCCGCGACATGTTCACGCGCTTCGGCATGGACGAAGGCCTAGAGGCGCAGCGACCGCGATTTCTCGTAGGAATGGCCTGTTTCTGAAGGAGTGGCGCATGAACAACAGCAATCAGACCGGGACGACACTCGAACGACTCCGCCGTGACTGGGCGGTGATGACGTTTTACGAACGCTTCGAGCAGGCCGTCGCGATCATCCTTTCAGCGGTGATGGCGGTGATCATCGTGGTGTCTCTGGTGCAGCTGATTCACATTGTCTTCAGCCTGCTGGTCATCGATGCATTCAATCCGCTCGACCACAAGATCTTCCAGAGTGTGTTCGGCATGATCATGACGCTCCTGATCGCGATGGAATTCAAGCACTCCATCGTGCGCGTGGCCTTGCGCCGTGACAGCATCATTCAGGTCAAGACGGTCATCCTGATCGGGTTGATTGCGCTGTCCCGCAAGTTCGTGATTCTCGATCCCGATGTCGGCCCGGCCAAAGTCGCGGCGCTGGCCGGCGCCACTCTGGCCCTGGGGCTGACCTATTGGCTGTTGCGTGAGCGCGATGACCGAATTGTCTAGGACGCCATGCCTAACTGCGAGTGGTCCGCGCCACAAACGTCGAGTCTGGTCACGGCATCGCTTGCGTAACTGCCTGAAAACAGCGCTACCGGTTTGGACGTCGATCAGTTTCGCCGCACTCGCCGTCGGCCTTTTACTTGGCGAAAGGGGGCTGTGGGGCCCCCTGCGAGCCAGCCTATTCGTCTTGTCATTCGAACCGGTGGCGGCTACAGCGCTGAGGCTGAAGTCGTATGTCACGCGTGCCATCCAGTCGGATGAAGCACCCGAAATCGAGGGTGTAAGAACGTTTTTGTAACCGCTCCTGATATGGGCTGAGGGTCAAGGCTATGGCCGCTGAAGGCAACGCAGGGCAATTATTGGGTGTCGTTACGTTGCTTGCCGCCGCCGTGGTGGCAGTGCCGCTGCTCAAACGTATCGGGTTCGGCTCGGTGCTGGGTTACCTGACAGCGGGGATGATGATTGGTCCCTTCGGACTGCAACTGATCCATGACCCCCACACCATCATTCAGGTTGGCGAGCTGGGTGTGGTGATGTTTCTTTTTGTGATTGGACTGGAGCTGAAGCCCTCGCATCTATGGGAGCTGCGTGGGCAGATATTTGGGCTGGGCAGCCTGCAGGTGGTGGTCTGTGCTGTTCTGCTCACCTTCGTCGGTATGGCCTTTGGTTTCCCCTGGCAGGTGTCGTTTGTGTGCGGGGCCGGTTTTGTACTCACATCCACAGCCTTGGTTATGCAAGTCCTCTCGGAGCGTGGTGACATAACCGAGCCGAGGGGGCAGCGCATCGTCTCCATTTTGCTGTTTGAAGACCTGTTGATAGTGCCGTTACTGGCGGTGGTGGCATTTCTGGCGCCCACTGAATTGGTGCATGAGCCCACGTCACCGCTTTGGCAGCGTATCGGTATCGCCGCCCTGTCCTTGGGCGCACTGGTGGCCATCGGATTGTGGCTGCTCAATCCACTGTTTCGGGTATTGGCCCAAGCCCGGGCGCGCGAGGTGATGACCGCCGCCGCACTACTGGTGGTGCTGGGGGCAGCGCTGCTGATGGAAGTCGGCGGGCTTTCAATGGCGATGGGGGCGTTCGTTGCCGGCGTGCTGCTGTCGGAATCCACATTTCGCCACCAGTTGGAAGCCGACATAGAGCCGTTTCGCGGCCTGCTGCTGGGGCTGTTTTTTCTTGGCGTCGGCATGGCCTTGGATCTGCAAGTGGTGGTCACGAACTGGATGCTCATCACCTCTGGTGTGCTGGCGCTGATGGTGGTCAAGGCACTGTGTATTTATGCGGTCGCGCGCCTTGCAAAGAGCTCCCATGGCGATGCGCTGGATCGTGCAGTGCTAATGGCGCAGGGTGGAGAATTTGCTTTTGTGTTGTTTGCCGAGGCGCTCAAGCTCAGGGTCATCAGCCCCGAAGTCAACGCCAATATGACGGCTATCGTGGTGCTCTCCATAGCCATTACGCCGGTGGCCTTACTGCTGTACAGGCGTTTTGCCCGCGCACAGAGCGTTTCGATGGCCGGTGTGGAAACCGCACAGAATCTGCAAGGCAATGTACTCATCATCGGCTTTGGCCGCGTGGGCCAGATTGCCTGCCAGGCACCGCTCGCTCAGGGAGCGAAACTTTCCATTATCGAGATAGATCCGGAGGTGATCCGCGCTGTGGAGCCCTATGGTTTCAAGGTCTATTACGGTGATGGTGCCCGCCATGAAATATTGCACGCTGCCGGTGCCCATCACGCCCGCGCCATCATCGTTTGTGTGGATGATAAAAAGGCCGCGACACGCATAGTCGAAAGTACGCGGCACTACTGCCCGCAGGTGAAGTTGGTGGTGCGTGCCTTTGACCGCGAGCACGCGCTGGAGCTGGTCAAGCACGACGCCGACTACATAGTGCGGGAAACCTTTGAGGCCGCTTTGCTGCTCGGCCGTCAGGCCGTGCTGACGCTGGGGGCGTCGGAACTCGAAGCCGACGCGGTAACCGACGAAGTGCGCAAACGCGATGCCGAACGTTTTGCCCTGGAAACAGCGGGTGGTCTGTTTGCCGGGCGAGCGTTGGTACTGGGAAACATCGAGCATATCGAACCGCCGAACCAAGAAGCGCGGGACGCCCAATGAGCGCTCATTCGGGATCGTATAGGTTGGTCGCCGTCGACCGTCTCGCGCTGTATCGCTGCCTTGCAGCGGGGGTAGCAGGTGACCTCGCAACGCATCGCCCCCGGACCATTGCAAACGCCCTGCGCGGAGTTCCAGGTGGCCTTGATAACGCTGATTTGATATCCGCTCGCAGGGATGTCTTTCAGCTCCTCAACACCTTTTGAAATAGGTAGGAGGGCATATGTTCACTCCGAATTCCATTCCCTATCAGCGACAACCTGGCTTTCAGCGCACTTACCGCCAAGGCCGCTTGACCCTGGGTCTTTTCTTTCCCCTCGAGGCCTTTGCCGGTGATACGCCGAGCATGCTCGACCAGGTGAGCCTGGCCCAACGTGCCGACAAGCTGGGTTTCTCTGCCCTCTGGTTTCGCGACGTGCCGTTACGCGACCCCAGTTTCGGTGATTCGGGTCAGGTCTTCGATCCTTGGGTCTACCTGGGTTTTATGGCGGCACACACACACTTGATTGCGCTGGGTACCGCCTCGATCATCCTGCCAATCCGCAACCCCCTGCACACCGCCAAGGCCGCTACCAGTGTCGATCAGCTCAGCGGTGGCCGCCTGTTACTCGGTGTGGCTTCCGGTGACCGTCCGGTGGAGTTTCCCGCATTCGGTGTCGACCCGGAGCGACGTGACAGCCTGTTCCGCGAATACCTCGAGGTATTTCGCGAGGCTCAGCGCAGCAGTTTCATGCCTTTGACCTGGTCCGGCGGGACGCTTGAGGGCGCGGATTTGATTCCCAAGCCGACCACGGCGGAAATTCCTTTCTTTGTCACCGGCCATAGCCGCCAGACACTGGAATGGATTGCCCGCTACAGTCATGGCTGGATCAGTTATCCGCGCGCCCCGAAGACGCAGCAGCTGATTGTCGAGAACTGGCGCACTGCGGTTCGTGCCGAATGTGGTGAGCTGTTCAAACCCTTCACCCAGTCGCTATACATCGACCTGACCGATAACCCGCAGACACCACCACGACCGATCCACCTGGGCTATCAACTAGGGCGATATCACCTGATCTCGTTGCTGGAAAGCTTGCAGGAGATCGGGGTTAATCATGTGATCGTCAATTTAAAATACGGCCAGCGTCCCGCGGGCGAGGTTATCGAAGAGCTCGGTCAGTTCGTACTACCCAACTTCGTCCTGTCGACATGAAGCGGCATGGTGCTGGATAGCTACGACACGATTGGCAGGGATGATGGGTTAATGGCCATGTAACTCTGCTGTTCAATAAAAAGAACCAAAAGCGAGACTGGCTATTGCGTGCAGTGCTGAGCTCGCGAGAGGCCTGGTGGATGCTCTGGCGTAGCTGTTCGTCGTTCCGGCCGGACTTATCGGGGCGATTTATTTTTTACTTAAATCAGTTGCATACAATAGTCCTCGGCTAACCTGATAAATCAACCTGCAGCAACGAGTAGGGTCTTCAATGGGCTGTCCACAAGTATGCAGTGGCGCCACACTGCAGTGCAGTTTTGGTGTCGCCCCTAGCATGTTGAGCGTGTTGCCGCAGAACCGCACGCTCACGGCGGGTATGCCTGCAGCGAACATCATGGATCACATCCCGTTGGTGAATATTCTGCCCTTCGGCATGTGCCAGAGCCTTGCCAACCCCATGGTCGCTGCTGCGACTGCAGCAGCCTTGGGTGTGTTGACACCCATGCCTTGTATACCGGCAACCGCGACACCTTGGATCCCGGGCGGACCACCGACTATGTTGCTTGGCAACATGCCGTCGCTCCATTCCAACAGCACCCTGATGTGCAATTGGGCTGGTGTGATCAAGATCGCCATGCCCGGCCAGGTGCAAATGCTGATTCCCTGATCAGGCCTCGCCCGACTCCTGCCAGCGCCGCCACCACCAGCGCAGCCGCGAGATGGGTTTGCCTTCGGCGTCTAGCGGGCGGCCGTCTACGGCGAAGCCCTGACCTTCGTCCAGCTGCTTGCCGTTGAGGTAGCGACTGCGATGGGCCACCTGGCCTTTGCTATGGAAGCGTTGGTAGAGGCCGTCACGTACCCCATCGCGATATACCTCCAATTCGGCCAGGCTGCCGTCCGGGTAGTAGCTGCTGGCTTCGCCGTGCATCAGCCCCTGGCGGTAGCTGACCTTGCGCTGTAGCCAGCCTTCGGCGGCGAAGTACTGGGCCACACCCTGCAGACGTCCATCGACGTAGGGCAGTTGCGCCGATACCTGGCCGTTGGGGTGGTAGAGGACGCTGGGGCCGTGCAGCACGCCGTTGGCGTAGCCAAGCTGGGCCTGGGGGCGGCCGCCTTCCTGGATGCGTACCGGGCCATCGAGGGCGCCGTCCTGCAGCTTGCCCTGGAGGCGGCTGTCGCCACGGGTGAGGTCGAGATTGCCGTTGGCCATGGGCGCCTCAGTTGACCTTCACCAGGCCGCCCTTGATGGTCAGCATGCCGCCGCCATCCACGGTCTGTTCGGCGGCGGCCTTGTTGGTGAGGCTGACGCCGGCGTCGTTGGTCAGGGTGGTGCCGGCCTTGTTGTCCAGGGAGGTGCCGGCCTGGTTGGTGAGCGAGGTGCCGGCCTTGTCGGTGAGGGCCATGCCGGCCTGGGTGGTGAGGTTTTTGTCGCTCTTGGCGGTGAAGTCGCCACCGCTTTGCAGGGTGAGAGTGCCGGTCACCTTGATGGTGAGGTTACCGTCCACGGTCAACTCGTAGTTGCCGCTGACGGTGTGGCTGTAGTTGCCGCCAGTGCTGTGGGTCTGGTCGGCACCGACGCTGACGGTGCGGCTGTCCTTTACATCGAGGGTGTCGCTGCCGGTCTGGATGGTCACGGTGCGCTTGCCTTTCTCCAGGGTGATGGTTTCGTCGCCTTCCTTCACCGTGCGGGTGCGGGCGTTCTGCACCGTGAGGGTCTCGTCATGGCCGATGGTAGCGGTGCTGTCGTTGAGCACGTTGACCTTCATGTCCTTCTGCGCCTGTAGGAATACTTCCTCGGCGTCCTTCTTGTCCTCGAAGCGCAGCTCGTTGAAGCCGCCACCGCCCTTGGAGGAGTTGGTCTTGATACCGGACTGCGTCTGGTTGTCCGGCAGGGCGTAGGGCAGGGTGTTGTCGCCGTTGTAGACGCAGCCGGTGACCAGCGGACGATCCGGGTCGCCGTCGATGAAGGTAACGATCACCTCCTGGCCGATGCGCGGGATGAACTGCATGCCGAAGCCCTTGCCGCTCCAGGGCAGCACCACACGTACCCAGCATGACGAGGTTTCGTCGTTCTTGCCGTCGCGATCCCAGGGGAACTGGATCTTGATGCGGCCGTACTGATCGGTCCAGATCTCCTCGCCGGCCTTGCCCACCACCTGCGCGGTCTGGGTGTGCATGCGCGGCTTGGGCGTGATTCGTGGTGGGCGGTAGGCAGTAGCTTTGGGGATGGCCTCGAAGCGGTTGCGGTAGTGTGCGTGGCTGGCGTCATGGGTGACCGAGGTCACCACCCAGTCGATATTGAGGCTGGTGTCGTCGTGTCCGGTGAGGGTGAACCAGTGGCCGGGCACCAGCCAGCGGCAGTCGCTCTCACCGATCAGGCGCTTCTCCTGGCTGCGCAGCCCGTCCACGCGCTGCTTGGTCAAGGCATCGCCCCGCGCCTTGGCGATATAGCCGCCTGGGTGGTCATACATCGACAGCGGCCCGGCTACCGCCTCGGCCTGGCTGTAGAGCGAGGTAGTGGGGGTGGTGAAGGCGTAGTCCGTGGCGCAGTACACCCCGCTTACCGCCTGCACGCTGTAATGCGCCGAGCGGATGCCATGCAGCTCACGCACGCCGATGCCCTGGCCCAGGTAGGGTACCTGCGGCCCGTTGGGGATCTGCACGAAGGCATCGCTGCTGTCGCCCAGCACCAACGTGTGCTTGCCGTCCTCGTGGGTGAAGAACCAGAAGATGCCTTCCTCCTCCAGCAAGCGCGAAACGAAGGCGAAATCCGTCTCGCTGTACTGCACGCAATACTCGCGCGGTTCGTAGCTGCCGGAGAGCGACAGCTTGAAGTCGGTAAAGCCGTGGGCCTTGAAGATCGTGGTGACGATATCGCTGGTGGCGAGGTTCTGGAAGACGCGGTTGTTGCTGGCCAGCGTCAGCCACCAGAGCCAGGGGCGCAGCACCACCTGGTAGCGGTCGGCCGTGGCGTCGGCGGGGAGCTGGCGGATCTCCGCGACCAGCGCGTCGACGGGGCGCTGGCTGGCGTCGTTATGGAGGGTAGCGGTGATATGCGTGGCCACGGCACTGCTCAACGTCAGCGCGGTGGCGCTGTCGCCATTGAGAGTCAGGCTGCCCAACTCGTTCAACACCTCGCCCCCGGAAAGCGTTTGGGGGTAAAGATCCGTCAGGGCGGAGGCGCTGAGGGAAAGGCTGGTGGTAGTGTCGGTGGGGCGGGGCATAAGCGTGCCTTGTCATACTGGGTTAAGGGAAAGTCGATGACTCATCCTTAGCCCTGGTTTTCCGTCCAGGTATAGATAACCGGGAAATGATCGCTCCTCATCGGCAAGCTATTGCACAGCCGGGTAGCGCTGCCGAAACCGAGAGCAGTGCTGTTGACCATTGCCACGGTGCCATGGCACTCCGCCTTCCACTCGTTCGGGCTTTTAACGAAGCCATAGTCGAGGAAGCGATTGGTCACCAGTATCGAGTCGCGCGGCGCATTTTCGTCGAGAATGGAGTACTGCCGGTCATACGCGGCGTCGGCCATGGCGAAAGATTCGTCGACCCGTTCCTTCCTGAGCAACAGCCGCTCAAGGCGAGCCTGTTCGGCACGACTCAGAGTCTTCTTCGGATCCTGCAACCGCGTAATATCACTATTGCGCCTGCTGTAGCCACGGTTGAACTCCGATTTCAGCCCCCTGTTGTTGATCAGGCCTTCATAGCGTCTGGCCAGCTTGTCGGAAAGGTGGCTTTTCTTGACCAGTTCTATTTTGCTATGGGTCGCAACCCCGGGGCCGATTTTCGATAGCCCCCCCACGGTGTCGTTCATGCTATGGAAGTCGTAGTTCATGTCACCACCGAAGAAAACCAAGTTACCGTCATACATCCTGTCGATCTCCTCGATGGCTTCCTTGATATGCCCAAAGGAGGTCTTTTCGTTGGCGTTGGCATGGTAGAAGGCCAGGTACTTACCGGTTTTCTTATGCTCGATGATGACAGGTGCTCGGCGCTCCTTGTGGCCGAGCACATAACTCAATTGTGCGGCTGAGAAGTCAGCCTCGCGATCCTTGTTGATATAAACGCTGATGCCCAAAGTGGTGCTCTTGATAAACCCGCCCTCCTGCTCAAGGTGAGCGAGCGGCAAGTAATTGCCGGGCAAGTTCTTCAGTTCTGCTGCCAGGGTCTGGTTGATATTTCCGGTCTTGCCAGTTTCCAGAAAAGCCAACACATCCACACCGCCCAGGTTCGCCAGGTATTTATCGAGGAACTCCAGCTTTTCCCGAAAGGCTACCGAGTGGGTGGATGTGGATTGATGGTCCATGTGCTGCGCGTTCCAGACCAAAATCTTCAGCGCCATAATGATGTCCTGATCAAAATGAACCTCTGCGCAATCGGATGGCTGTTTTAGGTAGAGAAATCAGTGGCTCGTCCTGGCTAGTCGGGGGTCTTGTCCATGGAGTGATACCGCCAATCATCTGTGCCGAGCGGGCGCAGCAGGATGAGCAAGGCAGCATGAAGTCGGCGTAGACGCCTACGTTGAGATTGGCAGTGCTGTAGCGATTGATTCTGTTGTCCCACCATATCGCTAACTGGCCTGCCAGATTGCCGGTGATCTTTCGTGTCTTGATCAGGTTGAAAGATTTCGGTTCGGCGCAGTAACGACTGGAGTCAGCACATCGCCATGCGGCAGCCACATGTTTCTGAATGGCGTTCTGCGAGGAAATTGGAATATTCGGATCCTCTCGATATAGGTACTGATTCGGGTTACCGCCAGGAATGCAAAGGGCCTCCAGGTTTGTCGCAAGATGGCCACGATCAGGGTAGGGGTGCCTATCGGCCAGAATGCGGAAGGCCTGGATTTTCTGTTTGGCAGGTGCTTCCTGAGCGGGGCTGAACAAATCACACCTCAAGGCCACGGCGCAGGCCAGTACTCGGCGAATAGGGGCTGCGGCTGTGTTGAAATTTCCTCCGATGACAGAGCCGCTGGGATTTATTCCGAAAAAGGCTTCCGGGAGTGCACGTATGTCACGAATGGCCGCGTCGAGGTCGTTTATGTCGGGAGTGTCTTTGGGAGGAAGAAACGACTCTCTGATATAGGCCTTCGTATCAGTATGGGCAGGCGAATAGAAAATCGCTGCTGTATCGAGCGTTACGCAGGAAATACGGCAGTAGCTGCTACCGATTGCCTCTTGCAACTCCGTGTTGAGCCGATCCATTGCCGCATCAGGTAGATCGCCTCCCCCTGAAGCATTAATAACGAAAGTAATGCCGTATTCCGAGCGCAGCTCCACGATGCAGATCGCGCCCAGATTCTTGGGCGTTCCCAGTTCGGAAAATGCCCGGCTCAGCAACTCTGCGGCCAACACTGTATTTTCGGTAGGTAGTGGAAATGAGCCGAATTGTGCTTGATCCGCACTGAAGCCTCTGAGGCTACCTGCGATCGAATAGAAGTCTTCATAGTCGGGATGCATAGTCTTTCCTGTGAGACATGGATGCGGTCATTCCCTTATTCCAGAGCCCAGTCGGCTAGCTTCCCCGTTACCTGAGACATCAACACGTTCTCGATATCCCTTGCGCCCGCCGAGCTGCATTTGGCGAGCACGGCCTTGACGATGGCCGGGTCGAAGTCGAACTGCTTACCGGTGGCGGCCTTGTAGCGCTCGCGCAGTTTTTCCAGTTTGGCCAGGACGATGCCTTCCAGCGTCGCTTCGTCCAGTGGGCGGTAGGGCACTACGGTCATGCGGGCCAGGAAGGCGGGGCGGAAGGCCTGTAGCAGCACCTTGCGCAGGCGTTCGGTGAAGGCATCGCTGCCGAGTTGGTCAGCAGGGGTGTCCAGTAACAATTCGGCGCCGACGTTGCTGGTGGCGAGCATCACGGTGTTCTTGAAGTCCACCACCAGGCCGGTGCCGTCTTCCATCACGCCCTTGTCGAAGACGTTGTAGAAGGCTTCCAGCACATCGGGGTGGGCTTTTTCGATTTCGTCCAGCAGCACGACCGAGTAGGGGCGGCGGCGCACGGCTTCGGTGAGCACGCCGCCTGAGCCGTAGCCGACGTAGCCGGGCGGGGCGCCCTTGAGCTGGCTGACGGTGTGGGCCTCCTGGTACTCGGAGAGGTTGATGCTGATGAGATTGCGTTCGCCACCGTAGAGGGCGTCGGCCAGGGCGTAGGCGGTTTCGGTCTTGCCGACACCAGTGGGGCCCACCAGCAGGAAAACGCCCACCGGCTTGGCCGGGTCGGTAAGACCGGCGCGATAGGCCTGGATGCGTTGGGCGATGGTGGCCAGGGCGCTGTTTTGGCCCATGACCCGCTGGCCCAGGCGCTGGCCGAGGGTACGCACGGCATAGGCTTCGTCGGCGAGCATCTTGCCAATGGGGATGCCGGTCCAGCCGGCGATCACCGCCGCCACGGTGCGTGAATCCACTTGTTCGGGTACCAGCGGGTCGTCCTGGCGGATGGCGTCGAGGCCGGCCTCGAGCCGCGCCAGTTCGGCAGCCAGGTAGTCGCTGCGTTCATCCAGGGTTTCGTCGGGCTGGCTGGCATCGGCGCTTTCGCTCAAGGCTAGTAGTTCGCGGCGGGCCTCCAGTAATTCGCGCACGGCTTCGCGTTCTTCGCCCCAGCGGGTTTCCAGCTCGCGAATGGCGCTGCGGTTGCTGGCGGACTCCTGCTCCAGGGCGGTGATGCGTTCGCGGTGGTCGAGGCCGGTGGTCTGTTCGCGGCGCAGGCGTTGCAGTTCTTCGCTCACCGCCACTTCGCGGTGGCGCAGGCTTTCCAGCGGTGGCGGCACGTCGTGTTGGCCGAGGGAGACGCGGGCGCAGGCGGTGTCGAGCACGCTGATGGCTTTGTCCGGCAACTGGCGGCCGGAGATGTAGCGATGGGAGAGCTTGACCGCATCCTGGATGGCGCTGTCGAGCACCTGCACGCCATGGTGCTGCTCCAGCTTGGCAGCAACGCCACGCAGCATTTCCACGGCGGTGGCTTCGTCAGGTTCTTCCACTTGCACCAGTTGGAAGCGACGGGCCAGGGCGGGATCCTTTTCGAAGTATTTCTTGTATTCCAGCCAGGTGGTGGCGGCCAGGGTGCGTAGTTCGCCACGAGCCAGGGCCGGTTTGAGCAGGTTGGCGGCGTCGCTGCCACCTTCGCTGCCGCCAGCGCCGATCAGGGTGTGTGCTTCGTCGATGAACAGGATGATTGGCTGCTCGCTGCCTCGCACCGCATCGATCACGCCCTTGAGGCGTTGCTCGAACTCGCCCTTGACCCCAGCACCGGCCTGCAACAAGCCGAGGTCGAGTACACGGAGGATGACGTTCTGCAGCGGGGGCGGCACGTCGCCAGCAGCTATTCGCAGGGCCAGGCCCTCGACCACGGCGGTCTTGCCGACACCGGGAGCACCCACCAGGATCGGGTTGTTCTGTCGGCGGCGCAGAAGTATGTCGATGCTCTGACGGATCTCCCCGTCGCGCCCGACTATGGGGTCGATGCGCCCGGCGCGGGCGTCGGCGGTGAGGTCCTGGGTGTACTGGTCGAGCACGCTGTCCTGCGAGGCTTCCTGGACTAGGCGGGCCTTACCGGCCGGGCCGGGGCCGCCGCTGTATTCGCGGGAGGCTTGCGTCCATTCCAGGAGGTTGGCGCGCAGGGCTTCACGCGGGATGCGCAGCAGCGAAGAGGCGCTGTTGAGCAGTAGGCTACGGCGCTCGTCGCGGTCGAGCAGGGCGAGCAGCAGCAGGCCGGAGCGGATGCTGGCCTGGCCCTGCACGCTGGCCTGCACCACGGCGTCTTCGAGCAGGCCGATGGTCTGGGCGGAGAGGGCTGGGGTGCGGGTACTGCCGGCCTTGAACAGTTCCAGGGCGCGGTTAATTTCGGTGGCCAGGCTGTCGCGCTCCAGGCCGAAGCGCGGCAGCAACCAGGCGAAATCGCCGCCTTCTATGTCGAGCAACTCGAGCAGCAGGTGCTCGATCTCCACGTAATGGTGAGTGCGTTGCAGGCAGCGCTGCGCGGCGCGTTCCAGCGCACGGCGGCTGTCGGCGTTGAGGCGACCGATCAGCGCGGCGAGTTCCATCAGGGCATCTCCTTGAACCGCAGGCGGGTGTCGATGCGTTGCAGGGAGCTGCCGGCGGCCAGGTGCAGCCCGCCGCTCCAGCGTAGACGCGGCGGTTGGCGGCGATCCAGGCGTAGCGGCGCGCCGGGACTCACCAACAGGCGCAGGTGGCAGTCCATGTCGGGGCCGAGGTAGAGCCCGGCGAGGTCGGCAAGGCGCTGGTGCTGTGCGCCGCCGGGTAGGTAGGTGTTGGCCTGCTCGGTGTTTAGCGGGCCGAGGGTGAGACGGACGCCAGCATGCTCATCCCAGACCCGGGTGCCGGCGATGGCATCGCGGCCCAGACCGAGGTTGCGCCCGCCGCGTTGTAGACGACTGCGGCTGGCTGGCGGGATATCCCGCCAGGCGCCCTGATAGGCCTCGTAGTCCACTGCCACGCCGACCTGGTGGCGCACCAGCACGGCAAAGCCGGCCAGGGAGCGACGCGGGCCGTTGAATAGCGCCGCACGGGCGGTCAGGGCTGCGTCCGGCAGGTCCATGCGTTGCTGCAGGCTGCGCGGCAGCAGACCGGTCAGAGCCAGGAGTGGCTGGTGGGCTGGGGCCCGCTCGGGCGGCTGGAAGCCGAGGGCCAGGCGATGACGACTCAGCACCCGGTAGAGCTGAGCGAGCAGTCGGTTGTGGAACAGGTCGAGGAATTCCGCCGGGGCGTGGTCCTTGTGGCGGGCGCGCTGCTGCAGCCATTCCTGGTAGGCATAGGGCAGGGGGCCGTCTGGGCCACCGAGGCCGAATACGGCGGTGCTCAGCACCGGCGGCTGCCCCTGTTGTTCCTCCAGGCGTTCCACCTGGCTGGCGGCGAAGGTCGGCGTGAGCGGCCCGCGCAGGCGCAGGGCTTCGTCGTCCGGGCTGCTGCCCTGACCCAGCGGCGTGGCATCGGGGCGTTCGCGCTCCAGCAGCAACAGGGCCTGGAGGAACTCGAAGGCCTGGGGCTTTTCGCGCAGGCGCCGGCTCAGAGGCTTAGGGGCTTGCCGGCTTGGGGCTGCCATGTCCGGATCTCCTTGTCGGCGTCTACCAGCACCGTACGCACGAAGCGGTTGGGCGTGGCGTAGAGGGAGAAGAACTGCGCCAGTACGGCGGAGAACAGCACAGCGCTGGTGCCGGCGAAATGCTGTGGGTCCAGGCGGACACGCACCTCCAGGCCGTTGCGCCAGCCGCGCCAGGCATCTTCGCCGACCCGCGCCACCACGCGCTCGCAGGTCAGTTCTACCAGGCCTTCCACCTGTCGTCTTGGCCCTGCTTCGTCCCGCAGGTTGTGCAGGTGCAGCAGTTCGCGCAGCGCCTCAAGGGCTTTCGGGCCTTCCACAAGGGACAGGTGATTGAGACTCAGCTGGGACACCAGTCGCCAGCGCGAGGGGCCGGACAGACGCGGCAGGCTTTGAGGTGTCGGCGGGGTCAGCAGGCTGGCCAGCGCCACCGGGCCGGGGCGTTCGAAGCCCAGGCGGGTGCCGGCGGCTAGATTCTCGGCAAGGTGCCGGTTGGTACAAAGCAGCTCGGCGGTGAGGCTGTATTCGGGGGCGTCGTGCAACGGGTCGAAAGCGGTGTCCACCAGGCTGAGCAGCAGGTCGCTACCGGGCCGCGCCGGCTTCAGGCCCTGGACGCGACGGGCATGCCAGTACAGACCTTCGCCGGTGTGGCTGTGGCCGTAGTAGGCCGGTACACGGCGCACGCCCTGCGGGGTGGCGGCGCGCAGGGCGCGGATGCTGTGAATCTCCACGCTGTTCTCGCGGTGGGCGTCGGCCACCAGTCGATACTCGCTGCGGGTGCCGTCCGGGCGTAAGGGCTCAGAAGTGCGCGGGAACAGGTTGATTGCCGGCGCGCAGCCCAGGCGCAGTTCGCTGGCTTGTAGGTGCGGCCTGCCCAGCGGGGCGCGGTCGAAGGCGATCAGCACCTGGCAGTCACGTCCGCCGTTGATCGGTGGCAGCAGCGGCAGATCGAAGAAGGCGAACTTGTCGGGGAAGGCGAAGTACTCTGCCAGCAGGCGCAGGCCGGGGTGTTGGCCGTCTTCGTCAGGCAGCAGCGCCTGGTGGTCGCCGAAGCCCACCGGGACTACATCGCCAGGCACTGCTTGCAGCCGGGCTTCTGGCGCACCGCTCCACACCCCGAGGCCGTGGGCAGCGAGTAGGTCATAGAGGGTGGCGTTCGTCATCGGTGAAGCGGCGAGGTGAATCCGCAGGCGGCGCACCGCTAGCTCCGCCCAGTCGAATTCGCCCAGGCATTCCAGAGTCAGGCGCAGTGCCGAGCGCGCGCGTGGGTGGCCGGAGAAGGCCACGGCGGCGTCGCCATCCAGCAGGGTTGCCTCGCGGATGCGCAGCGGCCAGAGCACCGCCTCGGCGCTGGTTCGCAGGTGCACGCTGGCACCGTCTCGGGTGGTGACGAAAAGTGGTGTGTCACGAGGCAGGGTATAACCCTCGGCGAGGTTGCCCTGAGTCGGGTCTGGCTCGAACTGTACGATGCTGCAGGAGGGAATGGGTCTCAGTGCCAGTGGGTAGAGTTGCTCCAGCAGGGCGTCGCTAAATTCGGCGTAGTCATCGTCGAGACGCCGGTGGAGCCGTGCGCTAAGAAGCGCGAAGCCCTCTAGCAGCCGTTCGACGTGGGGGTCCGGGCATTCGTCCGGGGCCAGCTCCAGACGTCGCGCCACTTTAGGGTAGCGCTGGGCAAAACCGGCACCGGCATGGCGTAGCCACGTGAGTTCGCGTTGGTAGTAGTCCAGCAGATCGGCATCAATCGAGTCGCTCATGGCGTACCTCTAGACCGTCGTCGCCGGGGGCGAGGAGGAACAACACAGGCCAGGAGCGGCGGCCACTACGTAGGCGCCCGGCCAGGCGGATGCCGAGGCGCTGGGGTTGGTCGGGCAGCGCCTCGACATCGATCTCGCTCAACTGCAGGCGTGGTTCAAAGTACTGAATGGCGGCGCGTAGTTCTCGCAGCAGAAGACGGCGGTCATCGACCCGCAGGGCTTGCAGGGCGGTCCAATCGGCGATGCCATAGTCGAGCAGCGTCAGCGGCCGGCCGGGCGCTCGTCGGGGGCGACGAGTGTTGAGCAGGCGCGCCAACTCCAGGCGGACGGACTCGGCCAGGGCGTTGCGGTCGTAGTCCGGTGCCTCGTCCAACTGGGTGGAGAGGCGCTCGAACAGGGGGGGTAGCAGTCCGCTGTGCGGCATTGAGCGGTGGTGTCCTTAACTTAGCTGGACTTGACGAGCTTGTTGGCGGCCAGGTCCCAGGTGGAGGCGGCGGTGCCTTCCTTGGTGCCATCGTCCTTCTGCGCGGTGAGCTCCCATTTAATCTTGGTAAAGTTCAGCGACAGGGTTTCCACCGGCTTACCGCCCGCACCACCACTGACGCTGACGTTGGAGAGCACCACGTTATCGAGGGTGTAGATGATGAACGGCAGCAGCTTGCCGTCGCCTTCGGCGGCGTTGCGGCCGATGGTGATCTTGGCTGTGGTGATGGGTTTGCCGGCGCAGCAGTATTCGTTGAGCGAGGGAGTGGCGGTATCGACGAACTTGGTGACGGTGAACTCGCCGATATGCGGCTTGCCGGAGGTGCGCTCCGAGTTGCTGACATCGTTGGTGACCTGCATTGCCACATTGTGGCTGTAGGACATCAACTCGATCTTGTCGGTGTAGCCCTCGAGCAGGCTGTCGCCTTTGATGTCGTCGCCGAGGTCGAGAATGATGGCATCCATCGCGGATAACTCCTGGGTCTGGAAACAGAGTGGATCGTGATGTGGGCGAGCCCCCGTCGGAACGGCCGGCGGGGGCGTCGGGTCAGGCCGCTACCGGCGGCGGTAGGCTGGCCACCAGACGGATCGACGCGGTCAGCTCCTCCAGCTGGAAATGCGGGCGCAGGAACACCGTGGCGCGGTAGACGCCCGGCTTGCCGGCGACTTCCGAGACGTCCACGCGTGCTTCGCGTAGGGGGTACTGGGCCTTGATCTCCTGGGGCGCGTTGTCGTTGATCAGCACGTAGTCCGCGATCCAGTTGTTGAGGTAGGTCTGCACGTTGTCGCGAGTCATGAAGCTGCCCACCTTGTCGCGCATGATCACCTTCAGGTAGTGGGCGAAGCGCGATGCTGCCAGCACATACGGCAACATGGCCGAGATGCGGGCGTTGGCGTTGGCTTCGTTGGTGTTGTAGAGCCTGGCCTTGTTGGTGGTCTGACCGCCGAAGAACACTGCCATGTCGGTGTTCTTCTTGTGGCACAGAGAGATGAAACCGAGGTCGTTGAGTTCCTTCTCGCGGCGATCGGTGATCGCCACTTCGGTCGGGCACTTCAGCGACAGGTCGCCAGACAGGGTGCGGAAGGTGTGTGCCGGCAGGCCCTCCACCGCTCCACCGCCTTCGGCACCACGGATAGCCGCGCACCAGCCATACTTGGCGAAGGCGCTGGTGATGCGCTGTGCCAGCAACCAGGCGGCATTACCCCAGAGGTACTTGGAGTGGTCGGTGCCGTTGACGTCCTCGACGTAGTCCATGCCCTCCACCGGATTGGTGTCCGGACCATAGGGCAGGCGCAGGAGGAAGTTCGGCAGCACGAGTGAGACGTAGCGCGAATCCTCGCTCTCGCGGAAGCTGCGCCACTTGATCAGCTCCAGGCTCTCGAAGATCTTGCTGAGGTCGCGAGGCACGGCCAGCTCGGTGAAGCTGTTCATGTCGAACAATTTAGGGTTGGCGGCGGCGATGAATGGCGCGTGGGCAGCGGCTGCGACGTTGGAGAGTTTTTCTAGCAGGGCGACGTCTTGTGGATGGCGGCCGAATGCATAGTCGCCCACTAGCAGACTGAATGGGTGTCCACCGAAGGTGCCGTATTCCTCTTCATAGATCTTCTTGAACAGCGAGCTCTGGTCGAACTCGACGGCCTTCTCCAGATCGTTCTGCAATTCCTTCTGAGTGACGTTGAGCAGGCGCAGCTTCAGGCGGCTGCTGGTCTCCGTTTGGTCCACCAGCATGTGCAAGCCTCGCCAGGAGGCCTCCAGCTTCTGCATGTCAGGATGGTGCAGAACCTCGTTGAGTTGGTCGCTGATCAGCTTGTCGATTTGGCTGATGCGGTCGTTGATCATGGCCACGGTGTCCTTGTCGATGGCCATGCCTTCGTCAAGCACCTGAGTGGCGAATTCCGCGAGCATGTCGCGGGCGTAGTCCTGCTGGCTTTCGTCGTGGGCCATTCGGCCCTCGGCAATGATTCGGTCGAGTAGAGTCAGGGTCTGGGTCGTGCTCTCGCTGGAAGCACCGGCTTTGGTGGCCATTACGTCATCTCCGGGTGTTCAAGGGGCGCTCAGGCCTGGGGTTCGGTCGGTGCTTCACCGTCGTCGGAAGCAGGGGTATCGACTGGTGCTTCGACGTCGGCGGTGACTGCGGCTTGGGCTGGAGATTCGCTCTCTGGGCGTGAGGACTTGATCTCCTGCAGGCCTTCGGTATTGCTCACTACGTCCTGCAACAGTTTGTCGAGGTCATCGTTGCCGTCGAGCTTGGTAAGCAAGTCACGCAAGCGCTGGCGTGCCTCATACAAGCGGCGCAGTGGCGTGATTTGATTGACGATGTTGACTGGGTCGAAGTCGTCGAAGTGGCGGAAGCGCAGTTCAACGTTGAGCTTGCTGCCGTCGCCGCTGATGGTGTTTTCCACCTGCAAAGTGCTGCGTGGCTCGATGGAGGCGAGTACTTCGTTGAAGTTGTCGCGATCGATCTCGGTGAAGCGGCGGTCGATCAGCTTGGGCAACGGTGTTTCGGGTTTGCCGGAGAGGTCAGCGAGGATACCGACCACGAGAGGCAGTTCCTTTTTTTCGATCGCGTTACCGATTTCGACGTCGTAGGTGATCTGGACCCGTGGCGGACGGATCCGATCCAGCTTGTGTTGCGTGCTCTCAGCCATGTTGGTTGGGCTCCGGGGCAGTACCTGGAGCGCAATGCAGCGGAAGGATCCTATGCTCGCACTCCTTTGCTGGACCGCTACTGCAACGGGGTAGTCGAACACCGAGCCCGTCCTTGACGATCCATCCACATCCGTCATGAGGACGAACTTTCATAGACGCTAGATCAGGTCTATAAATTTGCAAATGTGAAATTCAAGGTGAAGTCTTCATGACACAGGGACGTCCGATTTCCTGCTTTCCTGCTCTGCTGCTCCTAATTCTCATGCTGACCGGATGTGGTTTTCGGGGCGAGAGGATCGGACTGGATAGCCTGACGCTCGATGTAGCAGAACGCGCCAATGACGACACGCCTATCGCTGTGGACTTCGTTGCGGTGCACGATCCAGACCTGCTCAAACTGCTGTCCGAGATTCCTTCCAGGCAGTGGTTCACCGAGCGAGATCAGTACCGCCGTGACTATCGGCAACTGTTTTCGGTGTGGAGCCTGGAGCTAGTGCCTGGCCAATTTCGCGACGTTCGCGACTTCCCTTTCTCTGGTGACCAGGCTGCTGGACTTTTGGTATTCGCCGGCTATAACACTCCTGGTGCGCACCGTTTGCGCCTGAGCGAATCAGGCCGTGTGTGGCTTCGCTTCGATAGCAGGGAAATGCGTCTGCTGACGGATCGGGATCGCTAACCAGTTGCGCACGCTGCGTGCATGCCAAACAGCGGATGTCGAAGGGGAGTGGTATGAAGGTGTTGCCGGATGCAGTCTGCTGGCACGAGGGCATGCAACTGTTGCCTCAGCATTTCCAACTGCAGGGGATACGCGCTGAGGTTATCGCTGCGCTCTGCGCCAGAGCCGGCAATCCTTGGTTCTGGGGGGTGGCCGAATTGGAGGTCGACCCTACCGCACTGAGTACCGGCCTGGTACGTATCCAGGCCCTTGAGGCGATCCTGCCAGATGGTTTGCCCATCAGTGTGCAACCGGGTGGCGGCAAGGTTCTTGAGTTCGATGTGGGACCTGCTGTGGCAGCTTCAGCCAATGCCAGCGTGACTGTCTACCTGGCAGTCAACCCTCTTGGCCGCAGCGGCCAGGTACTGCCCCTCAACGGACGATTGCAATCACATCTCGCAGAGGCGGTACCTGATCTTGCCAGCGGCGAGCATCCAGAGCCGATTCTCGTCTGGCGCCCCAATCTACGCTTGGTGACTGATAGCGACAGGGCTGATTCGATTTGTCTACCCCTGTTGCGGATCTCCAACGAGGGTGGTGGATTCGTCAGGCAACCCTACGTGCCACCTATGGGATTGATCCTGCCCGAGTCTGACCTGGGTCAGATGGTCTCTGCGCTATGCGCAAGGGGGCGAGAAAAATGCCTGTTCCTCGCCGGACGGTTGCGCCAAGCCGAGCAAGCGGGAAATCGTGATGATGCGCAGGAGCTCAGACGGCAATTGACGGCGCTGTGGGCCCGTCTCCCGGAAGTTGAAGTCGCTTTGAACAGTCGAGCGGCTACTCCAGCGAATCTGCATGGCTTACTGGCCGGGTTGGCAGGAGCTTGGAGTGCCTTAGATCCATTGAGCGGCGTGCCTGCGTTTGCACCCCTTGATTTTCTCGAGCTCAAGCGAGGCTTCGACGAAGTAGTCGAGTGGCTGCACCGGAATCTGGACAGCATCCGCGTCGGTTACCGTTGCTTGGTGTTCGAGCATTCCGAGCAAGGGTTTTCGATTGATTTGCCAGACACCCAGACAGGTCGTCAGCGCCTTGTCGTGGGGCTGCGCATGCCGGCGGGCACTGGGCAGGAAGCTGCGCGGGCATGGCTGGGACAGGCAGTGATCGCCTCGCGACAACACGTACCGACACTCGTACAGCAGCGCATGAGCGGTCTGCCTCACCAGCCCATGAACCGCCACGAACGAGCCGCGTACGGTGTGGGTGAGGAAACTCACCTTTTTCTGATCCAGGCTTCCGGTGATTGGTTCGATCCGGAGCAACCGCTTTGCCTGGCGGTTACCTCTCAGAGGGTGAGTTCAAGTCCCTGGCAAGTTCTTCTATTTACGACCGATAGCCACTGAAATCAGCCTTCCCAAGCCAAGGATGCATAGATGTCGCAAAGGAGCGTTTCTCTTTACCCCCCAGAGTTCGGAGAGGCACCTCTGAGCCAGGCTTTTCGGGAAGCCTGGATCGAATGGCGAGAGGTTTGGGATGGTGTGGCAGGACTGAGCAACCCTGGCAACGAACAGATCGAACGCATGGCAGAGGCCACGATCCTCGTGGTTCGCCGTCTCTGGCGCAGCGCATTCGCCAGTGTCGGCGCATCCTCCTCGAACCAGGTCAAGGCGATGGTCTATGCATTCGTCGCCCTGGTAGATGAACGTCTCTTGTTCGATGACTGGCCAGGCAGGTCAGCATGGCAGCCACGTCCGCTTGAAACTCGCTTGTATGGTTCGCGCAATGCAGGTGAGCGACTGCCACGTGCCATTCACAAACTCCTCAAGGAGCGGGCTCCGGCCTCTCGTGATCTGGCTAACGTCTACCTCCAGTGCTTGATTCTTGGCTTCTATGGCGGCTTGCGTAGCGACCGCGGCCGGGCGCTGCATGCGCGCTGGCGGCATGCACTTTTCACCTTCGCCTGGCAACGTGAGCCGGCGGTTAACGGGGCGATGAGCAGCCTGGCGCGGCCGAGCCGCGCTGCGCCTTTGCGTCTACCCATGAGGCGAGTGCTGCCAGATGGCATGCGCCTGGGACTGGCCATTTGCGGGTTGCTAGTGGTTCTGAGTGCGGTCGGACACTGGATGTGGAGTGACATTCAGTCGGAGCTGACCCCCTTGATGCATCTGATCACCATGGACGAAGGTGGGAGCCCGGTTGAATGAGCACCCTCGCGATCGTTCTCAGCGTGGTAGGCATTCTCCTGGTGCTTGTAGCCCTGGCTGCTTTGTTCTGGTGGTTGCGTACTCAATCCGGTATGGCGATTCGTAGCTTCTATGCCGCGGTACGCAGGATGGAACAGGAACAGGGGATCGAGTCGCGCTATCAGGTTCCTTGGCTGATGCTGCTCGGCGATCCGCGGGAGGGTAGCCAGCTCTGTAGCGATTGGCAGCTCACGCCTGTTGGACGTCCAGCTTGGTTCGGCCGGTGGTGGGCCGACCAGGATGGCGCCGTACTGGTGGTGCCTCAAGGCGTATTCCTGCCCAGCGATGGCAGTACAGCCTCCACCTTCGTCTGGCGTCGTCTGCTCAGTATGCTGCTTAGGCTGCGTGGCCAGCGTCCTTTGGATGGCGTGATCTGGAATATCCCACTTGGCCAGTTGCAGGACGGAGCCCAGAGTGCAGCCGACGTGGTTATTCTGCGCCGTCGCTTTGGTGAGTTGCTTCAGCGTCTTGGCCTGGGGCTTCCGGTGTATGTGCTGATTACGGGCTTCGAGGAAATGCCGGGGTTTCAGGAGCTGGTGGCCGCACTTCCTGAAGAAGGCCGTGAGCGTCTGTTGGGATGGTCATCATCCTATGGGCTGGATGCCGGCTGGCAGAGTTATTGGCTCGATGATGCGCTGGAATCTGTGGTTCAAAGCATGCAGGCGGCCATCATCGAGGTCGGTGCTTTGAAAGGCGAGTTGGCTGAGGATCTATATCGCCTGCCTGATCTGTTGCTGGCTCTCAAGGGCAACCTGCGTAACTTGCTGGAACCCGTTTTTCAGGGCAATGCCCAAGGCGAGGCTCCAAGATTGCGCGGCCTCTACCTGGGGGCCTCACAGGCACGTGAAGAATCGAATGCCGAGCAGCTCTATTCTGGTGAGCAGCCTGCGATGCAAGGGGCATTCACTCAGCTGCTGTGGCGGCAGCGGCTGCTAGCCGAACAGGGGTTGGCACAGGCTCTTCCGCGCGTGCTGCGCCTACGTCAGCGTTGGCAGAAAACGGTGGGTGGCGTTGCCGCGGTGCTGGCTCTCTGCTGGCTGGTGGGCATGCTGTGGGTATGGCAGGCAAGACAGCAGGATGCGCGTGAGTTGAGTCGCCTATTGGAGGAGGTGCATGCCGGTCACGTGAGCCTGCGAGCCCCCGAGCGTCGCCAGGAGCAAGCCCGGCTCAATGTTCAGGGGTTCTGGGTGCTGCTGCAGCGAGCCCCCCGCTGGCATTTTTCATCATTGGTCTACCCCACCTCCTGGGGATCTTCGCTGGATACCCAGATGGACCTGCTATTGCGTGGTATGGCTCGTCGCGAGGCGCTGGTGCCACTGCAGCAACTGCAGGAGTACCAACTTAAGACGTTGCTGGATATCCGCAATGAGCAACGTCGCCCGGATGTCGAAAGCGCCCAGCCGGATCAGTGGCCGAACTACGTGAAGGCTCGCACCTTGGCTGAGGGCGTTGTAAGCCTGGAGCGGCACAATCGTCTGCTCAACGATGCCCTAAGCGGCCAGGAGGGCTTTATCGAGTCACTGACCCAACTAAGCAACAATGCACTGGGACTTAGTCTCGACCCCTCTAGCTTGGCCCAGAGATCCTTTTACGACCAGACCTTGCGGAACCTTGCTGCACCCGGGCTGCGTCCTGTGGATCTGGAGCCCAATCGCAGGCAACTCTCTGGGCAGTTCCAAACGTTGATGAAGTTTTGGCTGGCGCAGTACTTCCTGGCAGGGAACTTCGTCACGCCTGCCGGTTATCTCAAAAGGAACCTGAACGATCTGGAATATGGCAGGGATACCTCGCTGAACAAGCTTGAGGAAATCAACAGCCTTATCGGGCATCTCGAGGATCTGATCATCCTTACTAACTCCGCATGGAGCCATAGTAGTGGTGAGGAGTTGGTGCCGGGTTACCGCGACCTGATGAACGATGTGAAGCAGAGCCGACTTCTGGGACCAAGCGTTGAAGCCTCCGTTACGCTCGAGGCAGAGCAACTGCGCAAGGGTTTCCACAGTCAATGGATCGAGGGGGCCGCTAGTCGCGACAACCTCCTGCAGCGGCAGGCTGGCGGAACGCTGGTTTTGCAGGAGCACATCAGCAAGCTGTCGAGAAGTATCAGTGATCTGCTCAAGCGAGATTTTGCGGTAAACGCAATGCGCCGCACTGATAGCGCCGTTGATACTCGTGCGGTGATCAATTTGACCGAGCAGCAAATGGCTCAGGCACTGGTTTACCAGCAAAGCTACCAGAGCTTTGTGACTCAGGAGTTGGCGCAGATCTCGCCGGCGTATCGTCCCGGCATGCTCAAGGCTGCTGAACAAGCCGCCGCTATCGCCATGTGGTCAGCGCTGACCTCATCAGGTGGACGGTATATCTACGGATCTTCAGAGAGCCGGTTCAATGTCTCTGTCGAAAAGGCCATGGAGGTCATCCAAGCCTTGGCGGCTCTTGGACGTGCCGATTTGGCCAATACCCTTCAATCCCAATTGACCTTGCGTGCCATGGCGGATGTAGATGCCGTGCTCGCTGACATCGACAGCTTGCCACTGTTCACCGAACGCTACCCGGTGTCCGATTGGGACGGTAAGCCTGATCTGGGACTCAAGTTGTTCCGGGCCACCGACGTGCAGGATCTGAAAGCATCATTATCTCGACAGTTCGCGGAGATCAGTAACAGCATAGACAAGGTCAGGCCCGAACTTACGTGGCTGAGGACACAGACAGATTTGCCCCTGTCCCTGCAAGACAAGGTGTCGAGGCTTGGCTCGATAATGGATGAAATGCAGAAGTACAAAGCGCAGAACCCCACCAGCGCTCCTGCGTTGTTCGAGCAACTGGTGACCAGGGACCTGGTGGAAGTGGACGTCGACAACTGCCTGCAGGTGCTGTCAACAGCCAGTCTGCCACAGGGAGATGGCGATCTGGCCCGATATACCCGTGGTATTACTGATCAAGTGCACAAGCGCTGCAGTCAGTTGCAGATACAGGGCGCAGCACAGGCCTGGAGCGCACTGGCGGATTATTTCAACCAGTATTTGGCAGGACGTTTTCCGTTCTCATATAGCCTGGAAAATGGCGATGCTGACCCTGCTCGCGTCAAACACCTGCTGGAGTTGATCGATACTCATCTGGAGGTCGCTGAGAAGGGACTGCTGTTAGCACCGCCAGGCAACCGCCTGGCGGCTGAAGATTTCCTCTCTCGGATGAGGCAGGCCAGAAGTTGGCTTGGCCCAATGTTCATACGCGACAAATCCGGGACAATTGGCGTGGAGCTTGAGGTGCGTTGGCGAACGGACCGCGAAGACGAGCGGGGCGCCGATCAGGTAATTGCCTGGACTCTGAATGGAGCGGGGCACCAGATCAGTCATCCAGGCGAGTCTGGCCAGCGCCTGCACTGGAATACTGGTGATCCGCTGCAGCTCGTGTTGCGCTGGGCGCGCGACAGCAGCCAACGGCCAGTGATAGATCCGTTGCAGCCCAGCATGGCCGTAAATGGCCTTGAAGCGGGTTGGGAGTATCGTGGCCCCTGGGCTTTGCTGCGCATGATGCGCTCGCACGTGGTGCCCCAACGTCTGCCGAACATGGACTACACGGACTTTCCTCTCACCTTGCAGGTTCCTGTTCGGGGAGCGCTGGATGCCAGCCCGCAGGCTCAAATGTTTATTCGCCTATCACTGCTTGGTCAGGGCAGCAAGCTACCCCTGTCAATCCAGCCTCTACCTGTCGCCGCACCCAGTTCGCCATTCTCCAGCTTCCAGCTCCAGGCTTTGCGAAGTGAGGTGGTGGAACCATGACATCCGCGTCTATCGAACAGTATCTGGAACCCATTCCCGGTGACGCCGTTTGCGGCCCCAGTCTGCGTTACGAGGGCGCTTGGGATCGCCTGCGAGAACTACGGCGTGAGGATGACGCGAGCCTGCCAACCGGTGTCTGGCAAAGCGACCTCAAGCGCGGAGACTGGGCCGCATTGGAGGCGTTGGCAGGTGATCTACTGCGAGGGCGCAGCAAGGATCTGATGATTGCCGTTTGGTTGGGCGAAGCCTGGATACATCGCCGCGGACTCGCCGGTGTAAACGCGGCACTGGCTTTGCTGACTGGGTTATGCGAACGCTATCCGGATACTCTGCATCCGCAGCCAGAGGAAGGTGACCGCAGCTGGCGGGTCTTTCCCCTGGAGTGGATGGTTCGCCAGTACAGCGCCACCTTGCTGATCCAGACGCCGCTCTTTGGCATCGATGCGCAAGAGTTCGCGCACGTGACCCTGCACGACTGGCTGCAGTTGCAGCAGCGTCAGGTGCAAATGAGTGACAGCAAGCAGGACAAGATCGCGGCAGAAACGGCCCGACTGGAATATCGCAAGCTACATGAAAGGCTCAGGCAGACACCAACGAGTCATTTCATCACTACTGATGTTGAGCTGCAGGCCGCTCTCGCGGCTCTTGAACGGCTGGAAAACTGGAGCGACGGCTGGCTGGCTGAGTTGGCCCCCAGCTTTAGTGCCCTGCGTCAAACACTGACCAGCCTACGTGCTCAGATCGAGGAGTTCGTTCCGATGTCAGAACACATCCCTTCAACCGAGCCAGAGATCGTTGCCGTAGCGGACGGGCCGACTGCCGAGCCCTCTACACCTTCGCTGCCTATGGCTGGTATGCCCAGCAGTCGTGAGCAGGCCTATCGCCATCTTGCGCAGATCGCCGACTACCTCGCCAGAACCGAGCCACATAGTCCGGTGCCTTATGTCATTCGTCGGGCCGTGGAGTGGGGCAACCAGCCGCTTGGCGAGTTGCTGGACGAGTTGATCAGCGCCGATGCCGAATCCAGGCGGCTATGGAAGCTGCTTGGGGTGCTCAAGTAAGGCGGTGTCAGGCTAGGTATGTTCGCCGATGCCCTGGTGGAGGATTTACCTCGTTTGTACGGGCGTATCCAAGTAATGGCTAGCAGCCCAGGTTCAGAGATCTTGGGCCACATCCCCATCGGAACGATGTGATGGTGCCCTTCATGGCCTGCTTTTCGAGCCCTGATTCCATCCAGTAGTGGGCCGAGTTGCCCGCAACCTCAATGCTGCGCTTGGCACTGGCGCACGGCTGTCTTACGTGCAGATGCCCGTCTCTGATGTTTCGTTCGTCCATGCTCAAGATGTCGCCTGGGACCATTTGATCAGGTAAACCAGGTCCATGGCATCTCACACGCCAGGCAATGTAGCCGTGATTGCGTCTGATGGATGGCCAGACGGCGTCGATTCCTGGTCTGGCAATCATTCGCTTTGATTTCCCTATTGGTTCGCTATACGTTACATACAATATAAATTGTCGCGTATACAGAACATGGACTATTCCCTCATCACACTGCGACTCGGAGAGCAGCTTCGGCAGCGCCGTCTGAATCGTGGACTGACTCAGGCCGCGCTTGCTTCCTTGGCCAGTATCACCCGGCAAAAGGTTATTGCCATCGAGAAGGGCGATCTCTCGGTGGGAATGGTTGCCTACGCGCGGGTGCTGGCAGCCCTCGACTGTGAGCTTAGCGTGGTGCCGGCAGCCATGCCCACCCTGGACGAAATCCATGGAGTGTTCGACTGATGACGGCCGTATTGCAGGTTGCAACGCCAGAGGGCGACAGTGGAAGGATCCTTTCCAGCGGCACAGATTATCTCTTCCGCTATCACGAGGATGTCGAGGCGAAGGCCGCGATCAGTTTGCTGATGCCGGTGCGCTTCGACGAATACCGCCATCGTGAGTTGCACCCAATCTTCCAGATGAACCTGCCGGAAGGCTACGTCCTGGAGCAGTTACGCAACCGCCTGGCCAAGGTGGCGAGCGTTGACCCGATGTTGCTGCTGGCACTCTCTGGTAGCAGCTCACCTATCGGGCGGGTGGCGGTCAGCTCGCCGCAAGTCGATGCGTTGCTGGCGCGCCAGCAGTTTCCCGGAGAAAAACTGGAAGAAATCCTCGCCTGGGATGGCGCAGAAGATATTTTTGCTGGTTTGGTTGCGGATTTCGGTGAACGTGACCGAGCGTTTCGCTAATACGTGACCGGTGCTTCCACCCCGATTGCGCGGGTTCTGGATTGTAATCGCATCGGTCACGATGCGGCTTGTTCCTCGGCTTTTTT
>Ga0222661_1000022_pt1 | contig 109094 bp, 87 predicted proteins | sample AntAcemetagen551_FD_179851 | JGI IMG/M metagenome (GOLD analysis project Ga0222661, IMG submission 179851) | Saline water microbial communities from Ace Lake, Antarctica - #551 | ecosystem: Environmental > Aquatic > Non-marine Saline and Alkaline > Saline | place: Antarctica: Ace Lake...
GGCAGTGCGCCCCATACGCGGGAATTGAATAAAAAACGATCAATTTTTAGCGGTGGAAGGCAGGTTGTTGATACACCGAGGCTTCACCGGCCACGCCTGCCGGCCTCATGAGAAATCCGGGTTAGCGATATACCCGTACGATGGGGACGTTTACTTTGAGCTTTCTCATAACGACGCCGAACAACCCTTATTCTCCATGAAGCTTCTTGAGTGCTCGGGCGTACGCTATGTTAAAAAATGGCCCAATGAGTACTTAGAGTTCGCACCTGCAAAATGTTTTGGCAATCGGTACGACGGAGAGTCAGCAATTCCTTACGGTGTTCGCGTGCATGCGAGTCCAAATATTCGAATTGAAATTTACTAGGCTAGTGGCTTATAACAATGCGTTCAAGTCGCTCGCTTCGCTCACTCGGGACCGGCTAAAGCCGACCCCTTAACCAAACGTTATATACAAGCACGAAAGGACTCAAGCATGAGCAATGAAGTTATTTTAAGAATAAAAATAGATAACTCTAAAAATACGTACATGGAATTTATAGACAAGCTAAATGAATTAGGTTTCACAAGCAGGTACGAAATAAGTCAAATTACAAGTCCGGCCCGTGCATTTGCATTTGATGTCATGGAGCTTGTGGCTGAAAACGGACTATCGTCCTTGCTTCATGGAAGCATAAGCATGGAGGACATTACATCACCCTCGATGGATTTTAATTTTATAGAAGAAGCAATATTAAAATTTATAGAAAAACTAGCTCCAGCAAAAAAACTGCTGATAATAGATCCTTATTTTTATGCTAAAGGCTCACCGCAAACTGTAAGTCTTCTGAAAAACCTGCTTAATCCACTAGCCCAGTCTCTAGAAGAAATCTTTGTTATATGCAATGACATTACTGGGCCAAACGCATTAAATTTACAATCCTCAATGCGCTCAGTCGCGCCAAGCGTCACGATCAACAATCTACAAACAAATGAATTCCACGACAGATTCTGGATTAACCCAGAATCCAATACAGGCATTGTATTTGGTACATCGCTAAATGGAATTGGAAAGAAAATATCACTAATTGACAGAATACAAGAAAGCGATGTGCAAGAAATAGTTAAACTTGCTAGAGATGCTGGATATACCTCGTAAGTGTATAACAATGCGCTCAAATCGCTCACTTCGTTCGCTGGGACGGGCTAAAGCCCGCCCCTTAGCTTAATCGTTAGGTGCTTACAAGAGAGAGTCCTGTGGAAACCATACGAATTCCTAATGTGTATTGGCCTTTACTCATTGCATACGCACTATTTGCTTATGCAGCCTTCTTGGCGTGGAAGCAGTCCTCTTCATTCTTTGGGCTACTTTCCATATTTTCATTTATAGCCTTGGCTTTCATTGAAGGCGCGCCAATACTATTATTTTTCTATACTGACAATCTGGAAGCCAATCTGGCTATGCTTTTTGAACTGCACACATGGCCACACCCTTTATTATTACTTGTCGGTCCAATTTCTATTATCGTAGCGCTTCGTTTAAGGCCGGCGCTCAACACCTAACTAGCGGTTCAAATCGTTCGCTCCGCTCACTGGGACGGGCTAAAGCCCGCCCCTTAACCAAACGTCACAAATACCTATGACCAACGCGAATGCAATAGCAATTGTAAGGCTTCTGGCGGCTATTGAGCTGGCCAACGAGAATGCCATCGACCCGGATGCTGCAGTAGAGTTGCTTGAGTTAGCTGCTTCACAGTTGCAGACTGGCACTTCGGACGAGCGCTTCTACCTATCAGAGGCTGTAGATTCTATTCTTAATGGTGACGAAGAGCTTTCACCGGAAGAAATAGAGTTTTATGAGCACTTCATGGAGAACTTCGGCCTCCAATGAGGTTTGTAACAGTACGCCCCAGCCGATGCGCTAAAGCGCACGGCTGAGCTTCGCGTTAGAGACTATTCACGCACATCGAGGCCAACAACCATGAAATACGACGATCAAAAAATTTCGGAAGTTGTTCTAGCACTGCTTGGAGTGTTTGAGTTTGAGAACGGCAGGGCTTGGAAACGGATAGAATTCAGCGTTATGGAAGAGCTATTTAAAAAAGGCTATATCAGCGACCCCAAAGGCAAATCGGAGTCAGTTTACTTAACAGAGGAAGGTTTGCAGCTAGCTAAAGAGCTGGCCAAAAAGCACTTCTCCGTAGAGGATTAACCTCTAGCAAGTGTATATGGACTCTCCCCCGCTCATCCCAACAAGGACGTAAACATTGATGGACTTCATTGCGCGCAATTTCAGATGGCTGATGCTGCTATCCGGCGTTCTCACGGCGACCATGTTCTACGGCCTGTTCGCTCCACAGGAGGGTACCTCTAAAAACCCGATTCTGACCTGAACACAAGGCGTGAAGAGGTGCCTAGCACAAAGAATATGCGGCCAGTACCTATCGCAATCGGCGGAATGCAGGCCGGAGAAACCGGCCTGTTGTCATTTTCACGCCATCTCCAGCAGGCTCGACATCCTTTTCAGATTGTACACCGCTGATTTGATCGTCAGGCCAAACTGCGCGCGTGCCAATCCGATGCTGCGGATCGTCTTGCCGCCCATCTGCGCCAGACTGGCAAATATGTGTTCAACCCGAGCCCGTGGGCTGGCGATACGTTTGTTGCGAGCCTTGTCCCGCTCGCCGATGGGCTTGCCGGCTTGTCCTTTGCGCTGAATATGCGGGCGCCATCCGTTGAGCTTGAGCCAGTGCTCGCGTGGCTTGTCGTGATAGCCACGATCAGCCCAGAAGTCACGGCTACTGTTCCCTCGATCCAGTACATCGACCAAGTGAAGTGTGTCGGCCTCGGCGGCATCGCTCACCCGCACGTTGCGGATCAGTTTGTGCCGGCGATCCACACTGACCGACAGCTTGTAGCCGAAGTACGACTTGCCATGCTTCTTCGTCCAGCGCGCCTCGACATCCTTTTGTCGGCGCTTGGCCGGCTCCCACTCGATGGGCGCTGCCCGCTGCTTCACGACTTCCTGCTCTTCAGCCGTGTTGTGCTGAATCGGGGCGCGAACGATGCTGGCATCGATGATCTGCCCTTCGCGTGCGTTGAAGCCATTGAGCTGCAGTTGGCGCTGCACTTCATCAAAAATCAGATGCTCGACCTTGGCCTGAACGAGCCGCTCACGAAAATTCCAGATCGTATTGCGATCCGGCACGCGTGCGGTGTTCTTCAGCCCGGCAAAGCGCTGAAAGCTCATGCGGTCGAGTAGTTGAAACTCCATCTGTTCGTCGGACAGGTTGAACAACTGCTGCAAGACCAGCAGGCGCGTCATGAGCTCTGTCGGGTACGGAGGCCTGCCACCTTTAGCGCGACTCGGGCGAGGAACCCAGCGGTCGATCTCCTCAGCCATGAGGCGGAAGTCGACATGCTTGTTCAGCAGGGCCAGCGGATCGCCCAAGCTGTCGAGTTTCGCTTCACGTTCCTGGTCGGCAAATAGGCTTAGCATGGGCTAGCTGTCCTGGGGGGCGGGGGCTCAGATTTTAATGGGAACAGCCGGTTTTTGGAGGTTCCCAGGAGGCGCTGCAGTCGATGTTCGGCGCATCCTTCGATGGGCAGTTGCAATCCCTGGTCGTTCGCAGTTGGTCGGCGCTGGTCGGGTTGATGGGCGTGCTGCTGATCTATGGCGCGCTGAGCCCGAAGCATCGGGTTCTCTGCGCCGTCATTGCCGCGCTGAGCAAGGCCATCTTCGTGTCGCTGCTGCTGATCCATGGCCAGGATTACCTGAGCAAGGCCGCGCCCGCCATCGCCCTGGATCTGCTGGTGATCGCCTTTACCCTGCTGTTCCTGCTGGCCGTGCAAAAGCGGCGCAGCGCTTGAGGCGAACCTCATGGGAATGATCAGGCATATCCTCTGGCTGGACTGCATGGCCGCTGCGAGCGCGGGCGTTGTGGTCCTGTTGCTGGCCCCCTGGTTGAGCGGCTGGTATGCCCTGCCCGGCGAGCTGCTGAGTTTCATCGGCGCGGTCAATATCGCCTACGCCTGCTTTTCCTTTTCGCTGGCGATTCGCATGCGGCGCGCCGAAGCGCTGATCAAGCTGCTGGCAGTGGCCAACGGATTCTGGGCGTTGGCATGCCTTGGCATCGCGGCGACCTTTGCCCCGCTCATGACGCTAGCGGGGCTTTGCCATGTGCTCGGCGAGGCTGCGTTCGTTGGAAGCCTGGGCATGCTGGAGTGGAAATGGCGCAGGCAACTGCTGGTGGCTGGCGAACAGGGCGTTTCGACTCAGCCTGTCGCGGACCAGTAGCCGTCACAGGTATTCAGGCGAAGATCCGACGATGGCTGCTCAGGCCATCATCAGCCCTATCCGTCAGCGCTGTGAAAGCGGTTCTTGCCCGCGTGCTTGGCCGCGTACATGGCCTGGTCCGCACGTTTCAGCAGGTCCTGGCCGTCTTCGGCGTGCAGCGGAAACAGAGCGGCGCCCACGCTCGCCGATATCCGCACCATGCTGCCGTCCAGATCGAACGGCTTGGCCAGCACATCCAGCACCTTGAGCGCCACCGTCTCGCAATCCTGACTGCCGTGCAGATTGCCGAGGACGATGCCGAACTCATCACCGCCGAAGCGTGCGACCGTGTCCGTGCTGCGCACACAACCTTCCAGCCGCCTGGCGGCCATCTGCAGCAGGCTATCGCCAGCCGTATGACCGTGGCGGTCGTTGATTTCCTTGAATCCATCCAGGTCGATATAGAGCACGGCGCACAGCTGCTGCTGGTCGCGCACGGACTCCAGCGCCTGGTCGAGCCGCTGGTGGAACCTGACGCGGTTGGCCAACCCGGTGAGGGCGTCATGCTCGGCGTCATGACAAAGGCGCGCTTCCAGGTGCTTGCGCTCGGTGATGTCCTGCGTGACCAGCACCAGGAACTCCGGGTGACCATGGCGATTGCGGACAACGCTCGAGGCCTCGCATACCCAGATCAGCGAACCATCCTCACGCCGATAGGTTTTCTCGATTTCCGGGGAAAGCGCACGTGCCTCGCTGACCAGTTGCTCGCTCAGAAAGCTGCGGGCTGCGGCAGCTACTTCAGCGTCGCTCAGGTCGAAAATGTTGGCGCCTTGCAGCGCCTCGGCCGGGCGCCCCAGCATGCGTGCGAACTTCTCGTTGACCCGCAGTATCCGACCCTCGGGGCTGATGTGGGCGATACCCATGGCCGCCTGGTGAAAGGTGGCGCGAAACAGCGCTTCGCTGCCTTGCAGGGCATCGGTGGCCGCACGTTGGCGAACCAGCATCAGCGCCAACAGGCCAACGAACAGCATGACCACCAGGGTGACGCCGACTGCGGCCATCAGGTAGGTGGAGCGCCGCTGCAAGGTCGTCGCCATCTCCTCGTCGTAGCCGGTGGCCACGGTAATCATCAGGGGATAACCGCTCATAGTGCGGTAGCTGACGATACGGGCGACGCCATCGAGCCCCTCGCCACTGTCGTGGAAATCATCGGCGTCATGCAGCTTTTGCCGCTGGAACCAGGCCAGCGACTCGGCACCCAGGCCAAATTCGCTGCGTGCGCCGATCTTGCGCGCACGCACCACGCCGTCGAGGCCGGCGAGCTCCAACAGCCCCTGCGGGCCCAGATCGACCTGCTGGAAGAAACGCGTGACGTCCTCTGGACGCACGGCCATCACCACGACGCCGGCGAAGCTGCCGTCATCTCGCTCGATACGCAGCGACATGGGGATCAGCCAACGCCCGGAAACCCGCCCGAGTACCGGCTGATTGATGAACAGGTGATCGATACGGGCATCGCGCTGCGCCGTGAAGAACTCGCGGTCGGCGTAGTTGACCGGGCCGGTGTTCTGGCTACTGCTGACGATATCGCCCTGCTCGTCCACCACGCTGACGATGGTGAACATCTCCTCGCGGATCACGCCCTCCTCGACCCAGCGGCGCAGGTCGATGGCCTTGCCCTGCCGGCGGTACTGCTCACGCACGAAAGCCGCCACCTGCTCGGCCGCCTTCAGCGCGCGGAACACCTGCTGCTCGAAGGCGATGGCCAGACTGGAGTTGGCTTCCATTTCCGCAGCCAGCGCCTGCTCACGTTCGAAGGCGATGCGTTGCAGGGTGATCAGCCAGACAACGGCAACGAATACGCTCGCCAGAACGATCAGCAGGTTCAAGGGTGTTGCGATTCGAGGGCGTCGAGCGACGGCGTCATGCGCGTCAATCGGCGTGCTGGGCGGGGTCATCGCCTTGTTCTCCAAGCCATTCACGGGCGGGCTGTTTCTAGTTGTCGAGGACAAGGGTCTGTTGCCCTTTGGTTCAGCGTCGCGGGGCGTGATCCATCGCCTTGCGTTGAATCATAGGCACTGTTGCGCCACTGTGCTGCCATCATGCGGTAACGGGTTTTGCCCGAAAATCGAGCTTGCGGCAGACTGACGACCGACACGGCACCTCAGCCACATCACATCGAGCCGAGCGGTATCCGCACTGCTCCTGCTGAATTTCTTCGATAACCGCCTGCCTTCGAGGCCCGCCTTGGAAACCACGGTCTTTCTCGCCGTCATCGCCGCCGCTGCCCTGCATGCCGGCTGGAACGCTCTGCTCAAGATTGGTCTGGATCGCTTTCTCACCGCCACGCTGATCCAGATCGGTGCCGGCCTGGTGGCGCTCTGCGCCCTGCCGCTGGTGGCGCTGCCACAAGCCTCGGCCTGGCCGTGGATCGCGCTGTCGGCGCTGCTGCATATCGGCTACAACTTTTTCCTCGCCCGCGCCTACCAGTACGGCGACCTGGGCCAGGTCTACCCGATTGCTCGGGGCAGCTCGCCGCTGATGGTCGCCCTGCTCTCGCTGCTGCTGTTGCATGACGGGCTCAGCGCCCTGCAGTTGCTGGGTTTGCTGGTTCTGGTGCTGGGCATCTGGCTGATGGCGCTACGTGGCGGCCATCACAAGGCGCCACAGGGGGCAATGCTGGGCTGTGCGTTGATGACGGCACTGTTCATCGCCGGCTACACCCTCAGCGATGCCATGGGCGCGCGCAACAATGGCGATGCGCTGAGTTATTCGCTGTGGCTGTTCACCGTCAACGGTGTGGTGATGGCGGTGGTATTGGCCATCAGCCGTGGGCCGCGGGCCTTCCTGGAGCTGGGCCCGCACTGGCGTGGCGGGCTGGCCGGTGGGGCTATGTCGATGGCGGCCTACACCATCGTTATCTGGGCCATGACCCAGGCACCGGTGGCATTGGTTTCGGCCCTGCGCGAGACCAGCGTGGTGTTCGCCGTGCTGCTGGGGGTGGTGTTGCTCAAGGAAAGATTGCGACCGATTCGTCTGCTGGCGTGCGCGGTGATCGCGGCTGGTGTGGTGGTGATGAAGTTGGCGTGAGGGGTTCGCGGTGCAGCAAGTGGATTGCGAAATCACAACTTGGTGGGCTGAAGCCCACCCTACGACCCTGCAGCAACGTCGCAGCAAGTGATCGGCTGAAGCGGTACGCCGCCCGGCCCACCGTACAAGGACATCTGTAGGAGCGAGCTCTGCTCGCGAATCCCCGAGCACAAAAGCTTCGCGAGCAGAGCTCGCTCCTACCCGGTACACCAACGCAACCAGCAGGTCAGGAGGCGATCCGCACCATCGGGTCAGTCTGACTCGGCATTCTGATCGGGAACCCGAGACCCGCTTTACGGTTCTGTTGATCAACGGGTGCTGAGTCGTCGACCTTTTTTTCGTCATACGCTGCCTGCATGCTGGCCGGGCTGACCGCCTGGACGCGAGAGTTTTTGTGTCCTGCCATCCATGGCGGCCACCTCAAGGGCCGTCGCGGAGCGACGTCAAAAACTTCTCCCGGAAGTTTTTTGCCGGCCAGGCGGGCTTGCGGCACACTAGCGCCCTTCCCGAGCCACCGCTCGTTTTGCCATACAAGCAGAGTCCGTATGACCCGTTCCCCCTTCCGCCGCCTCGTCTTCGGATCGTTGCGCCGCCTGCTGTACCTCTGGGTACGCTCGGAAACCATCAACCAGTCCGCCTTCACCCTCAAGCTCGACCGCAGCAAGCCGGTGTTCTACGTGCTGCAGCAGCCGTCGGTGAGCGACCTGGCGGTGGTCGACCGCGAGTGCACCAAGGCCGGCCTGCCGCGCCCGGTGTTGCCGGTAGCGGTCGGGGAACACATCGAGCCCGCCGCCTTCTTCTACCTGACGCCGGAGCCGGACTGGTTCGGCCGCCAGGACAAGCGCGGCATCTCGCCAACCCTGGATCGCGTAGTCACCGCCCTCAGCCAGCATGCCGTGGATGATGCGCAGATCGTCCCGGTCAGCGTGTTCTGGGGGCAGTCGCCGGACCGCGAAACCAGCCCTTGGAAACTGCTGTTCGCCGACAGCTGGGCGGTGACCGGGCGCCTGCGCCGGCTGGTGAGCATCCTGATTCTCGGGCGCAAGACCCGCGTGCAGTTCTCCACGCCGATTCACCTGCGCGAGCTGGTCGAGCAGGACAAGGGCCAGGAGCGCACCCTGCGCATGGTGCACCGCATCCTGCGCGTGCACTTCCGCAACCAGAAGGCAGCGGTGATCGGCCCAGACGTGTCGCACCGGCGCAACCTGGTCAAGGGCCTGGTGCATGACCCGATGGTGCGCCAGGCGATTGCCGAGGAAGCCGAGCGCGAGAAGATCAGCCTGGAGAAGGCTGAAGCTCAGGCGCTGCGCTACGGCAACGAGATCGCCTCGGACTACACCTACACGGTGATCCGCTTCCTGGAACTGGTATTGAGCTGGTTCTGGAACAAGATCTACGACGGCATCAAGGTGCACAACGTCGAAGGCGTGCGTGACATCGCCCAAGGCCACGAAGTGATCTACGTGCCCTGCCACCGCAGCCACATCGATTACCTGCTGCTGTCCTACCTGCTGTTCCGCAACGGCCTGACGCCGCCGCACATCGCCGCCGGCATCAACCTCAATATGCCGGTGATCGGCGGCCTGCTGCGTCGTGGCGGCGCCTTCTTCATGCGCCGCACCTTCAAGGGCAACCCGCTGTATACGGCGGTGTTCAACGAATACCTGCACACCCTGTTCAGCAAAGGCTTCCCGGTCGAGTACTTCGTCGAGGGCGGCCGCTCGCGCACCGGGCGCATGCTGCGGCCGAAGACCGGCATGCTGGCCATCACCTTGCGTAGTTTCCTGCGCAGCAACCGCCTGCCCATCGTCTTCGTGCCGGTGTACATCGGCTACGAGCGCGTGCTGGAAGGCCGCACCTACCTGGGCGAACTGCGTGGCGCGAGCAAGAAGAAGGAGTCGATCTTCGACCTGTTCAAGGTGCTCGGCGCACTCAAGCAGCGCTTCGGCCAGGTCTCGGTGAACTTCGGCGAGCCGATCAAGCTGGCGGAATTCCTCGACCAGCAGCAGCCCGGCTGGCGTGAACAGGAGCTGGCCCCGCAGTACCGCCCGGCCTGGCTCAACGACACCACCAACCGCCTCGGCGAGCGCGTGGCGCGTCACCTCAACGAGGCGGCGTCGATCAACCCGGTCAACCTGGTGGCCCTGGCGCTGTTGTCCACCAGCAAGCTGGCCCTGGACGACCGCGCCCTGGCGCGTGTGCTCGACCTCTACCTGGCCCTGCTGCGCGCGGTGCCCTACTCGCCGCACACCACCCTGCCGGACGGCGACGGCGCGGCGCTGATCGAGCACGTCAAGGGCATGGATCTGCTGGCCGAACAGAAGGATGCGCTGGGCAAGATTCTCTATCTGGACGAGCAGAACGCCGTCCTGATGACCTACTACCGTAACAACGTGCTGCACATCTTCGCCCTGCCAGCGCTGCTGGCGAGCTTCTTCCAGAGCAGCGCGCGGATCAGCCGCGAGCAGATCCTGCGCTACGCCGGCGCGCTGTATCCGTATCTGCAGTCCGAGCTGTTCATCCGCTGGGAACAGAGCGAGCTGGAAGGCGTGATCGACCAGTGGCTGGCAGCCTTCGTCGAACAGGGCCTGCTAAAGGTCGAAGGCGACGTGTACGTGCGCCCGGCGCCCAGCTCGCGCCAGTTCGTGCTGCTGACCTTGCTGTCGCGCTCGGTGGCGCAGACCCTGCAGCGCTTCTACATGGCCATCGCCCTGCTGCTCAACGCCGGGCAGAACGCGATCAGCGCCGAGGAGCTGGAAGACCTGTGCACGGTCATGGCCCAGCGCCTGTCGATCCTGCATGGCCTGAACGCACCGGAGTTCTTCGACAAGAGCCTGTTCCGCCACTTCATCCAGAGCCTGCTGGATCAGGGCGTGCTGCGCCAGGACGAGGCCGGCAAGCTCAGCCATCATCCGCTGCTTAGCGAACTGGCCGAAGGCGCCGCCAAGCGCGTGCTGCCGGCGGAGATTCGCCTGTCGATTCGCCAGGTGGCGCTGGATCGCAACGAGGATGAGCCGGCAAGCCCATGACGTGCATGCGCAAGGTGACGGCCTCGTAGGGTGGATGTCGCTTTTTACATCCACCATCGCGGACGGTCCATGCAACCAGACGAACCTGTCACGGTTTTGGCAGTCAGTCGATAAGCCACACACCGGCAGGAGGCCCTGGCAATGATCGATTCCCTGATGTTGAGTGCTGCACGCATCACCACGCTGGCGACTGGGCAGATACTGACCAATGCCAGTGGCTTCTTCTTCCGCCGGGATCAACGGCTGTTTCTCGTCACCAGCCGTCACGTGGTGCTCGACGAGCCGAGCGGCCATCAGCCGGACAGCCTGCAGATCGAGCTGCATACCGACGCAGACAACCTGGCCAGCACCGTCAGCTTTTCCATTCCGCTGTATGACGGCGACCAGCACCTGTGGCGCCAGGGTATGGATGGCGCGGGTGAGATCGACGTGGCGGTGATCGAGCTGGATCAGGCCGCCCTTCCCGACAACGGTGCTTACCAGGCCTTCACCCCGCAGCACCTGCTGCAAGCCGACGAGCATGTGGAAATTGGCTCGACGCTGCTGGTGGTGGGCTTCCCGCTGGGTTTTCAGGACACCCTGCACCGCATGCCGGTGGCGCGCCATGCCGGGCTGGCATCGTCCTTCGGTCTGCGTTTCCACGGGCTCGGCTACTTTCTCACCGACGGGCGCACCCATCGCGGTCTGAGCGGTGCGCCGGTGGTCAAACGCGCCAGCGTCGAGGGTGAACTGCCCTGGCATCTGCTCGGCATCCATTCCACGCGCCTGTTGGGCAATCGCGACGAGGATCAGGACGAGGCCCTCGGTCTGAACTGCACCTGGTATGCCGATATTCTGATGACGCTGACGGAGTGATAGCCCGGCGTCATCGCCAGGGATGATTGCCAGGCTCGCCGGCAAGCCGGCTCCTACAGAACAAACCACGCCCCGTAGGAGCCCGCTTGCGGGCGATAATCAATGAGTAGCCCGGATGAAATCCGGGGAACCACTCAATGTCCAGTCGCGGCTAAAGCCCCTCCCACAGAACCCATCGCGCCGGTGGGAGGGGCTTCAGCCGCGACAGCTTTTTCTGGTGCGCGAACGGCCCCGGATTTCATCCGGGCTACGAAACGTGGATACCGGGGCGGACCAGAACATCGCGGCTGAAGCCGCTCCTACAGGTATTCACCCGTCCCGTAGGAGCGGCTGGGCGGCATTGCGCTTCAGCCGCGATAAGCCTGGCCATGTGCTCGAACTACAGCCCCTCCCACAGCTCCACGCGGGCTTGTGGGAGGGGCTTTAGCCGCGACAGCTTTTTCTGGCGCTCGAACGGCCCCGGATTTCATCCGAGCTACGAAACGTGGATGCCGGGGCGTACCAGAACATCGCGGCTGAAGCCGCTCCTACAGGTATTCACCCGTCCCGTAGGAGCGGCTGGGCGGCATTGCGCTTCAGCCGCGATAAGCCTGGCCATGTGCTCGAACTACAGCCCCTCCCACAGCTCCACGCGGGCTTGTGGGAGGGGCTTTAGCCGCGACAGCGTTGTCAGGTGCGCGAACTGCCCCCGGATTTCATCCGGGCTACGAAACGTGGATACCGGGGCAGACCAGAACATCGCGGCTGAAGCCGCTCCTACAGGTATTCACCTGTCCCGTAGGAGCCCGCTTGCGGGCGATAGCCAGTAGCCGGATGTAATCCGGGCCCAAGAAAAAACCCGCCCTGCGCATCACGCAGGGCGGGTTCTTTTACAGCGGTTAAAGCCTTACAGAGTCACAGCAGCCGGCTCGGGCTCGGCGGCCATTTCCACGTCCGGCGCCACTTCGATGTGCTGCAGCTCGAGACGCTCGCTGCTCCACTGGCGGATGCGGTTGGTCAGTGCCAGGTCGTCGTTCAGCTTCTGCCCGTAGGACGGGATGATCTCCTTCAGGCGCTCCTGCCACTCAGGGGTGGCGACCTTGTCGGCGAAGGCCTTCTCGATCAGGTGCAGCATGATCGGTGCAGCGGTGGAAGCACCCGGCGAGGCGCCCAGCAGCGCGCTGATGCTGCCGTCGGCCGAGGTCACCACTTCGGTGCCGAACTGCAGCACGCCGCCCTTCTCGGCATCCTTCTTGATGATCTGCACGCGCTGGCCAGCATTGATCAGTTCCCAGTCGGCGTCCTGCGCCTCCGGGAAGTACTCGCGCAGCGAGGCCATGCGGTCTTCCTGACTGAGCATCAGTTGGCCCATCAGGTAGGTGCTCAGCGACCAGTTGTCCATACCGGCGTTGACCATTGGCATGAAGTTGTCAGTGGTCATGCTGCTGAACATGTCGAGCAGCGAGCCGTTCTTCAGGTACTTGGTGGAGAAGGTGGCGAACGGGCCGAACAGCAGCACGTTCTCGCCGTCGATCACGCGAGTGTCCAGGTGCGGCACGGACATGGGCGGCGAGCCGACCGAAGCCTTGCCGTAGACCTTGGCCAGGTGCTGGGCAACCACGTCCTGATTACGCGTCATCAAGAACTGGCCACCGACCGGGAAGCCGGCGTAGCCCTTGGCTTCTTCGATACCGGATTTCTGCAGCAGCTTGAGCGCGCCACCACCGGCGCCGATAAAGACGAAGCGGGCATTGATGGCCTGCTCGGCGCCGTCCTTGGCCAGGTCGGCGACGATCACGCGCCAGGTGCCGTCATCGTTGCGCTTGAGGTCGCGGACTTCGTGCTCCAGGTGCAGGCTGGCCTGCTCCTTGCCGATCAGCGAGTCGATCAGTTGACGGGTGATCTCGCCGAAATTGACGTCGGTGCCGATGGCCATACGGGTGGCGGCGACCTTCTGCTGCGGGTCGCGACCTTGCATGACCAGCGGTACCCACTGGGCGATCTGCGCGTGATCCTCGGTGAACTCCATGCCACGGAACAGGTTGCTGTGCTGCAGCGCAGCATGGCGCTTGCGCAGGTATTCGACGTTGTCGTCGCCCCAGACGAAGCTCATGTGCGGGGTGATGTTGATAAAGCTCTTGGGCTTGCTCAGCACCTCGCGCTCGACCTGGGTGGCCCAGAACTGCTTGGAGATCTCGAACGACTCGTTGATCGCGATCGCCTTGCTGATGTCGATGCCACCGTCGGCGGTTTCCGGGGTGTAGTTCAGCTCGCAGAAGGCCGAGTGGCCGGTGCCGGCATTGTTCCAGCCGTTGGAGCTTTCGGCGGCTACCTGGTCGAGGCGCTCGTAGATTTCGATGCTCCAGTCCGGCTGCAGCTCGTGGAGGTAGGTGCCGAGGGTGGCGCTCATCACGCCAGCGCCGATCAGCAGCACGTCGACGGTTTTCTCGGGCTCGCGGGGCTTGGAGCAACCGATCACGCTGAGACAAAGCAGCGTCAGCAGGATTTTCTTCATGGGACAGTCCAGTTCATCGCACGACGACAACAGCCGTGCAGGCAAGGTTTCGGGCAGCGGCCGTTTGGGCCGCACATGGGCGATAGCCGCAGATCTGCGGCGCGGCGGGAGGAAGGGTGTTTCCAGGCCTCTTGGCGGGCGTATTCCGATCGCGCCGCGTGCTGGAGCAATATGCGTGCCGCTGAAAGGATTCAGCAGTCCCTGTGCGGCTTTCTGCCACACAGCCGGCACGGGGCTGGCGGGAACTCGCCAGATCCACGGGAGGAGCCCCCTGGAAATGGCGGAATCCCGCCCGAATCAGGCCAGCAGCAGTGGCAACAGCAAGGCAGTGCCGATGCCCAGCAGGCTCATCGCCAGGGCGGCGAAGGCGCCGCACTCCTCACCTTCCTGCAAGGCGTGCGCGGTGCCGATGGCATGGGCATTGATGCCGTAGCTCAGGCCACGGGCCGCGGGGTGATCGACGCCCGCCCAGCGCAACAGCAGCGGCCCCATGGCCGTACCGATCACACCAGTGAGCATGACCATCACCGCAGCCAGCGAAGCGACGCCGCCGATCTGCTCGGCCACCGGCATGGCAATCGGCATGGTCACGAACTTCGGCGCCAGGCTCATCACCACGCTCCAGTCGGCACCCAGCGCCCAGCCGATGGCCAGGGTCAGCGCCACCGACAGGACGCCGCCGGCCGTGAGGGTGATCAGCACCGGCCAGAACAACTGACGGATGCGCTTGATGTTGTGCTGCAGCGGCACCGCCAGGGCTACGGTGGCCGGCCCCAGCAGCCAGGCAACGGGCTCGGCGCCGGCGCGGTAGGTGGCGTAATCCACGCCGCACAGCAGCAAGGTGGCGACGATCAGCGTCACCGATACCAGCACCGGCTGCAGCACCAGCCAGCCGCTGCGGCGATAGAGCCAAGCGGCGATCAGAAAGGCGGCCAGGGTCAGGGCAATGGCGAACAGTGGGTGGTGAGTCAGCAGCGTCATCCCTTGCGCTCCTGACGGCGGATCAGCGTCTGCAACAGCCAGCCGCAGAACGGCACGGTCACCAGCAGCGACAGCACCAGCGCCGTGGCGATCACCGGTAGCTCACCGAGCAGCAGATCGCTACTGGTCATGATCCCCGAGGCAGGCACAGCCAGCAGCAGCGGCAGGTAAGGCAGCAAACCACCGGCGGCCTGCTGCAGCGGCTCGGGCACGGCGCCGCGCCACATCAGCCAGACCGAGAGCAGCAGCAGGCCGATGATCGAGGCCGGCAGCATCGGCAATAGCCAGTGATTGAGCGCCACGCCGAACAACTGCAGCACTACCAGCCAGAACAGGCCACGCACCATCATGATCTCGACTCCTCCTTATGGCGCCCCCGACGAAACAGCGGACGCGGCTCGATAACCGAGCGACCATACAACACACTGAGCCCTTGCAGGCCCTTGAGTGCATCTTCCAGCGATTTGTCGGCGCGTACCGCGAAGGCATCGAAGCCGCATTGGCGCATGTGCGCCAACTGGTCGCGCAGCACATCGCCCACCGCACGCAACTCACCGCGCCAGCCCAGTCGGGTACGTAGCAGGTAGGCCTGGCTGTAGCCACGGCCATCGCGAAAGCTGGGGAAGTCGATGGCGATCAGCGGCAGGCTGGCGAGAAACGGCTGCAGCGCTTCCGGCTCGTCATCCACCTGCAACAGCAGGCCGTCGGAGCTAACCGCCCTCCCCTCCAGCACTGCAGCAGGCTGCCGCTCGCGCCAGGCCGTCAGCGGCAGGATCAGCGGCGCGTCCCCTTCAGCGTCGAGTTGCCAGGGATCATCACTGACGATGCAGGCCTGGCCCTCGACCAGGCGAATCAGGTTGTTCATGCCACCTCCTCGCGGCTGTACACGCTCGCCTTGAACGGCTCCAGGCCGATGCGCTGGAAGGTGTCGAGAAAGCCTTCGTTGACCTCCCGCTGATCAACGTAAGTACGCACGATGCGCTCGATCACCTCGGGCACCTGCTCGGCGGCGAACGACGGGCCGATCACCTTGCCCAGCGCCGCCTGCTGGCCCTGGCTGCCGCCGAGGGTGAGCTGGTACCACTCGCTACCGTTCTTGTCGACGCCGAGGATGCCGATGTTGCCGATATGGTGGTGGCCGCAGGCGTTCATGCAGCCGGAGATGTTCAGGCTCAGCTCGCCCAGATCATGCAGATAGTCGAGGTCGTCGAAACGCTGCTGGATGGCCTGGGCAATGGGGATCGACTTGGCGTTGGCCAGCGAGCAGAAATCACCACCGGGGCAGGCGATGATGTCGGTGAGCAAACCGGCGTTGGCCGTGCCCAGCCCCGCCGCTTCGGCCTCCCGCCATAGCGCGTACAGGTCGGCCTTGCGTACATCGGGCAGCACCAGGTTCTGTTCGTGGGCGACACGAATCTCGCCGAAGCCGTAGCGCTCGCTCCAGTCCGCCAGCGTCTCCATCTGCTCGGCGGTGACGTCGCCGGGCGGTGCACTGATGCCCGGCTTGGTCGACAGCACCACGCTGAGGTAGCCAGGCACCTGATGCGCCATGACGTTGCGCGAGACCCAGCGGGCGAAGGCCTCGTCGCGCGCCAGGTGGGTGCCGAAGTCGAGGTCGAGGGCGTCCTGCGGCACGTAGGCCGGTTTGTGGAAGGAGGCGGCGACGCGCTGGTACTCGTCCTCGGTCAGTTGCGCCGGGCCATCCTTGATCGGCTGCCACTCGCGCTCTACCTCGGCTGCGAAGGCTTCGATGCCCAGTGCCTTGACCAGGATCTTGATGCGCGCCTTGTACTTGTTGTCGCGCCGACCATGGCGGTTGTACACGCGCAGGATGGCCTCGACGTAGGACAGGCAGTCCTGCCAGTGCAGGCCCTCGCGCAGGGTCTGGGCGATGATCGGCGTGCGCCCCAGGCCGCCGCCGACCAACACGCGCAGGCGCAGTTCGTCAGCGGCGTCACGGTACAGCTGCAGGCCGATGTCATGCACCTGCACCGCAGCGCGATCCTGCTCGGCGGCGCACAGGGCGATCTTGAACTTGCGCGGCAGGAAGAGGAATTCCGGGTTGACCGTCGACCACTGACGGAGAATCTCGGCCAGCGGGCGTGGGTCGAGGTACTCGTCGGCGGCGACCCCGGCGAAGGCCTCGGTGGTGATGTTACGCACGCAGTTGCCGGAGGTCTGGATGGCATGCATATCGTGCTCGGCCAGCCAGTCGAGGATGTCCGGCACGCGCTCGAGCTCGACCCAGTTGAACTGGATGTTCTGCCGCGTGGTGAAGTGGCCGTAACCGCGGTCGTACTCGCGGGCGATATGCGCCAGCGCACGCATCTGCTTGGCCGACAGGGTGCCGTAGGGGATCGCCACGCGCAGCATGTAGGCATGTTTCTGCAGGTACAGGCCGTTCTGCAGGCGCAGCGGCAGGAACTCCTCCTCGCTCAGCTCGTCGGCCAGGCGCCGCTGGACCTGGTCGCGGAACTGGGCGACGCGCTCACGCACCAGCGCGCGGTCATAATCGTCGTATTGGTACATGCCGGCAGGCCTCCTGATCACGGGGCGTCGACTATGCCTGCCGGGCGTGCACCGAGAACAGCGCCAGAAAAGCCTTAAAAAACCAGATCAGATGGGTACGACAGTGACCTGCATAGGGCACTGATTGGCGCGGCGCGATGTCGCAGGGCGGTATCTGCAGCGCTCGACCTGAAGGCTCATGGCGTCAGCAATGGCGAGGCCTGGCGGCCTGCGTGGCACTTTTCCCTGCGTTCGACGCAATCATCTGATCCGCTTTTTTATCAAAAACCTGAGTCTGTTTTGTAAACAGCCCCACTCGGATCATGGCGCCAGCCTGAATAAACGCCTGATGAGGGCAACGACATGACCGAGCTGATCCCCGTGCGGGCCGTCGAGAGCATCGACCCCGCCAAACCCATTCGCCTGACGCCGGCCCAGGCCGGCGGCCCGATCCATACGCGCAGTTTCACCGGGCGCTTTCGCAACCTGCGCCTGCTCGGTGCAGGCCTGCTGTTCTTGTTGTTCTTCGGTACCGCCTGGATCGACTGGAATGGCCGCCAGGCGGTGCTCTGGGACTTGGATAACCGCCAGTTCCATATCTTCGGCGCGACCTTCTGGCCACAGGATTTCATTCTGCTCTCGGCCATCCTGATCATCGCCGCCTTCGGCCTGTTCTTCATCACCGTGCTGGCCGGCCGGGTGTGGTGCGGCTACGCCTGCCCACAGAGCGTGTGGACCTGGGTGTTCATGCGTGTCGAGCAGATCACCGAGGGCGACCGCGGCCAGCGCATCAAGCTCGACGCCGCGCCCTGGTCGCTGCAGAAGCTGGCCCGGCGCAGCGCCAAGCATGGCCTGTGGCTGGCGGTCAGCGTGATCACGGCGATGGCCTTCGTCGGCTACTTCACCCCGGTGCGTCAGTTGACCAGCGACCTGCTGACCCTGGAGATGGGCGCGACCACCGCGTTCTGGGTGCTGTCGTTCACCGCTGCCACCTATATCAACGCCGGCTGGCTGCGCGAGAAAGTGTGCCGCGACATGTGCCCCTACTCGCGCTTCCAGAGCGTGATGTTCGACAGCGATACGCTGGTCATCTCCTACGACGCCGCCCGTGGCGAAAACCGTGGCCCGCGCCGCAAGGACGCCGACTACAAGGCCGAAGGTCTTGGCGACTGCATCGACTGCACCATGTGCGTACAGGTCTGCCCCACCGGTATCGACATTCGCGATGGTCTGCAACTGGAATGCATCGGCTGCGGCGCGTGCGTCGATGCCTGCGACAGCGTGATGGACAAGCTCGGCTACGCCCGTGGCCTGGTGCGCTACAGCTCCGAGAACGAGCTGGCCGGCGGCAAGACCCACTGGCTGCGCCCGCGCCTGATCGGCTACGCGGCGATGCTGGCGGTGATGATCGGCGCCTTCGCCTGGGCCCTGGCCGAGCGCCCGCTGATCTCCCTGGACGTGACCCGCGACCGTGGCCTGTTCCGCGAGAATGCCCTGGGCCAGATCGAGAACATCTACAGCCTGAAGATCATCAACAAGACCCAGCAAGCGCGCAGCTACGCCATCGCCCTGGTCGACGCCAGCGACTTCGAACTGCACGGCCCACGCACACTGAACCTGGCCCCGGGCGAGATTCGCGATCTGCCGGTAAGCGTCGCGCTGACGGCCACGCACAACGCTGCCGGGCCGCAGACCCTGCGTTTCGAGGTACGCGACCAGGCCGATTCGCAGAGCCATGTGAGCACCAAGAGCACCTTCCTCGCGCCGCTGCGTTGAGGCCTCGGATGCAATGGCTATGTCCCAGTTAGCTGTTGCCGGGGTTCCAAGGAAGACTCGGGAGCCAGGTAGGGTGGGCTTTACACCGTTGGTGGGCTAAAGCCCACCCTACGGACTATTCACTTAATGAAAGGTGAATGCGATCAATCCCCTCTCCCATGAATGGGAGAGGGGAGCAAGCGTCGTAGCCCGGATGCAATCCGGGGCGGTTCGAGGTCCTTCCCCGGATTGCATCCGGGCTACGGGCTCCACGAGCCTTGTAGGAGCGGCTGGGCGGCATTCCGTTTCAGCCGCGAAAACACCGCACTGCATCGATCGCGTATAAATCCGCTCCTACATCCGAAGCCTGCCCACTATTAACGAGGCACTGCCATGTCTGCCGCTCACCCCGTAAAGTGTTCGTCCTTACCCTTTGCGTCGGTGAACCAGGACAGGATGAAACGCTACGAAAAATTCGCCGACGAGATTGCCGAGCTGATTCGTACCGGCGTGCTCGGCCCTGGCGAGAAGGTGCCCTCAGTGCGCCATGCCAGCCGCACCTACGGCGTCAGCCCGTCCACCGTGTTCCAGGCCTACTACCTGCTGGAAGATCGCGGCCTGATCCAGGCGCGCGCCCGCTCCGGCTACTTCGTGCGTGAACACGCCAAGCGCCCCTTGCACGAACCGGGGCTGACCGCCCACGCCGCGCAAACCACCGAGGTCGACGTCAGCGAGCTGGTGTTCTCCGTGCTCGCCTCGCTGAAGGACCCACACACCGTACCCTTCGGCTCGGCATTCCCCAGCCCCGACCTGTTCCCCCTGCCGCGTCTGGCCAAGAGCATGGCGCACGCGCTGCGCAGGCTCTCGCCGCACGAGATCATCGCCGACATGACCGCCGGCAACGCCGACCTACGCCGGCAGATCGCCCTGCGTTACATGGTCAGCGGCGTGATGCTGCCGATGGAAGAACTGGTGATCAGCAACGGCGCCATGGAGGCCCTCAACCTTTGCCTGCAGTGCGTGACCCAGCCAGGCGACCTGGTGGCTATCGAATCACCCACCTTCTACGCCTGCCTGCAGGTGCTGGAGCGGCTGCAGCTCAAGGCCGTGGAAATCCCCGTGCACCCGCGCGAGGGCATCGACCTGGGCGCCCTGTCGGAGAGTCTGAAGCAACTGCCGATCAAGGCCTGCTGGTTCATGAGCAGCCTGCAGAACCCGCTGGGCGCGAGCATGAGCGAGGAGAAGAAGCAGGCGCTGTATGAGTTGCTGGTCGAACACCAGGTACCGCTGATCGAAGACGACGTGTACGCCGAGCTGTACTTCGGCAGCCACCCGCCCAAGCCGGTGAAGAGCTTCGACCGTGAGGGGCTGGTGATGCATTGCAGCTCCTTCTCCAAGAGCCTGGCGCCGGGCTATCGCATCGGCTGGGTGGCCGGCGGGCGCTATGCGGAGCAGATCGCCCGGCTCAAGCTGATGACCACCATCTCGCCGTCGGTGCCAGCCCAGGCAGCGCTGGCCGATTACCTGCAGCACGGCGGCTACGACCGCCACCTGCGCAAGCTGCGCCACGGCCTGGAAATGCAGCAAAGCGCGATGCTGGCTTCGGCCGCCCGGCACTTTCCTGCCAGCACGCGGGTGACGCGGCCGGCAGGCGGCTACTTCCTCTGGTTCGAGTTCCCCGAGCGCCTGGATTCGCTGCAACTGCTGAGCCTGGCCTTGGCCCAGGGCATCAGCCTGGCGCCGGGGCCGATCTTCTCCGCCAGCCAGGGCTTTCGTCACTGCGCGCGGCTGAACTACGGCCACCCCTGGAACCCGCGCAGCGAACAGGCCATGGAGGTGCTCGGGCGCTTGGTGGCGGGGTTGTTGTAGCCCGGATGAAATCCGGGAGCCGGAGCAGGAATCGCCCCGGATTGCATCCGGGCTACGGCCTACGGCCACCCATGGAACCCGCGCAGCGAGCAGGCCATGGAAGTGTTCGGGCGCCTGGTTGCGGGATTGCTCTGACGCCCGGTGCGCACAGCGCACCTTACGCGCTGTTGTAGCCCGGATGAAATCCGGGGCAGGTGCAGCAATCGCCCCGGATTGCATCCGGGCTACGGTCTTGGTGCGCACGGCGACGCACCCTACCTTCAGGCTACTTCCACCAATACTCCACCTGCACGCCGAAGTTGGAGCCGTTGCGCGCGCTGCCGAAGGCGCCGTTCTCGGACAACGCCGAGCCGTCGGCCAACAGGTTGGCGGCCTGCTGCGCAGCGCGGTTCCAGCTGGCGTAGGTGTAGTACAGGCGAATTTCCGGACGCTCCCAGAAACCGGGGCCCGATGGTGACCAGGTCGGGGCGATGGTGAACTTGGTCAGTTTGCGTGTACCGCCGGGCGCCTCGACCTGGTCGCGGCCAATCTCGCCGACCAGCTTGAACTGCTCGGTGAAGGCATAGCTGGTACGCCCGCCGATGGACAGCCAGTTCTGGTCCGCACCGTCCGGGCGCTTGTCCTTCTGATAGACCAGCTGCACCTGGCCGCCAAGGCGCGGGGTCATCTGGAAGTCGAAATACTCCACCAGGCGCCAGCTGCGGTTACTGCTGTCGAGCGTCGGGTCGCCGGTGTAACCCAGACCGGTACCCGGCCCGCGCCCGTATTGCAGGGCGACGGTGTTGACCCCGCCGAGGAAGTCCTGCTGCTTGTGTTGTGCGCTCACCGCCCAGCCGCTGTTGGCGTCGGTGCTGTCCGGCTTGTCGATGTAGCTGACGCCCACTTCCAGCTCGCCGCCGGGGTTGACCTGGAAGCCGCCGACGTTGAAATCGTGGCGGTTGATGTAGGGCTCCTGGTCGTAGTTGTCCTTGCGCGAGAACACGTAGCTGTACTTGAGGTCGCCGATCTTCATCTCGTCGATGCCGAAACCGGTGGCGCTCTGGTTCCAGTAGTAGAAGTCGGAGATATGGATGTCGTTACGCTTGTAGAAGCGCCGCCCGGCCCACAGCGAACCGCCATTGAGTGCCGGCATGTTGCTCCACTCGGCGTACATCTGGTTCATCCGCGCGAAGCCGTAATCGCCAGTGAATTTCGGCGTATGACCATACTGGTTGTAGAGCTGGGCCATGCCCTCGACGCTGATCACCGAGCCGTCATCCAGGCGAAACAGGTCCTGGCGCATGTCCAGCTCGATGTACTGCTCGCACTCGTTGCCCAGGCGGTACTTGGACTGCGCGCCCGGCAACTGGAAGCACTGCTGCGTGCCGCCGGTATCCGCCCCGCCGATACCGCTGCGCGCATAACCGCTGAACTCGAGGGCCTGTACCTGCGGCGTGGCCAAAGCCAGTGCCAGCAGGCAGGGAACGCCGACAGAACAGGTGAGGGTTTGCTGTGTGGTCTTCATCGTTGCTCCTGATTGTTTTTATTGAGCGATGCTGCGGATAACCGCCGCAGCGACGGTTCTTTGTTGCCTCGAGGAGCTGTAGCGCGGATGCAATCCGGGGTTTATTGGCAGCCCCCGGATTTCATCCGGGCTACAGGGCTAACCGAGCTTGAACTGGGCCACCTTGTTGTCAGTGGCCTGCCGCTTTCCCGGGCGCAGGCGCTCGCCGCTGCCGGCGTCAAACAACAGCACGCGCGCCGGATCGAACTGCAGATCCAGGCTGGCGCCGGCTTGCGGCGCGGCGTCCGGCGCCAGACGGCAGCACACCTTGGTCTGGTTGAGGCTGACGAACACCAGGGTGTCCGGCCCAGTCGGCTCGACCACCTCGACCTCGGAGCGCAGGCTCGGCAGCGCTGCAGCGGCGCCTGCCAGCTGGATCTGCTCGGGACGCACGCCGAGAATCAGCTCGCGCCCTTCCAGCTCCGCCGCCGCGCCCAGCGGCAACTCGCAACGCGCCTGCCCCGAATCGAGAAGGCCGTAGCACAAACCATCACGCACCTGCGTACGCAACGGGATGAAGTTCATCGGCGGCGAACCGATAAAGCTGGCCACGAACTGGTTGGCCGGGTCGTTGTAGATTTCCTGCGGGGTGCCGAACTGCTGGATGATCCCGTCCTTCATCACCGCCACCTTGTCCCCCAGGGTCATGGCCTCGATCTGGTCGTGGGTGACGTACACCGTGGTGGTCTTCAGGCGCTGGTGCATCAGCTTGATCTCGGTGCGCATCTCCACGCGCAGCTTGGCGTCGAGGTTCGACAGCGGTTCGTCGAACAGGTAGATCTTCGGCCGCCGCGCCAGCGCCCGGCCCATGGCCACGCGCTGCTGCTGGCCACCGGAGAGCTGGCCGGGCTTGCGCGTCAGCAGATGCTCGATCTGCAGCAGCTTGGCCACGCGCGCCACCTCGGCCTCGATCTCGGCCGGCGGCAGCTTGCGCATCTTCAGGCCGAAGGCGATGTTGTCCTTCACCGTCATGGTCGGGTACAGCGCGTAGGACTGGAACACCATGGCGATGTCGCGATCCTTGGGGCTCATGCCGCTGATGTCGGCGCCATCGACCAGAATCGCCCCGCCGCTGATGTCCTCCAGGCCGGCGATGCAGTTCATCAGGGTGGATTTGCCGCAACCGGAGGGGCCGACCAGGATCAGGAACTCGCCGGAGTCGATGGCCAGTTCGATGTTCTTCAGGGTGTCCGCCAGGCCGCTGCCGTAGGATTTGTTGACGTTGCGCAGTTCGAGGGTAGCCATTTCATTTCTCCAATCTTCGAGGCATCAGCCTTTCACCGAGCCGGCAGTGAGACCGCGCAGAAAATATTTGCCGGCCAGGATGTAGACCAGCAGGGTGGGCAGCCCGGCGATCATCGCCGCGGCCATGTCGACGTTGTATTCCTTGGCCCCGGTGCTGGTGTTGACCAGGTTGTTCAGCGCCACGGTGATCGGCTGGGTGTCGCCGCTGGCGAACACCACGCCGAAGAGGAAGTCGTTCCAGATCTGGGTGAACTGCCAGATCAGGCAGACCATGATGATCGGCACCGACATCGGCAGCAGGATGCGTCCGAAGATGGTGAAGAAGCCGGCGCCGTCGAGGCGCGCGGCGCGCACCAGCGCCTCGGGAATGCTCACGTAGAAGTTGCGGAAGAACAGCGTGGTGAAGGCCAGGCCGTAGACCACATGCACCAGCACCAGGCCTTCGGTGGTATTGGCCAGGCCGAGCTGGCCGAGGGTGAAGGACGCCGGCAGCAGGATCACCTGAAACGGCAGGAAGCAGCCGAACAGCAGCAGGCCGAAGAACAGCTGCGAGCCGCGAAAGCGCCACATGGCCAGCACGTAGCCGTTCAGTGCGCCGAGCAGGGTGGAGATCAGCACCGCCGGGATGGTGATCTTCACCGAGTTCCAGAAGTAGCCGCCGACGCCGTCCCAGGCCTTGACCCAGCCGATCAGGGTGAACACGTCCGGGATCGACAGCAGGTTACCGCTGCGGATATCGTCGGGGGTCTTGAAGCTGGTCAGCAGCATCACCAGCAGCGGCACCAGGTATACCGCGCAGGCCAGGACCAGGGTGGTGTGGATGGCCAGGCGGCTGAGGCTAACTGCCCTCATCCGGCGCTTCGCGCCACCTTCTCCCGGGGGGAGAAGGACATCAGAAGATCGTCGCTGCGCGACGCTCACATCATTCATGGCGTTTGCCTCGCAGTTCGGAATATAGGTAGGGCACCAGGATCGCCAGCACCGCGCCGAGCATCAGCATTGCGCTGGCGGCGCCGAGGCCCATCTGGCCGCGGGTGAAGGTGTGGGCGTACATGAACATCGCCGGCAGGTCGGAGGCGTAACCGGGCCCGCCGGCGGTCATCGAGGCGACCAGGTCGAAGCTCTTGATGGCGATATGGGCGAGGATCATCAGCGCGCTGAAGAACACCGGGCCCAGGCTCGGCAGCACGATGCGCAGGTAGATGCTCGGCAGGCTGGCGCCATCGACCTGGGCGGCACGGATGATCGATTGATCGACGCTGCGCAAACCGGCGAGAAACAGTGCCATGACGAAGCCCGAGGACTGCCACACGGCGGCCATCACCAAGCAGTAGACGACGCGATCCGGGTCCACCAGCCAGTCGAAGCGAAAGCCCTCCCAGCCCCAGTCACGCAGCAGCTTGTCCAGGCCCAGGCCGGGGTTGAGCAGCCACTTCCAGGCGGTGCCGGTGACGATCATCGACAGCGCCATGGGGTAGAGAAAGATGGTGCGGATAAAGCCTTCGCGGCGGATGCGCTGATCCAGCAGCACCGCCAGAAACACACCGATGATCAGGCTGATGGCGATGAACAGGCCACCGAAGACCAGCAGGTTCTGACTGGCCACCCACCAGCGATCGTTGTCCCACAGCCGCGCGTACTGCTGCAGCCCGACGAAGTTGTAGCTGGGCATGAAGCGCGAGTTGGTGAACGACAGCAGAAAGGTCCAGCCGATGTAGCCGTAGAAGCCCACCAGTACGATGACCATGCTCGGCGCCAGCACCAGCTTGGGCAGCCAGCGCTGCAGGACGTCCAGCGGTGAGGCTTTGGTGATGACTGCGTTTGAACTCATGGGTCACTCCGTTACGTCAACGGTGGAAACAGCCCCCTCTCCCTCGGGAGAGGGTTGGGGTGAGGGGCAGCAGTGCACCGAAAAATCCGAGCAGCCCAAATCCCTCACCCCCGGCCCCTCTCCCAAAGGGAGAGGGGAGAAAAGCGCGGCGCGGCCGATCCCGTGGCGCAGGCCATAGGGCCCGCACCGATGAGGGAAAGGTTGAACAGGGCCGGCTACGCGGCCCCGTCACTCACTGCACCGCCTGAATCGCCGCCGCCAGTTGCTGGGCGGCGCGCTTGGGGTCGGCCTTGGGATCGTTGAAGAAGTTGGTCACCACATCAAATACCGCGCCCTGCACGTAGCTGGAGGCGGCCATGCCGTGGGCCAGGCTCGGCTGCAGACCACCATCGGCAGCGGCCTCCTTGAAGTCGGCCATGGACTTCTGCGCGCAGGCGTCGAAGCTGCTCATGTCCTGATCCATGCGCACCGGGATCGAGCCCTTGTTCTGGTTGAAGAACTCCTGGAACTCGTTGCCCATCACCGTGCGCGCCAGGTCTTCCTGGGCCTTGCGGTTGTCGGCGTTGTTCAGCTTGAACATCGCCAGCGAGTCGATATTGAAGGCGAAGCTGCCCTGGGTGCCGGGGAAGGCCAGGCATTCGTAGTCCTTGCCGGCGACCTTGCCGGCGGCGGTCCACTCGCTCTTGGCCCAGTCGCCCATGATCTGCATGCCGGCCTTGCCGTCGATCACCAGGCCGGTGGCGCTGTTCCAGTCACGCCCAGCGGCATCGGCATCGATATAGCCACGCAGCTTTTGCAGGGCGGCGAACACCTCGACCATCTTGTCGCCGGTCAGGGTGGCGCGGTCCTGCTCGACGAAGGCCTTGCGAAAGCCCTCGGGGCCGAGAATGCTGAAGGCCAGGTCTTCGAACACGGTGCCGTCCTGCCAGGGCTGACCGCCATGGGCGATGGCAATGAAGCCGGCCGCCTTGAGCTTGTCGGCGGCAGCGAAGAATTCGTCGAGGGTGGTCGGCGGCGTGGCGCCAGCCTTTTCGAACACTTGCGGGTTGATCCACAACCAGTTGACCCGATGCACGTTGACCGGCACCGCCACGTAGTCGCCCTGGTATTTCATCACCTCGATCACCTGCGGTGGCAGCAGCTCGTCCCACTTCTGCTCGGCAGCGACGTCGTTGAGGTCGGCGAGCAGGCCCAGCTCGCCCCACTCCTGAATATCCGGGCCCTTGATCTGCGCCGCAGCGGGCGGGTTGCCGGATACGGCGCGGGTCTTCAGCACGGTCATGGCCGCTTCACCACCACCACCGGCAACGGCGAAATCCTTCCATTTGTGGCCCTGGGCTTCGACCAGTTTCTGCAGGGTATCGGCGGCGCGCTTTTCGCCACCGGAGGTCCACCAGTGCAGCACTTCGACTTCACCGGCGGTGGCGGACAGGGGCAGCAGAACAGCGAGGGAGATGGCACAGGACAGGCGAGAGATCGCTTTCATGGGATAAGACACCTTGTTGTTGTTATTCGCGAGCAAGTCGTGGTGCTTGCATTACGAACGAGTCTACCCAGCCCCCAGAGCCCTTGGGGTAACAAAGGGTATTGGATAGTCACCAGGTCGTTACAAAGCGCCGCGAGCCGGTGACATGCGGTGCGGCGGCGCGCGCGCTGTAGTTGTGCGGCGCTGCTCACGGCTGCGCTCAACGGCTCTGGCGCGGCAACCAGAGGGTGACGCGCAGCCCTCCATCGCGCAGGTTGCGCAGGCTCAGCTCGCCGCCATGGCTATGTGCAAGGTTGCGCGCAATACCGAGCCCCATGCCGTAGCCCTGTTGCTGGCTGGCCAGACGGAAATGCGGTTCGAACACCTGCTCGAGCTTCTGCTCGGGCACGCCCGGCCCCTCGTCATCGACATGCAGGACGAACGCCTCGGCGTCGTCCTCGATGTGCAGGTGCGCGCGCTCGCCGTACTTCAGCGCGTTGTCCAGCAGGTTGCCGATACAGCGGCGCAGCGCCAGCGGCTTGCCGGGATACAGATCACGCGCTGCACCATCGAGGGTCACCCGGCCCGAGCCGAGGTAGGGTTCGGTCAGCCCGTGCAGCAGGTGGTTGAGGTCCACCGGCTCGATGTTCTCGTGGATGTCGGTGTCCTTCACGCATTGCAGCGCGCCTTTGACCAGCAGCTCCAGATCGTCCAGGTCGCGGCCGAACTTGCTCTGCAGGCTTTCGTCGTCGAGCAGTTCGACGCGCAGGCGCAAGCGCGTGATGGGCGTGCGCAGGTCATGGGAAATGGCGCTGAACAGCTGGCTGCGTTCGGTCAGGTAGCGGCTGATGCGTTCGCGCATGGCATTGAACGCGCGGGCTACCTCGACCACCTCGCGCCCGCCGCCTTCGGCCACCGGCTCCACCTCGGCGCCCAGCGACATATGCCGCGCGGTGCGTGCCAGGCGCTTGAGCGGGCGACTCTGCAGGTGCACCAGCAAGCCGATGAACAGCAGCAGGAAGGCCGTGGTCAGGAGGATGAACCACAGCTGCTGGGTCGGCAGGATGGGTTCCTCCAGGCTGGTGTAGGGCTCAGGCAGCAACGAGGCGATGTACAGCCACTCCCCTGGTGCCAGTTGGATCTGCGTCACCAGCACCGGCGGATTGACCGGCTCCAGGGTCAGCGCGTAATGCGCCCAGGAGCGCGGCAGTTCGTCGAGCTTCAGGCCGCCGTTGAAGATGCGTAGATCATCCGGGCTGACGAAGGTCACCGAGATGTCGGCGGCATTGCCCAGCGCCTGACGCAGCACTTCGGTCACCGATTCGGTCACCGCCTGCTTGCGCGGCGTGGTCGGCAGCAACTTCATCTGTAGCGGTCGGTCATTGAGGCTGACCACGAAGCGCGTACCGCCCATGCTGCGCAACTGGTCGAGCACCAGCGGCCGGTAATTCACCGGCAGGGAACGAAAGTAACGCACGCTGGCCGACATCGAATGCGCCAGGCTGCGCGCCGTGGTGACCAGGCCTTCGAGCTGGGTGGCGCGCAGTTGCGACAGCCAGATGGCGCTGGACAGAGTCTGCGCGGCCAATATCGCCAGCAGAGTGAGCAGCAGCATGCGCCCGAGCAGCGAGCGCGGCAGCCAGCGCCGCGGGTTAACGCCCATCGCCAGCCTGCAGGCTGACCGTGGCCGCCAATTGGTAGCCGCTACCACGCACGGTACGGATCAGCCGCGGCGGCTTGTCGGTGTCACGCAGGCGCTGACGCAGGCGGCTGACAGCCATGTCGACGATGCGCTCCAGCGGCATCACCTCACGGCCACGGGTGGCATTACCGATGGTGTCGCGGTCGAGAATCTGCTGCGGGTGGTCGAGAAACAGCTTGAGCAGGGCGAAGTCGGCGCCGGACAGGATCACCTCCTCGCCGTCACGGTGGAACAGCCGGTGGCTGACCATATCCAGGCGCCAGTCATCGAAGGCCAGCACCTCGCCGCTGCGCTCCTGAGTGAATTGCGCGCGGCGCAGCAAGGCCTTGATTCGCGCCAGCAATTCGCGCGGGCTGAACGGCTTGCCGAGGTAGTCGTCGGCGCCCAGTTCCAGGCCGATCACGCGGTCGGCTTCGTCGGAGCTGGCGGTGAGCATGATCACCGGCACCTGGGCGAAGCGTTGGTGTTCACGCACCCAGCGGCACAGGCTGAAACCGTCCTCGTCGGGCAGCATCACGTCGAGGATGACCAGGTCGGCCGACTCCGCACACAGGCTCTGGCGGAAGGCGGCGCCGTCGGCCACGGCGCGCACCTGAAAGCCGACTCGGCTCAGGTAGGTCTCGAGCAGTTCGCGAATTTCCTGGTCGTCATCGACCAGCAGAATCGATTTGCCGGGCTGGCTCATGGTCCGCCACCTTTGTTGTTATGGCTGTGTAGCCGGATGCAATCCGGGGGTCTATCAAAGGTTCTCCCGGATTGCATCCGGGCTACGCTCCGCCGCCTGTTGCAAGGCCACGCCGGCGCCGGTCAGGCCGGGGTACTCAGCCGTCACCAGCCACACCGGAATGCCGTCAAGGTAATGGCTCATGCAACCCTTGTCGCGGAAACTCTTGGCAAAACCGCTGGCAAGAAAACGCTCGGCAAAACGCGGCACCACCCCACCAACGATATACACCCCACCGCGCGCGCCCAGGGTCAGCACGTTGTTGCCAGCAGCGCGGCCGAGCCAGCAACTGAACTGTTCCAGCACCTCGGCGGCGACGGGCTCGCCGGCCAGGCCTGCGGTAGTGATGGCCGCTGGCGTCGCGTGCTGCAAAGGCTGACCGTCCAGCTCACAGATGGCCCGATACAGCACCAGCAGGCCATTGCCGCTGAGCACGTCTTCGGCGCGCACATGGCCCAGTTGCCGATAAAGGATTTGCCAAAGCTCGGCCTCACGCGGGCTGCCAATGGGCAGGTCGACGTGGCCGCCCTCGCCCGGCAGCACCAGCCAGCGGCCATCGGCCTGCTCCAGCAGCGTACCGACACCGAGGCCAGTGCCGGCGCCGATCACCAAGACCGGACGGTCTGCCTGCGGCTCGCCTGGGCATACCTGCACGCGCTCATGCTCGGCGATGCGGGTCATGCCCAGGGCCATGGCGGAGAAGTCGTTGATCATCAGCAAGCGGTCGATCTGCAATGCCTCGCAGAACGCCGTACGGTCAATACGCCAGTGATTGTTGGTGAAGCGGAACAGCTTGCCGCTGACCGGCCCGGCGCAGGCCAGGCACACCGAGCCGATGGACCCCAGCGGCAGCCCCTGGGCTTGCAGATAGGCGACGATGGCCTGTTCCGGCCCTGCGAAATCGGCGGTCGGCAGAACCTGCACCGCCTCCAGTTGCTCGTCACGCCACAGGGCAAAGCGTGCGTTGGTACCACCGATATCGCCGACCAGAGCCAGTTTCACGAGAACGTCTCCTGAGCGAAGGCCGTTCGCTGATCGGCAACTGCAGAAAATTGAGGATGCATGGCATCGACTCCAAATCCGAATTATTTTTGTAGTTCAGACAACGCGCACCACAGTAAACCCGAAAATTACGCCTATCAAGCCAGATAAAGTTGTAATAACAACAATATTTAATGCCAACTCATCGCCTGCGCCCCACACAACAGATTCAGCCCTCGGCATGATCCCGGACAATATCGGCGGCGTTGCGGCGACCTAGACTCGCACCGGCGCACCGGCGCACCGGCGCATGGCGGGTTTCACCCGCCCTACTGGTCATCCGCACGGAGAGCTGCAGCATGTCACCCGATATCGTCATCGTCGGCGCCGGCCCGGCCGGCCTGTGTCTGGCACGCGCCCTGTCCGGGCATGGCCTGTCCATCGTGGTGCTGGAGCGCCAGGCCGAGCAGGCACTGGCCGAACCGGCCTTCGATGGCCGCGAGATCGCCCTCACCCATGGCTCGCAGGCGCTGCTCGAACGCCTCGGCCTGTGGGCGCGCCTGCCCAGCGAAGAGGTTGCCGTGCTGCGCGACGCCCAGGTGTTCAACGGCCCCTCGCTGTTCGCGTTGAAGATCCGCGCCGAGCAGGCCGGTGCCGAGCGCCTCGGCCATCTGGTGGCCAACCAGGCCATTCGTCGCACAGCCTATCAGGCGGTCAGCGACTGCGCCGACGTGCAATTGCTGTGCGACGCCAGCGTACGCACCATCGAACAGCGTGCAGGCGAAGTGAAACTGGTGCTACACGATGGCCAGGTGCTGCAACCACGCCTGCTGGTCGCCGCCGACAGCCGCTTCTCGGAGACGCGCCGCCAGCTCGGTATCGGCGCGCAGCTCAAGGACTTCGGCAAGAGCATGCTGGCGTGCCGCATGCAGCACGAACGGGAGCACCAGCAAATAGCCTGGGAATGGTTCGGCTACGGCCAGACCCTGGCCCTGTTGCCTCTGAACGGCCGGCAGTCGTCCACCGTGCTGACCCTGCCGCCGCGCGAAATAGAACGCCTGCAGAAACTGGACGAAACCAGCTTCGCCCGCGAGATGCAGCAGCGCTTCGAGCGCCGCCTGGGTGCCATGCAACTGGTCAGCAGCCGTCACGCCTACCCACTGGTGGGCGCTTATGCACGACGCATGGTCGGCAACCGCTGCGCCCTGCTCGGCGATGCCGCCGTGGGTATGCATCCGGTCACCGCGCACGGTTTCAACTTCGGCCTGATCGGCGTGCAACTGCTCAGCGACGCACTGCTGGCCACCCATGGCAAACGCCGGGACATCGGTGCGCCTGCGCCATTGGCGCGCTACGAGCGCCAGCTACGCCTGGCCACCTGGCCGCTGTACCAGGCCACCAACCTGCTGGTGGAGCTGTACACCAACGATCAGCTGCCCGCCCGCCTGCTGCGCGGCGCCGGCCTGCGCGTGGCACAGGGCCTGCTACCGCTGAAGAAGGGCATCGCCCGTCATCTCACCGCTCGCGCCTGATCAATCACACCCACTGATCATTACGCTTGCGCTTGACCCGCAGCATGGTCGGCAGAATCAGCCCGAGCAGCAGCCCGGCACCAGCGATGCTGCCACCATAGGCCATGTAGCGCATCAGCACCTGCTGCTGTTCTTCACCCAGTTGCGCCTGGGCATCGCGTAGCTGCGAACGGGTAGTGGTCAGCTCGGCGTCCAGCGCGCCACGGGCGGCCTGCAGCTCGTCGATGAGCTTCTTGCGCGAGTCCAGGGTTTCCTGCATGCCTTGCACACGCGCCTTCCAGGCGTCGTCGATGCCTTTGAGCTCAGCGCTGAGGTCAGCGACTTTCTGTTCCAGTTGCGGCAGACGCTCGGCCTGGCCTGGCACCGACTGCAGGTCGCGGCTGGGAATCCAGACGCTGCTGCCGCTGGCGCTACGCACCTGGCTGTAGTCGCCCTGGGTGCGCAACAGCTCCACTTTCTCCCCGGAAACCAGGGTGCCGACGATGCGGTAGCCATCGGTAGGGCCACTGCGCACGTAGGTATTGAGGCTGTCGCTGACCCAGCGCTGGTTGCCAGACGTCTCTTCGGCCAGAGACGGTTGTGCGCCGCCGAGCAGGCCACCGAGCAGCAGGCAGGCACCGAGAATGCGAGGTTGAAATGGAGCATGACGAGATAAAAACATGGGACGATCTTCACGTGGCAGTCAGACGAACCCGGCGAACGGGATGGACGTTGCCGGCCACGCGCTGAACAACACGCTCGAGCATGATCCAGGCAGAATCCGCGACGTAGACGCCACACTAGCGGCCAATAGCCATCTATTCCTGCCGGTACGGGCCGACAGCAGACAGACATTGGCCGCTTGCCTGGAGTTCACTCCAGGCAGGAGATGGTAGATGGACGGAAGGTGGCGTCAGCCGTTGTGGCGCTGGACGAAGGTAGAGAAATCCACCAACGGCATCGGCCGGCCAAGCAGATATCCCTGGAACTGAGTGCAACCGTTGTCCGCCAGAAACCTACGCTGCGCCTCGCTTTCCACGCCCTCGGCGATCACCGTCATGCCCATGCTCTGCCCCAGAGCGATCACCGTGCGCACGATGGTTTCGCTGTTGGCATCGGTGAGCACGTCGCAGATGAACGAACGGTCGATTTTCAGTTTGCTCAGCGGCAGGCGCTTGAGGTGGCTGAGGGAAGAAAAGCCGGTACCGAAGTCATCCAGCGAGAAGCGCACGCCATGCTCGACCAGCGCCGTCATCTTGCGCGTGAGGTCTTCCATGTCATGCACGATCAGCGTTTCGGTCAACTCCAGTTCCAGGCGCTGGGCATCGATACCGTGACGCTCGATCAGGCCGAGAATTTCGGCGACGAAACTGCTTTGCGAGAACTGCTTCTGGCTGATGTTCACCGCCAGCCCCAGCTCACCGAGGAGCGGATCACCCTGCCACTGGCGCAACCGCGCGGCCGTTTGCTCCAGCACCCACTGGCCAATGGGGATGATCAGCCCGGTATTCTCGGCGTGATCGATGAACTCGCCAGGCGCCAGCAGACCGCGTTGCGGGTGCTGCCAGCGAATCAGCAACTCGGCGCCGATGACCCGCCCGGCACCATTGAGCTGCGGCTGGTAATACAGCACGAACTGCTGCTCGCGAATGGCCGCGCGCAGGTCGCGATCCAGCTCCGAGCGCTCGGCGGTGTCACTCTGCAGGATATGCAGGAGCAGGAAGAACAGCGCCATGGCGGCGACGCCCTGCACCCAGGAGCCGACGATGCGCACGTCGTCCGGCAGCGCATAGAGATCGGTGGGCCGCCAGTTGGACGCGGCCAGGGCGACGAACAGCAGCAGGCAGAACAGAGACATACCGTAACGCAGCCACAGGGGCTCATCGCGGAAGGCCATCAACGCGCCGACAGCCACCGGTAGCAGATAGAGATGTGTCGCACGCGGCGCCATGAGGGTCGGCGGGTCGAGCAGCAGGGTCGAAGCGACGACGATAAGGATCAGCGCACCGAACAGAATCAGGTTGGCGCTGCGCGCCTGGTTGCGCAGGGTCAGGGCGAAGACCGCCACACCGCTGAGGATGATGGTCACATCCATGATGACGATGGCCCAATAGCCGCGAGAGGAAAAGAACAGCCCCCAGAGCAGGCCCATCACGATCATCACCAGACTCGACAGCATGCGCATGCGGCGCTCGCGGCGCTGACCGACCAAAGCCAGGTCTGCACCATGCCAGAGTTTGCGAACGCGCCTGCCGAAGCTCGAGAGTGATGGCATGGTGAAATCCTGATCCGATCACTTCATTCTTGAAGCTGCCTGGCCGAATGCAAGTTTCCGGCACAGCTTTTAACAGGCGGTTAATGCTGCCAGTGCACCTCGCTGGCCAACCGTTCGGCAATGAAGTCCAGCAGCAGGCGCATCGCCGGCAGCATCTGTCGACGGGTGCCGTACAGGGCATGGATGCCCAGCTCCGGCGGCCGGTAATCCGCCAGAAGCTGCACCAGACGCCCTTCGCGCAGCAAAGCCTCCACCGAATAGCGCGGCTGCAGACTGATGCCGGCACCCGCCAGCGCCGCTTCCAGCAGCACCATCGACTCGTTGGCGCTGAGGCTGCCGGACACCGAAACGGCACTCTCCTCCCCTCGATGCTCGAACTCCCACAGGCTGCGGCCGAAGTAGGCGTAGGCCAGGCAGTTATGCCGGGCCAGATCCTCCGGGCGCTGCGGTGTGCCGTGTCGCGCCAGGTAATCTGGGCTGGCACAGACCACCGAGCGACACACGGCCAGGCGCCGCGCGATCAGATTCGGGTCGAGTTGATTGGTGATGCGCAGTTCACCAACGATGAGGCGCAGAACTGGTCGAACGTATCCGCGCCAGCGGTAAGCGCCTGACCACCATCTTCATCAGCCATGGCGACCCGGACTTCTACTTCGGCCTCGAGGTTCTGACCCGCGCCTACCCCGAAGCCAAGGTACTGGCCACGCCGGCCACCGTCGCCTATATCGAGAAGACCCGCGCGCCCAAGCTGGCTTACTGGGGGCCGATTCTCAAGGACAGCGCGCCTTCCCGCACCGTTGTGCCCGAAGCCCTGCAGGGCAATCAGCTGCAGCTGGAAGGCCAGCGCATCGAGGTGGTCGGGCATGACCCGCAGCACACCAGCCTGTGGATTCCCGGCATCAAGGCCCTGGTCGGCGGCGTGCTGACCAGCGCCAACATCCACCTCTGGGTGGCTGACGCGCAAAGCGTCGAGGCCCGGCAACGCTGGCTCAAGTCGCTGGATGAACTCGAAGCCCTGCAACCGGCCATCCTGGTGCCAGGCCACTACCTGGGCGAGCCGGCGATGGATCTGGCCGACCTGCGCTTCACCCGCGACTACCTGCTGGCTCTGGAGCAGGAACTGCCGAAAGCCAAGGATGCCCAGGCGCTGATCACGGCGATGAAGGCACGCTTTCCTGGGCTGCAGGATGACAGCAGCCTGGAGCTGAGCGCCAAGGTACTCAAGGGCGAGATGCAGTGGCCTTGAAGCTTTGCGCTGCCTCACGCAGCCACGTTAGCGCCCTTGTCGAACATCAGGGCCACCCCCTGCCCTGATGTTCGCACCCGTGATGCATACGCCCGACAGCGTCTCTGACCTGTCGGGCGTTGTCGTTTCAGGGCCGGCAAAACCTGTACAGCCTGCACAAGCGCCGGCGTGACTCGGCAGCCACTGCACGAACGTGCACGAAAGGGCTTGCAAAGAAGGGCAAACGGCTATACAAAAACTGTACATAAATAAATATTGTATAGCTTTGGGTAAATCGACATGCCGTCCTACCGTGCTCCGCTGCGTGACATGCGCTTCGTGTTCGAAGAATTGCTCGACGCCTATACCCTGCTGCAAACGCTGCCTGAACAGCGTGAGTTCACTGCCGACCTCGGCGGCGCAATTCTCGAAGAGGCGGCCAAGCTGGCCGAGAACGTACTCGCCCCCCTCAATGGCCCCGGTGACAAACAAGGCTGCCAGTACGACCCGCAGACCCGCAGCGTGCGCACCCCCGACGGTTTCAAGGCCGCCTATCAGCAGTTCGCCGAAGGCGGCTGGACAGCGCTGGCCTGCACGCCTCGGTTCGGCGGCCAGGGCCTGCCCCACGTACTCAACATGCTGGTGGAGGAGATGACCTGCTCGGCCAACCTGTCGCTCGGCATGTACCCCGGCCTGACCCACGGTGCTATCAACGCCCTGACCAGTCACGGCACGCTCGAACAGCAGGAGACCTACCTGCCGCGCCTGATCAGCGGCGAGTGGACCGGCACCATGTGCCTGACCGAACCGCAATGCGGTACCGATCTCGGCCTGATTCGCACCCGCGCCGTGCCGCAGGCCGACGGCAGCTACGCCATCACCGGTACCAAGATCTGGATCACCGGCGGTGAGCACGACCTGGTCGACAACATCGTCCACCTGGTGCTGGCCAAGCTGCCGGACGCACCGGACAGCGTCAAAGGTATCTCCTTGTTCCTCGTACCCAAGGTACTGGAGGACGGCAGCCGCAACTCGGCCTTCTGTGGCGGCCTGGAGCACAAGATGGGCATCAAGGGCTCGGCCACCTGCGTGATGAATTTCGAAGGCGCCAAGGGCTGGCTGATCGGCGAGCCAAACAAGGGCCTGAGCTGCATGTTCACCATGATGAACTCGGCGCGTCTGATGGTCGGCATGCAGGGCCTGGGTGTGGCCGAAAGCGCCTACCAGATCGCCCTGGGCTTCGCTCGCGAACGCCTGCAGAGCCGCTCCATCTCCGGGCCGAAGGCCGCCGACAAACCGGCCGACCCGATCATGGTGCACCCGGACGTACGGCGCATGCTGCTGCGGCAGAAGGTGATGATCGAAGGTTGCCGCGCCCTCGCCTATTTCGCCGGACTGCAGCAGGACATCGCCCACGGCGCCGAAGATGCCGAAACGCGCAGTCGTGCCGACGATCTGGTGCAATTGCTCACACCGGTGGTAAAGGCCTTCCTCACCGATGAAGGCTTCACCTGCGCCAACGAAGGCCTGCAGGTGCTTGGCGGCTCGGGCTTCACCGAAGACTGGGGGATCGAACAACTGGTGCGCGACAGCCGCATCACCCGCATCTACGAAGGCACCAACGGCATCCAGGCGCTGGATCTGGTGGGCCGCAAGCTCGCGCTCGGAGGCGGTCGCGCCGTGCGCGCGTTCTTCGCCCTGATCGAAGGCTGGCTCAAGAACAATGCCGATGCCCCGCACGCCACTGCGGTGACCCAGGCACTGAAGCAACTGCAGCAGGCCACCCTGTGGCTGGCCAGCGAGGGCAGCAAGGACCCGGAGCAGGCGGCGGCAGCGGCGACGCCCTATCTGCGCCTGTTCGGCCTGACCAGCCTGGCCTGGTTGTGGTCGCAACAAGCCCAGCTGGCGCAGCGCCAACTCGATGCCGGCAGCTCGGAAACCCATTTCTATGCGGCCAAGATCAAGTCCGCCGACTTCTTCATGGCCCGCATCCTGCCAGAAGCCGACGCTCTGCTCAGCGAAATCAAGGCAGGCAAGGCGACGCTGATGGCCTTCACCGACGAGGAGTTCGCCGCCTGATCGCAGGCGACACTGACAAGCTGCGCAATCCGACAACCCACCTCTCCCCTTTTTGGTTGTCGGATTTTTTTATTCAGTACCCGCGGCCAGTGTCTGGCCGCAGTGAATACCCACTGTGCAAGGAGGGATCATGGCCACCCGGACGTCGCGTCTCTGTTCGACCCTGCTGCTGACGCTGATGCTCGCCGGCAGCCTGGCGCACGCCAACAGCCAGGCTGACTGGCGTGAGCAATTGCCTCAGGCCAACCTGGTCGGCAGCGGTGATTTCAGCTGGTTCGGTTTCTCGGTCTACAACGCCAAGCTATGGAGCCCGGCGCAGCAGGTGGATTTCTCCCAGCCCTTCGCCCTGGAGCTGACCTACCGACGCACCATCAGCCGGGAAACCCTGGTCGATACCAGCCTCGACGAAATACGCCGGATCAACGGCCAACCCCTCGACCGCGAACAGCAGGCCGAGTGGACGCAGCAGATGAGCCAGGCGTTCGTCGACGTGAAGGATGGCACGCGCATCACCGGCGTATTCCTGCCCGGCAAGGGCTGCCGCTTCTATGTCGACGGCAAACTGCAGCACGTCATCGATGATCAAGAGTTCGCCCGCGCCTTCTTCTCCATCTGGCTCGATCCGCAGACCCGCAGTCCGAAGCTGCGCGCGGCATTGCTCGGTCTCAACCCCTGAGGTATTGCATGAAAGCCCTATTGATTGTGTTGAGCAGCCTGCTGCTGATCAGCTGCGGCCAGGTCCCGGTCGAACGTTACGCCAACGAGAAACCCGTGCTGGACCTGCCCACCTACTTCTCCGGGCCGGTGCAGGCATGGGGCATGTTCCAGGATCGCTCCGGCGAGGTGATCAAGCGCTTTCATGTCGATATCCAGAGCCGCCGCGAGGGCGACAAGCTGATCCTCGACGAGCGCTTCCTGTACAGCGACGGCACCCGCCAGCGCCGGGTCTGGACCCTGACCCCGGACGGCGAAGGGCGCTGGATCGGCACCGCTGACGACGTGGTCGGCGAAGCCATAGGCGACTTGGCCGGCAACGCCCTGCGCTGGCGTTACCACCTCAACCTGCCGGTGGGTGACAGCACCTATGTCGTCTACTTCGACGACTGGATGTACCTGATGGACGACGACACCCTGATCAACCGCTCGGTCATGAGCAAGTTCGGTATCGAGCTGGGTCAGGTCACCCTCTTCTTCCGTCGCGGCGCCGCGCAGCCATGAGTAAAGCGCTGACGCTGAGCAGCCTCGGCAGCGGCTACAAGGCGCTGGTGATTGGCGCCAGCGGCACCATCGGCCAGGCCTTCTGCCAATTGCTGCGTGCCGACCCCAACTGCGCCGGCGTGCGTGAACTGAGCCGTAGCAGCTCACCGGCGCTCGATCTCGAAGCTCCCACCAGCATCGCCGAAGCCGCAGCAGCCTTGGCGGACGAAGGGCCGTATCAGTTGATCCTGCACACGGCCGGACTGCTACATCGCCCGGGCATAGCGCCGGAGAAAAGCCTGGCGGCCATCGAGGCCGATGCCTTACAGGCCGTATTTCAGGTCAATGCGCTGGGGCCGGCTCTGGTGCTGCGCCACTTCCTGCCTCTGTTGGACAAACAGGGCGCCATGGCCATGCTGTCGGCCAAGGTCGGCAGCATCGGCGACAACCGCCTCGGTGGTTGGTACGCCTACCGAGCGTCCAAGGCGGCGCTGAACATGCTGATCAAGACCGCCGCCATCGAGCTGGCACGCAGCAAGCCCAAGGCACGGCTGCTCAGCCTGCATCCCGGCACGGTCATCTCTCCCCTGTCGCAACCCTTTCGCGGTGCCAGCGCTGCCCGTCCGGCCGAACTGGCCGCCGCTGAAATGCTGCGGGTGATCGATGCGCTGGGGCCCGAGCACAGCGGCAGCTTCCACGCCTACGACGGCCAGGCCTTGCCCTGGTGACAGCAGCCAGGCAACGCGGCCTGGGCATCAGGGGCGAGGCTGGCCGGCGCCCTTGAGAAAGAACTGCTCCAGCACCGCCAGCGAACGCGCACTGGCGGCGCGGCCACGGCGCTCGGCATCGACCATGCCATAGATCAGCGACACGAACAGTTCGGTCAGCAGCTCGGCGGTAATGTCGATGCGAAAGTAGCCCTCCTGCTGGCCACGCAGGAAGAAGCTGTCCAATGCATCGGTGTAGGCGATCCAGCGCGCCCCGTCCTTGTCCGGGTCGAGGCTGTCCGGGCGGTACTGGAAGATCATGAACACCAGCAACTCGCGGTGCCTGAGGTGATTCTCGATCAGGTTGCGCAATGCCTGCGCCACATCGGCGACCTGCAGGTCGGCGTCCTCGATCACCTGATTGAGCGCTACCTGACTGTGATTCATCAGGCGCTCGACCAGGCTGTCACGCGTGCCACAGAAACGATGCAAGGTGGCCTTGCTGACGCCCGCGGCTTCGGCCAGATCTTTCAGCGTCGCCCGTGGGCGATCGACGATGGCAACAGCCAGGGCCTTGAGCAGTTTTTCATCATTGGACATCGAAGGCCCTCCGCTTGAGCAGCGCGCATTGTGCAGAAAAAGTCCCCAGACTCAACGGGGACTTACAATTTTGCTCACAGAAGATCCATATGAGTCAATGTTGACTCATTTTAGCCAAAGCATGATCATTCGCGCCTTTCAAGGAAAATGGATCTCACTCCAGGTGACAGGCATGAGCACAATTCGCGGACGTTACGTTTTTTCAGTGGTCGCTTTACTGGCGGCAATCGGCCTGGCCGGCTGCGATAAAGGCGAACAAGGATGGGGTGAGGCGCCACCACGCGAGGTCGACGTGCTGACCGTCAAGACCGAGCCGTTCACCGTGATCGCCGAACTGCCAGGCCGTATCGAGCCGGTGCGGGTCGCCGAAGTACGCGCTCGGGTCGCCGGCATCGTGCTCAAACGCACCTTCGAGGAAGGCGCCGACGTCAAGGCCGGCGACCTGCTGTTCCAGATCGACCCGGCACCGTTCAAGGCCGCCCTGTCTCGTGCCCAGGGCGAACTGGCCCGCGCCGAGGCGCAGCTGTTCCAGGCGCAGGCCACGGTCAAGCGCTACGAGCCACTGGTGAAGATCGATGCGGTCAGCAAGCAGGACTTCGATGTGGCCAAGGCCGCCCTGCAAAGCGCCCAGGCCGACAAGCGCTCGGCCCAAGCCAGCGTGGAAACCGCACGCCTGGATCTGGGTTACGCCGAAGTGCGCGCGCCCATTGCCGGGCGCATTGGCCGCGCCCAGGTGACCGAAGGCGCACTGGTCGGCCAGGGTGAAGCCACCCTGCTCGCCCGCATTCAGCAGCTCGACCCGGTCTACGCCGACTTCACCCAGCCGGCCGCCGATGCCCTGCGTCTGCGCGCCGCCATCGCCGATGGCAAGGTTGCCGGTGCAGCCGATCAGCCCTTGTCGCTGCGCGTCGATGGCACCGACATCGAGAGCAAAGGCACCCTGCTGTTCACCGATATCTCGGTGGATCGCAGCACCGGCCAGATCGCCCTGCGCGGCCGCTTCGACAACCCGCAAGGCGTGCTGCTGCCCGGCATGTACGTGCGCGTGCTGACGCCGCAGGGGCTGAACCAGAACGCCATCCTGGTGCCGCAGCGCGCCGTGCAGCGTGCTGCCGACGGCCAGGCCAGCGTGATGCTGCTGGGCGAAGACGACACCGTCGAGGTTCGCCAGGTCACCACCGGCGCCATGCACGGCTCACGCTGGCAGATCGCCGAAGGCCTCGAAGCCGGCGACAAGGTGATCACCAGCTCGCTGGCTGCCATCAAGCCCGGCGCCAAGGTCGTGCCGCGCGAGGAAGCTGCCGCGGCAGCCGACGCGCACGCTCCACAATCCCAGGCGCAGTAAGCCGGAGAGAAGCTCATGTCCCTGTTTTTCATACGGCGTCCCAATTTCGCCTGGGTGGTCGCCCTGTTCATCTCGCTGGCCGGCCTGCTGGCCATCCCGTTCCTGCCGGTGGCGCAGTACCCCAACGTGGCGCCGCCGCAGATCACCGTGACCGCCACCTACCCCGGCGCCTCGGCGCAGGTGCTGACCGACTCGGTGACCAGCGTCATCGAGGAAGAGCTCAACGGCGCGAAGAACCTGCTGTACTTCGAGTCCACCAGCAACGCCAACGGCATCGCCGAGATCACCGTCACCTTCCAGCCGGGTACTGACCCCGAACTAGCCCAGGTCGACGTGCAGAACCGCCTGAAGAAAGCCGAGGCACGCATGCCGCAGGCCGTGCTCACCCTGGGTATCCAGACCGAGCAGGCCACGGCGGGCTTCCTGCTGATCTACGCGCTGAGCTACAAGGATGGCGGCAAGAACGACAACACCACGGCGCTGGCCGACTACGCCGCGCGCAACATCAACAACGAAATCCGTCGCGTCCCTGGCGTCGGCAAGCTGCAGTTCTTCGCCTCCGAAGCCGCCATGCGGGTGTGGATCGACCCGCAGAAGCTGGTCGGCTATGGCCTGTCGATCGACGACGTGAACAACGCCATCCGCGCGCAGAACGTGCAGGTGCCGGCCGGCGCCTTCGGCAGCACGCCAGGCTCCAGCGAGCAGCAACTGACCGCGACCCTGGCGGTCAAGGGCACCCTGGACAACCCGGATGAGTTCGCCGCCATCGTCCTGCGCGCCAACCAGGACGGCTCGCGCCTGACCCTGGGCGACGTGGCGCGCATCGAGGTCGGCAGCCAGGACTACAACTTCGGCTCGCGCCAGGACGGCAAGCCCGCCGTCGCCGCCGCCGTGCAGCTGTCGCCCGGTGCCAACGCCATCCAGACCGCCGAGGCAGTCAAGCAACGTCTGGATGAGTTGTCGGTGAACTTCCCGGACAACGTCGAGTTCTCGGTGCCTTACGACACCTCGCGCTTCGTCGACGTGGCCATCGACAAGGTCATCATGACCCTGGTCGAAGCCATGGTGCTGGTGTTCCTGGTGATGTTCCTGTTCCTGCAGAACGTGCGCTACACCCTGATCCCATCCATCGTGGTGCCGGTGTGCCTGCTCGGCACTCTGACCTTCATGTACCTGCTGGGCTTCTCGGTGAACATGATGACCATGTTCGGCATGGTGCTGGCCATCGGCATCCTGGTCGACGACGCCATCGTGGTGGTGGAGAACGTCGAGCGGATCATGGCCGAGGAAGGCCTGGCGCCGGTGCCGGCGACCATCAAGGCGATGGGGCAGGTGTCCGGGGCGATCATCGGCATCACCCTGGTGCTGTCGGCGGTGTTCCTGCCGCTGGCCTTCATGTCCGGCTCGGTCGGCGTCATCTACCAGCAGTTCTCGCTATCGCTGGCGGTGTCGATCCTGTTCTCCGGCTTCCTTGCCCTGACCTTCACCCCGGCGCTGTGCGCGACGATTCTCAAGCCCATCCCAGAGGGGCATCACGAGAAGAGCGGCTTCTTCGGCGCCTTCAATCGCCTGTTCACTCGCCTGACCGGGCGCTATACCGCGCTCAACGGCAAACTGGTGCCACGCGCGGGCCGCGTCATGTTCATCTACCTGGGCATCGTGGTGCTGATGGGTTTCTTCTACCTGCGCCTGCCGGAATCCTTCGTGCCGGTCGAAGACCAGGGCTACATGATCGTCGACATCCAGCTGCCACCGGGCGCCACCCGTGAGCGCACCTCGGCAGCCGGCGAGGAACTGGAAGAATTCCTGATGGCCCGCGACGCCATCGAGACCTCCTTCCTGGTGCTCGGCTTCAGCTTCTCCGGCATGGGCGAGAACGCCGCCATCGCCTTCCCGCTGCTCAAGGACTGGTCGGAGCGTGACGCCACACAATCACCGGAGGCTGAATCGGCAGCGGTCAACCAGCACTTCGCCAACCTCGACGACGGCGCCATGATGGCCGTGCCGCCACCGCCGATCGAAGGCCTGGGCAACTCTGGCGGCTTCGCCCTGCGCCTGCAGGATCGCGCCGGTCTCGGTCGCGACGCCCTGCTCGCCGCGCGTGACGAGGTGCTGGGCAAGGTCAACGGCAACCCGAAATTCCTCTACGCCATGATGGAAGGCCTGGCCGAGGCGCCGCAGTTGCGCCTGGTCATCGACCGCGAACAGGCGCGTACCCTCGGTGTGAGCTTCGAGTCGGTGAGCAGCGCACTGTCTACCGCCTTCGGCTCCTCGGTGATCAACGACTTCGCCAACGCAGGTCGCCAGCAGCGCGTGGTGGTGCAGGCCGAGCAGGCCGAACGGATGACCCCGGAAAGCGTGCTCCGGCTGCACGTGCCCAACGACAGCGGCGGCCTGGTGCCGCTGAGCGCCTTCGTCACCACCCAGTGGGAAGAAGGCCCGGTGCAGATCGCCCGCTACAACGGTTATCCGTCGATCCGCATCGCCGGCGACGCCGCCCCCGGGGTGAGCACCGGCGAGGCCATGGCCGAACTGGAGCGCATCGCCGCCGAACTGCCGGAAGGCATCGGCTACGAGTGGACCGGCCTGTCGTATCAGGAGCGCGTCGCCAGCGGCCAGGCCGTGATGCTCTTCGCCCTGGCCATCACCGTGGTGTTCCTGCTGCTGGTAGCCCTCTACGAGAGCTGGGCGATCCCGCTGAGCGTGATGCTCATCGTGCCGGTCGGCGCCCTCGGCGCGGTGCTGGCGGTGACCGCCATCGGCCTGCCCAACGACGTCTACTTCAAGGTCGGCCTAATCACCGTGATCGGCCTGGCGACGAAGAACGCCATCCTCATCGTCGAGTTCGCCAAGGATTTGTGGGAAGACGGCTACTCGCTGCGCGATGCCGCCATCGAAGCAGCACGCCTGCGTTTCCGCCCGATCATCATGACCTCCATGGCCTTCATGCTCGGCGTGGTGCCGCTGGCCATCGCCACCGGCGCCGGCGCCGCCAGCCAGCGCGCACTGGGTACCGGCGTACTGGGCGGCATGCTCAGCGCGACCATGCTCGGGGTGATCTTCGTGCCGATCTTCTTCGTCTGGGTGCTGTCGCTGCTGCGTACCAAACCTCAGCAAACCGACAACCATCCCCTGCACAAAGCGGAGTAATGCGATGACCTCTCACCTCATGCTGCGCCCTGCTCTGCTGACCCTGGCCGTCGCCCTCGGCGGCTGCTCCCTGGCGCCTCACTACGAGCGGCCAGAGGCGCCGGTCGCAGCCCACTGGCAGGTGGCCGACGCCAATGGTACCCGCGCCCAGGCGCTGGACTGGCAGACCTTCATCGTCGATGCCGACCTGCGCCGCGCAGTGGATACCGCGCTGAACAACAACCGCAGCCTGCGTCAGGCGCTGCTGGACATCGAGGCGGCGCGTGCGCAGTACCGCATCCAGCGCGCCGACCGTCTGCCGTCGCTCAATGCCACTGCCAGCGGCAACCGCCAGCGCCTGCCGGCCGACCAGTCGCAGACCGGCCGCTCGGAGGTCACCAGCGTGTACCAGGTCGGCCTCGGCCTGGCCGAGTACGAGGTCGACCTGTTCGGCCGCGTGCGCAACCTGTCCGAGGCGGCCCTGGAAATCTACCTGGCCACCGAGGAAGCGACCCGCGCCACGCAGATCAGCCTGATTGCCGAAGTGATCCAGGCCTACCTGAGCCGCGATGGCGCGCTACGGCGCAAGGCGCTGGTGGAACAGACCCTGGACAGCCGCCTGGCCTCGCTGGAGCTGGTCAGCAGACGCCGCGAAGTCGGCGCCGCCACCGCCCTGGATTATCAGGAAGCGGTCGGCCTCGCCGAGCAGGCCAAGGCCGAACGGGAAAGCACCGAACGCCAGCTGCGCCAGGCGGACAACGCTCTGGCGCTGCTGCTCGGCACGCCAGACGCCGGGCGACTGTTGCCGTCGACCCCACGCGACGAGCTGATGGTGCTGCAAGACATCGCCCCCGGCACCAGCTCGGAGCTGATCGAGCGCCGCCCCGACATTCTTGCCAGCGAGCACCGCCTCAAGGCGCGCAATGCCGACATAGGTGCGGCCCGTGCGGCGTTCTTCCCGCGCATCACCCTGACCGGGTCGGTGGGCAGTTCCAGCACCGAGCTGTCCGGGCTGTTCGAGGGCGGCTCACGGGCCTGGAGCTTTGCCCCGACGCTGTCGCTGCCGATCTTCGCCGGCGGCCGCAACCGCGCCAACCTGGATCTCGCCCAAGTGCGCCAGGACGCCGCCGTGGCCGACTACGAAGGCACCATCCAGACCGCCTTCCGCGAAGTCGCCGACGCCCTCGCTGCTACCGACACGCTGCGCCGCGAAGAAACCGCGCGGCGTGCCCTGGCCGAGTCCAGCCGAGCGGCCGAAGCCCTGGCTGAAGCTCGCTACAGAGGCGGTGTGGATGACCATCTGCGCTACCTGGATGCCCAGCGCAGCAGCTTCAACGACCAGACCACGCTGATCCAGATCAGCACCGAGCGCCAACTGGCGCTGGCCGATCTGTTCCGGGCACTGGGTGGCGGCTGGCAACGCTAGCAGGCCGTTGAAAAACGTAGACGAGGCAGGCAAGACAAGGAAAAAACGGCCGAAAAAGCGCAGTTTACGAGTTGTAAATGAGCATTTTGATCGGACTCGCGCACGAGGCCGTTTTTGACGCAGTATTGCCAACGCAGGTAGTTTTTCAACAGCCTGCTAGCCTGTTCATCTGCCACAAACGACAAGGCCACGCATCAGCGTGGCCTTGTCGTTTTCGATCGAAGCGTATTCGACCTAACCAGCCCCCAGCAGATCGTTGGCGTCGAGCAGACGCCAGGCGATTTCCGGCCTTTTCTCCATCGCCCGGCGGATCGCCGCCGGAATGCTCTGCCGGGTCTTGCGACACAGCCCCGGGTGGGCATCGAAATGCATGTGGATGCCGCGCATGCTGCGCACCTCGCCATGGGCCGGCTCGATATGCAGGCGAATGCCCAACTGCTCGAACATGCGTTGCTGCATGCGCTCGAGGTCTTCCAGGCTGTGCAGGTTTTCCAGGCGCTCGAGCAGGCGCTGCTCCTCGCTGCGGGTCAGCAGCAGGATGCGCGTGTCGGCACCCGGTCTGTCCAGCAGCTCGTCGCGCTGACAGTCGCAGGCACCCGGTGGGCAGGGAGTACGCAGGGGCAATGGTGAATTCATGGCCCTGATCATAGCCATAGCCATGCGCGCTGCCCATCCACGTCCATCGCCTGGCTTGCCTACGCTGCAGACTCCGTTAAGCTCACAGCATTTCCCCCCGATGCAAGGATGAACACCATGCTGCGCCTCACCACATTCGCCGCTGGCCTGCTGCTTTCGGCCAACGTCTTCGCCCTGTCCCTCTCCGACCTGAGTCAGCAGGACGCCAGTGGTGGCCTCAAGGATGCGCTGATCCAGGGCGCCCAGGTGGCCGTCAAGCAACTGGGCACTCCTGGCGGCTTCAGCAACAACCCGGACGTGCGCATCGAGCTGCCCGGCAAACTCGGCAAAGCCGCCAAGACCATGAAGATGATGGGCATGGGCGCCCAGGTCGATCAGCTCGAAGCGAGCATGAACAAGGCCGCCGAAGCAGCCGTGCCACAGGCCCAGGCGCTGCTGGTCGACGCCGTGAAGAAGATGACCGTGGCCGACGCCAAGTCGATTCTCAGCGGCCCGCAGGACTCGGCCACCCAGTACCTGAACAAGAGCAGCCGCGAACAGATCCGCGCCAAGTTCCTGCCCATCGTCAAGCAGGCCACCGACCAGGTCGGTCTGGCCCAGCAGTACAACGCCTTCGCCGGCCAGGCCGCCAGCTTTGGCGTGGTCGACGCCAAGAGCAGCACGGTGGAAAGCTACGTCACCGAACAGGCGCTCGATGGCCTGTTCGAGATGATTGCCAAGCAGGAAGCCAGCATCCGCCAGAATCCGGCCGGTGCCGCTACCAGCCTGGCGAAGAAGGTGTTCGGCGCGCTCTGAGAAGAGCCCCGGACGCCTGATGCCGATCAGATAAGTTTCCAAAGCGGCCTTGCGTAGGAGCCCCGCCCCGGGGCGACGCTTTTCAATGGCGCGCCGCCCTTATTCGCGGCGGGGCGCCGCTCCTACAAATTCGATGCGTCGACGCTTACCTGACTGGCATTACCAGACGCCCCGATTGCTGGTCGCTAGCGGGGCAGGCAGAGCCTGTCCAACGCGGGCCTGGCGAAGAAAAATCCCTGCATGTAGCGGATACCAAGCTCGATCAGCGCATCACGCTCACCAACACTTTCGATGCCCTCGGCGATGATGCGAATGCCCAGGCGCTGCGCGACCAGCACGATACCGGCGACGATGGCCTGGCGCACCGGGTCCTGATCGATGCCACGGGTCAGGGCCATGTCCAGCTTGAGCACGTGCGGCTGAAACTCGGCCAGCAGATTGAGCCCGGAGTAGCCCGCGCCAAAATCGTCGATGGCGGTGGTGAAGCCCTGCTTGCCGTACTCGGCGAAGATCCGCTTGAGGTGCTCGGCATCATGGATCTGCTCGCCCTCGGTCACCTCGAACATCAGCCGCTCGCGCGGGAAGTCAAAGCGCTGCGCCGCCTCCAGCGTGGCGCGAATGCAGGTCTCGGCGCGATACACCGCATTGGGCAGGAAGTTGATGCTGAGCAGACAATCCGGAATGTCGAGCAGCCCGAGCTTCGCAGCCTGCTCGATGGCCTTGACCCGGCAGGCCTGATCGAAACGGTAGCGGTTGCCATCGTTGACCCGTCCGAGAATCTCCCCCGCCGACTCGCCGTTGACACCACGCACCAGCGCCTCGTAGGCGAAGGGTCGCTGCTCCTCGACATCCAGAATCAGCTGAAAGGCCATGGTGAAGTCGAACCCCAGTGCCTCGGGGTTGCGACACTCGGCGCAGCCGAGCGGGCGGAAGGGTTGGGGAAAGAAACTCTGGCTGTCACTGTTCATGGGAGCATCCTGGTCAGGGGCGAAGACCACCGTTGGCACGGGCTCGTCGCAGGAGCCCGGCACTTCGTAACTGACAAAAGCGCAACGCCTCGGCCCGGGTGGCGAACCACCGCGGCCGACAGACGGAGGATAGCCTGTTCAACGCCATCAGAGCCGGAAGGAGGCCACCTGTTTTTCCAGGGACAGCGCCAACTGCTGAAGGGCCAGCGCAGTACGCGAGGTGTCCGCCACCGCTTCGCTGTTCTGCTGCGACATCTGCGCGATGCGCTCGACGTTGCGCGCCACGTCCTGGCTGGCCACGGTCTGTTCGCGCAGCGCCAGGGAAATTTGGTCGACCACGCCGACCACGCGCCCCGACGCTTCGCGGATGCTGACGATGGCGTCGCCGGCCTTGCTGGCCTGCTCCACTCCGCTGCTGACCTGCTGCACGCCGACTTCCATGTTGCCCACCGCATTGCGCGTGCCGTTCTGGATCTTCTTGATCATCTCGGCGATCTCCTGGGTGGAATTGGCCGTGCGTTGCGCCAGCAGGCGCACCTCGTCGGCCACCACGGCGAAACCGCGCCCCTGCTCGCCGGCCCGTGCCGCCTCGATGGCCGCATTGAGCGCCAGCAGGTTGGTCTGGTCGGCGATCTCCTTGATCACGTTGACGATCGAGGAGATCTGGTCCGAGTGCTGGCCGAGCTCGGCGATCTGGGCCGCTGCGCCCTGCACCGTGTCAGCGATGCGCTGCATGCTGGCGAGGGTTTCCTGGATCACCGCCCCACCCTCGGCCGACTGCCTGCCCGAGTCGCTGGACAGCCCGTGCGCCTCGTTGGCGTTGTCGGCGACATGGTTGATGCTGACGGTCAGTTGCTCCACCGTGGCGGCCATGCTGGCGGCTGCGTGGGACTGCTCCTGAGTGGACACCGACAGCTGGCTGGCGGCGCTGGAGATGTTCTGCGCGGCGCCGACCAGTTGTTCGGCGCCGCTGCGCCCTTGCGAGGCGCCGCCGGCTCCGGCAGAAGCCGACGGCGAAGGTGGGCATAGCCCAAAACGAAAGCCCCGCCGGACTTGTGGCCGGGCGGGGCTTTCGGTTGCCGTTGCCGATCAGGCGCAGGCGGCTTGCATCTGGCGATGCGTGTCGATGAGGTGCTGCACCACGCCAGGATCGGCCAGCGTGGAGATGTCGCCGAGAGAATCGTATTCGGCGGTAGCGATCTTGCGCAGGATACGGCGCATGATCTTGCCCGAGCGGGTCTTCGGCAGGCCTGGCGCCCACTGAATAACGTCCGGTGTGGCAATCGGGCCGATCTCCTTGCGCACCCAGTTACGCAGTTCCTGACGCAGTTGCTCCGATGCTTCCTCACCTGCATTCAGGGTGACGTAGACGTAGATGCCCTGCCCTTTGATGTCGTGCGGTACACCGACCACTGCAGCCTCGGCCACTTTCGGGTGGGCGACCATGGCGCTCTCGATCTCGGCGGTGCCCATGCGGTGGCCGGATACGTTGAGCACGTCGTCGACGCGGCCGGTGATCCACCAGTAACCGTCTTCGTCGCGGCGCGCACCGTCACCGGTGAAGTACATGCCACGGAAGGTCTTGAAGTAGGTGTCGACGAAGCGGTCATGGTCGCCGTACAGGGTACGTGCCTGACCCGGCCAGGAATCGATGATCACCAGGTTGCCTTCGGCAGCGCCTTCGATGATGTTGCCCAGGTTGTCCACCAGCGCCGGCTGTACGCCGAAGAACGGACGTGCAGCGGAGCCCGGCTTGAGGCCATGGGCACCCGGCAGCGGGGTCATCAGGCAGGCACCGGTTTCAGTCTGCCACCAGGTGTCGACGATCGGGCAACGGCTCTGACCGACGTTCTCGTAGTACCACTGCCAGGCTTCCGGGTTGATCGGCTCACCGACCGAACCGAGCAGACGCAGGCTGGAACCATCGGCGCCTTCGACCGCGGCCTTGCCCTCGGCCATCATGGCGCGAATGGCAGTCGGGGCGGTGTAGAGGATGTTGACCTTGTGCTTGTCGACGATCTTGGCCACGCGCGAAACGTCCGGATAGTTCGGTACGCCTTCGAACATCACGGTAGTGGCACCGTTGGACAGCGGCCCGTAGACCAGGTAGGTGTGGCCGGTGACCCAACCGATATCGGCGGTGCACCAGAAGACTTCGCCCGGACGGTAGTCAAACACGCGCTCATGGGTCAGCGAGGCGTATACCAGGTAGCCGCCGGTGGTGTGCAGCACGCCCTTGGGCTTGCCGGTGGACCCGGAGGTGTAGAGGATGAACAGGGCTTCTTCAGCGCCCATTTCCTTGGGTGCGCAGACGCTGCCTGCCACCTTCATCAGGTCTTCGTACCAGATGTCGCGATGCTGGTTCCACTTGATTTCGGAACCGGTGCGCTGCACCACGATGACCTTCTGGATGCTGCGGGTCTCGGGGTTGGTCAGGGCGTCGTCGACGTTGGCCTTGAGCGGTACTTTCTTGCCGCCACGCAGCCCTTCGTCAGCGGTGATCACCACCTTGGACTGGCAATCGATGATGCGGCCGGCCAGTGCCTCGGGCGAGAAACCACCGAATACCACGGAGTGGATTGCGCCGATGCGCGCACAGGCCAGCATGGCCACCACGGCTTCCGGGATCATCGGCATGTAGATGGTTACCACGTCGCCGCGGTGAACGTCCTGGCCACGCAGGGCGTTGGCGAACTTGCACACTTGCTCGTGCAGCTCGCGGTAGGTGATTTCCCGGTGCTCGGACGGATCGTCGCCTTCCCAGATGATCGCGATCTGATCACCGCGCTCTGCCAGGTGACGATCCAGGCAATTGTAGGAGACGTTCAGGGTGCCGTCGGCGAACCATTTGATGTCGACATGGTGATCGTCGAAGGTGGTCTGCTTGACCTTGTCGTAGGGTTTGATCCAGTCGATGCGCTTGCCCTGCTCGCGCCAGAAACCCTCGGGGTTGACCACGGACTGTTGGTACATGGCCTTGTAGGTGGCCTCGTCAGTGAGGGTCCGCGCGGCCACTTCGGGACGCACAGGGTAAAGAGACGCAGCACTCATGGAATCACCTCGACGGGGAGTTGTTTTTGTATGGTGCCTTTTGTATCCCCCGACCCGTCGTGAGGCCATTCGACCATGGTCTTACCGCTCTAAGACCATGGTCTTGAAGCCTTGCCTGGCATATGTCGAGCCAATTCGACAGCGTCATGGATACGTCGAGGCGCGCAGATAAAAAAGCCCGGCACAAGGCCGGGCGTAGTGGGTACACAAGGTACCGAAGTAGTAGCGTTCGGTCGAACCCTTACATGCCAAGCAGATTTGGCAGGGCCAGGGACACCGCAGGCACATAGGTGATGATCACCAGGAAACTGATCAGCAGCATCAGCCATGGCATCGCCGCACGTATCACGGCCGTCAGTGGCATCCCCGTCACCGCCGAGGTGACGAATAGGTTCAGCCCCACCGGCGGTGTGATCAAGCCGATCTCCATGTTCACCACCATGATGATGCCCAGGTGAATCGGGTCGATGCCCAGCTGCATGGCGATCGGGAAGAGGATCGGCGCCAGGATCAGGATGATCGCCGACGGTTCCATGAAGGCACCGGCGATCAGCAGCACGATGTTCACCACCAGCAGGAACTGCCACGGCTGCAGGCCCAGCTCCACCACCCAGGCGGTGATTTGTTGGGGGATCTGCTCGGTGGTCAGCACGTGGGCGAAGAGCATGGCGTTGGCAATGATGAACATCAGCATGATGGTCAGCTTGCCGGACTCCAGCAGCACCTTCGGGCACTCGCGGATGGTCAGGTCCTTGTACACGAACAGGGCGACGAAGCCGGCGTACACCGCCGCCACGGCCGCCGCCTCGGTCGGGGTGAACATGCCGGTGTAGATACCGCCGAGGATGATCACCATCAGCAGCAAGCCCCAGAACGCTTCACGGGCAGCGCGCAGCCACTCGCGGAAGCTCGCACGCGGCAGGGCCGGCAGCTTCTTGATGCGCGCGATGATGTAGATCGCGATCATCAGTACCAGGCCGAGCATCAGGCCTGGAATCACCCCGGCCATGAACAGCTTGCCCACCGACTGCTCGGTGGCGGCGGCGTACACCACCATTACGATCGACGGCGGAATCAGGATGCCCAGGGTACCGGCGTTGCACACGATGCCGGCGCCGAAGGCCTGCGGGTAACCGGAGCGCACCATACCGGCGATGGCAATCGAGCCCACTGCGGCCACGGTCGCCGGCGAGGAGCCGGACAGCGCGGCGAACAGCATGCACGCCAGTACCGCACCGATGGCCAGACCGCCGCGGATGTGGCCGACGCAGGCGTTGGCGAAGTCGATCAGGCGACGCGCCACGCCACCAGTGGTCATGAACGCACCGGAGAGCAGGAAGAACGGGATCGCCAACAGGGTGTAGTGCTCGGAGGTCTCGAACAGCTTGATCGCCAGCGAGCGCACCGAGTCCGGGCTGAACAGCATGATGGTGATCGAACCGGCCAGGCCGAGCGAGGCGGCGATCGGCACGCCGATGAACATCAGCAAGAACAGCAGCAGGAAGAGGAACAGAACGGTCATTGCTTGGGCTCCTCGTGCTCATTGATTTTCAGCGCATCGGCGGCTTCGTCAGCCAGGCCGAGGCCGGTCTGCTCGTTGCGCAGGATACGGACGAGGATTTCCAGGAAGCGGACGAACACCATGGCGTAGCCGAACGGCACGATCATGCCGATATGCCATTGCTGCACGCCGTAGTGGCCGAGGTCTTCGGCACCGATACCGGCGGTGAACAGGGTGTGCACCCAGTCGAAACTGCCGACCGCGATCAGGCCGGCATAGCCCAGGCAGGCCGAGCAGGCGATCACGCCAATGACGCGCTGGATGTGGCGCGGGGCGAGCTTGACCAGGGCGTCGACACCGATGTGGCCGGCGGTGCGCACGCCATAGGCCAGGCCGAAGAAGATCAGCCAGCCGAACAGCGCCTTGGTCAGGGCATTGCTCCAGGTCATTGCCTGGGCCATGTCGAGAATGGCGTCGCCGATGCCGAGCAGAAACTCGTTACCGCCGAAATGGTCACCCAGCCAATAGAACAGGGTGTAGAAGTTGTTGAGGATCACGTAGACAAAAGTGATCAGCGTCATGGTCGCCAGGAGGAAAGCGATAAAGCCTTCCTCGAAGTGCTCCCAGACGCGCCGCAAGGCGTTCATGGCATCTCCGAACATTGTTGTGGTTTTTAAGAGCCTGCTCAAAGTTTCGCGAGCTAGAGCCATGCAAGGCAAAAACAGGCGAGGATGCGGAGTTTACGAGCTGTAAATGAGCATCCGAGCCTGTTTTTAACGCAGCAGGGCCGACGCGCAGCAGACTTTGAACAGGCTCTAAGGAGTTGGGCGAATCTAACCGAGCCTGGACCGGCGCGATATTCGTCATTGGCAAACGCCGCCTTAGGCGACGGCGAATGAAAGACCGCCCCAGGTGCGTGGGCCCAGGGCGGTCATGGGGCTCACTGTTGGTTGGCGGCTTGCGCAGCCTCGATCACGTCAGCACCAATCTCGGCCTCGAACTTCTTCCAGGCCGGACGTACGGCGTCACGCCAGACGGCGCGCTGCTCGGGCGTCAGGGTGATGATCTCGCTCTTGCCGGTAGCGACGATGGCCTGACGGGCTTCGGTATTCAGCGCCTCGGCCTGCTTGTTCACCTCGACGGTCACCTCGTCGACGATCTGCTCCAGCTCGCTGCGGATGTCCGCCGGCAGGCCGTTCCAGAACTGGGTGTTGGTGATCAGCAGGTAGTTGCCGATGGCATGGTTGGACTCGGTCATGTACTTCTGCACCTCGAAGTACTTCTGCGAGTAGATGTTCGACCAGGGGTTGTCCTGGGCGTTGACCACGCCGGTCTGCAGGCCCTGGTAGATCTCGGCGAAGGCCATCTTGCGCGGCACCGCACGCAGGGCGCTGTATTGCGCGGCCTGCAGGTCGGACGGCTGCACGCGGAATTTCTGCCCACGGGCATCGCTTGGCTCGACCAGCGGCTTGTTGGCGGTGAGCTGGCGCATGCCGTTGAGCCAGTAGGCCAGGCCGGTGATGCCCTTGCTCTCCATCGACTTGAGCAGCGCCTTGCCCTTTTCCGAAGACTGGAAGCGCTGCGCGGCGGCGACGTCGTCGAACAGGAACATCATGTCGAACAGCTGCAGTTGCTTGGTGTACTGCTCCAGCTTGGACGGTGCCGGCGCCAGCATCTGCACTTCGTTGAGCAGCAGCGCTTCCATTTCCTTGCCATCGCCATACAGCGAGGAGTTGGCATAGACGTCGACCTTGACCTTGCCGGCCAGGCGCTCCTCCACCAGTTTCTTGAACAGCAGCGCGCCCTGGCCCTTCGGCGTGCTGTCGGCGGTGATGTGGGAAAACTTGATCAAAATCGGATCGGCTGCGTGTGCCGAGAGTGCGCCAAGCAGTGCGCAACCGGCGAGTACACCGGCCAGGCCACGACGGACGAAAGAAAACTTCATGGAAGGCTCCTGTTGTTTTTGTCTGAGCGTCGAGGGAGAAACCCTTCGATTGGCCCGGACTCTACTGCGCCCTTCCACAAGCTGAAATTCACATTTGAACAACCGAGCCTTCGGCATTCACGAAGGCAGTGTTGAAAGATCCTCTGTTGATGAGCTGTTACGCAGATGGTCGAGCATCTGCTTCGCGGTCAGCGAAAGGTTGTCCTGGTTACGCACCGCCACCTTGAGTTCGCGCCGGGCCCAGGGATCGTGCAGCGGGATCACTCGCACATCGAGCGCCGGCAAATAGGTACGCACCGCCAGGTCCGGCAACACACCGACGCCCATGCCAGTGTGGATCATCCGGCAGATGGCCTCGAAGCTGCGCACCTGAATGCGCAGGCGCAGGGCCACGCCCTGGCTGTGCGCCGAATGTTGCAGCAGGCTGTGCAAGGACGCGTCCTGCTGCAGGCCGATGAAGTCGAAGCCCACCGCTTCGCGCAGGAACAGGCCGTCGCGTTCGGCCAGCGGATGCTCGCGCGGGGTGACCAGCACCAACTGATCGTGACGGTAGGTGAATACCTGCAGATCCTCGGCCGGCACATGCCCGGCGAAGATACCGATATCGGTCAAGCCCTCGCGCACGGCGCGGATGGTCTCGCTGCTGACCCGCTCCTCCAAGTCGATCTTCACCTGCGGGTGCAGGCGGCTGAAACTGGCCAGATCCTCAGGCAGAAACTCGATCACCGCCGAGGTGTTGGCGTGGATGCGCACATGGCCTTTCACCCCTTCGCTGAACTCGCTGAGGTCGGCGTTGAGCTGCTCGAGGTTGTCCATCATGTTGCGCGCGTGGTGCAGCAGCGCGTGGCCGGCCGGGGTCAGTTCGACGCCCTTGGGCTGGCGATAGAGCAAAGCGATGCCCAGCTGGTTTTCCAGGTCGCTGACGCGCTTGCTCACTGCCGCCAGGGCCAGGTGCTCACGCTCGGCAGCGCGGGTCAGGCTGCGCTCGTCGGCGATGGCGACGAACAGCTTGAGGGTGACGAAATCGATGCGGCGCATGAGGGTCTCCATTTCGTGCCTGGCGAAGCGAAGCTGCCAGAAAGCTGATTTACAGCATGCCACTTCGTGATACGCGAAGCCTAGCTTGGCCATTGAGCAATTGTCGGCACCGCGCCGCTGCGCCATTCTGCGCACCACGAGAAACGCACAGGCAAATCAGGTGCAGCCATGACTCAGAGCAACACCAGCAACATGGCCCTGCAGGGGCTGAAGGTGATCGAGATGGGCCAGCTCATCGCCGGCCCCTTCGCCAGCAAGCTGCTCGGCGAATTCGGCGCCGACGTGATCAAGATCGAGCCGCCGGGCGTCGGCGACCCGTTGCGCAAATGGCGCAAGATCAAGGACGGCACCTCGCTCTGGTGGCACGTGCAGTCGCGCAACAAGCGCTCGCTGACCCTCGACCTGAAACAGGCCGAAGCGCAGGACATCGTGCGCCAGCTGGTGGCCGAGGCCGACGTGCTGGTGGAGAACTTCCGCCCCGGCACGCTGGAAGGCTGGGGCCTGAGCTACGAGGCGCTGAAAACGATCAACCCGCGGCTGATCATGCTGCGCATCTCCGGCTACGGGCAGACCGGCCCCTACCGCGACCTGCCCGGCTTCGGCGTGATCGGCGAAGCCATGGGCGGCCTGCGCCACCTGTCCGGCTACCCTGGCCAGGCGCCGGTGCGCGTGGGCATCAGCATCGGCGACTCGCTGTCCTCGCTGTACGGCGTGATCGGCGTGCTGCTGGCGCTGCAGGAGCGGGCGCGTAGCGGCGAAGGCCAGGAGATCGACGTGGCACTGTACGAGTCGGTGTTCGCCATGATGGAAAGCCTGATCCCCGAGTACGACGCCTTCGGCTACATCCGTGAGCCGGCCGGCAGCGCCCTGCCCGGCATCACACCGTCCAACTCCTACCCGTGCAAGGATGGCAGCTACGTGCTGATCGCCGGCAATGGCGACAGCATCTACAAGCGCCTGATGAGCCTGATCGGCCGCGACGACCTGGGTAACGACCCGCGCCTGGCGCAGAACGACGGACGCAGCCAGCATGCCGAGCTGATTGACGGCGCCATCGCCGAATGGACCGCGCAGCGTGGTCGCGATGAAGTGATCGAAGCGCTCAAAGGCGCCCGCGTGCCCGCCGGCTACCCCTACACCGCCGCCGATATCGTGCGGGACCCGCACTACCTGGCGCGGCAGATGATCGAGCAGGTGCAGACCAGCGCCGGCCCACTCAAGGTGCCAGGCGTACTGCCCAAGCTCAGTCGTACGCCGGGTCGCATCGGCACCGGCGGCCCGCAACTGGGCGAGCACAACGACGACATCCTCGCCGGGCTTGGCCTCAGCGCGGAACAGGTCGCCGGCCTGCGCGAGCGCGGGATCATCTAGCCAGATGGCTGCAGATAGTTCCCACGCTCTGCGTGGGAACTCAGCACAGGACGCTCTGCGTCCGTCCCTAATAGCAGCCGACGCAGAGCGTCGCCAGATGCATGCCCACGCAGAGGATTCGACGAGAGGAACGACCGATAGCTCCCACGCTCCGCGTGGGAGTTCAGCACAGGACGCTCTGCGTCCGCCCGTGATAGCGACGGACGCAGAGCGTCCCCGGATGCATTCCCACGCGGACGGTTCGACGTGGGAACGATCAAGTCAAAGATTGAGGATTCCCCATGAGCAAACGCCTTTATATCCAGGACGTCGCCACCCGTGACGGCTTCCAGATCGAAGCTTCCTTCGTACCCACCGAAGACAAGATCGCCCTGATCGACCGCCTGTCCCACACCGGCCTGGCCAAGATCGAGGTCACCTCTTTCACCTCGCCCAAGGCCATCCCCAACCTGCGCGATGCCGAAGAGGTGATGCGCGGCATCCAGCGCGTGCCAGGCGTCGAGTACACCGTGCTGGTGCCCAACGTGCGCGGCTGCGAACGCGCGCTGTCGTGCGAGGTGGACGAGATCAACCTGGTGATGTCGGCCAGCGACACCCACGGCCTGGCCAACCTGCGCATGACGCCGGAGCAGTCGCTGGCGCAGTTCGCCGAGATCATCGAAGTGACGCGTGGCAGCGGCGTATTCATCAACGCCTCGCTGTCGACCACCTTCGGCTGCCCGTTCGAGGGCGAGGTGCCCGAGGCCCGCGTATATGAACTGACCGAGCGATTGCTGGAAATTGGCGTGCAAGGCGTGACCCTGTGCGACACCACCGGCATGGCCGACCCAGCGCAAGTCGAGCGCATCTGCCGCGAATCGCTGCAGCGCTGGCCCGAGGCGGTATTCACCGCGCATTTTCACAACACCCGCGGCATGGGCCTGGCCAACGCACTGGCGGCGCTGAATGCCGGCATCGACCGCTTCGACGCCTCCCTCGGCGGCCTTGGCGGCTGCCCCTACGCACCAGGGGCCAGCGGCAATATCTGCACCGAGGATCTGGTGCACATGTTCCAGCGCATGGGCCTGGACACCGGCGTGAACCTCGATGCCCTGCTCGACGCCGCCGCCACCCTGCCCGGCCTGATCGGCCACGAGGTGCCGGGTGCCATCCTCAAGGCGGGCAAATCCGATCGCCGCTATCCCAAGCCTAAGTGGATGCAGGAGGCCGGGCTCTGAGGCTCGGCTGCCAAGTCGCGGCTAAAGCCCCTCCCACAAGATAGCGCCCCAAAGCACGGAGTTGATGCTTATCATGGGAGTCGCGCCCCGCGACGAATGCCATGGCCAACGCTAAAGTCACTCAATGGCTGCAATCGCTTCGCCCCGGGGCGGAGCTCCTACACGGGTAATGAGGTCGCACCGTCGCGGCGTTAGGGTCTGCGCTGAGTTGCAACAGCCAATCGCGGTCAGGGGCTGACAAAATAATGTGGGAGGGGCTTTAGCCGCGACGCCCTCATTCGACATGAAAACGCCCGGCACAAGCCGGGCGTTTCATGTCAGGGGCAACACTCAACCCTGGTTGGACTTCTCCGCCGCCTGGATCAGCTCGGCACCGATCTCGCTCTCGAACTTCTTCCACACCGGGCGCATGGCCTCGCGCCACTGCGCGCGCTGCTGCGGGGTCAGCTCGATGATCTCGGTGGTGCCAGCCTTGGCGATATCCTCTTTAGCCGTGCGGTTGAGTTCGTCAGCCTGCTTGTTCACCTCGACGGAAACCTCGGCCATGATGGTTTCCAGCTCGCTGCGCACGTCATCCGGCAGACCCTTCCAGAATTTGGTGTTGGTGATCACCATGTAGTCGATCAGGCCATGGTCGGACTCGGTCATGTACTTCTGCACCTCGTGCACCTTCTGGCTGAAGTAGTTCGACCAGGTATTCTCGGTGCCGTTGACCACGCCGGTCTGCAGGCCCTGGTAGACCTCGGCGAAGCTCATCTTGCGCGGGTTGGCGCGCACCACCTTGAACTGCTCCTCCAGCACTGCCGAGGCCTGTACGCGGAATTTCAGGCCACGCGCGTCGGACGGCTCACGCAGCGGCTTGTTGGCGGACATGATCTTCAGGCCGTTGTGCCAGTAGGCCAGGCCGGTGATGTTCTTGTCCTCCATGGAGGTCAGCAGCCCGCGCCCCTCGGGGCTGGCCTGGAAGCGATCGACCGCCTCCATGTTGTCGAACAGAAATGGCAGGTCGAAGATCTGCACCGGTTTGGCGTACTGCTCGAACTTGGCCAGCGACGGCGCCAGCATCTGCACGTCGCCGAGCAGCAGCGCCTCCATCTCCTTGCCATCGCCGAACAGCGACGAGTTGGGGTAGACCTCTACCTTCACCCGGCCTGGCAGGCGCTCTTCGGCCAGTTGTTTGAACAGCAGCGCGCCTTGTCCCTTGGGTGTGTTGTCTGCCACCACATGGGCGAACTTGATCAGGATGGGCGCATCGGCAGCCTGGGCCAGGCCGGCACAAGAGAAGATGGCAGCGCAGGCGAGCGCCTTGGCGGTGAGTTTGAACATGACGTTACCTCATTGTTTTTGTAGGTTGGTACGTGGTTACAAGGTGGCTGACTGCCTCGGCAGCCAGCCGTTTTTTGTAGGAGCCGGCTTGCCGGCGATCTGCTGAGAAGCATCGCCCGCAAGCGGGCTCCTACGGTTCTCCTGCGCGTTGCAACAGGCGACGAGCGCGACCGAGTACGGGGGCGTCGACCATCTGGCCGTCGACCACGAAGACTCCTTCGCCGCTGCTGGCCGCGGTCATCACCCGGCGCGCCCAGGCCAATTCCTGGTCGGTCGGGCGCAAGGCGTCGTGGACGATCGCCACCTGGGTCGGGTGGATGCAGAGCAAACCGTCGAAGCCCATGTCGCGGGCATCGCGCGTCGTGCGGGCAAGGCCGTCGCGGTCTTCGATGGCGGGGAACACACTGTCCAGCGGTGCGGCCAAGCCGGCCGTGCGCGAGTGCAGCAGCAAGGCATAACGGGCCTGGTCGAGGATGCGTTCGGCTGCGGCGCTGCCGCTGCTGAGGCCCAGGTCCAGCCCCAGGTCGAGGGCGCCGAAGGACAGCCGCTCGACGCCTTCGCTGCGGGCGATCTCCGCCAGCGCAAGCAGCCCCGCTGCACTCTCGATGATCGGCCACACCGGCTTGCCGCAGGCCGCCACACGCGCCACCTGCGCAGCACTTTCCACCTTGGGCAGCAGCACGCCGATGACACCGGCATGACGGCCACAGAGTTCGATATCGGCGCCGTGCCCGGCATGTTCCGGGGCGTTGATGCGCACCAGCAGGCGGGCGTCTGGATTGGCCGTGAGAAAGGCATCGAGATGAGCCCGGGCCTCGACCTTGAGGCTCTCCTGCACGGCGTCTTCCAGGTCGACGATGACCGCGTCGGCACCGACGGCGAGCGCCTTGGGAATGCGCTCAGGGCGGCTCGCCGGCACGAACAGGGCGCTGCGAATGATCGGCTTGTTCATAATCTGCCCTCCTCGAACACAGGTGACTGGTGGACGAGAAGAGCGTCGTCCACCCTACGGGATAACTGACAGCGCGTAGCCCGGATGCAATCCGGGAGCGGTCTGATGGCTGCCAGGAAATTCCCGGATTGCATCCGGGCTACGGTCGAGGTCATACCGCCCCCTGCTGATGCAGCCGCTGGATATCACCAGCGGCATAACCCAGCTCGGCGAGCAACGCATCGGTGTGCTGGCCCAACGCCGGGATGGCATCCATGCGCGGTTCGAAGGCGTTATTGCGCCCCGGTGGCAGCAGTGCCGGCAGGCTGCCGCTGGGGCTGTCGACCTGGCGCCAACGCTGGCGCGCTTCGAGTTGCGGGTGAGCCCAGACGCCAGCCATGTCGTTGACCTGGGCATTGGCGATCTGCGCCAGCTCCAGGCGCTCGATCACCTGCGCCGTGCTCATGCGCGAGAAGGCTTCGACGATCAGCGCACGCAGCTCGCTGCGGTTGGCCGAGCGCTTGAAGTTGGCAGAAAAGCGCTCGTCGCCAGCCAGCTCCGGCTGCTCCAGCACCTTGGCGCAGAACGCCTGCCATTCGCGCTCGTTCTGCAAGCCGAGCATCACCGTGCCGCCGTCGCCAGCCGGGAACGGGCCGTAGGGATAGATGGTCGAGTGCGCGGCGCCAGCGCGTGGTGGCGGCGTGGCGCCGTCGTAGGCGTAGTACAGCGGGTAGCCCATCCACTCCACCAGGCTTTCCAGCATCGACACATCGACGCGGCTACCAACGCCGGTCTTGCCGCGCAGCATCAGCGCCGACAGCACGCCGGTGTAGGCATACATGCCGGCAGCGATATCGGCGATGGAGCAGCCGGCCTTGGCCATCTCCTCCTCGCCCGCGCCGCCGGTGACAGAGAGAAAGCCGCCCTCGCTCTGGATCAGCAGGTCGTAGGCCTTCTTCTGCTCGTACGGGCCGCCCTCGCCGTAGCCGGAGATGTCGCAGACGATCAGTTGCGGGAAGCGCTCGTGCAGCGCCTCGAACGACAGGCCCATGCGCGCAGCGGCACCCGGTGCAAGGTTCTGCACCAGTACATCGGCCTTGGCCAGCAGGCTGCCGAGCACCTGCATCGCATCGTCCTGCTTGAGGTCGAGGGTCAGGCTTTCCTTGGAGCGGTTGGTCCAGACGAAATGCGAGGCCAGGCCGTCGACCCGCTCGTCATAGCCGCGGGCGAAATCGCCACTGCCGGGACGCTCGACCTTGATCACCCGCGCGCCGAGGTCGGCGAGCTGGCGGGTGCAGAACGGCGCAGCGATGGCGTGCTCCAGGCTGACCACGGTGATGCCATCCAGTGGCCGTGGTTGTTGTGCGTTGTTCATGTCCATGTCCTCGGTCAGGCCAACTGGCTCAGGTCGTCGGTTTCGCGCAGGCGCCAGACCCGCTCGATCAGCACGCCCGCCTCATCGCTGCTGCGCTTGCCGGCGAAGGCCAGCAGGCGGCGGAACTTGTCTTCCAGCTCGGCGCGGCTGAGGGTGTTGCCGGGGTCGCCCTTGGGCTCGTCGATGGCGCCACGCAGGGTGCGACCCTCGGTGGTGATTACCTCGACGCGGCCCAGCCAGCGCTGCGGGTAAGCCACATCCACCTCCGGGTCCAGACGCATCTGCACCTTGTCGCGGAAGGCGGCCACGGCCGGGTCCTGCAGCGCCAGGTTGGCGAACTCGGTCAGTTGCGCGCTGCCATGCACGGCGATCAGGCCGAGCACGGTGCCCATGGAGAACTTGGCCTGGTGCACGGTCTGCGGCACGGTCACGCGGCCGAGCACATCGATGGCGCCCTGATGCACGCGGGCGATGACGCGCTGGATCTGCTCGTGGCGCAGGCCTTCGCGCTGCATCAGGTCGAACAGCGCGTCAGCCGCCGGATGGGTATGACGGCAGGAAGCGTGGAACTTGAACGAGGTCTCCACCAGTGCCCAGCGTCGGCCGAGACGATCCGACAGCTTGCTCGGGTCGGCATCGCGCGACATGCCCGCTGCCATGCCCTGCTCGCCTTCGAGAATGTTCTGCGCGCCGGTCAGGCCCTGCTCGGTGAAGTACGCCGCCAACAGACCATCAGCGGCGGCCTTGGCGGTGTGCAGTTGCTTGGAGTCGGCGGCATCGCGCAGGAACTCCCACAGCCCGGCGGCCTGGGTGCCGGCATTGCCAAGCAGATGGATGAACTGCTGCTGATCGAAATCCAGCAGCTTGCCCACGGCCACCGCAGCGGCCAAGGTGCCGACCGTCGCCGTGGTGTGGAAGATGCGGTAGTGCGAACGGCCGAGAAACTCGCCGATGCGGATGCCCGCCTCGTAGCCGGCCACTGAGGCCAGCAGCAGTTCACGCCCGGACTTGCCCAGGTCCTGCGCCGCCGCCAGGGCCGCCGGGAACACCACGGTGGCCGGGTGCAGCACCGAGCTGTTGTGCAGGTCGTCCTGCTCCACCAGGTGCGACGAGGCGCCGTTGACCAGCGCGGCGAAGTACGCCGAGGTGCCCCGGCCATTGACCAGGATGCGCGCCGGGCCATCGGCCGGGCCCATCTGCTGCGCATAGGCCTCGAACAGCGGAATCGGCCGCGCGCCCTCGCTGGCCAGGGCCGAGCCGAGCCAGTCGAGGAACAGGTCTTCGGTGCGATCCAGCACGTGCTCGGGAATCTGCTCATAGGACAGTTTGGCGAGGAACGCAGCCAGCTGTTGAGTATGTTTGCTCATGGTCGCGGCCTCAGAAACTGCGTGGCAGCTCGAGCAGGTGCTCGGCTACATAAGAGAGGATCAGGTTGGTGGAGATCGGCGCCACCTGGTACAGGCGGGTTTCGCGGAACTTGCGCTCGACGTCGTACTCGTTGGCGAAGCCGAAGCCACCGTGGGTCTGCAGGCAGGCGTTGGCCGCCTCCCAGCTGGCCTTGGCCGCCAGATACTTGGCCATGTTGGCGGCAGCCCCGGCATTGCGCCCGGCGTCGTATTCCTCGCAGGCGCGCCAGCGCATCAGGTCGGCGGCCTCGATCTCGATGTGCGCCTCGGCGATGGGGAATTGCACGCCCTGGTTCTGCCCGATGGGCCGGCCGAACACCACACGATCACGGGCGTACTGCGCGGACTTCTCGATAAACCAGCGACCATCGCCGATGCACTCCGCCGCGATCAGCGTGCGCTCGGCATTGAGGCCGTCGAGGATGTAGCGGAACCCCTTGCCCTCTTCGCCGATCAGGCTGCTGGCGGGAATCTCCAGGTTGTCGAAGAACAGCTCGTTGGTCTCGTGGTTGACCATATTGGCAATCGGCTGCACGGTCAGGCCGTTGCCAATGGCTTCGCGAAGATCGACCAGGAAGATCGACATGCCCTCGGACTTGCGTTGCACCTCGGCCAGCGGCGTGGTGCGCGCCAGCAGGATCATCAGGTCGGAATGCTGGACGCGCGAGATCCACACCTTCTGGCCGTTGATCACGTACTTGTCGCCCTGGCGCACGGCGGTGGTCTTGATCTTGGTGGTGTCGGTGCCGGTGGTCGGCTCGGTGACGCCCATCGACTGCAGGCGCAGCTCACCGCTGGCCAGCTTGGGCAGGTAATAGCGCTTCTGCTCCTCACTGCCGTTACGCAGCAGGGTGAACATGTTGTACATCTGCCCGTGGATGGTGCCGGAGTTGCCGCCGCAGTGGTTGACCTCCTCGAGGATCACCGAGGCCTCGGCCAGACCCAGGCCCGAGCCGCCGTATTCTTCGGGGATCATCGCCGACAGCCAGCCAGCCTCGGTCATGGCCGTGACGAAGGCTTCCGGGAAGCCCTTCTCCTCATCGATCTTGCGCCAGTATTCGGCAGGAAACTCCGCGCACAGGGCGCGCACGCCTTCGCGGATGGCGTTGAGTTCTTCGTTGTTGTTGTGGTTCATCAGTCGCCCTCGGGTCGTGCGCTATTTGCTATGTAGGAGCCCGCTTGCGGGCGATGCTCTTCGTTTTTGATCGCCCGCAAGAGCTAGCCGCCCGCCGGGCTCCTACGGATCAGTGTTTGCCGTCAGAAATCAGTCGAATTGCACCTCGGCTCGCTGCGCCAGGCCGGCCTCGTTGCCCGCCCACAGCTCGGCCTGGCCCTCGCCGCTGATGCGCCCACCGACCTCGAACGGCTGCGGCGCAATCAGCGGGCGCAGGCCGCGATAGGCGAAACGGCGCAGGCGCACCTGCGGGTTGGCGCGGCAGAAGGCGCGCAGGTTCAGGGTGGCGGTCAGCGGGCCGTGCACCACCAGGCCGCTGTAGCCTTCGGTTTCGGTGACGTAGGGCCAGTCGTAGTGGATGCGGTGGCCGTTGAAGGTCACTGCGCTGTAGCGAAACAGCAGCGTGCTGGACGGCGTGACCGCCTCGCGCCAGTCACCAGCGACCAGCGGCTCGCCGCTGCTGGCCTTGGGCGGGCTGGGCTCGCGGTAGACGATGTCCTGCTCTTCGCGGATGGCCAGTTGGCCGTCCTGCAGATAGTCGTGCTGCACGGTGACGAACAGCAGCGCGCCGGTGCGGCCGTGCTTTTCCTCGATGTGCTTGATGGTCGATACCCGGCTGGCTTCGCCACCCACCCGCAGCGGCTGGATGAACTCGATACGGCCGCCAGCCCACATGCGGTTGCGATTGTCGGCCGGCGGCAGAAAGCCACCACGCGCCGGATGGCCGTCCTCGCCCAGACCGTTCTCGGCGACCGGCTCTTGAAAAAACGCCCAGTGCCACAGCGGCGGCAGCGCCTCGCCATGGGCCGGCGTGGCTTCGCCGAAGGTGGCGGCGATGCGCTTGACCAGGTTGCGGCTGAGTTGGTCGTGGACTTCTTCACTACGACCGATCCAGGCGGAAAAAGCAGAATCACTCATGGGGCAGGTTCCAGCTCGGTTCTTGTGTGAGCTGGAGCATGCGATGCTGCACGCGTTCAGAGAATCCGCATTTATTTAAACCAGCGTTCGGATATGCTTAACACGAATCCTGTAGGAGCCCGCTTGCGGGCGATGCTTTACAGATCGCCAGTGATCGCCCGCAAGCGGGCTCCTACGAATGACCTCAGGAAATGGCCACCATGCATTTCGATCTGCCCGACCTGCGCCTGTTCATCCACATCGCCGAGTCGCCCAGCCTGACCCAGGGCGCGCGCAAAGCGTTTCTCTCGCCGGCCGCCGCCAGCGCGCGGATCAAGGCGCTGGAAAACCAGCTCGGCAGCCGCCTGCTGTACCGCGACAGCCGTGGTGTCGAGCTGACCCCGGCCGGCCAGCGCCTGCTGCAGCATGCGCGGCTGATCATGCGCCAGGTGGATTATCTGAAGAGCGAATTCACCGAATACGGCACCGACGCCGCCGGGCATATCCGCATCTTCGCCAACACCACGGCAGTGACCGAATTTCTCCCCGAAGTGCTGGCCGGCTTTCTCGCCGAACGCCCCGGCGTCACCGTCGACCTGCAGGAGCGCCTCAGCCGCGACATCGTGCGTGGTGTGCTGGACGGCGCGGCGGATCTGGGCATCATCGCCGGCCCGGTGCAGACGCCCGGCCTGCAGGTGCTGCACTTCAGCACCGACCGCCTGGTGCTGGCGGTGCCACTGGGCCATGCCCTGGCGCGGCGGCAATCGGTGAGCTTCAACGACACCCTCGCCTACCAGCACATTGGCCTGCACGAGGGCAGCACGCTGCTGAGCTTTTTGCGTGAACAGGTGGAGAAACTCGGCGGCAACCTGGCCCTGCGTATCCAGGTATCGAGCTTCGAGGCGATCTGCCGGATGATCGAAGGTGGCGTCGGCATCGGCATCATTCCCGAGTCGGCCGCGCGGAGGCACAGCCGCACCATGCAGCTGGCCATCCTGCAGCTGGACGAGGCCTGGGCGGTGCGGGAACGCAGCATGCTGGTGCGTGAGCTGGATGCGCTGCCGGGCAGTGTGCGCGCGCTGATCGACCGGCTGAACCAGGGTGTGTAGCGCCAGGTAAAATTCCGGGCAAAAAAAGGGCGACCAAATTGGTCGCCCGCCCATTCAAGGCATTCCTCGAAAGGAATGCGGAAACGCTTGCACCCAAATCACGCAGGATGATCGGGACGTACTCAGTGTCGCCGCAGCCCCTTGCCCTGCCTATTGCACCAAGGTCGTAGGGTCTGTACGAAAAGTGCCTGCGCTCGGTGATGCTGCGTTAAAAACAGGCTCAGAATGCTCATTTACAGCTCGTAAACTCCGCTTCTTCGCCTGTTTTTGCCTTGCCTGACCTTCGCTCGACGACTTTTCGTACAGACCCTAGGGCACCAGTCACATGGCAGGCCATACTCCCGAGACGCCTTTTTGGCCTTGGAGGCACGCATGCACCCGGAACACCTCGCCCTGTTGCAGCAGGCGCCAGCCAGCACTCATGCCGATGACACCTGGGCCAGGCTCTGTTGCGAACAGGCCCTGCTGGCAGTCGAGGAAGGCTGTTATGCGGTCGGCGCCTTGTTGGTGGATGGCGCAGGTGAACTGCTGTGCAACGGTCGAAATCAGGTGTTCGCCCCGGCCTACGCCAGCGCCGCCCACGCCGAGATGCAGGTGCTCGACCAGCTCGAAAGCGAACATGCGCAGGTCGACCGCCGAGATCTGACCCTCTACGTAAGCCTCGAACCCTGCCTGATGTGCTACGGCCGTATCCTGCTGGCCGGCATCACCCGCGTGCGCTACCTGGCGCGCGACCGCGACGGCGGCTTCGCCCTGCGCCACGGCCGCCTGCCTCCGGCCTGGGCCAATCTCGCTTCCGGCCTTGCGGTGGTTCAGGCCAAGGCCGATCCCTACTGGCTCGACCTGGCCGAGCAACTGATCGAGCGCCTGCAGGACCGCCGGGCAATGCGCGAGCGCGTGGTTGCGGCCTGGCGCGGCAGTCAGGTGAGCTAGACACGTATTGCAGTCGCTTGACGTAGGGTGCGCCGTGCGCACCAAAAATTGCAGGCATCAGCCAGGGCCAGCGGAGCATTGGTGCGCGCGGCGCACCCTACGCCTAGTCCTTGCCCAGCCCGTGCTGCCGTAGCTTGTTGGCGATGGTGGTATGGGAAACACCGAGGCGCTTGCCCAACTGGCGGCTGCTGGGATGATCGTGGTACAGCCGCTCCAGCACCGCCTTCTCGAAGCGGCCGAGAATATCGTCGAGGCTGCCTTCCACCGAGAATTCACCCAACGGCTGCGGCGCGCCATAGTCCGGCAAGCGGATATGCTCGGCCTTTACCGTACCGCCATCGCACAGCGAAACCGCCTGGAACAGCACGTTTTCCAGTTGCCGCACGTTGCCCGGCCAGTGGTAATGGGCCATGCGCTCGAAGGCCTGCGGCGCCAGTTTCGGCAGCGCGCAGCCGATCTGCCGGCTGGCTGAATCGAGAAAGTGCTCGACCAAAGGTGCCAGGCCATCGAGGCATTCGCGCAGCGGCGGGATATGCAGGCTGAGCACGTTAAGGCGGTGGTAGAGATCCTGACGAAACTCGCCATGGGCGCAGAGTTCGGACAAATCGACCTGGGTCGCGCAGATCACTCGCACGTCCAGGTACACCTCCTCGTCGCTGCCCACACGGCGGAAGCAACCATCCTGCAGAAAGCGCAGCAGCTTGGCCTGCAGACGCGGGCTCATCTCGCCGACGCCGTCGAGAAACAGCGTGCCGCCAGCAGTCAGCTCCAGCAGGCCAAGCTTGCCTTCCGGGCGCGCGCCTTCGAAGGCGCCGGGGCCGTAGCCGAACAGCTCGGTCTCGGCCATGGACTCAGGCAGGCCGGCGCAGTTGAGTGCCATGAACGGCGATTGCCCGCGCGGGCTGGCCAGGTGACAGGCGCGCGCCAGCAATTCCTTGCCGGTGCCGGTTTCACCCTCGATCAGCAGCGGCGCATCCAGCGGCGCCATGCGCCGCGCTTCCTTGACCACCGCCGCCATCACCTTGGAGCTCTGGAAGATGCTGTCGAAGCCGCGCAGCTCCTGCTTGCGCACGTGGTAGATGCGCTCGCCGACGCGGTCGGCGCGGTGCAGGGTCAGCACCGCGCCGGCCAGCGCCTCGCTGTCGTCGTGCTCGTTCTGCAGCGGGGCGATATCGGCGAGGAACACGTCGCCCTTGATCTTCACCCGCAGCCCATTGATCCGCGCCTTGTTGGCGCGCACCAGCTCCGGTAGGTCGAAGTCTTCGGCGTAGCGCGACAGGGCCATGCCCGGTACCTCGTCGACGCGCACACCGAGCAGCTGCGCGGCGCTGCGATTGGCCGCCACTATGCTGCCGCCCATGTCGATGGACAGCACCGGAAAGTCCAGCGCACCGAGAAGCGCATTGAGCTCCAGATGACGCCGTTCGCTGGGCATCAACCCCACACGTTTGACGCCAAATACGCCGGCAATGGCCTCGAACTTCGGCCTGAGCGACTGGAACTGCAGGTTGATCAGATTCGGGCAGTGCAGGTAGATGGCGTTGCCCTGCTCGCCGCCCACTTCGCCGCGGGCGACGTTGATGCCGTAGTCGACCAGCAGGTTGAGGATGTCACGCAGGATGCCGACACGGTTCTGGCAGTGGACCTTAATACGCATGGCTCAGGCTCTTGTTAGACGCCATCCACGGCCTGCTGCGCGTCGGCGCTACTGCGTTAAAAACAAGCTGGATCGCCAGCCCGGTCGGAATGCTCATGTACAAAAGTACAGTCGCCCGCGACCCCGGCCGCTCCTCTCTCGTTTTCGCCTTGTATCGCTCTAGCTCGCGAGGCCGTGAATAGCGTCTTGGTCTTGTTGTTGTGGCCGCCGGGTCGCACAAATCGACGCGTGCAGCATAATTTCCGTCAAGAATATGTGACAGCAAAACCAACCAGCAAGCTGGATATTCGCCATTTCGGCAAAATCGTAATCAAAATTTTACAGTTTCTGGGCGCTGAGCAAGGCACCGCCTCTCATCTGCCTGCTTTCAACCCGAGCAATCAGCGGCATGCTCGGGTCAAGACAAGAACAACAGCCCCCTGAAGGAGGCAGCGATGAAGAGTACGCAGTACCTGGCACGGGAACCGGACGAGAGTGGCTTTATCCATTACCCGGAAAGCGAACATCAGGTGTGGAACACCCTGATCACTCGCCAGTTGAAGGTGATCGAGAACCGCGCCTGCCAGGAATACCTGGACGGTATAGAACAGCTCGGCCTGCCGCTGGAGCGCATTCCGCAGCTCGGCGAGATCAACCGGGTACTCGAAGCCAGCACTGGTTGGCGCGTGGCGCGGGTACCGGCGCTGATCCCGTTCCAGACCTTCTTCGAGCTGCTGGCCAGCAAGCAGTTTCCCGTCGCCACCTTCATCCGCACGCCCGAGGAGCTGGACTACCTGAAGGAACCGGACATCTTCCACGAGATATTCGGCCACTGCCCGATGCTGACCAACCCCTGGTTCGCCGAATTCACCCACACCTACGGCAAGCTCGGCCTCAAGGCTACGAAAGAGCAGCGCGTCTACCTGGCGCGTCTGTACTGGCTGACCATCGAGTTCGGCCTGCTCGACACCCCGGCCGGCCGACGCATCTACGGCGGTGGCATCCTCTCCTCGCCGAAGGAAACCCTCTACGCGCTTTCCGACGTGCCCGAACACCAGCCCTTCGATGCACTGGAAGCGATGCGCACGCCGTATCGCATCGATATCCTGCAGCCGGTGTACTTCGTCCTACCCGAGCTCAAGCGCCTGTTCGAGCTGGCTCAGGAAGACATCATGGCGCTGGTGCATCAGGCCATGGCGCTGGGCTTGCACGCGCCGAAGTTTCCGCCGAAAGCGGCGTAGCCCGTGACTTCCCATTACGCACGAATGGCGTTGCCCTCTCGATTCGCCGCGTGGGCATACCCTCTACACGATGGTGCGATCCGCCGTCCTGTAGGAGCGCCGCCCCGGCGCGAAACGATTGCGGCCTTACTCCATCATCGGCGTTGCCCGCTCGATTCGCCGCGAGGGCGCGACTCCTACACCTTGGTGCGATGCATCGCCCTGTAGGAGCGCCGCCCCCGGCGCGAAAAGATTGTGGCCTGACTCCCTTATCGGCGTTGCCCCCGCGATTCGCCGCGAGGGCGCGGCTCCTACACTCGATGATCAACTACTGTCATTACATTGTTTACCCAGGAGAACCCCAATGAGCCTTGCCCAAGCCCAATGCGAAGCCTGCCGCGCCGATGCGCCGAAAGTGACTGATGAAGAACTGGCCGAGCTGATCCGCGAGATCCCCGACTGGAACATCGAGGTACGCGGCGACCATATGGAGCTGGAGCGCGTGTACCTGTTCAAGAACTTCCGCCATGCCCTGGCCTTCACCAACGCCGTGGGCGCCATTGCCGAGGAAGTCGGCCACCACCCGGCCCTGCTTACCGAATGGGGCAAGGTCACCGTCACCTGGTGGAGCCACGAAATGCGCGGCCTGCACCGCAACGACTTCATCATGGCCGCGCGTACCGATGTGCTGGCTGCCAGCGCCGAGGGCCGCAAGTGAGCCATTTCGCCCAGATCGTCCGCGTGCCGGGCGACCCTATCCTCAGCCTGATGGAAGCCTATCGGCTGGACAGCAACCCGGCGCGCCTGGACCTTGGCGTCGGCGTCTACAAGGACGCTCAGGGCCTGACACCGATCCCGCGTGCAGTGAAACTGGCCGAGCAGCGCCTGATCGACCTCGAACAGACCAAGACCTACATCGGCGGCCATGGCGACGCCGCGTTCGGCACGCTGCTCAGCCAGCTGGTGCTGGGTGCGGACTCGGCACTGCTCGCCGAGCAGCGCGCCGGCGCGACGCAAACGCCGGGTGGCACCGGCGCCCTGCGCCTGGCGGGTGACTTCATCCGTCACTGCCTGCCGGGGCGCGGTATCTGGCTGAGCGATCCGACCTGGCCGATCCATGAAACCCTGTTCGCCGAGGCCGGGCTCAAGGTCGGCCACTACCCCTACGTCGGCGCTGACAACCGCCTCGACGTCGAGGCCATGATCGCCGCCCTCACCCACCTGCCCAAGGGTGACGTGGTACTGCTGCATGCCTGCTGCCACAACCCCACCGGCTTCGACCTCACTCCGCGCGATTGGAAACGCGTGCTGGAGGTGGTCAAGGCGCGTGAGCTACTGCCGCTGATCGACTTCGCCTACCAGGGCTTCGATGATGGCCTGGAAGAAGACGCCTGGGCGGTGCGCCTGTTCGCCGCCGAACTGCCGGAGCTGCTGATCACCAGTTCCTGCTCGAAGAACTTCGGCCTGTATCGCGAGCGCACCGGTGCCCTGATAGTCTGCGCCGGCGACGCCGAAAAGCTCGTCGACATCCGCAGTCAGCTAGCCTCCATCGCCCGCAACCTGTGGTCGACGCCGCCCGCCCATGGCGCTGCGGTGGTGGCACAGATACTCGGTGACGACGAGCTGAAAGGGCTCTGGCTGGACGAACTGGAAAGCATGCGCCTGCGCGTCGCCAGCCTGCGCCGTGGCCTGGTCGAGGCACTGGTGCCACACGGCCTGAGCGAGCGTTTCGCGCACATCGCCGTGCAGCGTGGCATGTTCTCCTACACCGGTCTGTCAGCTATACAGGTGCAACGTCTGCGCGAGGAATTCAGCGTGTACATGGTCGGCAGTGGCCGCGCCAACGTCGCCGGACTGGACGCCACACGGCTCGACCAATTGGCCAGCGCCATCGCCCAAGTCAGTCTCTGACATAGCCAGAGCGAGGCGCCGAGATCGGTGCAGGCACAGGTTTCGGCGCCCTAAAGCCGCGCAGCAAAACGGTCAGAAAATATTCAAAGACCGTTTATCGGTAAAAATAAATCATATAAATCAGATACTTAAATAGTTATCCAGGGAAGCACTGGCCTGCTTCATGCTTGCCATCAGCGGCATAGTTCCCTAGGGTAGTTTGCATGTTGTCTCTCATTGCCCCCATCAGCTCGTTGCTGAGCGGCGTGGCTCTGCTCCTGCTCGGCAATGGTCTACTCAACACCCTCCTGACCCTGCGTGGCGTCGCCGAAGGCTACTCCACCACGATGCTCGGCCTGATCATGTCCGGGTACTTCGTCGGGTTCCTCCTCGGCACCTGGCTGGCGACTCCGCTGATTCGACGCATCGGACATATCCGCGCGTTCGCCTGCTGCGCCGCCCTGGCTGCCATTGCCGCCCTGCTCCATCTGCTGCTGATCGATCCGTGGGTCTGGCTGCTGCTGCGTGTGCTCTACGGTCTGGCGCTGGTGACGCTGTACATGGTCATCGAGAGCTGGCTCAACGCCAAAGCGCCCAACGAGAAGCGCGGCCAAGTGTTCGCCCTGTACATGGCGGTCAACCTCGGCGCCCTGGCGCTGGCCCAGCAACTGCTGCACCTGGCCGACCCGGTGCAGTTCACCCTGTTCGCCATCGCCGCTATCCTCATCAGCGCCGCGTTGATGCCCATTACCCTGACCCGCCAGGCACAGCCGAGCCTGCCCGAGACACCGCCGAGCAACCTGCGCCAACTGTGGAATATTGCGCCGCTGGCGATAGTCGCAGCCGGCCTCTCCGGCCTTGCCATGGGCGGCTTCTGGGGCATGGCGCCGGTCTACGCCAGTCTGGCCGGCTTCGATACCTCCGGCGTCGGTCTGCTGATGACCGCGACCATTCTCGGTGGCGCCCTGCTGCAATGGCCCATCGGTATCTACTCGGATCGCCACGACCGGCGCCAGGTACTGCTCTGGGTGGTGATACTGGCAGTCGCCCTGGCGCTGATCATGAGCCTGCTGCCGGCCGGCCCACTGCTGCTCGGCGCCATCTTCATCTGGGGCGGCCTGGCTTTCGCCATCTACCCCATCGCCGTCGCACAACTGATCGACCAGTTGCACAGCGACGAGATCCTCTCCGGCTCCGCCAGCTTGCTGATGGTCAATGGCATCGGCTCGGTGTGCGGCCCGCTATTGGCCGGTCTGCTGATGGAGCAGTTGGGCGCCAGCGCGCTGCCGCTGTACTTCGCTTGCACCCTCGGCCTGCTGGCCGCCTACACCTTTTACCGGCTGCGCCATGTCAGCGATCTGGTCAGCGGCGACGCTGCGCACTTCACGCCCATGCTGCGCACCAGCCCCACGGTATTGGAGCTGATGCCCGATGCGCCGCCCCATGAATCGACAGAGGAGACGATTCAGTCCTGAAGTCATAGAACCTGTTCAAAGACTCGCGAGCTAGAGCCAGGCAAGGCGAAGTCGAGCGAAGAAGCGGAGTTTACGTGCTGTAAATGAGCATTCTGAGCTCGACTTCAACGCAGCATGGCCGACGCGCAGCAGTCTTTGGACGGGTTCTTAAAGGCTGTTTCGGCAAGGCCTTGAGCCTACCCCAAGCAGCCAGAAACCCGGCCCGTCGGCCGCTCGCATTCGCGCCGAGCCGCAGCGGCCACTTCTGGAGAAACAACGATGCTATTAGCCACCGACCTGGATGGAACCTTTCTCGCTGGCGATCCCGAAGATCGCCTGAGCCTCTACCAGACCATCGCCGCCCACCCCGAGATCAAGCTCGCCTATGTCACCGGGCGCAGCCTGGAGGCGGTGCTGCCGCTGCTGGCCGACCCGACGCTGCCGCAGCCGGACTACATCATCGCCGACGTCGGCGCGACCCTGGTGCATGGCGACAGCCTGCAGCCGATCCAGCCGCTGCAGAGTGTGGTCGATGCCCGCTGGCCCGGCGAAACCCAGGTAGCCAGCGTCATCGAGCCGTTCGGCCTGGAGCGTCAGGACGTGCCGCAGGCACGGCGCTGCTCCTACTTCTGCACGCCTGAACAGGCGGCCAACCCGGCACTGCGCGAGATCGCCGATGAGCTGGGTTGCGACCTGCTGTACTCCGCCGAGCTGTACCTGGACTTCCTGCCCAAGGGCGTGAACAAGGGCAGCAGTTTGCAGGCCCTGGCCGACTGGCTGGAGCTGAGCCACGATCAGGTACTGGCAGCCGGCGACACGCTCAATGACCTGTCCATGCTCAGCGCCAGCTTCCACGGAGTGTGCGTCGGTCAATCGGAAACTGCGCTGCTGGAAGCCACCGCCAACCACTCGCGCACTCTGCATGCCAGCCGCCCTGGCTGCGGCGGCATTCTCGAAGCCTTCGCCCATTTCGGTTTTCTCGGCGAGCACGGCATCGCAGCCGAACGCCGCCAGGCCGCGCAACCAGGCAAGGCCGAGCTGGTGATGGTCTATCACCGCCTGCCTTATGAGGAATACCGCAATGCCGCCGGCAAGCTGCAGCGTCGCCGCCCGACCTCGCCCAACGGCATCATCCCCACCCTGCTCAGCTTCTTCGGCGATGGCCGTCCCGGCTCCTGGGTGGCCTGGGCCGTACACGAGGACGGCGACGAGCCGTTCGACAGCCACACCACGGTGGACGCCGAGCGTTATCCCAAACTGACTGCGGCGCGGGTCAAGCTGAGCAAGGAAGAAGTCGACATCTTCTACAAGCGCTTCTCCAAGGAAGCCTTCTGGCCAACCCTGCATACGTTCTGGGAACGCGCGATATTCAACGAGGACGACTGGCAGGTGTTCCTCAAGGTCAACCGCGCCTTCGCCGAACGCACCGCGCTGGAGGCCGCCGAAGGCGCCATCGTGTGGCTACACGACTACAACCTGTGGATGGTGCCGGCCTACCTGCGCGAGCTGCGCCCGGACCTGCGCATCGCGTTCTTCCACCACACCTACTTTCCCTCCGCGGATGTCTTCAACGTGCTGCCGTGGCGTCGGCAGATCATCGGCAGCCTGCTGCAGTGCGACTACATCGGTTTTCATATTCCACGTCAGGTGGAGAACTTCGTCGACGTCGCCCGCGGCGTGTTCCCGCTCAAGACGCTGGAGCGGCAGAGCTGCGCGCCGCGCTTCATCACCTATGGCTGCGCCGTGGGCCTGGAGCGCATGACCACCGCGCTGGATACCGGCACGCGCCAGGTCAAGCTCGGCGCGCACCCGGTCGGGCTGGATATCGACCGCGTACGCAATGCGCTGGAAGCGCCGAAGATCAAGGAGCTGATGGGCCAGTTGCGCGAGGAAATGAAAGGCGTGAAGCTGATCCTCTCGGTCGAGCGCCTCGATTACACCAAGGGCATTCTGGAAAAGCTCAACGCCTACGAGCGCCTGCTGGCCGAGAACCCCGAGCTGATCGGCAAGGTCACCCTGGTCACCGTGTGCGTACCGGCAGCGCGCGAGATGAGGGTGTACGACGAACTGCAAACGCAGATCGAACAGGCAGTCGGTCGCATCAACGGCCGTTTCGCCCGCATTGGCTGGACACCGCTGCAGTTCTTCTTCCGCAGCCTGCCCTTCGAGGAAGTCAGCGCCTGGTACGCCATGGCTGACGTCATGTGGATCACCCCGCTACGTGACGGCCTCAACCTGGTAGCCAAGGAGTTCGTCGCAGCGCAAGGCCTGCTCGGCGGACGTGGCGTGCTGGTGCTGTCGGAGTTCGCCGGTGCCGCCGCCGAGCTCAAGGGCGCGCTGCTGACCAACCCGCACGACCCGGCCGACCTGGCGCAGACCTGTTACCTGGCGCTGAACCTGCCCAAGAGCGAGGCCCAGGCGCGCCTGCGCGAGCTGTTCGATATCGTCTGCTACAACGACATTCGCCGCTGGGGCGAGGAGTTCCTCGCGGGCGTGCAAGTACAGGAAGAGCCTGAGCCGCTGACGCTGGTGAGCTAGATAGCTCATCGCGGCTGAAGCCGCTCCTACGGACCAATCAGGCCGTAGGAGCGGCTGGGCGGCACTCCGTTTCAGCCGCGAAGGCGCAGTCTCGTTTCCCCGGATTTCATCCGGGCTACGTTTGCCGAGAACCTCGCCGTCAACCCTGCTGGCTATCGACCATGCAGTTGATCATCCACGACACACCGAAGCGGTCGGTGAGCATGGCGAAGCGCGTCGCCCAGAAGGTGGCCTGCAGCTCCATCTGCACCGACCCACCTTCCGACAGCGCCTCATACAGACGCTCGGCCTCCGGCACGTTGTCCACCTGCAGGGAAATCGAGCAACCCTTGATGCCCCCCGTGGGGCGGCCCGCATTCGGGAGCGGTGTCGGACGCCATCAGCACCAGGCGCTCCACCCGCTGGGGGTGGCGCACGGTCAGGGTCGTGAGGATCTGGCAACCGTAGGAATTGCCGATGAAGGCGGCCTTGTCGATGGCACAGGCGCTGAGCCACAGGTCGAGCAGCTCGACGCTCAGCACACGCCATGGCGTGCCCGTCGCGCTCTCGCCGTAGCCCGGCAGGTCCGGCGCCAGCACGCGGTAGCCGTTGTCGGCCAGCGCCCTGGCCAACGGCTCCATGTAGCGGCTGGAGATGACCAGCCCGTGCACCAGCACCACCACCGGTGCATCGGCAGCGCCGACACTGCGGGTGAACAGCCGCCAGGGGCCGGCCTGAACATGATGACCGTCGATGCCCAGGGCGCGACTGGTGTCGCTCAGCGCCGGCGCGCTCGCCAACTGCCGATAGCGGCGCGTGGCTTCGAAGGTGCCGAGCGCGACGGCGATACCGACCAGGGCGTGAATCCAGGTGCGTGATGGCAGATGAGGCATAACGACTCCGATGAGCATGAACCTGTCTCTTTCGAGGTCCGGCGCATCGTCGAAGTGCCACCTTTTTTGGCAGGCCAGCGCAGAGGCAGCCTGCCAGCGACGCCTCGGGCTGTCGCACGGCGGCCGTGATCAGCCGTAGATCGCCGGCTCGCGGTCATGCCGCGGGCAGGCCTGGCCATCGGCGCGGAACAGGTGGCACTTGTTGGCCATCAGACCCGCGGCGAAGGTTTCGCCCACCGCCACGCGGCGATCGCCGTCGCTGCGCAGAGTAATGATGTGATCCACCCCTTCCAGGCTCAGGTAGATCAGGTTGTGATCGCCCAGGCGCTCGGCCACGCTGATCTGCCCGTAGAAGGCGAAGTCGGCCTGCTCACTCGCGACGAAGTGCTCCGGGCGCACGCCCAGGGTCAACTCCTCGCCGGGCTCGACGCCGGTGCCGTCGACCAGCACCCGCATGCGGTAGCCGCCGGGCATCTCGATCTCCACCGCCTCGCTGCTGGCGCTGAGCGCGCGCACCTGGAGGAAGTTCATCTGCGGCGAGCCGAGGAAGCCGGCGACGAAGCGGTTACGCGGATAGTGGTAGAGCTCCAGCGGCGCACCGACCTGGGCGATGCGCCCGGCCTCGAGCACGACGATCTTGTCGGCCATGGTCATGGCTTCGACCTGGTCGTGGGTGACGTAGATCATGGTGGACTTCAGGCGCTGGTGCAGGCGCGAGATCTCGATGCGCATCTGCACGCGCAGGAAGGCATCGAGGTTCGACAGCGGCTCGTCGAACAGGAACACCTTGGGCTCACGCACCAGGGTACGGCCGATGGCCACACGCTGACGCTGGCCGCCGGAAAGGTCCTTGGGCTTGCGTTCGAGCAGCGCATCGAGCTGTAGGATGCGCGAGACCTCCTCCACCTTGCTGCGGACCTGCGCCTTGCCGATCTTCGCCAGCTTGAGGCCGAAGGCCATGTTCTCCGCCACCGTCATGTGCGGGTAGAGGGCGTAGGACTGGAACACCATGCCCACCGAACGATCCTTGGGCGGCAGGTCGTTGACCCGCTGACCGTCGATCAGCAGCTCGCCGGAGCTGATTTCCTCCAGCCCGGCGATCAGCCGCAGCAGGGTGGACTTGCCGCAGCCGGACGGGCCGACGAAGACCACGAATTCGCCGTCCTCGATGTCCAGGTCGATGTTGCGGGTGATGGCGGTGCCGTCGTAGTGCTTGCAGATGTTGCGCAGGGTAACGCTGGCCATGGGATGCCTCTCGAACGGGGCCGGGAACCGATGCACTCAGCCCGGCCGGAAAGCTTAAGAACCTGCAGGAGCCGGACAGGCTCCTGCAAACGCAAGGGTCCTGGTGTCGCGACAAGCATGAGATATCGGATCGCCGTAGGGTGGGTTAGCGGCGCCAACCGCGAACGCCAGGACACTCCCTATGCTGGCGCGCCGCGTAACCCACCAGGCGATTGAGCGCGTTGCACCGATGGTGGGTTACGCCGCGTCACTCATGCGCTGATGCCGGTTAATGGCGGTATGCGGCTAACCCACCCTACGGGGGATCGCAGTACCTGGGTAAGACCGCGATCCCCGACACTTCATGCATGTCGCGACACTAGCCCAGCAGCCGGGCGAAGCCGAACCCATGGGCCGGCAAGTGTACCCAACTGCCGAGGAACTCGGCCGTGCTGGACGGCACGCCCTCCACCGGCTCGACCATCAGCGGCAGGTCGTAGCGGCGCTCGCGGTCGCCCAGGTTGAACAGGCACAACCAGGCCTGCTCGCCCAGACGCCGTTCGAATACCAGCAGATCGTCGTCGTGGTAGCGCACCTGGATATCGCCGTCGATCAGCAGCGGCTGCTCCTGGCGCCAGGCGAGAAAGCGCCGGTAGCTGTTGAGCATCGAGGCGCTGTCGTCCTCCTGCACGTCCACGGCCAGGGCGCGGTGGCGTTCGTCCAGCGGCAGCCAGGGTTGCTGGCTGGAGAAGCCGGCATGGACGCCGTCGCGTACCCAGGGCATCGGCGTGCGGCAGCCGTCGCGCCCCTTGAACTCGGGCCAGAAGGTGATGCCGTAGGGGTCGACCAGATCCTCGAAGGCCAGTTCCGCCTCGGGCAGACCGAGCTCCTCGCCCTGGTACAGGCAGACGCTGCCCCGCAGCGACAGCAGCAGCGACATCAGCAGACGGCCGCGCTCCGGGGTGGCTTCGCCCTCGTGGGCCCAGCGGCTCATCACCCGCACCACGTCGTGGTTGCCCACCGACCAGCAGGGCCAGCCGTCGCCCAGCTCGCCCTCGATGGCTTCGATGGTGCTGCGGATGTAGGCCGGGCTGCACTGCGCGGTGAGCAGGTCGAACGAATAGGCCATGTGCAGGGTATCGCCGCCACTGGTGTAGGCGGCCATGGTGCGCAGCGAATCGTCGCAGCCGATCTCGGCCACCGTGGCGGTGCCGGGGTAGCGCTCCAGCAGCGCACGCAGGCGGCGCAGGAAGTCGAGGTTCTGCGGCTGGGTCTTGTCGTAGAGGTGGCGCTGGTAGGCGTAGGGGTTGTCGACGCGCACGCCGATGCCGCCCTCGCGGATGTCCAGGTTCGGCGGGTTGTTGCGCAGCACCTGGTCGTGGAAGTAGAAGTTGGCAGCGTCCAGGCGGAAGCCGTCGACGCCCAGCTGCAGCCAGAACTCCATGTCGTCGAGCAGTTGCTGCTGCACCGCCTCGCAGTGGAAGTTGAGGTCCGGCTGGCTGGCCAGGAAGTTGTGCAGGTAGTACTGCCTGCGCCGGCCCTCCCAGGTCCAGGCCGAACCGCCGAATACCGACAGCCAGTTGTTCGGCGGCGTGCCGTCCGGGTTGGGGTCGGCCCAGACGAACCAGTCCGCCTTGTCGTTGCTGCGGCTGGTACGGCTCTCGGCGAACCAGGGATGCTGGTCGGAGCAGTGGTTGAGCACCTGATCGATGATGATGCGCAGGCCCCGCTCGTGGGCGGCCGCGACCAGCGCGCGGAAGTCGTCGAGGGTGCCGAAGATCGGGTCGACGCCGCGATAGTCGGAGACGTCGTAGCCAAAATCCTTCATCGGCGAGGTGAAAAACGGCGACAGCCAGATGGCGTCGACGTTGAGGCTGGCGATGTAATCGAGTTTGGCCAGCACGCCGGGCAGATCGCCGATGCCGTCGTCGTTGCTGTCGAGAAAACTGCGTGGGTAGACCTGGTAGATGACGCCGCCGCGCCACCAGTCCTTGCGAATAACAGCCATACAGCAAGCCTTTTGTTGTTCGTGATGACAGCTCCACTCTAGGCAAGGGGGCAAGGCGTCACATCCTCCCCGCCGGGGTTTTCGACGGCGTAGCTGGTAGCCGGCAAGGGGGAGGAGTTTTGGGGATGGACACCGTGTGCGGGCAAAGCCGTAGGGTGTCGCGGGGCCGCCCGGGTCGTGCGCACCAACCCGCGCCTATCGAAGCAACAACGCATACGACAGATGCCCCGACCACGCATCGGTGCGCGCGGCGCACCCTACGGGGCCGGGATATCGGTTCTCCCCTACTCGCCCTGGATCTTGCTCAACAGGCTGCGCGCCAGCTGCACCGCTTCGCTGCGCTGGGTGATGGCGAGCTTCTGGTAGAGGCTGCGGATATGGGTCTTGATGGTGGTCGGGGCGACGTTGAGGTGTTCGGAGATCTGCTCGTTGGACAGCCCGGCGTGAATCAGGCTGAGCACCTGCCATTCGCGCCGGGTCAGCGGCGAATGGCGGATCAGCTCCGGTACGTCGGGGCGGTTGATGATGTCCTGGATCACCGCCTCGTCCAGGGTGATGCGGATCGCCCGGCTGAAATCGCGCTGCTGCTGGGCCAGCTGGATCAGGCGCTCGGCGCGCTGGTGTTCCAGCTCGTCGAGGCGGCGCTCGTGCTGCAGCGCCTTGAGCATGGCGATCAGCGGCTTGCCCAGGCGCAGGAAGCTGCCGATGGCGCCGGTACCGCTGGCCAGGGTCAGCGCCTGGTGCAGATGATCGAGACTGCTCTGGCGTTCCTCGCGCTGCCAGTAGGCCAGCGCCTGGAGGATATGGTTGCGATTCTGGTCCATCACCAGCTGGTGGCGCTCGGCATCGAGCTGCAGCTGACGCAGGATCGGCAGCGCACGGTCGCCCTGGTTCAGCGCCAGGTAGGCGCGCACGTGGTTGCGCGCGTTGCCTTGGGCGAAGTGGTTGGCCCCCGGCTTGAGCGGCGGCGCGGTGGCAAGCCACTGGCGGATGCTGTCCTTGTCCTGGGTCGAGTCCCAGTAAGTGAGCATCACGGCGTGGGCGTTGGCCTGCCAGTCGATGTGGTAGTCGTCGCCGGCCAGCAGGGTCTTGAGCCTTCCGATGTAGTCGGCGCACTGGCTCTGCTGGCCGCGCGCATGGGCGACGCGGGCGAGCAGCACGTAGCACTGCAGGAACCAGTGGTCGCCCACCGTATCGAGTATCTCCAGCCCCTGCAGGGCGCACTGCTCGGCGGCATCGAGGTGGTGCCACTCCAGCAGCACCTGGCCGCGCACGCGGTGGATGAACTCCATGATCGGGGTGACCGGCAGCTTTTCCTGCTCGATGTACTGCAGTGCCCGCTCCTGCAGGTTGTAGGCCTTCTGCAGGTGGCCCTGGGCGACGGCGATCTCCGACAGTTGGCCGAGGCTCCACAGCACCGGGTGCGAGGCGTTGATCTGCTGCGCGCGGCGCACGTTTTCCTCGTGTTGCTGCTGAGCCTTGGCCAGCTCGCCCTGGACGAAGTGCGACTCGGCCAGCACCGACAGCGCCGCCACCCGCGAGGTGCGCATGGTCAGGGGCTCGAGCACCAGCGCCTGACGGGCAAAGGCCATGGCGCGCTGCTGGTCGCCCTGGTTGATTGCCACCTGGGCGCGCACCGCCTGGTACTCGGCCTCGATGCGCTGCCACTGCTCGGCACTGAACTGCTCGCGCTGTACCGCCTCGCCGGCTTGCAGCCAGCGCTCGACCTGATCGCTCTGGTACTGGTTCTGCGAGGCCCAGGCCTGCAGCAGGGTGAACAGCGGCGACTCGGCCACGCGGCTCTCCGGCAGCACGGCCAGGCAGCGCTGCAGCAGCTCCAGACGACCCTGGCGATAGAAGTGACGGCCGTGGGTCTCGAGAATCTGCGCCACTCGCTGCGGGTCATGTGCCAGCAGCGCATGGCGGGCGGCCTCCTCGGCCATCTTCTCCTCGAGCAGCGCCTCGGCGGCGCGCAGGTGCAGCTCGCCCATGCGCTGCGGATGATGGGTGGACAGCTCGTTGCGCAGGAAGCTGGCGAACAGCGGGTGGTAGGCGAACCACTGACGCAGCGGGTCCACCGCCTGGATGAACAGACCGCTGCGTTCGAGGTTTTCCAGCATCTCGCGGCCGTTGCAGCTGTCGGTCAGGCGGTCGGCCAGCGCCGAGCTGAAGCGCTCGAGCAGGCAGGTGGACTGCAGAAAGTCCTGGGTGGCGCCGTCCAGGCCATACAGCACCTGCTCGCGGAAATAGTCGCGCACGTAGGGATGGCCGAGTTGCAGCGCCTCGAGAAACAGGTCCATGCCGCGCCCGGTCTGCACTTCCTGCAAGGTCAGCTGCAACGCGCAAGGCCAGCCGCCGATACGCCGGTTGAGGCGCTCGACCTGCTCGCGGTTGATGGCGATCGGCAGGCCTAGTTCGAGCAACGCCTGCACCTCGTCCAGCTCGAAGGCCAGGTGGCTGGCGTCCAGCGCCAGCAGCTGACGCTTGACCCGCAGCTCGGCCACGCCGAGATCCGGCAGGCCGCGGCTGCACACCAGCAGGGTCAGCCAGGGCGGCGTGTTGCGCAGGAAGAAGCGCAGCGCGGCGATCACCTCGCGATTGCGCAGCGCCTCGAACTCGTCGAGCACCAGCAACAGCGGCGGGTGCTCGGCCGGCAGTTCGGCCAGCAGGCGGGTGAGCAGGCCGTCGAGGCCGTCGTCGCCCTGCTCGGCGCGATTGACGCACTGCGGACAGCCGCCCTCAAGCTGGCGATGCAGAGCATTGAGCAGGTAGCGGCCAAACTGCCGCGGGCTGTTGTCGTTGCCGTCGAGGTTGAGCCAGGCCACGGCGCCGGCGAAGGCCGCGGCCCACTGGCCGGCCAGCACGGTCTTGCCGAAACCGCTGGGCGCCTGCAGCACGGCCAGGCGCACCTGGGGCAGACGCTGCAGCCACTCGTCGAAGCGCGGCCGCGGCAGCAGGCCGGGATGAATGGACGGCGCGGCCAGCTTGGCCGGTATCAAAGGCAGTGGCGGGCGGGCCGCTGTGGTCATGATCCTCTCCCGTTTTTATCGTTGTCCGGGTTTTGGCGAATCTTACCTCGGTATCGGGTGGCGGGTTTCACCCGCCCTACGGCTGATCACGCCCAACCCGTAGAGTGTCGCGGGGCCGCCTAGGCCGTGCGCACCCAAACACGGCTATCCCTTCACACCTCCGGCGGTCAGCCCGCCGACTATCCACTTCTGGCAATAGAGGAATACCAGGGTGATCGGCAGCCCGGAGAGCACGGCGGCGGCGGCGAAGTCGCCCCACAGGTAGTTCTGCTCGTACAGATATTGCTGGGCACCGACCGACAGGGTCAGCTTGTCCACGTCCAGCAGCAGCACCGAGGCCATGGGGTATTCGGTGATGCTGGTGATGAAGGCGAGGATGAACACCACGGCGAGGATCGGCACGCTCATCGGCAGCAGGATGTGCACGAAGGCCTGCCAGGTGGTGGCGCCGTCGACGATGGCAGCCTCCTCCAGCGAGGCGTCGATGCTCTCGAAGTAGCCCTTGATGGTCCAGATATGCAGGGCCATGCCGCCGAGCGAGGCGACGATCACCGCGCCGTGGCTGTTCACCCCGAGCCAGCCGGCATGCTTGCCGAGCTGGTCAAACAGGGCGTAGATGGCCACCAGCGACAGCACCGGCGGGAACATCTGGAAGATCAGCATGCCCTTGAGGATCGGCCCCTTGCCGGCGAAGCGCATACGGGCGAAGGCATAGGCGCTGGTAGTCGACAGCAGCAGGATCAGCGCCGAGCTGATGAAGGCAATCTTCACCGAGTTCCACAGCCAGGTCAGCACCGGAAACGGCGGCTGGGTGACCGAGCCGTCGGCATGCTGGTAGGGAATGCCTAGGGCCAGCGACCAATGCTCCAGGGTCGGGTTGTCCGGCAGCAGGCTGCCGGTGGCGAAGTTGCCTTCGCGGAAGCTGATCGACACCACCATCAGCAGCGGGAAGACGATCAGCGCGATGAAGCCGAGCAGACCGGCATGGGTCAGCCACAGGCGGTATTTCACGGATTTCGGTTGCACCATCGCCATGGCGGACTCCTCAGACTTTGACTTTCGACAGTTTCAGGTTGAGCCAGGCCAGCGCGCCCACTACCAGGAAGATCAGCGTGGCGATGGCCGCCGCCAGGGCGAAGTTCTGCCCGGAATCCTGGAAGGCGATGCGGTAGGTGTAGCTCACCAAGAGATCAGTGGTGCCGGCCGGGGTGGTGGCGCCGATGATGTCCGGGCCGCCGCGGGTCAGCAGGGTGATCAGCACGAAATTGTTGAAGTTGAAGGCGAAGCTGGCGATCAAAAGCGGCGCCAGCGGCTTGATCAAAAGCGGCAGGGTGATCTTCAGCAGGTTGTCCAGGGGCGTGGCGCCATCCATCGCCGAGGCCTCGTAGAGGTCGCGCGGGATGGCCTGCAGCAGGCCCATGCACAGCAGCAGCATGTAGGGATAACCGAGCCAGGTGTTGACGATGAGGATCATCGAACGGGCCAGGGTCGGGTCGCTGAACCAGTCCGGGCGCATGCCGAACAGGCCGTTGAGTAACAGATTGATCTCGCCGAAGTTCTGGTTGAACAGCCCGCGGAACACCAGGATGGAAATGAACGCCGGCACCGCGTAGGGCAGGATCAGCATCAGCCGGTAGAACGCCTTGCCGCGCACCAGATCCCACTGCAGCAGGCTGGCCAGCACCAGGCCCACGGCCAGGGTGAAGAGCACGGTGAGACCGGCGAAGGCCACGGTCCAGACGAAGATCTCGAGGAACGGGCCGCGAATGCTCGGGTCGGTCAGTACCCGGGTGAAGTTGCTGGTGCCGGCGAACACGGTGAAGCCCGGCGCTACCTGGTTGCCGTGGCTGTCGAGGTAGAAGCCGGTGGTATGGTCGGGCTCCAGGCGCTCGTTGCTACGCGTGTTGAGCAGGTCGCCGTTTTCCAGCAGGCGGTACAGCGGCTTGACCGCCGCCACCTCGCGTAGGCCGAAGAGGCGCAGCAGCTCGCCGTCGCTGCCGCGCAGCACCCACTGCTCCAGCTCGGCGCGGCGCTGGATCACCTCGCGCAGCGCCAGCGCCGCGCCCAGCTCGCCGGGTTCGCGTTCGGCCCTGAGCGCCAGCGGCTCGCCGGCCGCGTCGCCGGTCGCATCCCCAACGAGAGGCGGCGAGACGAACGCGCCGCGCTCACCCTTGTCGACGCGCAAACGCAGCTCGCCGGCCTCATCGCGGTGCAGGCTGAAGGCGTAGCGCTCGCCGGCCAGGTAGGTCTGGCGCAGGTGATAGCGCTGCACCTGATCGAAGCTCAGCAGGTTGCTGCCGCTGTAGTTGGTGAAGCCGATGCCCACGGTGTACAGCAGCGGGAAGATGACGAACACCAGCATGCCCGCCAGCGCCGGGTAGATATAGCGATGGGCGTAGGCGCGACGACTGATGAACACATAACTGGCGATGCCGGTGACCACCAGCCCGAGCAGGGCGAAGGCCAGCTGCTGCTGGGCGTAGAGCGCCACCACCAGGTACAGCGCCAGGGCGTTGAACAGGCCCCACAGGCTCCAACGCAGGCCGGCACGCAGGGATGGCAGGGAAAACAGCTTCATGGGCGTACTGGCCACGGCGGCGGAAAGATTGACGACGGACATCAGGTTTATAGCCTCGGAGCGGGGCCGCCGCGACGCCAGGCGTCGACGGCGGCCGGATTTCACTTGGCGATGCGCTTGGCGGCGTCGTCCAGCGCGGCGTCCACGGTCTGCCGACCGGAGGTGATGTTGGTCAGCGCCGGCGCCATGGCCGACCAGAAGGCGCCCATCTCCGGCACGTTGGGCATCGGCTGGCCGAGCTGGGCGTTGTCGAAGGTGGCCTTGATCAGCGGGTCGCTGGCCAGCTCGGCCATATAGGCCTTGTTCGGCACGGCGCCGAGCGGCACGTCGGCGCTCACGGTCTTGAGCCCCTCGACCTGCAGCAGGTAGTTCTCGAGGAACTCCACGGCCAGCGCCTGGTTGGGGCTGGCGGCGTTCAGCGCGGCGGCCATCACCCCGCTGAACGGCCGGCTCGGCGCGTCGCCGACCGCGGGAATCGGCGCCACGCCGAAGTCGATGCCGCTCTTCTTGGCGTTGGCCCAGGCCCAGGGCCCGCTGATGAACATGGCCGATTGGCCCTTGTTGAAGGCGGCCTCGGCGACGCTGTAGTCGGCGCCCTTGGGCATCACCCCGGCGTCGATCAGCGCCTTGAGGGTCTGCGCGCCCTGCTTGGCGCCGGCGTTGTTGACCCCGGTGCGACTGGTGTCGTAGCCGCCGTCGTTGGCGGCGAACACGTAGCCGCCGTTGGCGGCCAGCAGCGGCCAGGTGAAGTAGGTGTTGTTGTAGTCCCAGAGGATGGCGCGCTTGCCGGACTTGGCCAGCTCGACGTTGAGCGCCAGCACCTCGTCGAAGCTGGCCGGCGGGGTCGGCACCAGCGCCTTGTTGTAGAGCAGGCCGATGGCCTCGACTGCCATCGGGTAGCCCCACAGCTTGCCGCCGTAGGTCACCGCCTCCCAGGCGAAGTCCTCGATCTCGTCCTGGGTCTTGGCACTGGGGGTGATCGGCGAGATCAGCCCGCTCTGCGCCCATTCGCCGAGGCGGTCGTGGGCCCAGATGAAGATGTCCGGGCCGTTGCCGGTGGCGGCGGCCTGCTGGAACTTGTCGGTGGCGCTGTCCGGATGGGCCACCTCGACGGCGATGCCGGTGTCGGCGGTGAAGCGCTCGCCGACCTTGGCCAGGCCCTTGTAGCCCTTGTCGCCGTTGATCCAGATGACCAGCTTGCCTTCCTCGATGGCGGCCTGGGCCGGCAGGGAATGGCTCAGGGTGGCGGCAAGGCCGATGGCAACTGCGCTGAGCAGCATCTTGTTCATGTCTAGTTGTCCTCGTGGCTTCTTGTTTTTGATCCACAACTGCTGCGGCGAGCCGGTGAGCGCTCTGCCAGCTCGGTCATCCTCGGCCGAAAGCGCAAGCGCCACATCCTCCCCGCCCGCCCTCTCGAGGGCGTAGAGGCGGGGGCGTAGTCTGCCTGCGACTCCGGAAAAAAGCATGCGCCCCGGCCCCTTCTGCGCCTGTTGCAGGCGGCGTGGTGCGGGTGTACTGGAGGCTCACCAGTTGCGGGAGAACCCCATGCGCCGCTCTTCGTTGCCGACTTCGCTCACCACCCTGGCCTGCGTCCTGCTCTGCCAGTTTGCCAGCGCCGAGCCACAGCTGCAGGCCTGGCTGGATCAACGGCCAGTGCCGCTGCAATGGAGCAACCCGGCGCCGCAGCGCTACAGCGTCGAGCTGGAGCTGAAGGCCGGCGAGTTGCGTCTGCAGGCGCCCAATGCCAGCGGCAGCGCCCAGCCGCTGGCCCTGTACCGGCGTCAGGACTGGCACGCGGGCAGCTCACTCAGCCTGCAGATCAGCGCGCCCGGTCGCTATCGCCTGATGTTCCAGGAAGACGCTCAACCCCATCTGCGCCTGCTGCCGCTGCGCGAGAACGCGCCGCGCAGCGTCTGTCGTGCCTGGCAGGGCGAGGCGCTAAGCGTCGCGGTCGGCCAGGTGTTCGCCGACGGCGAGGTGCTGCGCGATGCCTACAGCGGCCAGTTGGCCACGGTGGAGAACGGCCGCGTCGAGCTGACCCCGGCGGCGCATAGCGACGGCCTGCTCTTGCTCGAGCCGGCCGAAGCGAGTACGGAGGTCAAGCACGACTGGCGCAATGCCACGGTGTATTTCGTCATCACCGACCGCTTCGCCAATGGCGATACCAGCAACGACCGCAGCTACGGACGCCAGCCCGACGGCGAGCAGGAGATCGGCACCTTCCATGGCGGCGACCTGCGCGGTCTGACCGGCAAACTCGACTATCTGCAGCAGTTGGGAGTCAATGCGCTGTGGATCAGCGCGCCCTTCGAGCAGATCCATGGCTGGGTCGGCGGCGGCGACAAGGGCGACTTTCGCCATTACGCCTACCACGGCTACTACGCCCTGGACTTCACCCGCCTGGACGCCAACATGGGTACGGAAGACGAGCTGCGCGAGCTGATCGCCCAGGCTCACGCCCGCGGCATCCGCGTGCTGTTCGATGTGGTGCTCAACCACCCCGGCTATTCGACCCTGGCCGACATGCAGGCGCTCGGCTTCGGCGCACTGCGCAGCGGCATGCAGCAGTACCTGCCGCCGCGCTGGAGCGACTGGCAGCCGGAGAGCTTCGAGAACCTGCACGCCTACCACAACCTGATCGACTACCAGCACGACGCCTGGCGCCAGTGGTGGGGCAAGGACTGGGTGCGCGCCGACATTGCCGACTATGACAGCCCGCCCAGCGTGCTGGTCGACCCGCGCCAGGGCTCGCTGGCCTTCCTCCCCGACTTCAAGACCGAGAGTCAGCAGCCGGTATCCCTGCCGCTCTTCCTGCTGCGCAAGGCCGACACCCGTGCGGTGCCACGCGAGGGCTACCGGATGCGCGACTACCTGGTGGAATGGCTGAGCTTCTGGGTACGCGAATTCGGCGTCGACGGCTTTCGCGCCGATACCGTCAAGCACGTCGAACTGGACAGCTGGGCGGCGCTGCGCCAGGCGGCCGACAAGGCGCGTGCCGAGTGGTCGGCGGCAAACCCCGATGATCCCATGAGCGGCAGTCCGTTCTGGATGGTCGGCGAGATGTTCGGCCACGGCCCGCAGGCCAGCGTTTACCAGGACCACGGTTTCGACGCGCTGATCAACTTCGACTTCCAGGGCGAGCTGGCCGCCAGGGGCAGCGAGTGCCTGCGCCAGATCGAGGACGACTATCGCGACTACGCCGAACTGCTGGCCAACGACACGCGGCACAACTTCATGAGCTACGCCTCGTCCCACGACACCTCGCTGTTCTTCGCCGAACAGGGCGAGCGACTGGCGCGCCAGCGCGGCCTGGCCGGTGCGCTGCTGCTGGCCCCCGGCGCGGTGCAGATCTACTACGGCGACGAAAGCGCCCGCCCGCTCGGCCCCACGGGTTCGGACCCGCACCAGGGTACGCGCTCGTCGATGAACTGGGACGCCCAGCAGCAGGCGCCGATCGCCGAACTGCTGACGCACTGGCGCCTGCTCGGCCAGTTCCGCGCACGCCACCCGGCGATCGGCGCCGGCCGCCACCAGCAGCTGTCCACCCAGCCCTACGCCTTCGCCCGCACCCTCGGCAAGGACCGGGTGGTGATAGTGCAGGGACGGTAAATACCTAGGTGCGCACGGCGCACCCTACGCCAACGCCGCACCAACAGGTGCCCGATATGACACCAGAACAAACGCCAACCCGTAGGGTGTCGCGGGGCCGCTTAGGCCGCGCGCACCAACAGGACCCGACATGCCCCCCCGAACAACAACGCCGCCAAAGCCAACTGGCCTTCGCCGCTAGCCGCGCCGAACTGGAGGTGGGCTCGCTCGCCGGTTGCCCGCTGCCTCTCGAACACCTGCTGGCCACCCGCCCCGGCAGCCCCTGGGTACGCCGCCACTTTGCCGGTGGGCTGACCGCCGAGGTTTACCAACTGGAGGCCAGCGGCCGCCTGTGGACCCTCAAGCGCGCACGCAACCCGTGCAAGGTGCAGAACCCCGACGGCCAGACCTCCTTTCTCAACGAGGTGCAGCGCCGCGGCGAACTGCAGGCGCTCAAGCGCCAGGCGGACTGGCACGAGGCCCTGGCCGGCATCGTCGAGACCCGTTACGCCAGCTACCGCCGCGGCCTGCTGCTGTCGCCCTGGATCGCCGGCGAGGCGATCAGTGAATGGGACGAGCGGCGCCTGCTGCAACTGTTCGATACGCTGCTGGCGCTGCTGCAGCTGGGCTTCTTCGAGTGGGACCTGTGCCCGGGCAACCTGCTCGACGACGGCCGCATCCGCCTGTTCGACTTCGGCTACATGTACCGCTTCGACCCGCTGCGCGCGTGTAACAGCAACGGGCTGCTGACGCCGCAGCACCACGGCGCCGAGCGCTTCGAAACGCGCTGCTACTACGCCTACCTGCTGGGCCTGGAGCGCGAGCGCGGGCAGAGCGCCGCCCTGGCCGCGCTGGAGCTGGAAAAGCGCATCGCCCTGGAGTGCTACCAGCGTCTGCGCAGCAGGCTGATCAAGCGCGGCGCCAGCGCCTCGGTGCTGGCCTGGCTGGGCGGCATCATCGGCCAATGGCACACGGCGCTACGCGGCGGGCTGGACGGTCTGTACCTGCGCGAGGCCTGGCGCTCGCATCTGAGCGATCTGGAGGATGATCTCGGCGGCCAGACCTGCACAGCGCTGACCCTGCAGCGCATCGACTGGCTGCAGCAGTGCCTGCACGAATGCGGCGCCCAGCTGCAGCACCTGGAGCTGCTCGCCGGGCGCACCCCGGACGCCTGGCGCGCCGTGCTGGAGCGGGCGCTGCAGCAGGCGCATGAGTGGCAGGTTAGGGAATAGGCGCGAGAGCGGCGGCTTGGTGCGCACGGCGCACCCTACGAGCCCGGCGACGCCCAACCGTAGGGTGCGCCATGCGCACCACAACCGCCAAATTACCCGGCGTCTCGGCTATTCGCCAAACGCGCCCTCGTCCTCCGCCACCCCGCCCCAATCCGCCGGATACACGCCCTCGCGCACCAGGCGATGGAAGCTCGACCACGGCCAATCCACCACCTGCTGCACCAGTCCATGGCGCACCGGACTCCAATGCAGGTAATCCAGGTGTCGGCGCAGATCCTGCTCGTCGCGGATGCGGTGTTCCCAAAATCGCCTTTGCCACAAGCCCGCCTCGCGGCGCAGACGCCGGCTCAGGCTGACGCCCTCGGATTGCGGCAGGGCCTGGCTGCTCAGGCGTTTGATCATCGACCAGCGCAGGCTGAACTCGGCATCACCCGGTGGCAGTTGCCACAGGCAGTGCAGGTGATCGGGCAGCAGCACCCAGCCCTTGATGATGAATGGATAGCTCTGGCGCACCTGCTCGATGGCGCCGCGCAATGCGGCGCGCACCGGCGCTTCAGTAAGAAGCGGCCGGCGCTGGTGGCTGACCAGGGTGAAGAAATAGCAGGCGCCCTGTTCCCGGGCGCGGCGGTAGTCGGACATTCCCTGTCTCCTGAACGCTGTCGCCGCTTCAGGATAGTCGGTGGTGGCAGTGTTGCAGCGGGCTCGATGGATCGGGGCGCACGGCGCACCCTACGGTTCGCAGCATCGGCGTCGTCGTAGGGTGTCGCGGGGCCGCCTGGGCTATGCGCACCAACCCGCGAACTAGAAACTCCCCGCGGTACTGGCCCCGGCCGTAACCGTCAGGCTATTGTTGCCTCCCGGCTGCCAGGTCTTGACCTGCGCCGGGTCGCTCTCGTTACGGACGATGCATTTCCACTCCAGCTGCTGGTCGGCCGGCAGGGCGATGCTGCCCTTCCAGGTCGGGTAGGCGCTGGTGTCGCTCAGGCGCACGGCGCCGGCCGCGCTCCAGTTGCCCAGCTGGGCGACGTTACCCACCGCATAGACGCTGTCGCCCCACTGGGTCACGCCGTTGTCGCAGCGGAAGTTGACGCTGACCAGCTCGCCCTGATCTTCATCGTCACCCTGGCCGCTGCGCCAGATACGGATCGCGCCGTTGTCGGCGTTGAGCGCCTCGGTGAAGTCGCCGCTGGCCACCTGGCCGGGCGAGTCCAGGTTGGAGTCCAGGGCGATCAGCAATTGCTGCTGGCTGCCGCCGACCGTCGCCACCAGGCCGGAATAACCCGAATGGAACTGGATCGCCGAGGCGGCCTTGACCCCGGCGGCGCGGCGGATCTGGATCAGCTGGCGGATGAAGTCGCCATGGCCCCAGTCGTACATGTGCGGCCAGTACACCACCGGCGTGCCGGGGCTGCTGAGGATGTAGGCGTAGGCCTGCTTCAGCCGCGCGTCCGGCAACGGCCAGTGGTGCTGGCCGCCGTTGGGGCCGGGCGAGTACCCGGTGTCGTGGTTGTCGACGAAGGTCACCGCCACCTCGCGCCAGCGCGCATCGGGATTGCCGTTCAGACCGTGGCGCCAGTCGGCGATGCCGCCGTTCTGCATGCGCTCCTTGAGGGCGAAGTCGAACACCGTGCACTTGGCCCGATCGGACCAGTCCTTGAGGATCTGCTGCCAGCTGGCGCCGTTGCGCCAGTCCCAGCTCGGGTACTCGCCCGGCGCCTTCCACAGCTCGCCGAGGCAGAAGCCGTTGTCGTGGGCATCGCTCATCCAGCCGGCGACCCGCTCGCCGGCGTAGCCGCGGACGAAGTCGAAGCGAAAGCCGCCGGCACCGTACTGGCTGCGCAGCTTGGCGAACTCGTCGCGGAACATCGCCTGGTTCTGCGGGTGGCCGGTGTTGAGGTCGGCGTCGCCGTCCATGAAGCGGTCGCCGTCGTCGCAGTCGTTGGCATGGTTGCCCGGGTCAGTGCAGTCGTGGCGCCACAGGCCCTGGCCGGCCGGCAGGTTGATCTGCTTGTCCGGGTAGCCGCGGTTCATATGGTTGGGTACCACGTCGTAGATGGGTTTGACCCCGGCCGCATTGAGCGCGCCGGCGGCCTGCTTGAGCAGGCTGTCGCTGCCGTAGCGGCCGTTCTTGTCGAAGTCGTGCCAGAAGTAGCCCTCGCCGCCGCCCGAGGTGCCGTTGGCCGGGTCGCTCCAGCTGGAGAAGTCGCGCCAGGGCACCGGCATCCAGATCGCACTGAAACCATCGGCGGCCAGGGTCGGCGCCATGCTGGCCAGCGTCGCGTACCAGTTGCTCGAAGTACGCACGGTATTCCAGTGAAAGCCCTGGAGGATGATCTCGTCGCCGCCGTGGTAGCGCACGCCGCTGGTGGTCTTGCCTGGCGCGTCGGCGGCACGCACCAGATTGCCCCAGGGGTAGGCCAGCGGCGCCAGGGCCAGGGTCAGCGCGGCCAGTCGCAGGTATCGGTTCATCTTGAAGCTCCGTTCTTGTCATTGTTGTGAGCATCCGACTACGGGGGCTGCCCCCGGATGGACTGATCGGCCGCCCGCACAGGCGAGCCGATGACGCCAGCCTGCCGCGCCCGGCGCCACCGCCAAACCTCCCCCGCGCAGTTTCCGCCGGCGTAGGGCGCAGGCGTAGAAACGCCCCCGGTCCGCCATCCCCCGCCGCTTCGCTACGCCTCGCCGCTCCGCCTCGAAAAAACCGCTGCAGGGAGGATGTGGTGGCGCCATACCTTGCCCGACTCTTGCCCCAGCGCCACCGGGCCGACTGCCCTGCTCCGGCCGCGCCCTGTCAGTCCGACGCCGAATCCAACAAGAACAAAGGACCCCCACGATGAACACCATGCAACCCGCCCAGCTGCTGCGTCCCTGCGCCCTGCTCGCCGCCATACTGCTGGCCACCCCGGCCCTGGCCGTGGATTTCCACGGTTATATGCGTTCCGGCATCGGCGCCACCGCCGGTGGCGGCGACCAGGCCTGCTTCCAGGCCGCCGGCGCGCCGGCCAAGTACCGACTCGGCAACGAATGCGAGACCTATGCCGAGATCGGCCTCGGCCACGAAGCCTGGAAGGAGGGCGAGCAGAGCTTCTATATCGACAGCATGATCGCCTACAAGTCGGACCAGGCGAACGACTGGGAAGCCACCGACAGCGACGGCGGCAGTGCCTTCAACAACGGCACCAGCTCGATCCGCCAGTTCAACGTGCAGGCCAAGAACTTCCTGCCGGCCCTGCCCGGCGCCACCCTGTGGGCCGGCAAGCGCTACTACAAGCGCAACGACGTGCACATCAACGATTACTACTACTGGGACGTCTCCGGTCCCGGCGCCGGTATCGAGGACATCGACCTGGGCTTCGCCAAGGCGCACGTGGCCTGGATGCGCAACAACGATGGTGACTACGTCTACGAAGGCACCGGCACCGGTACCAACGTGGCCAACGACACCCTCGATCTGCGCCTGACCGACATCGACTTCAATACCGACGCCAAATTGGAGCTCGGCTACGACTATGGCAAGGCCAACCTGAGCGACCTGCAGGAGAAGGACCCCGGCTACACCAACCAGAAGGGGCATCTGGTCACCGTGCAGCACATCCAGGGCAACTGGTTCGGCGGTTTCAACAAGCTCGCTCTGCAGTACGGCACCGACGGCATCATCGGCAGCACCGGGCGCAACAGCACCGGCAACAGCGACGGCAAGATGCTGCGCCTGGTCAACCAGGGCGTGGTCGGCCTCTCCGACGACATCGAGATGATGTACGTGCAGATCTACGAGGATAAGGACTTCGACAACGACTCCGGCCAGACCTGGACCTCGTTCGGCGTGCGCCCGGTGTACAAATGGACCAACACCATGAGCACCGCGCTGGAGTTCGGCTACGACCATATCGACCCGCAGGCCAAGGGCGAGAAGTCCCGCGACCTGAAGAAAATCACCCTGGCCCAGCAGTGGTCGGCCGGCCGCAGCTTCTGGGCGCGTCCGCAGATCCGTGTGTTCGCCACCTACGCCATGTGGGACGGCGGCAAGTACAACGCCGCCAGCGAATCCATCGATGCCGGCGACGACAACGGCCTCACCTTTGGCGTCCAGGCCGAAGCCTGGTGGTAAGCGGTCGGGCATCCGTTGCATCCGGATGCCCGGCAATACCGTAACGCTGCTCCTGTGGTCCTTGCCCCGGTTCTGCAATAGGCCGGGGCCTTTTACCAGGCGTGACATAAAAAGAGGAATAATCCATGCCACCGTTCAAGATCGCCAGCCTCGCGCTGCTCACTGTCCTGTTAACCGGCTGCGCCAGCGAACCGCTGCGCCGCATCGACGCCCTGAGCGCCAGCCCGGCGCCCCTGCAGACCTCCGCCGGCAGCGCCGAACAGGCCCTGGCCACCGCGCCCTCCTGCTGCGCCTCGCTGCGCGAGCTGCCCTACCAGCCGATACCGGTGAACTTCAGCGGCGAGGCGCGCATCGACACCAGCGCCCCGGCGTTCGCCTTCGACAGCGGCAAGAGTTTTTTCCGTGCCTTCCAGTTGCCGGCCGCCAGTAAGTCGTTCGAGATCCGCCTGTACAGCCAGGCCGGTGAGACGGTGCTGGCGCCCAACGCCATGCTGCTCGACAGCCAGTTCCGCGTTACCCGCCTGCTCGGCGCCGAGGACTTCGTCTACGCCCCGGCCTCCGGCTTCAAGGGCGACAGCCTGGACGCGCGCCTGCGCGTCGACCGCCTGTATCCGGACAATCCGGGCAACGAACACTACCTGGTGCTCTACACCAGCGAGGCGCAGATGCGCGGCCAGACCGTCATCGAACACCCGGCCAAGGCCTTCGCCCGCGCCCTCGGCAACGAGGCGCCGAACATCCCCGACCCGGTGGCCAGGCATGCGCCGGTGGGGATGATCAAGATGGTGCTGATCGAGGACAAGGTGGCCGGCCAGCAGGCCAACACCTATGTGCCGCCGTTCAGCATCGGTCGCGAGATGGGCAACCAGCTGCCCAGCGTGCCGGCCCCGGCGGTACTGCCGGAAACCCAGGCCTACTACCGCCAGGGCATCGACGCTGCGCTGGCGAACAAGGACCTCGAACGCGCCCTGCGCCTGGCCGACGAAGCCGCGCGGGTCGGCGACGCCAGCGCCAAGGCCTATCTGCTCGAACGCATCCAGATCCGCTGAAACGATCGTCCCGGGGTGACCCGGCCGGCGTCAATGCCGTAGCCGTAGGAGCCCCGCCACGGGGCGAAGCTGTGTTGGTTCCGGGTGCCGCCCCGCGCATTCGCCGCGGGGCGCAGCTCTACAAAGGCGGGCAGGTTGAACGACTGACCGCACAACCAGAGGTCGAGATGAGAACAACAAAAAAGCTCGCGACACTGATTCTGCTGTGCACTGCCACCTGGCCTGCTCTGGCCTTCGAGAAGAACGTGCTGACCGTCTGGATCGGCCAGGACAAGGGCTTCAAGGGCCTTGCCGAGATCGGCCAGCGCTTTACCGCCGACAGCGGCATGCCGGTCAGGGTCGCCACCCCGGACGACCTCGCCGTCCAGTACGACAAGTTCGCCGCCACGGCCAAGGGTCCGGATATCGTCATCTTCGCCCACGACCGCTTCGGCTCGTGGATCAACAACGGCCTGCTCGAAGCGGTCCAGCCCAGCGCAGAGGCCCTTCAGCGCGCCCCCGGGTTCGCCTGGGAAGCGCTGACCGTGGGCACCCAGCGTTTCGGCTATCCCCTGGCCACCGAAGTGGTCAGCCTGATCTACAATCGCAGGCTGCTGGCCAACCCGCCGCGCACCCTCTCCGAGGTCACCGCGCTGGACGGACGCTTGCGCGCCCAGGGCAGGCGCGCCATCGCCTGGGACTACAACAACCTGTATTTCTCCTGGCCGATCATCGCCGGCGCCGGCGGCTACAGCCTGCGCAAGCAGGGCGGCATCTACGACCTGGCCGATGTCGGCGTCGCCACCCCTGGCGCCATCGCCGGTATGCAGGCGCTCAAGCAACTGCTCGACGACGGCGTGCTGGAACCCGGTGACGATTACGCCAGTGCTCTGGAAGGCTTCAAGCAGGGTCGCATCGCCATGATCGTCAATGGCCCCTGGGTGTGGAACGAGCTGCGTGACGCCGGCCTCGACTTCGCCATCGACCACGTACCGGGCATCGACGAAACGCGCCGCGGCCGCCCCTTCGTCGGCATCCTGGCCGCCGCGATCAACGCCAACAGCCCGCACAAGGCGCAGGCACGACGCTTCGTCGAGGACTACCTGAGCAGCGCCGAGGGCCTGCATAGCCTCAACGCCGACAAGCCGCTGGGTGCGGTGGCCAACCATGAGGTCATGGCCCAGCTGCGCCACGACCCGCTGATCGATCACACCTACGAGTCAGCCGCCAGCGGCGAGATCATGCCGGACATCCCGGAAATGAAGCGTTTCTGGGTGCTGTTCAGCGCGCGCCTGAGCGCCATGCTCAAGGGCGAGAAGCCAATCGCCGCCACCCTGGAACAGATCGCCCAGCGCCTGCGCGCCGCTGGTGAGGTACAGGCCTGGCGCCGTCGCCATTATCCAGCTGCCGACTCCACGGCGGGGTCGCTCTGAGCGGCCCCACTCTCCAATCCCCTCCAGGGACATTCGGGCGGCTTCGGCCGCCTTCTTTTTTGGCGATGCCCCAGCTTGGGTAGGGTGGGCGGCGCAGGGTCAAGTTATGGGCATCTCCACGCAACTCGAGCGCCGCGTAACCCGCCATGGCGCTGTGTCGGTAGACCATCTGGATGGGCTATGGCGCGTTGACCGTTGCTGTGGTTTGCCCCCGCTTCGCGCCGGAGCCCACTACTTTCCTGGTGCGCACGGCGCACCCTACGCCGTGCGCAAGATTCCCGCTCTACACGCGGAAGCGGCTGACCATGGACTGCAGCTGGCCGCCCAGGCGCGCCAGCTCGGCCGAGGATTTGGCCGTTTCGTCGCTAGCGCTGGCGGTCTGCTCGGAGACGTCGCGCACGCTGAGGATGCTGCGGCTGATTTCCTCGGCCACCGCGCTCTGTTCTTCCGCAGCGGCGGCGATCTGCTGGTTCATCGACTGGATGTTGGACACCGCCAGGGTGATGCTGCCCAGCGAGTCGCCGGCCTTGCGCGTCAGCTCGACGCTGCTGTCGGTGAGGTTGCGACTGTTGCGCATTACCGCGGCGACCTGCTGGGTGCCGCTCTGCAAGCCGGCGATCAGGGCCTCGATCTCCTCGGTGGATTTCTGCGTGCGCTGCGCTAGGCCACGCACCTCGTCGGCGACCACGGCGAAACCGCGTCCCGCTTCGCCGGCACGCGCTGCCTCGATGGCGGCGTTGAGTGCCAGCAGGTTGGTCTGCTCGGCCACCGACTTGATCACGTCCATCACGCTGCCGATCTTGTCGCTTTCCTGCTGCAGGCCGGTCATCGCCTCGGAAGAACGCCCTACTTCGGCAGCCAGACGCTCGATCTGCGAAATCACCTCGGCCACTACCTGGTCGCCCAGGCGCGCCTGGCCGTCCGCGTCGTTAGCCGCCTGCGAGGCTTGCTCGGCGTTGCGCGCCACTTCCTGGACAGTGGCGGACATCTCATGCATGGCGGTGGCCACCTGATCGGTCTCGCTCTTCTGACTGTTGGCGCCAGCGCTGGTCTGCTCGGTGACCGCCGACAGCTCTTCGGCGGCGCTGGCGATCTGGGTGACGCTGTCGCGGATGCCGCCGATCAGCTCGCGCAGGGTCGTGGCCATGTGCTGGATGCCCTGCTGCAGTAGGCCCATCTCGTCACGGCGATCGACCCGCACGCTGGCGGTCAGGTCGCCATCGGCAATGCGCTGCACCGCACCCAGGGTGTCCTGCAATGGGCGGGTGATCTGACGGGTGATGATCCAGGCAGCCAAAACGCCGAAGAGCAGGGCCAGCAGCGTGGCGCCGACCTGCAGACTACGCGCCTGGGCACTTTCAATGGCCATGCGCTCCATCTGGAACTTGTACAGCGTATCGCTGATACGGACGATTTCGCCCTGCTGATCGGTCATTTCCTGACGGGTACGGGCGATATCGGCAGTGGCGGCCTTGAACGCCTGCACCGTCTGCTCGAGCTGGCCGAGCGCCGTGGAGATCCGCCGCACAGCATCCTGCTGGGCGCTACCGAAAACCTGCTCCAGTGCAGCGAGGCTGGCGCGGGCAGTGCCGATGCGCTCGGCAAGGGCCTGCTCGGTCTGGGCATCGGCTGCGCTTTCATAGCGCTCAAGCAGATAATGCAGACGCAGCAGCTCACCATGAGTGAGCGTCAGGGCCTGCAGCTGCTCGAAGCGGCGACCGTCGTATTCCGGCAGCAGCTCCACGCTGCGCCGCATCGCGCCCAGCAGTTCGCTCAGCTGCTGGTCTTCGCTATTCACCTGGCCACGTGCCTGCTCGGCGGCCGTGTAGGCAGCACGCATACCCGCCAGTGAGCGCTGGTAATCCTGGTTGTAGCGGTCCTGCTCCTGCAGCAGCTTGACGTTGACCGGATTGGTGAAGGTCCCCAGCAGCTTCTTCTGCTGCTCGAGATAGAGGTTCAGGTTGGTCAGCAGACGCTCGGTGCTGGCGGCGTCGCCCTTTGCCAGCATGAACTGCAGGCGGGCGATACGCAGGTTGGTCAGCGTTGCGTTGAGTTGGGTGATCTCGCTCATCCAGGTGCTGCGCTGGATCACGCTGCCCAGGCCGCTCCAGGCGGTCCAGGCCAGAGCCAGGGTGAGAGCCAGCACCAGACCGAAGCCAAGGGCAAGCTTGCGGGTGACGCTGAGGTTGGCAAACCAGGTATTCATGACAATTCTCCAACTGTTCGATGACAGGCAGTTCGGGTTTAGCTGGAGAATTGTTTTTGTAGAGCCAGCACAAGGCCTGTGCCGACGCTCCGCGCGCCGCTCTAGGCACATAGGCAGGGAAAAATTTCGCGAACAATCATTCACGTGCGACTGCCCCGCTCGCCGGGGCGGGTTCTTCAGGGCGCGCGCTCGCCGCGCGCCGCCTCGCTGAGGTAGAACCAGGTCGGCGCATCCAGCTGCAGCTCGGCACCGGCCAGGGCCTCCTCGATACGCGCCTCGCGCAGGCTGCCGAGAATCGGCACCGGGCGTCCCGGCAGGCGGCGCAGCCAGGCCAGGGCGACCTGCAGCGGTGTTGCCTGCAGCGCCGCGGCCACTTCCTCCAGCGCCAGTTGCAGCGCCGGGGCGAAGCGGCCGCCGGCCAGCGGCGACCAGGCCAGCACCTGCAAGCCGTCGGCCTGCAGCGCCTGCAGACGGCCATCCCAGGCCGCCTGCTGGGCGGCGAGCGACAGTTCGATCTGGTTGCAGCGCAGCTCCAGCTCGCGGCCAAGCACCTGCCAGTGCAGCGGCTCGGCATTGGACAGCCCGACCCAGCCGACCTTGCCGGACTCGACCAGCGCCTGCAGGGCGCGCGTCACTTCCTCGACCTGCAGCAGCGGGTCGGGGCGATGCAGCAGAAAGCCGTCCAGCCGCTCAACGCCCAGGCGCTGCAGCGAGGCGTCCACTGCGCGAGTCAGGTAGCTCGTCGTGGTGTCGTAGTGCTTGATCCGCCAGCGCGAGACGTCCTGCGCCGCCGGCACGATGTCGGCCTTGCTGATCAGTTGCAGCTGCGCCCGCAATTGCGGGCGCAGACGCAGCGCCGCACCGAAACGCGCTTCGCATTCGCCCAGGCCATAAATGTCGGCGTGGTCGAAACCATTGAGGCCACGCTCGACGCTGCGCTCGATAAAGCCGAGCAGCGCCTGCGGTGTGGCCAGTTCGGCGCATTCGAGCAGGCGCATCATGCCCAGCAGCAGGGGTTGCCGGATCGGAAATGCGGTCATAAAGGATTCCAGGTAACCGGTGGTGCGCACAGCGCACCCTACGCGATGGTGACGAAGCGTAGGGTGCGCTGTGCGCACCACTAGGCCGATCAGAGATTTCAGCCCAACAACTGCAACGCCTCGGTGCTGCACTGCTGGATACGCACCCAATCGCGCTGCTCGACCCATTCACGCTGGAACATCCAGGTGCCGCCAACGCACATCACGTTGGGCTGGGCCATGTAGCGCTGCAGGTTGTCCGGCGTGATGCCGCCAGTGGGACAGAAACGCACGCCGCCGAACGGGCCGGCCAGCGCCTTGAGCGCAGCGATGCCGCCGCAGACCTCGGCCGGGAACAGCTTGAAGCGGCGATAGCCGAGGGCGTAGCCGACCATCAGCTCGGAGGCGCTGCTCACGCCCGGCAGCAGCGGCACCGGGCTGTCCAGAGCGGCCAGCAGCAGCTCACGGGTGCTGCCTGGGGTGACGATGAACTGCGCGCCGGCTTCGATGGCGGCGGCCAGCATCTGCTCGTCGAGCACGGTGCCAGCGCCGACGCACAGCTCGGGGCGCTCGGCGCGCAGACGACGGATCGCCTCCAGGCCGTGCTCGGAACGCAGGGTCACCTCCAGCACGCGCAGGCCACCGGCAGCCAGCGCATCGGCCAGCGGCAGGATGTCCGCCTCACGGGCGATGGTGATCACCGGCATGATCCGTGCCTGGGCGCAGATGCGGTCGATCTCGGCGATTTTGTCGGCCATGCGCGCGCGCTGGCCTTGGTCGAGGCTGGTCATGTCAGGGGCACCAATAGATTTCGAGAGGGGAATGCAGGAAGGCGCGGATCGGCATGCGCGCCACCTCGCCGGGCGCCAGCGCCTCGGCCAGGGTGGCCAGCTTGGCCTGGCCCTGGATCGCAAGCAGCGGCAGGCGCGCGCCGGCCAGCAGCGGCAGGGTCAGGGTCAGGCGCTGTGCGGGCTGGCTCGGCGCCTGCATCGGCAATACCCGGCGCGAGCAGTCGGCGCGTAGCGCCAGATCGAGATTGGGGCTGTCCGGGAACAACGAGGCGGTGTGGCCGTCGTCGCCCATGCCGAGCACCAGCACGTCGATCGGCGGCAGTTCGGCAAAGGCCGCATCGGCCAACTCGGCCGCCTGCTCCAGGCTACCGGCGACCCGGTACAGGCCGAGGAACTTCGCCTCGGAGGCCGCGCCACGCAGCAGATGACGGCGCACCAGCGCCTCGTTGCTGCTGGCGTGATTGACCGGCACCCAGCGCTCGTCGGCCAGGCTCACCAGCACCTGGCGCCAGTCCAGGGCCTGCTGCGCCAGGGCGCCAAAAAAGGCCACCGGGCTGCGTCCGCCGGACACCACCAGGGTGGCGCTGCCACGGCTGTCGATGGCCTGGCGCAGGGCGTCGGCCACGCGCTGGGCCAGGGCGTCGGCATGCGCCTCTGCACTGGCATCGCTACGGGCAACGACGCCCGTGGGCAGTTCAAGGTCAGAGATCGCCATACCAGCTCCTCCCGTCACGAGTGATCAGCGCCACCGAGGCCATCGGACCCCAGCTACCGGCGGTATAGGGTTTCGGCGCCTCGCCGAGCTGCTTCCAGCCGGCGATCAGCTGATCGCACCACTGCCAGGCGTATTCGATTTCGTCCTTGCGCACGAACAGGTTCTGGTTGCCGCGCATCACTTCCAGCAGCAGACGTTCGTAGGCATCGGGAATCCGCGCGCTGCGGTAGGTATCGGAGAAGCTCAGCTGCAGCGGGCCGCTGCGCAGCTGCATGCCCTTGTCCAGGCCCTGATCCTTGGTCAGCACCTGCAGGGCGATGCCCTCGTCCGGCTGCAGGCGAATGATCAGCTTGTTGCCGATCAACTGGCGCTGCTCAGGGGCGAAGATGTAGTGCGGCGGCGCCTTGAAGTGGATGACGATCTGCGACAGCTTCTGCGGCATGCGCTTGCCGGTGCGCAGATAGAAGGGCACGCCGGCCCAGCGCCAGTTGCGGATGTCGGCACGCAGGGCGACGAAGGTCTCGGTGTCGCTCTGGGTGTTGGAATTATCTTCCTCCAGATAGCCCGGCACCGGCCGACCGTCGCTGCTGCCGGCGACGTACTGGCCGCGCACCACGCGCTGGCCAAGCTGTTCGGCGCTGATCGGCTCCAGAGCCTTGAGCACCTTGACCTTCTCGTCGCGGATGCTGTCGGCGGACAGGTCGCTGGGCGGGTCCATGGCGATCAGGCAGAGCAACTGCAGCAGGTGGTTCTGGATCATGTCGCGCAGCTGGCCGGCCTGGTCGAAATAGCCCCAACGCCCCTCGATGCCGACCTTCTCGGCCACGGTGATTTCCACGTGGGAGATGTGGTTCTGGTTCCACTGGGTTTCGAACAGGCTGTTGGCGAAGCGCAGGGCGATCAGGTTCTGCACCGTCTCCTTGCCCAGGTAATGGTCGATGCGATAGACGCGGTTCTCCGCGAACACCTGCGCCACCGCGTCGTTCACCGCACGCGAAGAGGCCAGGTCGTGGCCGATGGGCTTTTCCAGCACCACCCGGCAGCGCTCGGCCAGGCCCACCGCGGCCAGGTTGGCGCAGATGCCGCCGTACACCGAGGCCGGGGTGGCGAAATAGGCGATCAGCTGATCGTGGCCGGCCACTTCGGTCAGCGCCAGGTAGTCGTCGGCCTGCAGGAAATCCATGGTCAGGTAATGCAGACGCGCCTGGAAGCGCGCCAGGGCGCCCTCCTCCAGTTCCTTGGCCGGCACGTATAGGCGCAGGGCCTGGTCGATGCTGCCGAGGTAGCGTTGAGGGTCGCCGGCTTCGCGGGCCAGGGCAAGGATGCGGGTGTCGTCGTGCAGCAAACCGGCGCGATCGAGCTGGTAAAGCGCAGGGAAAAGCTTGCGCAGAGCCAGATCGCCGAGGGCGCCGAACAGGGCAAAGGTGCAGGATTCAAGTTTCATTGCGGGCATGTGCTTGTTCTTTTATCAAGATGCACTAGAAATACCGGGTGATTGCGCTTTTATCAAGAAAAAATATTGTTATAGCAACAACATTCTTAAGAATCACGATAAGCCAGTGGTGACCCACAGGCGGCATCAGTAGGATAGGCCGGTTGTTTTACCGCCCATCGCCTGTCGCCAAGCCCGTTCAACCGCCTGTTAGGAGCCCCTATGGACCGCGTGCGCAACCTGCTGGAACAGATCCAGAGCCGCCTGGACGACCTGAACAAGGCCGAACGCAAGGTCGCCGAAGTGATCCTGCATGATCCGCAGCAGGCCACGCGCTTCAGCATCGCCGCACTGGCCCAGGCGGCGGGTGTCAGCGAGCCGACGGTCAACCGTTTCTGCCGCTCCTTCGGTGCCAACGGCTACCCGGAACTGAAGATGCAGCTGGCGCAGAGCCTGGCCAGCGGCGCCGCCTACGTCAGCCGTGCGGTATCGGCCGACGACGGCCCCGAGGCCTACACGCGCAAGATCTTCGGCAGCACCATCGCCTCGCTGGACAGCGCCTGCCAGAGCCTCGACCCGCAGCACATCAGCCGCGCCGTCGACCTGCTGATCCAGGCGCGGCAGATCCATTTCTTCGGCCTCGGCGCCTCGGCCTCGGTGGCGCTCGACGCGCAACACAAGTTCTTTCGCTTCAACCTGGCGGTGTCAGCGCATTCCGACGTGCTGATGCAACGCATGATCGCCTCGGTGGCGCACACCGGTGATCTGTTCGTGATCATTTCCTACACCGGGCGCACTCGCGAGCTGGTGGAGGTGGCGCGCCTGGCGCGCGAGAACGGCGCCTCGGTGCTCGGCCTCACCGCTGCCGGCTCGCCCCTGGCCAAGGCCAGCACCCTGAGCCTGGACATTCCACTGCCGGAAGACACCGACATCTACATGCCGATGACCTCGCGCATCATCCAGCTCACCGTGCTCGACGTGCTCGCCACCGGCGTCACCCTGCGCCGCGGCGTGGACTTCCAGCCGCACCTGCGCAGGATCAAGGAAAGCCTGACTGCCAGCCGCTATCCGGCGGATGAAGAGTCGCTGTAAGACCATCCTCACGCTGCACGGCGGCTGCAGTCGCGAACGGCACCAGCCGCCTGGGGCGGCCAGGGCCAGATGAACCCTGTGACGAATACAAAGCCTCGAGCAATCCGGAGTGCCTTGCCCCGGACACACCAACACGCACAATAACAGTGCATGCGAGGACGACCTCCACACCCTGAGCCCAGGGTGACTCATCCGGGGACGGCCCCTTCAACCTCTGGAGGTGACCATGCCCTGGATCATTCTGTTTCTCGCCGGCCTGTTCGAAGTCGGCTGGTCCATCGGCCTGAAATACACCGAAGGCTTCACCCGTCCCCTGCCAACACTGCTGACCGTCTGCGCCATGCCGGTCAGCCTGGCCCTGCTCGGCCTGGCCATGAAGGAACTGCCGCTGGGCACCGCCTACGCCATCTGGACCGGCGTCGGTGCTGTGGGCACGGTGATCGCCGGCATCATCCTGTTCGGCGAATCCATGGCGCTGCTGCGCCTGGCCAGCGTCGCACTGATCGTCTGCGGGCTGATCGGGCTCAAGCTGAGCCATTGAGAAAGCCGGAATCCAGCTTCGTGGGAGGCGCTTCAGCGGCGAAAGCATCGCGGCTACGACTGCAGGGATGCAGGAGGTAGAGCGAAGCAGGATGCCCGAGCCGAAAGCCCCTCCCACATGACTCAAGTCAACGCCAATCCCCACGCAAGGCCGCCACCTGCACCTGCAACGCCTCGCGCTTGGCCTGCTCCGGCGCAATCGGCGTTCCCGCCACCAGGCACACCCGCGACCACAGGCGCTTGAAGATGCCCTTATGCGGATCGCGACTGAAGAAGCTGCCCCACAAGCCCTGCAGCGCCATGGGAATCACCGGCACTGGGTTCTCTTCGAGAATGCGCTCGACGCCCGACCTGAACTCGTCAAGCTCACCATCAGCGGTCAACTTGCCTTCGGGGAAGATGCACACCAGCTCGCCATTGCGCAGGTACTCGGCGATCTTCTTGAACGCGGCGTCGTAGATCAGCAGATCCTCGTTGCGCCCGGCAATCGGCACGGTGCCGGCGGTGCGGAAGATGAAGTTGAGCACCGGCAGGTCGTAGATCTTGTAGTACATGACGAAGCGCACCGGCCGCCGCACCGCGCCACCGATCAGCAGCGCATCGACGAAGGACACATGGTTGCACACCAACACCGCCGGCCCCTCGTCGGGAATCGCGTCGAGGCCCTTGTGCTCGACCCGGTACATCGAATGCCCCAGCAGCCAGATGAGAAAGCGCATGCTGAATTCGGGGACGATCTTGAAGATGTAGCTGTTGACCGCGATGTTCATCAGCGACACCACCAGAAACAGCTGCGGAATCGACAGCCCGGCGACGCTCAGGAACAGGATCGCGACGATGGCAGAGGCCACCATGAACAGCGCATTGAGGATATTGTTGGCCGCGATCACCCGCGCCCGCTCATGCTCGGCGGTGCGCGACTGGATCAACGCATACAGCGGCACGATATAGAAGCCACCGAACAGACCGATGCCGAGAATGCAGCCGAGAATCCACCAGGCCCGGCCATAGCCCAGCAGCGCCAGCCAGTCATGCGGCGCAGCGCCCTGTGGGAAACCGCCGGAGAACCACCACAGCAGCATGCCGAACAGGGTCAGGCCAATGGAGCCGAACGGCACCAGGCCGATCTCCACCTTGTGCCCGCTCATGCGCTCGCAAAGCATCGAGCCCAGGCCGATGCCCAGCGAGAACACGGTGAGAATCAGCGTCACCACGCTCTCGTCACCGTACAGCCACTCCTTGGCGTAAGCCGGAATCTGCGTCAGGTAGATCGCGCCGAGAAACCAGAACCAGGAGTTGCCCACCAGCGAGCGCGACACCGCCGGACGCTGGCCCAGGCCGAGTTTCATGATCACCCAGGACTGACGGAAGATGTTCCAGTCCAACGGCAATTCCGGCATTGCTGCCGAGGCTTTGGGAATGCCCTGGCTGGCCAGATAGCCGAGCAGCGCCACCCCCACCACGGAACCCGCGACGATCGGCGCATAACTGCTGCTGGCCATCATGATGCCGGCGCCGATGGTGCCGGCCAGAATCGCCAGGAAGGTGCCCATTTCCACCAGGGCGTTGCCACCCACCAGCTCCTCTTCCTTCAGGTGCTGCGGCAGGATCGAATACTTCACTGGGCCGAACAGCGCCGACTGCGTGCCCATGGCGAACAGCACGGCGAGCATCAGCGGCAGGTTATCCAACAGCACCCCGGCAGCGCCGGCGAGCATGATGCCGATCTCGGCGAACTTGATCTTGCGGATCAGCGCATCCTTGGCGAACTTCTCGCCAAACTGGCCGCCGAGGGCGGAGAACAGAAAGAACGGCAGGATGAACAGCAAGGCGCAGAGATTGACCAGCAGATCGCGGTCGGCGCCCGTGTTGAGCTTGAAGAGGATGGCGAGAATCAGCGACTGCTTGAAGATGTTGTCGTTGAAGGCGCCGAGCAATTGCGTCACGAAAAACGGCAGAAAGCGCTTCTTGCCGAGCAGGGCGAACTGCGATTGTTGGGTCATCGTCCATGGTCCTCGCGGGGGTAGATTTACCCGCACAGGCATTTGACTGCAAATCCCCCCACGAAAGCCACAGGGCAAATACGAGCGCCTTGGCGATCACACGAAGGGCCGGGAGAGTCGTGCAGGGTGGATGTCGCTTTTTACATCCACCAAAGCGGTGGATCGGTGAAGCGTGATCCACCCTGCGCATTTCGGCATCGCGTAGGGTGCGCCGTGCGCACCACGATGCCGCCGAATCCTCGGCGTACCGCGCTGCCAAACAAAGGATGCTGTAGGAGCCGGCTTGCCGGCGATCCCGTACATCAGCGCAGCTATCGCCGGCAAGCCGGCTCCTACGAACGGGTGACACCTCAGGCACCGCCTGCTCACCAAGCCTCTCGCCACAGCAGTAAATAAAAGACGAAAAAAAACGGCAGCCCAATCGGGCTACCGTTCTCGAACTCGGAGAAAACGTCAGTGCCCTCGCACTGACTACAACCTCACCTGCACTCCCTGGGGAATGCCGGCGCAGTCTGACAAAAGCCAGCCTCAGCGTCCGTTTAGCTTTGTTACCTGCCTGCAAAGAAATGTAAACGGCGGATGACTGCACGGTCCGCCACGCGGCACAATCGCGCCCATGAACGCTCACCACCCCGCCTGCTGCAGCCCACTCGACACGCACAACCCGCTGCCAAACTCGCTTGCCGGCGCGCAGCTGATCAGCACCCGTTTCGACCCGGCCCTGCTCGCCGAGGACGATTTCGCTCGCTGCGATATCGCCCCGGTGCGCGGCGTGGCCAAGCGTCAGGCCGAGTACCTGGCCGGACGCCTGTGCGCGCGCGAGGCCCTGCGCCGCGTGACCGGCCAACCCGGCGTGCCGGCCGTCGGTGCAGACCGCGCGCCGCAGTGGCCGCTCGGCGTGGTCGGCTCCATCACCCACGGCGACAACTGGGCGGCGGCGCTGGTCGCCCAGCGTGAGCAATGGCGCGCCCTAGGCCTGGACGTCGAGCGCCTGCTGCCAGCCGAGCGCGCCCAGCGTCTGCAGGGCGAAATTCTCACTCCCGCCGAAGTGCAGCGCCTGCAAAACCTGGACGACGAGACCCGCGCCGTGCGCATCAGCCTGACCTTCTCGCTCAAGGAGAGCCTGTTCAAGGCGCTCTACCCACTGACCCTGACGCGCTTCTATTTCCATGACGCCGAGTTGCTGGAGATCGACCACGACAGCGCACGCCTGCGTCTGCTGATCGACCTGCATCCGGACTGGCGAACGGGCACCGAGCTGGATGGCCAATTCGCGCTGTTCGATAACAAGGTGCTGAGCCTGGTGGCCGTGGCCGCGTAATCATGCAGCACCCCACCATGCGTGGATAACTCGGTAAGCGGCGCACCCTACGATCACTACACCGTGTGTTTCGTAGGGTGGATGACGCTTTTCTCATCCACCACCCAGGCAACCATGGTGGATCGGTCGGGCCGCGCAGGCGAAGCGCGATCCACCCTACACCTAGCTGGCGGCGGTCACGCTGCTCACTTAAGTTCGCACTCGTTTGGCTCCCCTCTCCCATTCATGGGAGAGGGGCTGGGGGAGAGGGCTGAAAGTGCCGCAGAACCGCAATTTCCCCCCCTCCGAACGCGGCCCGCTCTAACCCTCTCCCCAAAGGGGCGAGGGGACTGATCGCGCTCAACCGTTTCTTAAGTGAACGACATTGCACTGGTGGCGGGGCTGTTGTAGCCCGGATGAAATCCGGGAACAGGTGGCCGGCCTGCCCCGGATTGCATCCGGGCTACAGCGCTGAGCCTGGTGGCCGTGGCGGCGTGATCATGCAGCACCCCACCATGCGGGGATAACTCGGTGCGCGCGGTGTTGTGGCTCAATGATTCTGGACACCCCGATAGGGCGTTAAGCTTCGCCCAGCCATGAGGTGTTTGCGTGACCAGAAGATCATTCAGTACAGATTTCAAACTCGAAGCAGCCGGCCTGGTTTTGG
>Ga0222661_1000036_pt1 | contig 83242 bp, 155 predicted proteins | sample AntAcemetagen551_FD_179851 | JGI IMG/M metagenome (GOLD analysis project Ga0222661, IMG submission 179851) | Saline water microbial communities from Ace Lake, Antarctica - #551 | ecosystem: Environmental > Aquatic > Non-marine Saline and Alkaline > Saline | place: Antarctica: Ace Lake...
GTTAGCTTATCAGCATTATCTGGCGATATGTCATCCCCACAGATTTTAGCTTTTGATGATAATACTGCGACGCTGCTGATAAGCGATGGTAATTCAGTTAGCTTATCAGCATTATCTGGTAGCACGTATAAAGAGACTGACCCAATATTTTCAGCATTTCAACTATCAGGCGGTAATATAGCCGGGCCGTTAACTATTATTGGACCCTTATCTTCTAATGATTACCTAGGGGTAAATTCACTATCTAAAGAGTGGCAGCAGAATAGTCACGGTTTCGCTGTCGGTGAAATTATATATGGATCAGAAAACAACTGGGTGAAGAGTATAGCTGATGATTCTGGTCAGTCTGAAATGTCTGGTATAGTAACTGCAATTAAAGATGATAACACATTTACACTATCTTCAGATGGTTATATTAAAGGACTGACTGGATTAAGTGCAGATTCACTATATTTTTTATCTGATACTGTAGCAGGCTCTATGACTAGTGTAAAGCCAACAACCATAGGTTTTATTAATAAGGCGGTATTTTGGGCTACATCAGATAGTGGGGGATATATTAAGCATTATATTGGGGATGTTATTACCAGTATTAATGCAGAGACCGCAGCGGAATTATTAGTATTATTAGGGGTGCACCATCATAAGGTACAGACATATACCGGAGATTTACAACTAGTAACTACTACCCATGTAGATGTTGTAGGCTCAGATTATACAGTCACACCAAAACTATCAAATAGTAGAATTTTATATAATTTATCACTATCTATAAGCCCACAACCGCAAGAAGTGCTTAATAATAATACAGGTGGTGTCTGTCACTTTAAATGCTGGGTAGATGGGGTAGAGATTACAGCGTTTAGAAAAACTACTGAAACCTTCCCGGGCGATAATATGGTAAATGTCTCGTTTGTTTATGAAAATACCTCTTTAACTGAAAAGGATTTTAAATTAACATGTAGAGAGTATTCTACGACTCGGGAGATGCGACTACATACAACGAATGAGTGGGATGGTTCATTAGATGATCAACCGAGCGGTGCAGTATTAACGGTAACCGAATATGCTCCCTAATAATAAATAACTATAGTAATGCAAAGTGAAATTGACAAAGATATCGACTCTCTTCTGGATCTGTTTAGGAATCCGCCGGTAAACCCTCCTGGTGGAGATGTAGAGAATTATAAGGCAATCTTAGAGTTTAAGATAAAAAAATTATTAAGACAGAAGTTTGAAGATATTAATAGCTCTCTAGAGACTGATTTTCAATCTCTTATGGTACAACTTCGTCGTGGTTCTCAGATTGAAATGAAAAATACAGATAATAAGATGTCTGCTCAAAAGATGGCAATGGATCGGTTAGAGAATGATCCTAATCATTATACTAAACAGCCAGATATTAATGTACGGGAAAATTTTAATAGTAAAAATGATGCATTTAATAATATTAGTACGATAGCCGCCCTGCTTGAGAGAGAGGAGCTGGGCCTAGTTGAGACTATTAAGATTGGTGGAATTGACTCAGCAATTGAGGCCTTAATAGACTCAGGCAACGGAGCACATAATGTACTCCATGGGGTAGATATCGAAGATTCTGGGAATCAGGTATCATTTACTACTGTCGATGATATAAGAATGACAGTAGATAAAGTAGATAATATAACTATCCACGTCGGCGCAGGCAATGATGAGGAAAGACCTGTAGTAGAGTTTACAATTGAACTAGGTAGTAAGGTATATCCTTCTGTTTTATTTAGTATAGGAGATAGAACAGAAAATCAGCACCCAGTATTAATAGGTGCTGATTTTATAAGCCAGATCGATGCGCTAATCGATGTAAATAAAACTATGGTAACTACTATCTAATATCTTTTTTTGCAAATTCAATAAACTTATAAAATTCTACGCGACTCGTATCACCTTTATCTAAAAAGGTACCAGTCATTCTTGCAGTTCTCATAGTAGAGTTATGTTTAATTCCTCTATTCGAGCAGCAAGTATGATTCGCTTCGATTACTACTGCAACACCTTGATTATCTACACATATCTCATCAATAAATTTAGATATTTGAGAGGTCAAGGATTCTTGAACTTGGGGGCGGCGAGCAAACCAATCAACTACTCGATTTAACTTACTAAGACCTATAACCTTACCGCCAGCTGACGGTATATACCCAACGTGAGCAACGCCACTAAAGGGCATCCAGTGATGTGAGCATATAGATTTAAGATCAATGTTTGTTTGAGCGACTATACCATCATAATTATCAGTATTATCGAAAGCTGTAATTTTCGGACCATCGTGGAAGCAACCAGAGCATATATCATTAACAATTGCCTTTGCAAATCGCATCGGTGTATCTCTTGAGTTTGGGTCTTCTTCCCACTTAAATCCGAGACTTGACATAAACTCTCCAAAGTGACCGGAGGCTTCTTCTATTCGCTTTTGACGCTCTTTATCATCAAGAGGCATATTTTGATTGGCATATTTAATAAATTCCATATATATAATGATAGTATATAAAGTAGAAATTTAAAGGTTTTTTTTTGTTTTTTTTTCAATATAGCATAAATATATTTGTGAAGCAGTTTAATAAAATATTAAATTCCTATATTTCATCCCGTAAAGGTCTAATTAAGGTCAGGCTGAAGGTTGACCCTAGAAATAGAGAAGGGGTAGATTATAGGTCGTTTGATGGATATGAGGGATATATACTCAGAGAAGGTGAGAGTTATAATGTAATATTGTTAGAGACTGACCTTCCAGTTATGCGAGTCCCGTTCTCTATTGTCCAGATATCTAAGATAAGTGACCCTGATAAATTTGATCAGGTAAAATATGCTGCGATAAAGCAGCTAAAGTCTGAAAATAAATTAAGCGATCGTAAAGCTTGTGTAATTAAAAATTGTAAGAATATTGATTTTTTTGAGCAATATCTACGAGCAGAGGGTATGACAGATTTTGATATTAAAAATATATATAAAAAATCTCTTTTTAATATTAGCCTCTCTGAGAAGGTAAATTGGAATAATATAAGGAAGGTCGCTAAGGTTGCAGGTAAGGCAATAATTGCCCCGTCAGCTGTTATAGATGATGCTCTCGCTTCAACAACGTCCAAAAAAATAAAAGAAAGAGCAACAAATATATTTAAATCGCCTAATAATCAGACTGATGCATCGTCGAGCCGATCCTGGGGCCCTATTCATACTCAACAATTTGAAAGCTCATTAGTATCAGGTGAGTGGCATATAAATGATATATCGAGTGTAGGTAATATTAAAATATTTGAGAGAAAGATAGAGAATGCGACTGAATTACTCTTTATAACCTACGATAATAATAATATTTCTAATATTACTACAAATATATCTGCGGATATTATATCTCAATATGATCTCACCCGTCTTAATAAGATATTAAATACCTTTTCCCCTACATTAATTAACACTATTAGTAACAGTAGCAAAAATATAGTATCTTTATTGTAATATAAGTTGCCCATAAGGAAAACGACATTATATTATATATATACATTATGAGTTCATTTGAATCCACTAAGATCGTCGAATTAGGTTCTACAGCTTTCCGTCAATGGAAAGCGACTGATTCCCATTGCCAATTTTTACACGGATACCAGCTTAAGGCTAAGTTATGGTTTAGTGCGAGTACACTAGATGAAAACAATTGGGTAGTAGATTTTGGAGGTTTGGATTCAGTAAAGGAAGCATTAAAATCTTTATTTGACCATACTACATGTGTCGCTGCCGATGATCCAAACCTGGAGTTTTTTAGAGAGATGGCAGATAAAAAGATTATAGTACTTAATGTTTTTAATGAGGGAGTTGGTATTGAAAAATTTGCTGAGTATGTATTTAATCTGGTAGATACTATTATTAAATCTGCTACTAACGATAGGTGCCGGGTATCAAAGGTGGAAGTATTTGAACATGCTGAAAACTCAGCGATTTATAAACCTCAGAATTCACCATCAGAGGCTGCAGGCAGCGTATCAATTACTCAAGAAAAGTTAGTTGGTGTATTAGCTGAGTTAGCGGCTTCATTTCCGCAGAATTTAACATCACCTAAAGTAGATACTAAGTCGCCTCCTGAAGATTCTAAGAACCCTCAGGAAGCTATTGGTCATGCAATTGATGAGAGGTCTACTGCTGCTCCATTGTATTCAGATAGAACAAAGTCTCTTGCAGAGATACTTAGTACTTAAGTATTTTTAATACTCGTTAATACTTCGCATATATGTGCTAGTATCGGGTGTCTAACAATTTGCGAAGCATCGAATGTAAAGGAACCAATTCCTACATCATTCGATGCTTCTGTGTTAAACGCATTAAATACATCTTTGAAGCCAGATCGATTACCTATATCACTCTGTGTACAGTCGCCTAACAGCACGTATGATGAGCCTTTGCCGAATCTAGTTAGCACTGTCTCCAGTTCTGACACGGTCATATTTTGACACTCATCAACAATAACTAAACTGTTTCTAAACGTGAGACCCCTTGAGAGATTAACAGGAATACATCGTACAATCTTGGCCCTCATTATATGTTTTGTCTCCCCTGGGTCGAGTAACTCCTCTACCTTATCATAAAATGGTATTGACCAGGGTTGGAACTTATCTTCAACTGTACCGGGGAGATGGCCGAGTTTACTACTTGCTGACTCAACAACACTTCTTATATATACTATTTCTTCTACTATATTCTTTTTAATGCATAGAAGACCTGCTAATACTGCTATAAATGTCTTTGCACTACCTGCAGGGCCATTTACAATACTTACATATGTATCATCGCTTAATATATGCTCTAAAAAATCCTTATGAGGCCCCTCAATTTTATATGGATTAGTTATAGTATACTTATTACTCCACTGACGCTCTAAACTACTTTCGATTTCATCAGCTGCTTTTGCATTGCGATATTTTTTTGGCATACATATATTTATTCAAATTTATACCAAAAAAATGCAATATATAAAAACAGATATAATTAGTTATACATATTGTTGCTAACTATCAAAAGTTAGATAAATACATTATATGAGAATAGCCATATCAGGGACCGGGTGTCAGGGGAAGAGTACCTTTCAATTAGATTTTTTAGATAAGTGGCCGCAATATAAGGCCCCAAAAAAAACATATAGAGATGTTATAACGGAAAAAAACCTAGCTCATAGTACAAAGACTACAAAGATTACACAGAGATTCATACTAGACTTTATGGTAGAATCTATGAAGGGTTATACTGTAGATGATAATATAATCTATGATAGGTGCCCTTGGGATGCCTTGGTTTATTCAATGTGGGGATTATCTGACAGTACCTCTGATATAGATGAAGAGTTTATTGATGAAATAATCCCAATAGTCAGAGAATCTATGAGGGAGCTTGACCTTATATTTTTTATACCTATTTCAAAAGTTTCTCCGATTTTAATCGTAGAGGATGAGATGAGAGAGACAGAGGCAGAATATATAAATAGTATAGACAATATATTTAAAGACTTTTATAGGAGATATGCTCATCAGAGCTTTGAACCATTTTTTCCGCAAAATGATGTACCCGCTATTATAGAAATTTTTGGTTCTCGGACTGAGAGATTGCACATAGCTAATTTATATATTGATGTGGATGGTGATTCTATACCTGGTGATATGGATAGTCTTATAAAGGGAATGGAGGACCTTGTAAGTGATCACAAGGCTGAGCTATTTAAAACTTCTGGGATTATTACAACCTCCTAATTATAGAGCTACAGGAACTCTTGTTGGTTCATCAGCCTCATAGTTGACATCCCCTATATTAAAAATATCCTCTAAGTCTATTAACTCACAAGTTAACTGAACCGGCCAAGAGGTTCCATAATAGTGAGCAAAATCACCAACTGGTGGTTTTGGTATTGTTGATACATTTAAGGAACCATCACCGACCGAAATATTACCATCAGTTGAAACTCTTAGACCTACCGGAGAGGTTCTGCATATATTAAAAAAACCAAATATAGTAGATGTAATGGCAGTTTTTCCATATAGACCAGCTACTGGGACATGTTTTATATCACTGATAAGCATTGATCTAGATGGTGAATCATATTGATATAAATCGGTCATTATATTGCAGCCATATGCATCACCGACATATTGATTCGTTTGCTCATAATGCCGTTTCGGGTTTCTTACAGCAAATGTACTAACAGCTCTCACTCTATATGTACCTTTAGGTAACACTATTGCATTACTCAGTAATAGGCCACGTGCTTGCTTTTCCTCTTCTACTTCAACAGCATTAGCTGAAATATGATTTAAAGGCAGCGCAAAATTATTCTCTCTATTAATTACAAAATCTAAATTAGATTCAGGGTTAGTAGCATAATATGCTGCTACTGCACCCCTAAAAGGGAGACGTTGTATTATACTGCTTTGAATTAAGCTAAATCTCTTTCTTGTTAATGAAGCATTTTCTTTTGCAGCATCTACCTTTAAAGATAATTCAGTGCTATCATTTTTAAAAGTTAATTCTTTTAATGGTTTTTTATAAATACCATCTCCGGTTTCAATAGCTATATCGCCGGAAATATTTGTGCCCCCTGGTATATATGTTTTAGGTGGTAATTCATTACCTGAAATGTTTATAAACTTACTCATATTATATTTTATTAACGGATGTAATTACCCCTGTATTATCTACCCTAAAGGTATAATCAAACTTATCACCTACAGTCTTTTCCGAATCGTTTCTAACATACCCCCACCATCCTGATGTAAGCATTTGCAGCTTAGAATCTCTAATATCATAAGATTCGCTATTTATAGGAACTGCATCTAAGTCTAAATCTGGTAACTCTGATCTATATTTTGCAATATCACCAACATTCATAGTAGCTCCATCAGTACTACTAGGGTCACTAAAATATACTCTCGCGCCCCCTATTATAGAATCAAAAGTTTCACTATAGAAAAATAATAAAAATTTTATTGTAGATTGATCACCAGTAGGAGCTGACGGTGTATCCCCTACAGCATTTAATTTTGTTACCCAACCCGATTTATACATTAAATTTATTGACGCTGGATATTTAAATGATTGAGATCTCCTTAATTTAACAGAATCTTCTGTAGGCAATAATACATTTTCATTAGATAGCTTTTCAAGAATTAAAACACTCTGATTTATCTGCGTGGTATTAAAAAGAGTACGACCAGGTACAGCAGCAGAGAGAGTGTTACCTATAGACGTTGTATTCGCTCCTGGCATAAATGACCCTATGGTGCTAACAGTAACCCCATATTCCTCTATTTCATCTACATATATAAAACCATTTAAATTTAAGGTGACAGTAGATCCAGATTCTGTATATGTACAAACTGAGTCACCATTTATCACAAATCGTTTAGGTGATGTTAAATTATATAGCGATAAAAATGCCCATATATTTTCTCTTGCATCTATATCTGCCTGTGTTGGTAAAAGCGGTATATCTATTTGAGGGATCACATATGGTGAAATAGAGACGGTACATGTAATTTTATATGTACCTCTTGGTAGACATATAGTCCCCCTATTTATATAGTTTTTACATGGGGCACATTCACTAGTATCCAAACTCGATATATCTACATCAATATTACTTACAAAGATATCGTTAAATTTAATTATATTAAGAGGCCCTATTATTGTATTATCTTGAAATTTAGTCTCCTCATTAAATTCTGGAGTTCCAGCTGTACCAGAACTAGTTGTTGTGATTGTAGTGACCTTTTGATCTACCGTCGTTAGTCTCGCTGAACTATCCGCAGCGGCTTTAAGTATCTCTAGATTATTCTCTGACGTTTGGGCAATATATATTGAATCATCATATGCCTTATATACTATAGGGTTAAATGTAGTTTGATTCTCTCTGATATAAATATTATCAACTTTAAGTAGTTTTAGTCTGCCTGAATCCTCACTATCTAATATTAAAATATTATCTCTATCTGGTAAGATGCTATCTATAGGCTGGAGTTCCGATATGGATGGTATACTCATTTATTATATTTAAGTTATATACTCATTATAGTTTTGACCGTATGCAGATAAATTATTAATATAATCCTCAGGGTATAGTGAGCTAAACTCTGTAACAGTGTTATCTTGCAGTCTAAAGAAAGTATCAAAATCTATACCAGTCCCCCCAGCTAATAAATGTGGAGTACTTTTCTTTGTTATTAGACCATACCACCCATCGTTTAGGCATAATGCCTCTTCTTGTAGTATATCACCTTCATTATTATAATTTGATATATAACTATTACTGTTAATCTCGCCAAACCCCCCCTCCCCTATAAATTTATTTTTATTAGTACTATTTAGTATAGATACAGGAGTACGATTTTGAATACTCATATTTTTTGCAAACAGTTTACTACCTAGATTAATACTACCTAACATATCGGGGGAATACGCTTGTATATCGCCCCCCCACAAATTCCAATTACCTACTGAAGATGATATAGGAATAAACTCTGTACTATTAGAATTAGACCTTATAGGTGTTTGCATTGTATATCGCCTAGCGGTAGCCGCAATATAATAAAATCTCTCCTGGATAGAAGTCTCAAATATACTGAGAGTTGAATTTAAATCTTCTTTTTTTAACGATATTGACTCAATTACATCTTCCGGCTTATTTACAAAGTCTAAATTAGATCCTTGTAAATTAGCACGAGCTTGAGGGGTAGTATCAAAATTAGTATTTTTAGGTAAATTTAGCCAAGACCAGCTATTTATATAAAATAAAAAACCTGTGAACTTAAGAAAATCGACGGTTGTATCCACAGATCGATTGAGATTTATATAATTAACTTGTGCCATATACTACCATTTATTTATTGGACAACTTTCAGTCTGAACCATTAGTTTAAATTTAGTTGAGCACCCACATAATGTACATCTTCCAGTTCTACCTAAAGCTTCTGCATCCCACTTATCGCAATCCTTACATATAGCTAATCGTTCTGCTACCATAGCTTCTGATGATACAGAGAATCCATTGTTCAACCAATCACTCATACTTTTTGTAAAATTGTGTGCCATATCCTTACCGGATGGGTAATTATCATTACTATTAGCTAGTAGTATCGATTTGACTTTTCTTGATGCCCCTTTGAGAGTTACCCTTATATTTTCATTTTTAGGCTTTCTTATAGTCTTATGTTTATAAAATATTAATTCATCATAAAAATTAAAGTAAGATGCCTTTTCAATTTCGAATTTTCTTGCGTATATTCTTAATTTCCACCTATACTTGTATAATATATTTAAAAATTCACTAGAATCCTTAACTACTTCTTTATTAAAAATATCTATAACTCTACCATAGGCCGGTAACATAGTACCGTTATATATATTTCTACCTTTTGTAGCATATATAATATCTAAATCCTCACCCAGAGCTGGGAACTCGACCTTTAAATCTCTTATAAATTTTAATTTAAACCTAATGCCGTAAATAGCGGCTGGTATAGCTATCGTAATAGGTATATTTGTACCTGGTATTTTTCTAACCTTCATATTATCTATTCAATACACCCCAGATGGTATGTACCATCCGCTGCAGTATACCCATCTGCAGTCTTTGCATTAGGTAAAGGGCTGTTTAGTATAGCAACAATATCCACAAAATATCCCATCCACGGATACTTCCTTTTTATTAGTTCTTGATCCCATACCTCTTTTCCCCCGATTTCCTTCTCATACCATTTTTCATGATCTGTAACTTTACCATCCTCATCTATTATAGGTATTAGTAAATCCTTATTCCAAAAGTAGGCCTCTATAATCATACTCTCTCGTCGCATACAACAATTCCCAGAAGTTTCTAATACAGAGCTAGTACGACCACCAGTATTTTTACCATTACCAAATAGATCTCCTGCAACCTGAGCTCTATCAGGATCTCCTTCTGAATCCTTAATTATAGTTGCGAGTAGATTAGACTTCCACCATGCTCTCATAGATAAGAAGCCACTCTTAGTATTTGCTCGCTGCCAAAATTTAACTGCATCTAGCCCAGACCCAACTGTACTAGCAAGATTAGATGTATATACAAAAAAGTCACATTGTATTACATACTCCGCTAATTTGTATAATTTTGCAAAGTTACTCTCCGACCGTGACCCGATGTTTCCACTTTTTATATTATCTAAAAATGATTTTGATATATCTTTATTAATCCCTATATATTTATTTAATAAGGCTAGATTATCCATATCTTCTAGAAGTTCTACCAGAAGAACTTCTAGATTTTTATCATTTGCGACGGATAAATAATCAGTAAACGGTGTAATTAATAAAATTTTGATTTTAGGTATTATCTTATCCTCTAACTCAAATTCCTCTTTAGTCCTTTGACCTAGCTTTACATTATCCGCTAATTGATTCTCCCAATTATTATCTGCCTCGACCCTCGATGCCTCTATATTTAAACTACCCTCAATATAATTATCTATATATCGCTGCTTGAGAGTCTCGAGAGTTGGAGGTATATCAACCTGAAATAATTTTTCAGCCTCCTCATGCAGAGTCTTTCTTTTATCTGCATTTAGAGAATTTACTACTACAGGCTTTAATTTTTCAAAACCAGATATAGCATCTTTTACTCGCTTCTCTGGCTTTAAGTCATCAATTTTTGTACCATCTGGATTCACACTAGATTTATATTTTGAAGATCCAAAATCTTTAACATAGCAAGGGTATATCAGAGATACATTACATGTATATGTATCCCCAGTTGTATCATCATCGTATAGATGATTAAATTCCCCGTCACCCATATCGGGGTAAATATTAGGTAAATAGTAACCTAAATATACTTGATAATCAAATTCAGCTGATGCTGCATCATAAAACGGTGTACCTGGGGTTGGGGTCAGCCACCCACTAAAAGATGGCTGCGCGCATTTCGGCTTTTCTTCCTCACCCCCCTCACCGTCTGTTTCAGAATCTGTTTCAGATCCCTCAGCCTGACAAAACTTCTGGTTGGAATGAGGGCTACTCTGCATCGGGGGTACTGGGAATCCGTACGGTTTAGGTCCATTTCCTAAATCTCTACACATATCGCACATTTTATGCCCAGAATTGTTATTATTACTCTCTGGGCGATTTGCTTCGCAATTACTTTCTATACTCTCTATATAGGAATCATAATTTGACTTCCCAGACTGATCAGTCCCATCAAAGACATGCCACCCCCCCTCACCAGTTTCAGGGTTCTCATGCCAAGTTCTACCCATTAAATACGCACCGTCCCATATATCACCTTCCCATTCCCTATCCTCTTTCTCCTCAGCAGTACCCGGATCGAAGTGAAGAGATTGTATTAGTATCGGTTGAAGATTTCCACCTGCGCTAACATGAATTGTTTGAGCAGCATTAGCAGACTCATATTCACTATACCAAGCCCATCCAGGCAAATCTAAAGATCCAGCATCCCATCTACCTCGACCACCACCTATCCAGGAATTGCTGCACAAGTTTAAACTTCTACAGTCTTCCAACTCTGGAGATTTTTCTCTAGTTGGACCACCCGGTGATCCGCTCCCACCTCCACCTCCACCACCACCACCGCCACCGTTAGTGCTTCCGGAGCTGCTGGTAGATGTTCCAGGAATAAATATAGGATCAGCTATATTTACTACACCTGGAGCTGACGTTGTAGTATTTACTACAGTAGGTGGAAGTGGTGGTAGAGATGGAGGAGCAAGCGTGGTTGTTACGAGGGGCGTAAAGCCAGTCAATGTATCTAGTTCTCCTGAGGCAATATCAAATATTAATGGATCTGAATTAATTTTTTCAAATATTATTTGAATAGGGTTTAAAAAAGTGTCGGAAAAATCTCCGGCAGATTGATTATCAATGGACCCAATTATATATTCGCCAGCGGTTTTTGCTCTCAGCTTTAATATAGATGGGTTACATACTGATATATACCCATACATATAGCATGTTGATGTATAAGAGGTCTCGTCAATATTACCGCTTGTAGCTCTTTCAAATGACGGAGTACTATATAGTAATATTTCATTAGGTGTAGTCTCTTTAAATAGCTCTAAGACAATATATGCCTTATCACCATTACCGAATGATTTACCTCGAAGATCTACTCCTCCAGGTACTCCAGCTAGTGTAAACGTCCCTGTGCATTCGACCCTATAAACTCCTGGCGATAGTATAATTTCAGTTGAACTATATTCCCTAGCAATAGATTTACCCGTGGTCGCATTTTTTGATATAGGTAAATTGTTTGTCAGATCTACATTTTTAATTGTATTGACATGCTCTTCAAAAGGTATATCCGTCAATACGTGACCTGCGATGCCTATTGTATCTCCCTGAATATTTGATGGTACTTTATACTGTAAGGCTAAAATTTCTGGAGTTTCAAAAGACGAAAGTTTATTGTTTGTTGTAGTATTAATGTAAGAGGATAGAGAATCTATTGCCGTTAATAGCCCATTAATATTTATATCTGGAAAATTATTCGATGAAAATCTAAGGTCTCCAAACTCTACACGCACTGTACCCGAATCCTCTGTTTCTAATATAATTTCGTCAGAAATAGATATAATCTTATCTTTTGGGGGAAATGTATCTCTTAAATTTTCAGACATTACTAATAATTATTTATTTAGATAGTTGAAAAACGCCAACTAGATAGTATAATTAATTTATGAATAGTAAATTTGGCGTCGGCTTTATAACCTGCAATAGAGAATCCTTCATACATCGATCGATGGATTCTTTTTCAAATAGTATATTTGAACATGATTCTAAGGCAAGTAATGTAGTTGTAGTTAATGACGGAGACCCATTAGATAAAACAATAGCCTACGGAGATTTAATAGATAATCCCAATAATCTTGGTGTAGGTAAGAGTAAAAATATTGCAATAAAAGAGCTAATGGCTCGAGGGTATGATCATATTTTTATAATTGAAGATGACATTATACAAAAAGATAAATCAGTAAATGTTTTTGAAAAATATATGGATTGTAGTGATCAAACCGGCATTCAACACTTTATGTTTGGGTATCACGGACCCGCTAATAAGGGGAATGTATCAAAAGGGATCCCACAACCTAGATTGGTTGTTAAATATAATGAGAATTGCTCAGTATTACTTAATCTGCATTGTGTCGGTGCTTTTTGTCATTATACTAGAGAGTGTATAGAAGCAATTGGGATGTTTGACGAAGAATATAATAATGCATTTGAACATGTTGATCATTCATATAGAGCTGCTAAACATGGAATGATTCCAGGTTATTGGTGGTGGCCGGATATATCAAACAGTTATGATTATTTAGACGAGATTGAATGTAGTGAAAACAGTTCATCTATTAGACCTAGGGCAGACTGGGGAGAAAATATACAAAAAGGCGCAGTACATTTCCATAGAATGCACGGTTATCAACCCGCATGGGATAATTATGTACCAGATCAGTCTGAATATAAAATTAAAAATGCTCTTAAAGCCATTTTCAGTAATTATACAGTTGAAAAATAAAAAACGAAAAATAAATAACTTTATATGAATGAAAAACCTTGGAGCTGGCGAATTAACCATCAACATGAAAATGGCAATGTTGATGCACAAGTAATATCGAGTGATGAAAAATCGTCTCTTTATTTAAGTAATGTACAACCCGGCTTAGCAGAATCCGTTACATCTCTATTAGAGAGCTCCTTTAAGTGGGGGTATAGCGAAAATGAGCAAGTCAGCTCACCTGAAAAACAGGCAGAGCTACACGCCTCAATTGATGAATTTCTAGATGGTGGGGATAATGATTTAAAATTGTTGGAACAGGTTGAAGAGAATAATAGGCTCATAGAGCAAATAAAGGATCTGACTGCAGCGAAAGCAGCCGGTCACACTTCTGCACCTGGTGCAGATATAACAGATGTAACAGAAACTGTAGAACCAAAACCTGAACCAAAATCTATAAAATACAAAGCTAAGACAAAAGTAACCCCCGCTAAGGCTACCTCTTAAAATAGCTTATAATTATATATTATGCTAGATTTTAGCCGTATATCTTTTATTTGTCATGTTAGAGTTGATACATATCTACGTGAAAAAAATATTAGAACAATATACGACTATTATAATAAACATACAAATGGTGAGTGTGAGTTTATATTTGTAGAAGACGATAAATCTCCTTTGCTATCTAAAATATTACCCCCTCCTTCAAATAATATTACGATCGATTTTATTAAGAACGATTGTGAGGTACATAAATCATTTTGCTATAATAGGGGAGCTAAGTTAGCAACGAGGGAAATTTTTGTATTTTTAGATGTAGATGTAATATTAGACACTCGCTTATTATTTGAAACTATAAGCGAAGCTATAGAGAGAGGCAGCTTAGAATGCTTGATAGGGTATAACGGTATAGCTATATACTGCAATACTTCTGCTGAACAGGAATTCTTAAAATCTCTAGACATAGAGGATTTATACTCTAAAATAAATGACTTGCCATTAAAGACGATGGCTCAAAATCAATTTGCAACAGTAGGTAATACTCAAGCGGTTGGAGGTTGTTTATGTATGACCAGAGAATCATTTAAAAAAATAAATGGATTTAATCCTTTATTTAAAGGTTGGGGGTATGAGGATAATGAAATTATATCTAGAGCAAATAAGTTAGGTCTGCAGGTTTGTAAAAGCTCTATAGCGAATAATTACCTATTCCATCTCCAACATGAGACTGTGTCTATAGATAAGAGTAAACACAAATTCTATAAAAATAACGGCGACATTGTAAATAATGTAGAGTGTATGTCTCGAGAGGAATTAGAACAATATATTAAGAAATGGTAACTATAAATATTAGAGACAAAAACTTCGGAGGTGAGGAATCCTCATGTCATAAAGCTACGAATGATTATGTTAAGTGGGATTTCGGAAATAAAGCAATTTCTAATTCCTGCTTTATTACAGATATGTGCTTAGATGATGTACATAAGGCCTCAGGGGTAAAGCGAAAGATTGCTTGGATCTTAGAGCCACGAGCTATACACCCGCATATATATGATTGGATAGAGAAAAATAATAGACTTTTTGATTACGTATTAACATATGATACTTATTTAATTAATAAGGGAGAAAATTATATATATTACCCACATGGTCGATGTTGGATTACTAGGAAAAAATCTGAAAATGAATATTTTAAGATAGCAAACGGAAAAACAAAGATGTGTTCTATAATTGCCTCAGGTAAGAATGACACAGTCGGTCATAAGTTGCGGCATGAAGTTATTTTTAATAATTATTCAAATATAGATGTATTCGGTCATGGTTATAAAAGTGTAGAATTTAAAGAAGAAGCATTAGAGGATTATAGATTTTCAGTAACTATAGAGAATTCTAAACAGCCAGGGTACTGGACTGAAAAAATTGTAGATTGCTTTGCAACTCAAACTATTCCTATTTTTTGGGGTGATGAATCTGTATTTGATCACTTTGACTCATCTGGTATAATTACATTTAATACCATATATGGGCTAGAAGAAATATTAGACAATATAAATGAGAACGGGGAAGAGATATATCGCTCTATGCAGCCAGCGATCGCTCATAATTTAAAATGTGTAGAGCAATATAGAATACCAGAAGATTGGATTTATAAAAATTACAATTTTTTAATGAATTAAAATTTATGAATATTGGTATAATTGGTTTAGGGGCTGTAGGTACTGCAAATTCGAATGGATTTAAGCAGGTTGGTAATACAGTAAAAGAGCATGATATCAAGATGGGGACATCTATTACTGATATTATAAATACAGAACTAGTATTTATATGTGTGCCAACTCCCGCAGCAGAAGACGGCTCATGCGACGTTAGTATAGTGCATACAATTATTAATGATCTTAATGATCTTAAATATCAAGGCGTCATTGCAATTCGTAGTACATGTTATCCGGGATTTACACAATCAATTATAGATAAATATAAAGATCTCCATATTGCATTTGCTCCAGAATTTTTACGAGAGCGATTTGCCGATGAGGACTTCTTACACAATCATAATTTATTAGCGGTCGGTACTGAAGATGAAGAGATTTTTAATTTAATTACTCACGCACATTCATTTTTACCAAAAAATACTGTAAGGCTCACACCTACAGAAGCTGAATTATTAAAGTATTATAATAATGTATACGCCGCATCACGAGTTGTATTTGCAAATATAATGTATGAGCTTTGCTCCAAATTAAATTGTAATTATACGGAAATTAAAAATGCATATATAAAGACTGGTAAAGCAACCGATCTATATCTTGATGTAAATGATAATATGAGAGGGTATGGTGGAATGTGTTTACCTAAGGATACTAAAGCTATAGCTGATCTTTTATCGAAGCATAATTTAGACTTCGATTTAATTAAAGCGATCGATAGTGACAATTCGAAGCTCAAGACTACAGTATTCCCCGGGATGCGTTCATGAAAAATATACTTGTAACAGGTGCGGCTGGTTTTATGGGCAGCCATTTATGCGATCGCCTCCTTGCTGATGGTCATAATGTAATTGGTGTAGATAATTTATTCAGGGGTAGTATAAATAACTTACAGATGGGAAATCCTGCATTCGAATTAGATCAATGCGATTTATCATACGATAGTAGCAGATTGCATCTCCGACAGATTATCCAATCAGAAAAAATTGATACAGTATTTCATTATGCTGCAATCAATGGAACGGAATATTTTTATGATATACCGTATGAGGTTTTTAGGGATAATAATCAGATAACAAGAAATGTTCTAGGTGCATTAGCTGGTACGACTGTTAAAAAGTTTGTATATACATCCTCTTCTGAAGTTTATGGTGATGAGCCAATTATACCAACTCCAGAAACTAGTCCAATACTGCTTAATATATTTTCAGATAGAGACAGTTATGCTAGCTCGAAAGCTATGGGGGAATTTGATGTAAAATTTTCTTGTGAGAGGTCTAATATATCCTATGTTATTCTGAGACCATTTAATACATACGGGTCGAGAATGGTAGATACTAAATATGGTCAAGTTATTCCTGAATTTATTAAAAGAGTATCTGATGATGCGAAATTTACTATTATAGGGGACGGGACTCAGCAGAGAAGTTTCTGCCATATTAGTGATCATGTACGATTGGTAGTATCAGGTATTAATAAAATGCATAACGAGATTATAAATATTGGCAATCAAGAAATGATTACAATTAATAACTTAGCTGAGCGGATACATAAAATAGCCAATAGAGAATTTAAGCCGAAATATTTAACAGGGCGAGAATACGATACTCAACATAGACAGCCATGTATATCTAAAATAAATAAATTATATCCAGAGTATAAATTTGCCAATTTAGATAAAGAGCTTAATATATTATATAATGAACCTACTTATTAGTATACCAGTTGGAGACGCCTTTGATAAATTGTCTATATTAGAAATTAAAAGAGATCATGCAGATAATAATACTCCACAAAAAACGAATATAGAGAATGAGATTAATTCTCTCAGCGGTGATTTAAATCATTTATGGGAAGGTGGAGGTGATAGACTTCTCAATCTGTATGATGAGTTGAAATCGACTAATTTAGAGATGTGGGTCATTGAAGATTCTATTAGACTAAAGGAGAAAGCTAAACAATTTGATTCAGAGTTCATTCAGCTAGCTAGAGATGTATATTACACTAACGATAGACGGTGTAGAGAAAAAAATAAGATAAGTAAGTTAATGGGGAGCAATTTAGTTGAAGAGAAAATTTACGAAAGTTATGAGTAAAGTTTGTTTAATATATCAGCCAGCAGGTATAGGTGATATATTATTTTGCCAGGGAATTGCGAAGAATTTTGTAGATCGTGGATATAGAGTTATATTTCCAATTTTAAATCGGTTGATGTTTTTACAGGATTATATTAATAACCCCGGTGTAGAGTTTGTAGACGAAGCCTTAGAGTTTGAATATAAAGATAAGTATAATCAATCTATAGGGTCCTATAATGAAGATAATTTTTCATTTGTAAATACAGATACATCAACTAGCCAGATACCCTCAAATAGCCCTAATGGTATATATATAATGCCATCAAAATATGAACATATAGGTCTAAATTTTAGAGAGTGGTCATCGGGATTCAATCTAATACGAAATAAGGCTAGGGAGGATAAACTTTTCTATGACATTTTAAAGCTAACCGATAAAGATGAGTATGCAGTATGTAATAACAAGTACGGTACGCCACCAAACACTATTGAATACCCAATCCCAGAAATTGAATCTAAACGAAGAATAGTACATATGGAATTTATAGATGGTACTAATATTATGGACTGGTGTAAGGTGCTTGAACGGGCAAATGGTATAGTAACTGTGGATACCTGTATATTATATATTATGACGATGCTGAAAATAACACATTATGATATGTACTACTGCTATCTGCGACCTGGTTGGACTAAAGAGCAATATAATGAAATTACACCCTTTGCTTGGAAATATTTAAACTAATAAAGTTATGGGAGATTTAAGTATATTTGACTTATCACATATTAAGAATACTAATAATATAAATGTATTAGTAGAAACAGGCACATTTAAAGGTGACGGTACCTTGTTTGCAAAGTCTGTTTTTGATACAGTACACTCTATAGAGATAGATGAAGAGCTTTATAATGACGCTACCGAAAGATTTAAAGATGAGCCAAATATTAATATATATTTAGGAAATTCAGTAGACATATTACCTAGAGTATTACCCGCTATTACTGAAAATGTATTATTTTGGCTGGATGCTCACTTCCCAGGTGCAGATTGTCATAAAAAAGCATATGATAGTGAGTCGGATAAAGTAAAAAGAATTCCACTCACTGAAGAGTTAAAGCTAATCTGCTCCTTAAGATCTGGTAACGATGTAATTATTATAGATGATTTATGGTTATATGAGGATGGTCCGTTCGCATGGGGATCGTGGGATGATCACTCCGCAACGTGTGGGTTTAATGTTACTAGAGAAGACCTAATGAAGGGAGAGACTCTTGATGAGAGTATAGAATTGCTCTCCAATACGCATAATATCCGACGGCAGTACGACCATCAGGGATATCTCATCTGCACACCTATTATTTAATATGAAAGACAATCAAACAAAAACAGCTCTGGTATTAGGGGCAGGTGGATTCATCGGGAATCACCTTGTTAATAGATTAAAGGATGAAGGTTATTGGGTTCGGGGGGTAGATTTAGTACCACCAGAATATGAAAAAATATCCTCCGCAGATGAATTTATTATAGGTGATTTAAGAGATACCGGATTTACATCTGTATGTATGACCTCCCCAAATCAAATATCCAAGACTGCAGGAGGCTTTGATGAAGTATACCAATTAGCGGCTGATATGGGTGGCGCTGGGTATATATTTACTGGAGATCATGACGCAAATGTGATGCATAATTCTGCTACAGTTAATCTTAATGTAGCTCACCACTCAAATCTGCTGGGGGTAAAGAAATTATTTTACAGTAGCTCTGCATGTATGTATCCTGAGTATAATCAACTTGATCCTAATAACCCTAATTGCTCAGAAGATTCTGCATATCCAGCCGCTCCAGATTCAGAGTATGGATGGGAAAAACTGTTTAGTGAGCGACTGTATTTAGCTTATGCTAAAAACTATAAATTGAATGTAAGAATCGCGAGATTTCATAACATATACGGCCCTAAGGGTACATATAAGGGAGGGAGAGAAAAGGCTCCGGCTGCAATATGCAGAAAGGTAATTACTGCTACAGATACTATCGAGATTTGGGGTGACGGGAAACAAACTAGATCATTTTTATATATAGACGAATGTATTGAAGCTATTCGAAGAATTATGGAGAGTGAGGTAACGGAACCACTCAATGTTGGCTCGGATGAAATGGTAACAATAAATGAATTAGTAAATATAGCTGAGACCGTAGAAGGTAAACAGTTACGTAGAGAATATAAACTAGACGCACCACGGGGAGTAGCTGGTAGAAATTCCTGCAATAAACTAATTATGGAAAAACTTGGTTGGGCCCCAAACTTTTCGCTTGAAAAAGGTATAGGTATAACCTATAATTGGATAAAGAACCAATTATGAAATTAACAAATATTCCAGTATATGACGGAGAAATGATCCACGATCGCTTTGCGTATAAATACTTCCGAGAAAATACATCACCGTTAGGCAATATTGTAGCTTTTAGAGCTCCAATGGATGTACCCGTACATAATATGATTGATCTGGAGGATGTGCTTGAAGAGGATACTATTACTAGTAGAGATGCCATTAATTTTTGTTGGGAAATACCCAACCTTTGCGCACTCGGCGCTGTAGCATTTCAAAGATTATTTAATACTCATATAGCATCAATTTTATCTTCTAAAATAATAAATAAGCCTATTGCTGTAGATGGTGATGACCTAATGGTTCCAGAAAAGTTTACAGGGCATGACGGCGTTCAATATGACGAAGGTAAGTGTAGTGTTTCTATTACATACTCAAAATACGACGTCGCATTAGGACATACGGGTATTAATGTTGTTGCTGGTACAAAGGCACCAGGATTTGCATATTCTACTAATATGAATGATGAGCAATGTGAAGAATTTATGCGTCTATGTATTGAGCAGTTTTACTTTATTTTAGGAGGCCTTTTTACTGCTACGACTAAAATTATAATAAAATGACCATATTTAATATTTTAAATTCTATATTATTTTCTAAAAAATATATAGATTTAAATCAGGACGACGAATCGCAGTTTAATTGTTATATGGTTAATAGATGGATGTCTATGTACTCTATAGATATGGTATCTATTATTAATGATACATCAAATAGATATGGACATATAATAAAAACCAAAAGAGATCAATTCAATTGGCTCTATAATTTCTTCCCCCGCCTCCGTTTTAAGAGGATATCTTATATTAAAAAAGCAAAGGCAGCTGAAGATCAAGATAACTCTATCTCAAATGATGAGTTATTATTTCTTGCAAAAAATATGGAAATAAGTTCTAGAGAGTTGAGAGATTATAGATCCTTAGGGTTAATTAGTTGATATTTTTGAAAAAACCGATAATTATATTATATGAGAGAATCCATTGATAAATTAATACCAGAGAGAGGCTTAATCCAATTATCTGCCGAAACTTCGATCGATTTTAATATCGACGATTTTCAACTATCACGACTTAACGGTGATGTACTATTATGCGAGTATATAGATATTACAGAAGATGGTGATAGTATCTATAGAAACGGTCTACATGTACCAATTCATAGCCAGACAAAAGCCTGGAGGAAAGCGAGAGTTGTACTTACCGGTCAAGATACTCAATGGTCAAGTGTAGGGGATGTTGTTATATTCCCGAACAACTTTGGAGTGGAAGTACATAAAATGGACGTGAAGGGTCACGGGTCGTTAAAGCATGGGGTATTTCTGAACGAGTCGCGTATATTTGGTGCATGCGAAGCAAAGGCATCATCTAAGGTGAAAAGTAAGGTTAAAGCTTAATATTATAATTAATGAAAATAGCTAGGGCAAGTTTACAATCTCTACTACTACAAAATGTAGCAGAGATTAGATTTAGACGACGAACTATGGATTCCATTAGATCACCATATAGAACTATGCTGTGTACTAACAGTAATGAGATTTTATATGGAGTAAATGGTAGAACAACTCTAAATTTTAAGCCACCGAAAAAAGCTATAAAATATATACCAGCTGCAAAAAATATAGTACTTACTTGGGACTTATTAATGCAAGAGTTTAGGGCAGTATCTATGGAGGATTGCGAGGTTATTAATAAATATCCAGCCACCGACGAATTTTGGAAGATGTTTAATGAGAAATTTTTTATAATGTCCCCTGAACAAAAACTTTTATATATGAACGCATGATTAATTCTTTTTCTCTTAATGGAATGATTAACACCGAGAAGCTGGAAAAGAAGTTGGAGCACTTATTGCAGCGCGAAGTTAGATTTGAAGTAAACGGGAAGGTATTACGGCGAGGGAAGCTCCAGATATATCAGGTGAAAGATTTTTATATAAATTTTACAATTATTAATGATCGGGGCGATATTAAGAAATATGATGTACCGTATCCATTCGCAATAAATATAACCGAAGATAGCGCATTTTTAAGCTACACTTTAGAGCATTTAGCGTGCGGTAATAAAATGCTACATCATAGGCTTAAGTGTGTTAATAAAATTAAGAAAAATAAATTATATAATAGTATTTTAAAAATTATACCTGATATTTAAAGTACTATTTAGATTGACTTATCTATTTTATTTCCTATAATATAATAGATGACAATCTTAAAGGACTTCCCTGATGGCTTTCAGCCACGACCTATTCAAATTAAGCTTTTAAATGATATTGAAAAAGCTTTTAAGGAGTATAATATTGTTATTTGTTCTGCTCCTACTGGTACAGGTAAATCTTTCTTAGCGAAAACTCTGAGTAATTCAGGAGTTGAAGTAGATAATGATTTTGTAGATAGTGTAAACTCATACAGCGCGTATACCAATACCGGGACAAAATCACAATATCAAGGCACTGCCTGCTTAACTATAACAAAAGCCCTTCAGGAGCAATATAAAGAGCTATTTACTGACGGTGAATCGCTGAAGGGTAAAAGTAACTACCAATGCAAGGTAGATCCAAATGTAGATGTAGAGTTAGGGCCATGTGTATGTCTACCCAAGATAAAAAAAGATTGCTGGAGTAATGATATCTGCCCATATTTTTCTCAACGTAATAGATCCCTAACAAGTAAGTTTTCGATATATAATTACAATATGTTTATGGCATTGCCTGATCATCTTAAGAATCAGGAGTATATAATATGCGATGAAGCTAGTGAAATAGAGGATCAATTAGTACAACATTTTTCACTATCATTAAATTCTAAGACTTTAAAATATCTTGAGATACCATCCCCAGAGCTCCCTAAGATCACAAACTATAAAAATTTCTACGATTGGCTAGTAACACTTGAAGCAGATATTGTAGATAGCTTAGATAAATACAAAGTTATAGTTCAATCAAATACAAAAACAGAATCAGCAGTTTCTAAATATAGAGCCTTGCTGAGGATGAGTGATAAGATAAATTTAATTATAAACTCCTGGAGCGAGTGTGAGTATGTGCTATCTATTACTGAGGGTAATCTTAATATTGTACCATTGTATGTATCAGCCTTAAGCTCTGAGATATTTAAATATGGTAAAAAAATATTATTAATGTCTGCTACTATTATTGACCCTCAACATTTTGCAAAGTCTCTAGGTATTGAACGATATAAATTTGTTGAGGCTAAGTCTACTTTTCTTAGTGAGAAGTCCCCTATTCATATCTCTAATAAATTTAAATTAAATTATAAAAACCTCCAAGCTAATCTACCGAAGGTAACAAAAGCAATCCAAGATATATGTGATTTTCATGGAGAAGAAAAAGGCGCTATTCATACTCACACTGGGAGAATTACAGACTATTTACGTGATAATTTACTAGGTGATCGTTTTCTATTCAGATTTCAAGATAACAATAATGAAAAACTAATTTTATCTCATACATTATCAGAGCTACCAACTGTAGTTGTCAGCCCGTCGATTACACATGGTGTTGATTTTAAGGATGATTTAGCCAGATTTCAGATTATAGTAAAATTACCATATCTACCGCTTGGAGATGCACGTGTCAAAGCGTTGTTTGAGGTTGATAGTGATTGGTATACAAACAAGATGCTAAGTACGTTAGTACAGTCCTCTGGAAGAGGTAGTAGAAGTCAAGATGATTGGTGTACTACATATATATTAGATGGTACAGCCGCCGCCGTAATTAATAGATCGAAAAACAAAATCCCAGAATCATTCCTAGAACGGATTCATTAACTAAATATAAGTAGTGAAAAATAGAGCATTTCATTGGGAGACAAAAGATATAATTGCGCAATTCATTGCGGCTTTTGATGATGTAGTAATCGGCAGGTATAATAGAGATAGAGAAGAGAGGGATACAATAGCGGTTGCATATGTGTATTCCCCTAAGCGTCGAGTAATTCATGACCTAGAAAATAGATCGCAAAATTTAAATTTACCCATAGTCGCTGTAACTATGGGAGGTATTACTAGAAATGCATCTCGTTCCTTTAATAAGGCTGAAGGTTTTACATACCCTAATACGAGATACCCCGGGCAGAATGCAACATCATCTGCAAGAATTCCTCCCGCGGTGCCTATAGATATTGATGTTAATATGTCTATATTGACGTCATATCAGTCTGATCTTGATCAAATTGTAAGTAACTTTGCTGCTTACGCGAACCCATATATAATGATATCATGGAAGGTACCAGAAGCAATGGGCCTACCAGCAGGAATGATTATAAACTCGAAGGTTGAGTGGTCTGGATCTACCACGTTTGATTACCCCGTGGATATAAATCACGCTTCAAGATCAGTAATTACAGCGGATACTTCCTTTAGAATAGAAGGTTGGTTATTTAAAGAAGAGGTAGATCCGCTAAATCATATATATTATATAGAATCTAATTTCCATAGTAACAACTCATTATCTGCAGGCAATTATATTACATACGATAGTTATAATACATTATCTGGAAGTAATTCAGTATTAGATACTATAACATTGTCAGGGACACCAACTATAACAAACGCTTATTTCCGTCCGGAAGATAGATCAAAGGCAATTAATATAACTAATACTAATTACACTATTAGTACCCCTGGTAGTATAGTTTTATATGGTACGAGATTCGAGGAAATAGATTATGTAATGCTTAGTGGTGGTAATAATTTTTATGGCAACAATACATCCCTTTCTGGGTTTGATTATTTCCCAGATTTAACAGCAGCGATAATACCATTGAGTTCATATAGGGTTGTAACCGATAATATTTTAGAAATTGATATAGTTAACGAATTAAATAATTCAGGTAAATTTGATATAGTTGTAGTTACGCCAGCTGGCTGGTTTACATCATACGAAAGTATAGCTGGTCATTTCATAAAACCCTAATAAATATATAATAGATGGCTAAGAATTTTACTGGATCAGGAAAAGAATCAACTTTCGGTCGCAACTTAATGAATTATGTTGCAGCAAAACTACCATACTCTGGGTATAGTGCAATAGACCTCACATCAGAGACAAACCCAAAATTTAAATATTTTGAAAATATGGGGTCACGGAGAGCAGAAGTTCTCTCTAAACATTCAATCTCACAATCTAATGATTATAATGAGCAAGGTGTAGGCGAAATTGGTGCTGATAGTAACTTTAGCGAGATGATGTACGCTAATGTACAGAAGGATAAAGATTCCAGAATACAAGATTATAGAGTAATGGCCGCCTTTGCGGAGGTTTCTGATGCATTAGATGAGATTTGTGATGAGATAATCAACATAGATGATCAGGGTGAGATAGTTAAGTTGCATATCGATAATAGATTAGAGACTGAGCTCAGCGCTGAGTTAAAAACTCAGTTAACTGATGAATTTCATAAGTACATTCAGTACTACGAGTTAGATGATAAAGGTTGGAATTATTTCCGAGACGTATTAATCGAAGGGGAAGTATATTTTGAGCATATTATGCACTCAAAGCACCCAGCTGAAGGGGTGTTAGGTATTGTAAGAGTCCCATCTGAATTAATAGACCCTATTTATACTAATATACAAAATATGTTAATAAAGGGCTTCTTATATCGAAAGCCTATTATGGAGCCAGATAAATTAATTCAGGGTGAAGACTTCGAATTTATACCTCTTGACTCTAATCAGATTGTTTATTCGGATAGTGGTATTTGGAATGAAAATAAATCTATTAAGATGCCCTTTATTGAAAATGCCAGAAGAGCATATAGACAATTATCTCTAATTGAGGATGCTATACTTATATATAGATTAGTCAGAGCGCCTGAACGGTTAGTATTTAATGTAGATGTCGGTACTATGTCACCGCCTAAAGCTGAGCAGTACCTTAGAAAGCTAATGTCGCAATATTGGTCCACAAAAACATTTGATGGCAATCAAGGCGATATTGTTAATAAATTTAACCCACAATCGATGCTAGATGCTTTCTGGTTTGCAAAAAGAGCTGGATCCGAAGGTACAGAGGTCAGTCAGTTAGAGGGAGGTGCTAATTTAGGTGAGTTAGCTGACTTAATGTATTTTGTTAAGAAATTATATAAAGCTCTTAAGGTACCTACCAACAGATTAGAAGCAGAATCTACATTAACAGATTCAAGTGCGATGCTTAGAGAGGAATTAAAATTCGCAAAGTTTGTTGTTAGGTTGCAGAGAAAATTTGCAGGTGGGTTAAAGCTGGGATTTATAACTCATTTAAAAATGATCGGAGCCTGGAAGGATTTAGATATGAAGGAGCATGATATATTCCTCGAGTTCAACCCCCCTTCAAACTTCTATGAGCTACGTGAAGCTCAAAAATTAGGAATAAAAGCTGATAACTACAATAATATGGCCAGCTCGGAACTGGTATCTCCTACCTATTGTCAGAAAAAATATCTCGGTTGGGATGATAGGGATATACTTGCAAACCGAAGTTATATGAGAGCCGATGCCTCATTTACATGGGAGAAGCAACAGATTGAATCATTAGGGCCCGACTGGGAGAAGCAAATTGCTGCTCAGGCTGACCAATTGGCTGGAGAGGAACCGATGGGTGATATGGGTATGGGTGGTGGAGATCTAGGAGCAGGAGGACCACCTGCTTTTGGAGGTGGTCCTGGCAATCTAGATTCAGATGATGCTATAGTAGACGAACCTATATCGGGTGAGGTCGAAACAGTAGAGGCTCCAGAGTTGTAGTATTTACCATCAAAGAGTCACTGTTACATTAAATAGATATAACAATGGCTTGTAATATTACACCGGTATCTGCGTTCCAGACAACAAATCTAAATAATAAGATTGATACATTCAATCGATTAGCAGATAGAATTGTTCGATCTTTAGGAGCGCCTCTCGTTCAAGTTGAACTACATCAAGATCAATTATTTGAAAATATCTCTATTGCGGCTGAGATGTTTTCAAAATTTGCTGGTTATACGGAAGAGTATTTGGTATTTGACTCTAATTTATATGAAGCAAATGTAGGCTTACGGTTAGATCATTTGTTTACATTAACTAATCCTACATTAACTATCCAGGATAAAGTGGATAATAAAATAACTGCTCCTGAAGCAGGATATTACTTTGAAGATAGATCTACTATGTATATAGCTACTTCTACAATACCCGCTACTACATTTTCCAGCGTATCGGCTCTGAGTGCGATATTTGATGAGGGTATATTTCAACATCAAATATTTGACGATTTGACATATACTAGTGTTATTACAGCTTTTGCTGCTACACCTAGTACTAGTACTATACCGATATCGTCTCACTTTATAGAATCATATGTAACAAAAAGAACAAGATCTGGAGATGAGATAACTCCAGATTCTGAAACCCGCTCTAATAATATGTTCGATTATGATCTTCTAGATTATAGAAAAGTTATTGCTGTCAGTAACTTCGAGGAAGGTTCTTCTACTGGCATAAATACTCTATTTACAATAGAGCAGACTATGGCGCAACAAACATATTTTTCTTATGCTATGGGTAATAATGGTTTCGATCTAGTATCTTGGTATACTTTAAAGGAGTGGATGGAAATGAGAGAAAAATTATTAGCATTAAAAAGATCATTTAAATTTGATGAAAGAACTCAAATTCTCCAAATATACCCCGAGCCTAAAAATACGAGATTTTACGGAGTTATCTCCTGTTATGTCGAAAGACCTATCAGAGATATTATCAAAGAACAATGGGTATATCAATATGCACTAGCTTTATGTAAGATAACTTTAGGGCAAGTTAGAGGTAAATTTGGTAATATAACTCTCTTCGGGGGTCAGACATTTAATGCTACTGACATAATGACTGCTGGAATCTCAGAAAAAGAAACTCTAGAGACTAAGTTGTATGAAGGCGCATCTCCGGGGTTTGGAGACGCAGATCCAATTTGCTTTCTTGTTGGTTAATATTTTATTGTTTGTAATATTTACACTATGATATAAATACTATGGTATATACTAAAAAATTATTATGATAGGAAATGAAGATACAAAATTAATGATGGAGGCTTGGAAGAAGTATAAGGACGAATGTGAGGAAACATCATCTAATACCCTACTCTCAAAGGCTACTGTAGATCCAAAATCTTACGAATTGAGACTAATGAAGATGTATGGGTTGGATTGGGACGATATACAAGAGGAGTGGGATGAATATGTGGGGTTTATATATCCCATAGATGAAGTGGGAGTAGTTGAGTCAGTTCCGGAAGAGGTCACTGGTAGAGACTTAAAGCAGTTGATTAATATATTCCAATCCGATGCTCCAGAGAATATAGATACAAATTAAATAAAATTATGCACAATAATGACGTAGAATTAATATGGGAAGCTTTATCATCCTCACAATATGCTGGTACAATGGCATCTCTAATGAGCACACCTTGTGAGTTTACGATTGAAATAAGTTATACCCCAGACATGGACTATGATGGGAATGAAATTTCCAGAGTAGAGGGTAATCTATTTAAAGGTGATGAATTTTTAGAGAGATTATATGGATCTGAACTTGAAGACGCTATAGATAAATTAGAGTCTGAGTGCCCAGATAATATTATTGATAGGGACTCTCAAAATGCGATCGCTGGCAGAACTACTTATTAATGGTAACATTCAGGCAATATATTATGGGACCGATTAATGAATCATGCAGCTCTCCTGCTTTCTTTAGAGCAAAAAAGTTATTACTATCTGCTTTACCTTATATCCCTAGAAAATTTAACAAAAAAGTAAAGATTTGGGAAGATACTCTAAACTCCCCTAAACTAGTAAGGTCGAAGATCAATATACATTATATAGCAGCAGATATAATAGATACTTTAGGCCCAGGTACTCGTCGAGTTTTTCCAAAGATAATAGGGAATGATATATATACTTTAGCAAGAGCAGTATCTTCTAAATACAAGCCACGGCCAAAGACTGACCCTGATAATGATGCCTAAGAAAAGAAAAAAGCCATCTACACAATATAAGCAAGGTATATTTAAACCAAAAAATTCTGATAAATTTGATGGCACAGCTGCAAAATATAGAAGCTCATATGAATTAAAATTTTTTAGATGGTGTGATGATAATATAAATGTACAAAAGTGGGGATCGGAAAATGTAGTAGTCCCTTATTTGAACCCACTTACTAATAAAGTTTCTCGGTATTTTGTAGATAATTTTATAGTCTTAACGGAAGGGTGTAATACAAAAAAATATCTTATAGAAATTAAGCCAAAACGCCAAACAAGGCCACCATGTGTAAATAGATATAGGAATAATAAAAACCTCATATATGAAACAAACATGTGGGAGCAAAATCAGGCGAAGTGGTCTGCTGCAGATAAATGGGCTAAAAAACACGGTGCAGAATTTATCATATTAACTGAAAAGGAACTTTTTAATAAATAATTATAATTATTATTTTTAATTAACGGTAGTTAATAATGATTTATACTAAATATAAATATTATAAACGATACCGATACAGACCTTATATATGAAGCGTATGCCGATAGATTGTTAACTGAAGGGTTAATCGATAAATTACAAGCTGCATTAGATGTTGCAGGTCTAGAGCCTACTATAGGTACTGGTGCAGATGCCGTCAATACTGCAATATCAGCCTTGAGAGCGATAGCAGCAAAAGAGCCAGATGATCGTAATAAGCATATAATTAATGCTGGTATATCTGCGATATCTCTTATACCATTTGGAGATGTAGCAAAGATGTTAAAAATAAACATATAAAGTAGCGGATAAAGTGCCGACACGTAATAAATAACTATATGGGATTTCGTTTGATTACTGATGAGGCAGCTGCCACACTCGATGAGTTTGAGTATATTTTTGAGGAGAAAGGCCGTAATGAGCCAAGATCATTGTATATACAAGGACCTTATATGGTAGCAGATGTAGTTAATAGAAATAAGCGAAAGTACCCCATACACGAAATGCGTAGGGAAGTCGATAGATATCGAGAGGAAATGATTAATAAAAAGCGGGCGATGGGAGAGTTAAATCACCCACAGTCACCTGATTTAGATTTAGAGCGTGCCTGCCACATGGTAGAGAATTTAAAAGAAGAGAAGGAAGGTGAAAAATATATATTTACCGGTAGATCGAAAGTACTAACAACGCCATGCGGGAAAATTGTACAATCATTAGTTAACGACGGTGTGTCTGTTGGAATGTCATCCAGAGCATTAGGTCAATTAAATGAGAAAGTGACCTATAACGAAGTTAGTCAGATGAGATTGGTTGCAGTCGATTGCGTTGCAGACCCATCATTTACAGAAGCTTTTGTAAATGGTATATTAGAATCTAAGGAATGGGTATTAAAAGATGATGGGCAGTTTGAAGAAGATTATGACAAATTTAGCAAGTCTTTAAGGAAGCTACCTAAGGGATCGGTTGCGACAAAAGACCATATTACAGAACAAATTATAAGTTTTATAAAAAATATTCACTGAGTAGTATAAATATTCATTGGGAAGCATAAATATATATTAGAATGGACGCACAATCTAGAATACACGTAAAGAAATTGATAGGGGCTATTCTAGATAAGAATTATAATAGCGCTCAAAAGCACCTGCAAGAAGCTGTTGATACAAAAATTAAAAACAGAATTAAGCTTGCAAGTAAAAATAAACTTTTTGACAAATAATGGATCCGAAAAAAATTAAACAACAGGGGAGTGATATTAAGCGAATATTAAAGGAGGCCACTAATGGTCTATTAGACTCTGAATCGCTGGCAGCTATCGAAGAAGCCTTCAATCATGAGGTCGAAGAGAGGTCGGTATTGAGAGAGTCAATTGCCTTAAATATTCAAGATGAGGAGTATTCTACTAAATTGATCGGAGTACTTGAGGCAGTTGATCGTGATAATGCTAAAAAGCTCATTAAGGTTGTCGAATCTGTAGATAAGAGTAATGCTCGCAAGCTTAAAAAAGTAGCCCAGAAGTTTAAGACAGCTCTAAATTCAGATGCTACTGCCTTTAAGGAATCTACTATTACTCATATAAGTGATTACTTAGATCTGTATATTGAAGAGAATATTCCGCAATCGGCAATTAATGAAGCTGTAAAAAATAAACAGGCGATGTCTGTACTAAGCGCTTTACGTGATCAACTATCCATTGGTACATCTCTATTAGATGAGTCAGTTAGAGCTGCCGTCCTAGACGGTCGAAGCCAGCTGGACACATTGACTGAATCTCTTAAAGCTAAAGATGAGCAATTAACTTTAGTAAATGAAAAGCTGAGAGCAGTTTCTGCTAATTTACTTCTCGAACAGAGGAGTGCAGGTCTACCAGCTAAAAAGAAAGAATATTTAAAGAGAGTACTCAATAACAAGTCGCCGGAATTTATACAAGAAAATTTCGACTATACTTTAAAGCTATATGAGCGGAAAGATAATGAACATCGCTCAACTTTAAAGGAGGAGGCTATGACTAGCAGAACAACGCAGGAAGATACTGTAGAGACTACTAGATTCCGTCACCCAGCTAATAGAGAAAAACTAATTAACGAGCAAGCCTCTTTAACTCGATCGAGAGAAGCAATTAACCCATATTTGGAACAATTGGCTAAATACAACTAATTTTTAACTAATTTTAATGAGGCTCAAAGGGCCTGAACTAAGGAAACAAAACGAAACATGAAAAATAACTCATACATCGACGGGAATAAGGCAAAAGCGCTTCTTGAAAAGTGGGCTCCAGTATTGGACTACACTTCAAAGAACATTGCACCTATTGAGGATGAACGTACTCGCACGAACACAGCGATCATGCTCGAGAACCAAGAAGACTGGTGTCAAGACCCGGATGGAGGCCTCCTTATGGAGACTTCGTATGCCGGTTCTAAGGCAGGTGGTGCTTTTGGTTCAAGCCAGCAGGGAACTGCTGGTGTAAAGAGTGGTGATAACTATGCTTCAGGTGACGCACGTCTTCCGAAGATTCTCATCCCGATGATTCGTCGAACTTTCCCTGAATTGATAAGTAATGAGATCGTTGGAGTTCAACCAATGAGCGGACCTGTCGGACTTGCCTTCGCTTTGCGATACAAGTACAACAGTGAAACTTTAGGTGATACTGTCATCGACGGTAAGTCAGGCGCTGCGGATAACCGTGCCGGCAGACAAACCGCCCCAAACTTTGGTTCCGGTAACGGAAAAAATGAGCTTGGGTGGCAACATCTTGATACTCGCTTTACGGGCGTGTCTACAAATCAACTTTCAGGTGATGGAAATTACTTCAATTTTTCAGCTCAGGATCAAGGCGTTGCCGAGATTCTTAAGAACTGGGAAATTAGTAACAAAATCCCTCAGGTTGATATCTCTTTTGAGAAGACCGCTGTTGAAGCAGGTACTAGACGCCTCGGTGCACGCTGGAGCGTTGAACTGGAACAAGACCTCAAGAACATGAACGGTATCGATGTTGATGCTGAGATCACAAACGCCATGGCGTACGAGATCCAAGCTGAAATCGACCGCGAAATGATTATCCGGATGATACAGACTGCGCTTAATGCCGGTTATGGTTCTGGATTTTCTATCTGGTCCCCAGCTTCTGCTGATGGCCGATGGATTGTTGAGAGAAATAGAGATTTCTATCAAAGACTTATCGTCGAAGCGAACCGAATTGCTACACGTAACCGTCGTGGTGCTGCTAACTTTATTGTTTGTACGCCACGTGTTGCCGCTATTCTCGAAATGCTTCCGGAGTTCCAATGGGCTCCGGTACAAGGCAACGTGAATACACAGCCAGTTGGGATCGCCAAAGTCGGTAATCTTGGTGGACGTTTTAATGTCTATCGCGATACTCGTACAGAGGCTCAAAACGCTAGCGTTTATGGAGATCAAGGATATGGAAACCAGCCTAATGGTACTGCCTACACAGAGGGTGTAGAATATGCATTGCTAGGCTATAAGGGTCCAGAATTCTATGATACCGGTATTATATACTGTCCATATATTCCAGTGATGGTCCAACGTACTATCGGTCCGCAAGATTTTGCGCCTCGTGTCGGTCTTTTGACTCGATACGGTGTTGTAGATAATATCTTCGGTGCAGATTTGTACTACCACGTTATCATTGTTCAGGGATTAGGAGCGGCTTTTACGCCTGCTTCACAGAGTGTATACTTCTAAGAAATTAGAGATATTATCTTTGCCTAGTTAAGACAATCAAACAACCGAAGGCCGTGTAGGGAAACCTACACGGTCTTTTCGTGTATATTAAGATTCCCCTAAAAGAAACTCTTGAGTACGAATCATCGATTCTGGAGTACCCATATCTGACCAGAAATTATTAAATGCATACCATTCAGTTTCTTTACGATTTGCATAATACTTATTTATATCTGTGATCTCTAATTCACCTCTAAGAGAAGGTTTCAGCTGATCTGCAACTGTATAAACTTGCGATGTATAATAATACATCCCAGTTACTGCCGAATCGGATATAAATGTTTTAGGTTTTTCTATTATATCAATTATCACAGAGTCAGTAAAACCATCAAATTTAGCAATACCAAATCGTTCCCATTCGTCAGTATGTGATAAAAATAAGCCAGACTTTACATCTGGAGAGTTGGAGCACATATTTATGAAATTAATTATGTTGTTGTCCTCTTCATAGAAGTTATCCCCTAAGATCACTATGAAGTCTTCAGAATTTGTAAACCCTTGGGAGAGCTTAAGAGCGCTTGCGATTCCAGGGGGTCTCGATGGATCGCTCATGTCTTGTATTTTATAAGAAAAATCTAACCCGCTCGCAAATCCATCCCCCAAATACTCGACTATTTTACCGCAGTGCTCTTGAGAGGTAATTATTAAAATGTCTGTTATACCAAGCGACTTCAATGTATTCACAGGGTATTGTATCATTGGCGTTGCTCCTGATTTAGAATATACCGGAAGTAAATGTTTATTTGTTGAGCTCGTGGCTGGGTTCATTCGAGTGCCTAAGCCCCCCGCTAGTATAATACCTTTCATAAATTATTTGCTGCTGCAACATCAATTAGTCGTTGGTGAGCACTTGGTATAGGTCTACCTAACGCTTCAGTTATTTTATCTACTGATAATACACAATTGCTTCTTCTACATTTCATAATATTCTGTGACAAAAGATCATCTGTTGAGTAAAATCTCTTTTTATAAATATAACTACTACAAGTATTGAGTATATCTTGTGCAGTTTTAGCGCCAGGGTTGACTATATTATATATGCCTGGTTTCGGTCTTAGGGATATAATATCATTTACGCAATCAGCCAAATCGGGTATATATGTTAGAGAATTAGGGTAATTTACGAGTTTATTATATTTGAGAATCTTACCGATATAATTTTTATCCTCTGAAATATTATTATCAAACGGCATTCGAATTCTTAATAGATAATCACGATTTAAATAGCCTCCATATTTTAATCTCTCTTCAAATTCGGATTTACATTGCGAGTAATACGAAGCCGTGGGGTTTGATTTTCCAAAGTTATGAGGGTCATCTTCACTATAAGCTACAATTTCATTTGTATCATTATTATATATACACCCAGACGAAATAGTTATAGTTGGGGTTGGTGAATTTTTATGGATAACTAAATTATCCATAACATTACGAGATCTACACTCGATCTTATTATCTTCACAGCTATCTACATTCGGCCGACCAGTATAACCGTAGCAATTTACAATAATATCAGGATTGTATTGCTCTTTAATTTGCGCTAACCCGCATAAACTAGTATAGTCAATATCCTGCCTAGATATTAAATTAGTATTATGCACCCTACTTAATATTGGTAAAATTTTAGTTCCAATATACCCTCTACCTAATATGACCACATTCATTACTATCATATTTAATATACATAATAAGCTTATCAACAACCTAAATACTAATATGGTTTGGTTTACGGCAGATACACATTTTTTTGAAGATATTAATACTATGAAATATTACGGTCGTCGATTTAGATCTGTAGCAGAGCAAAATGCCACAATAATAGACAACATAAATGAGATGGTATCTGTAGAAGATACCTTATGGCATATCGGTGATGTATTTAAGGGTAGTAACGATCAAGGTTCAGAAGTATTATCCAAAATTAAGTGTAAAGACAAATATTTAGTTCGTGGGAATTATGATACTGATGAAAGATTGCCGGTTTTAACACAATATTTTAATCGCGTTTTTGACGCTGATGCTACTATAGAGATTGACAATCAATCAATATATATGAATCATTACCCGATAAACTGCCCAGAGACAAAATTTTCTATAACTGGACATATTCATGAGAAGTGGAAAATAAAAAAAGAAATGATTAACGTCGGGGTAGACGCCAATCATTTCTTTCCGCTATCTTTTACAGATATTATGTTTTATAAGAACGCAATGGATAACCATTACGACGATAATGTATTTACTGCTTAGGCGTTTTTACATGAGGTATTTTAGGATCGCTTAACGCTACGTGCATTAAGGAATTTTTACTAACACGCTCTGGATTAATATCTATACCACCGCGTCGTGCATATAAGCATTTTACACTAAGCTCTTCAGGCTTTAATTTATCCCATATACGCTTATATATAGTTTCACAAATTTCTTCATGAAAGTGACACTCATCACGGAACGATATAATATATTTTAGCATACTAATAGGATCGATTGTTTCGCCTTCCTTCTTAATATATATATAAACATCTCCCCAATCAGGTTGGGATGTTACTCTACAATTAGATTTCAGTAGGGAGCTATGGTAACATACTCTTGCACATTCGGATTTAACAACTTTAAGTAGTTTAGGATCCTCTTGATATTTTGTAAAATTAACTTCGTTTAGTACATAATCTTCTTCAATAGTACTATACACTGGCAGTAGCGAGTCTTTAGCATGTGTGTAGTGCTCCTCAGATGAGCTATTTGATATACCATGGTCCCACTCCCAATATGGCGATATCTTACACTTCAATATCTGAGAATTTGTGGCGAATACAACCTCTACTTCAGTATCTAATAATTGAGATAAGTCCTTTATGACAACTTGCTGTATATTAGCAGCAACTTCAGTAGCAGTATCCCCCAGGGGGGTCATATTGAAGGAATTTAAATATAGTTTAAAGGATTTTGATTCTACAATATACTTACTAGTACATCCGTACACCATTTTAATTACCCCAGTCACCGGAAGACCTGAGTCTGTTAAAGCTGATACTTCGTATGCATTCCATACATCAGACCCTTTAAAGGGTAAGTCATCATCCTTTATCTTTAAATGTACTCTATTGGATGATCTCTCCTCTCGCACTAATAGACTTGAATCATATTTAGATTTATATTTAGAGGTTTTACCCAGGTGTTTGCTAATTTTTGTATTATCCATTTTAAAAATTTATTAAAGTCTTCCTAATTTTTTCCATTCTCTCATTTACAGTTCCAGATAATATAGTATAAGATACTTTACCCTCTAGCCTCTCGAGTCTCTTCTCAAATATTTCAATTATATCTTCCCGAAATGTTTCATTTACGCTTCTCACACCATCGTCTTCCATAGTAATATCTGCATCAGGGTATGTATAAAATATATGATCTATTTTTGTAATTAACTCTTCAAATACATTCTCAGCATAATCTAATACCCAACCGTCTACACTTCCCTGATCATACAGCCACTGCGTATAGACTACCCCATCTAAGATGCATCTATCCATAACAGTACTATATTTTGCCTCTAAGTAATTTTGAAGATGTTGATGGATGATACATAATTGAGTAATATTATCACCACTCTCATTTATGTTTAAATTATGCTTCCGCTTTACTTGCCTAGTTACTTCTAACACAAAGTCGAAATTTTCAAAAGAGCGATCATTGCGGCAAAGATTCAGTAATGTTGTTTTGCCTGTATTCTGAGCACCTGTAAATGATATTATCATACTATTAGTTTAAGCTTTAATCTTAAAAAATCAACCCATAGATTTAAGGAGTGGGCCCTTATTTCTTTATTTAACCCCTCTATATTAATAAAAGATGTTTCTGATAGATTAAACGATGATTCACTTATTATCTTCCCTTCATCTACAGCGGGTACTACTTCATGTATAACAGAGCCAGCCTCGGTATAATTATCTATATTAACCCATATTCTCTCAACTGGATCTTTACCTCGTAGTTCCGGATATTGTGAAATAAGACCCGGATGACCGTTATATATATTATAATTACTACAAATCTCAGGTGGTATAATTTTTAACCATCCATTTAAAGTAACTATACACTTACTACCGCAATCTTTTAAAATTTCCTTATATGTATCTATTGTAACATTAGGACCAGTCATAATACATCGATTTTTATCTGAGTGTTCATACTCAGATAAAAGTTTCGGTGATATATTTGATATGGTATTATTAGAAACAATAACGTCTGGAAATCTTCCGATGCGTCTAGATATATCCAATATCTCTGAACCAGTTTGACTAAAAAATGCTATCCAATACTTCATAAGTTATATTAAGGGTTTAGTATATGATTAAATTTCCGCATATTGTATTCTATTAAATCCAGTGTATCCTTAGACGGTGTATCCCCATCAATGAAATCCTCATTATCAGCTAAATGTACTTCTTCTGTGAGACCTAAATTACCTGCATATTTTAGCGATTTAAGTCCAGCTATAACAGGGTTGCTCGTATCTACAGACCTTATATTATATATATTATTATTTTTGTAGTAACTAAACTCTCTAGCAAGAGAGCAACCTAAGAGATGGTGAGGCTTATCCCAGTTCCAAATTCCAGCTGATATGAGGGTTTCAATTAACCTAATTCTACCACTTACTCTCATATCTGCTACAGACTTACCATGGCCAGTATATTCAAAATATTTCATATCAAATGATATGGCAATATAATCGGCATTTTCGCTCATATGCTTATAACAGTTTACAATTTCTTGGTATGTTGTCCCTTGTACCGTTCCAATCTGTAGACCTGCTACATTTTTAAAATTAGCGTTCCAACGCTGAAAATTAAATATGGTCTCTTCCGAGTCTTCTAATACATCTGGAACTATATAATATGTCGGTTCTAGTTTATCAATCCATTTTGAATATTGCTTAGGGTCAAATGATTTTTTGAGCTCATATATACTATTATCTAAGATTACCTCACGATCATTTAATAAAGCTACCTTAAAAAAATTATAATATCTATCGTATCTGTCAAAATGATGTACCAGCGCATAATCATAATCTGTGTGTTGTTGAACCATCCCCATTAAATTTATAGGGGCCTCATGAGCTTTCATTATATTCATATATTAATTATACGGTGGATCCTTTGAGTTTCCACAATAAATATAATAAATGATAAGTTCATCAATATTTAATTTTCTATTTGTAAAGAATGATTTGTTTTTTATATTAACTGACAATATAACTGTATATAGTAGCCAAATTTTAAATTTACTTGAAGACCGTGTAACTGAGAATAAAACTAACAAATCGCGTAATATTGAAGCCGCCGCAGTTTTACGAGATTTATATAATAGTAATATAAGTATTCCGAGAATTAAGGCAGAACGAGTAATACCGACAAGCGACTCAGTCGCTTCCGTTGCCGCAATTTTCGAGTTCAGATTAGACACTGAAATTTCGAGGTTATTAGCTAATTCAACTGTAGCTAATATAAATAAATTAAAGAGATCTCAACAGTATTTTGCAGATAGTTTTATTAGGGCAGTATATACTGCAGAGTCTGGAATAATAGAAGATGTTTTGATAACATCTGGGTTAAATATAGATATACAAAACTTAAGTGCAGTAAATAAAGAAAATCTTAAGAATTCAAACCTCGGCACACATGGTAAACTGGATATACGAGACAAGACAGATGATTTTGCAACACTTACACGGGAGAAATGGTACATACAATAAATGGACGATAATAACGAAAAACAATACCACGGATTCTATAAGGGTCTAGTTGTTCAAAATAACGATCCAGCCAGAGCTGGTAGAATAAAGATTTTTATACCTAGTATAATGTCTAATGTTATTGAGAAGGAAAAATTAACGAATGAAGATACAAAAGAATATATAGATTTCAAAAATTTATTTAGTGACGGCACTGATGCATTTAAAGATAAAAAAGCATTAACTTTTCTTAAAAATAACTTATTATGGGCCCGGCAAATGTCCCCTCTTCTGGGGACCGGGAGCGGGGTAACTTATAGGCATCAGGATAATCTAAATACTACATCTGATAGTAATAACCGAGAAGAGTTCCCAGATAATAAAAAAATGGAAGGTTATCCGTTATCTATACCACCATTTTTTCAGCCGGGGGGTCATCAGGGCATAGAGCCAGCAATAACTGGTAATAAAAATTTAAAAGATGTACCTACGATTCGTACAGACTTAGATAATAAATCGTTCGCTCCAGAACTAGGGTCAGGTCAAGCTAAAGGCATTTTTTCTATCCCAAGTGTAAATGCATATGTTTGGGTATTTTTTGATGGGGGCGATTATGATAAGCCAGTATATTTTGGATATGATCATAGTGATGACCAATGGAGAGGCATGTATGAAGCCGATCAAAAGGGACATAGAGGCGACAGCTATCCTAATATATATGAAAATGGTAAGACTGATGAGATTGAAAAGGATAGTATTTTATTAAGAAATAAGATTATATTTAATTTTAAATCGGGACGTTTATTGTTTGATGAAACAGATTATAAGCAGCGTATACAATTATCATATAGAAATGGCTCTAACTTTGAATTTGACCCTACAGGCTATAAGTTATATGTTCAAGGTAAGGGTAGTGAGCTAGTGAATGGTAATAAATTCTTGACAGTAAATGGAGACTATATTGGAAGAATTAAAAGAAATTCTAATATCACTATTGATAAAGATCTAGATCTCCGCGTAGGTAGTAGAAACGAAGAAACCTATAGAGAAGCGCGACGAGTATATTTAGATCGTTCTAAGATGCTTCATAATTTTAGAAAAAAAAGAACAGCTGGGCCTATACAGGAGCCGGAAGATGTGGATTATTATAAGCCGGTTCCATTTAATTATCTGCTAGGTATACATAGCCCGTTAGATCCAGGGTCTGAAGCTAGAATACACAATCTTAGTTTATATAATTCCGCTGCTAATAATAAGACCAATATATTACTGCCTGGTACCCCGCTATATACCCCAGCTACATTCAACAGAATATATTCTTCTTCTGCTAGTGTTAGGGGGCAACTCGCCCCTACTCCGGATTGTTCATTTACATTTGCAAATACCCACTTAGGTATATCTGAGACATCGAGAAACATGCCAGCTTTTTTGTTAGACTCTTACGATGGTAATATAGTATCTTCAGACTATAATTATAATAATTCCAAATTTAGAGTAGGTTTAGGTGACCCCAGAATGCCTATAAATGCGAAGAGTAAATCTAATAAACTTTACAAACAACGACATTGGCTATTCAAAACTAATCCAAAAAAATCAACAGGGTCTCCATTAGCTTTTAATAGAAAGAATCGTATATCTCGGGTTGATATGAGAGATCAACAAAACAAAAGCCCAGCGTCTGCAGGAGGTATATATGAGGATAACCCTAAAACTTCAAAGGAAGATAGGGCGCAGGAGCTAGTCAAGCTTAATATTCAATTAGATAAAATATTAGCGGAAGATGAAACTGGAGGTGATGCTCGATTTGAAGTTACAAGAGATGCTTATTTTGATGTTGGTGTAATTACAAACGACTTCCCGGCAATTAGAGTAGACCCAGAAGGGGGATTGGTTTTTGCTGGCGTACATACTACAGCATCTGGCGGTTCTAATGTTTATAAATCTACGCCGATATATGAAGAGACTCAAAATAGCTCTAATATACCAGTAGGTAACGTTGGATTTAACTTTGGAAATTCATTTAGTACTACAGTTGGGTCGGGAGGTATCACATTTAAAACGACCGGAGTTGTAGAGTGTAATGGCATAGCTACTAGATTGTCAGGTACACACTCGCTAGAGCTAACAACTGGAGGCAATGCGAGGCTGACTGCCGGTAGATCACTTATAATATCTGCAGATACTATTTGTATGAAGCAATCAAACGATATGCAATTAGGTATAGGCGGGTCTATGGGGATTGAGAATAATCTGACCGTCGCAGGTAGCACTATTTTAAATGGTGAGACTTATGTGCAGCACATCACTGCTCCGGTCGAGATGCAGGTAACTGAGCAAATCAGTAATTTACAGGCTCGAACAAAATCCACAGAGCATGTAGCATATTTTCCGGAGGGTATGGTAATAGGTAAATTATCCACTCAAGATTGTCAAGCTATTGTTGCTGCTGCAGAGTCTGGGTCTGGTTCGGTATCTATTAGAGCATGGACTGACACAGATGGTAGTGCAAAATTAGGAGAGCCCCCATCATATAAATATAGTATGGAGTTAGACGAATATATAATTGAGCCAGGGACTGGGTATAATGATATAACAGATACTAATAGATCTGGGGATAGACGAAACTCTAAACTACTCAATGATGATGGTCTACCTACTACATCTTGGAAGCTACAGAATGACAACTGGGTGCAGATTGCCGGTAAAAGTAGTAATTCGGTACCTATATTTGGTACTGATAGACTAACATCAATTGAAGTAGAGATGCACAGCCATCAATTTAAGAATTTACCGCTCTCTCTAAGAACATCTCATGAAGATGTATGTCTAGAAGCTTCTGATGTAGAATCCTATGCAGATATTAAATCTATAAGGAAAGGAAATAAACATGGTAAGGTCTTAGTGAAAGACTATGGGGATTCAGAGAGGCATAAAAATATTATGAAGCATCTTGAAAATAGTAGAGATTTGAAAACTACTACAAGTAATGAAATAAAAAAAGCGCAGCTCCGAGGAACTGCGCTACCATCAATGATGGATGAAGTACAAAATAAAGTAAATATTAGCTAATACTAAATATATTACTTATTATTTGACCCACGTCTTATTGTATTATTTTCGTTTAAATCTGTTATTGATTGATCTAAAAACGCTCTCCAGGCTACCAGTCCAGGCATTGTTACTGAAGCAAATTTAGTAAACCAATGCATTATATGCATATTTGCTATATCTTCTATTGGTATACTGTTAAATTCGTTTATCATTGTCGTAAGCATAGCTATGACAATATAAAGAATTAACCTCATGTTAACGCCACGGTTTGAAGGCTTGTTACTTGTGCTCATCCATATATTTATAGCGTATACAAGTATAACCTCCAATTCTGGAGGTTATTTGTATATATATTAGAAATCGTCATCTAGAGCTCCCGCTGACTGATAGTCAATTACCCGAGTCTCAAAGAAGTTTTTTGCTTTAATAAGATCTTGTACCTCTGATAAGAAGTCGAAGGGGTTTGTATCATTAGGGAATCTATAATCTAGACCGATACCTTCAAGCCTTCTATTACCTATATATTGCATATATTTAACAAACATATCTGAATTAAGCCCTAACACACCACGAGGTAATACATCCTTTGCATACGCAATCTCTAAATCGACAGCTGTCTTTAAATACCCAACCAACTCATCCTGAAAGTCTTTAGTCCATATTTCCGGATTTTGCTTTATTATAGTTCTTATAAGTTGGGAGCCAAATTGAATATGTAGAGATTCATCTCTGAGTGTATATTCAATTTGCTCTCCAATCCCTGGTAGTTTAGATTTTAATGCTAATAACATTGCAAACCCAGAGAAGAAGAAAGTTCCCTCACATACAATCCAGAACAGAAAGCAGGACTTTAAGAGAGCCTTAACTCCTTCAGGTGTAGATGAATCAATATCGTTGATATTGACATCTCTTGTAACTTCCATTAAAAAGTTATCTTTAGCAGCAATAGACGGTATATTTTCATATGCTTCGTATACATCTTCAGCTTTAAGATCTGTAATAGAGTCGCACATATATACAATAGTATCGTTATGCAAACACTCCTCCCAAATCTGTCTAGCCATATATTGTCTACATTCTGGGTCAGTTATATATTTAAATAGCGTAACTAAATTATTACCTACTAAAGATTCAGATCCAGCAAAAAAACCGAGGCATCGACGCACAACCAATTTTTCATCAGCTGTCAACACACCATTACTCCAGTTTTGTATATCTCTTGTCATCCCTATATCCTCAGGATTCCAATTATTATTTTTTCCTCTCTTATACAGATCCCATGCCCATTTATTAACATGGGGTAGTATCTGATTTACCCCCTCTTGTACTTCTCCAAATATTTTCCCTGTTTTCATATTATTTATAGTTAAAAATTATTGACAGCTTTCACATGTAGGGTCATCGATTCTGCAGACCATAGCGCTCATATCTTCTGTTGTAGTCGCTTCTAATGCACTCTGATTAATTGAAGCCTTTTCTACCTGAGATGCACTTTTATTTCTTAGGTAGTATGTAGTTTTAAGACCTATATTCCAGGCGTGCATATATATGTCGTTTAAATGCTTCATACTCGTCTTATTATTAAATATATTTACGGACATCCCCATATCAATCCATTTACCCCTTACTGCAGCTGCAGTAAGCAATGACATTTGATCCACATTAAATGCATCTCTGTATTTTAAAGCAACATCTGAAGGTATCTCAGGTATTTTAGACAGATCACCATCACATCCCTTTATTCTACTAACCATATCATGGCTCCATAAACCTAAGGCTTTCATATCTGCAACAAACCAATCATTAATTACAGTAAAATCTCCACCTAATACACTACGAGCAAACAGCACATTAAAATAAGGCTCAGTACAAGATGAGCATCCAGCAATTTGAGAAATAGTCGCAGTTGGGGCAATAGCCATAGTATTTGAATTTCTCATACCGTAATTCTTAACATGGGATCTAACTATTGACCAATCTAATAGCTTACTCTCTCCCCTATATAGAGCTTCGTTCTGGCCTCCCTCTCTCTGTTTTAGTAAATCTAAATGAGTATCAATTGGGAATTTATTCTGATCCCACAGCGATCCTTTATAGGTGCTATATTTCCCTCTTTCTTTTGCAAGCTTGCTACTATTAAGTATAGTGTGATAAGATATAAATTCATATAGGTTGTCGCTATATTCTATAGCCTCCTGAGAGTCATATAGAACATCTAAAGCAATAAATAAATCGTGCCACCCCATAGTTCCCATACCTACCGGTCTATGTCTAGTATTGGAATTTTTTGCCTCTTGCGTAGGGTAGAAATTAATATCAATGACATTATCCAGCATTCTCATACCAGTGGCAATAGTACTAGCAATCTTATTATAATTAATTGAATATTTACCATCTAAATTTTTAATGATATGCTCTTTAAGATTAATTGAACCTAAATTACATACTGCAGTTTCCCCATATTCATCAATTTCTCGATTATTATTTTCTTTATATTTGGTAGCTTTGCTATGTAATAGAATTTCAGTGCAAAGATTAGAGCTGTTTACTGTACCTTCATGTTGGTTTGAGTATCTTATATTACTAGGATCTTTAAAAGTAATCCATGGGTGGCCAGTCTCGAATATCATTCCTAGCATTTTTTTCCAAAGATCTTTTGCCTGTACCTCTTTAAATAATCGCAGAGTTCCAGCCTTACCTAATATTACATATTCCCAATATTTATTTTCAAACTCCTCACCAAAAAGACCATGAAGCTCAGGAGTTTCGTCAGGAGAAAACAAATACCAAGGGCCATCTTTTTTTACTTGATTTATAAATAAATCTGGGATCCAATTTGCAGTATTCATGTCATGTGTTCGTCTCCGCTCGTCACCTACATTTTTCTTTAGAGCTAAAAAGTCTTCAATGTCAAAGTGCCATGTTTCGAGATATCCACATCCTGCGCCCTTACGTTTACCTCCTTGGTTAATGGCTACGAGCATATCATTATATAGTTTCCAAAAATACACTGCACCTTGAGTATTACCATTAGTCCCCTTTATATATGCATTACTTCCTCTGAATGGTGTTAGGTCCATACCTAAACCTCCCGCAAATTTTGATTTCTGTGCCTCTTGATGCAGACCATCAAATATACCAAATACTGAATCCTCAAATGTATTTAAAAAGCATGAGCTTAATTGATTTCGAGTAGATCCTGAGTAAAATAACGTTGGCGTCGAACTCATATACGAAAACGTAGATAATAAATTATAAAATTCAATAGCTCTTTTTGTTTTATTATCTTCTTTAATAGCTAACCCCATTGCTACTCGCATTACCCAAGCTTGAGGAGTCTCTACTACTTTACCATCTATTCTAAATAAATATCTCTCAGCTACTGCTGCAAGACCCTCAAATTGAAAATTGAGATCTCTGTCAGGTATTAAGGCCGCAGAAATTTCATCCATATCGAATTCAGTAAGGAGCTCTGGATTTACAATTTCTTCATCAATTAGAGACTTTAAATTGTCTATAAAGCATTTACTATATTGCTCTTCAAACGCCTTATCGTTAGTATTACTCTTAAAACAAGTTTTATATATGGTAAACAATAAAAGACGAGCAGCAACATATTTATATTGTGGGTCTTCTTCAACTAAAGCCCTTGCAGACTTTATCAGTGACTCATCTATCTCTTGAGTAGTAACACCATCATATAACTTAACTTCTGCATTATATATAACTTGACGATGGTCTACATCATCTAGCCCCTTACAAGCCCTTTTGACAGTTTGAGTAATTTTCCTTGCATCAAAATTAACGGATTTACCGCTTCGCTTTATAACAGTTATAGTATTGTTCATATATGATTTTTTTTATTAAAAGTATTGTGTAGATAAAAAAACGCATTGAAATTTTAAATTACAATGCGTTAATTATACTTTAGGCTTTTACTGAGCCTCTTAGCTTATTTATATATTTTAGTACAGCCGGGTCACTTTCATTAGCTGCTAAGGAGGATACTGCCTCGTAGTTAGCTAATACTCGCCGAACGCTAGAGTCTGAAGCTGCAGCTATTATTTTTTCTGTCTGTTCTGATGTTAATTTAGGTGCATCCTCGTCACTAACATCCATTAATGATCTTATGTTGTCTATATTATACCCTTTTCTGAGAAGCAACTCTACCTTCTTGCATACATACAAAGATAAAAATTCAGGTAATGTTATATTATCTTTTGCTGCTCTACTTTCGAGCATTTCAGTAGTTATATAATATTTACTACCGGTTATATTACAAGTGAGTTTAGGCATATACTAATATTATAGATTAGGGTTTAATTATTTCTACTTGTGAAATCCTAAATTTTAAATTTTGTATTGCTTCTACAGCTTGATCTGACGATGAAAAGTTATTATCTATTTTATCTTTGAATCCGGTCTGCTCAATAGGTACAAAGTCTTCATCCTTTTTATATCTTATGTGTATATTATAACCCGAATCGTCTTCAACAATTTTGAATTGAAATGGCGTTTTAGTATTACGTACTAAATATTTATTTGCTCCTGATATCCCTGTTGTATCGCCCATCATTTGAGTTGTAACTGTAGATGGCTTCTGCATTATACCATTTAGCGATGCCTTTGAAACACTCGACCCTAGACCGGCACCAGAGGCCTTCGACCCGTGGTGTACAAACTCTTCACAATATTGCTTAAATGTTTTATACATTACTAATGTATTTAATACATCTCCCAAGGATAGACTATCCACTCGTCTTTTTTTACAGTTTTAGCTGTGAAATCGGGAGTAAATATTGCTGAAGGTCTGTAGTGGAGGCTAGCGAATAATAGTATTGAACCATCTCCCTTATATTTCTGATAAATGCCCCCCATAGTTTCTCCAGAATCACATATATCGTCTATGTATAATGAATTACCTCTTTCTGAATTTCCATAAATACTTAAATCCCCACGGGTCTCCCCATCATACGATTTAGCTGTTATTAAATATAGAGGTAATTTTAAAATTCTAGAAATTAAGCTGGCGGGGATTACACCACCTCTCTGTATGCCCACTACCTGATCAATCTCTGTATCGGATCGATTCACCTTAGCTGCAATATATGCGCAATATTCCTCGACCTCTCCCCAACTAATATTTAACTTTTTCATATGGCTATAAAAAAGCGGGACCATCGATCCCGCTCTTTTTCCTATAAAGTTAAGTTACACCTTTACATTAAGCTATAACTTAACTTTTAATTTATTAAAGTGTTAATCTGCTGACACTAAGAGTAGTAATTGGGTTTGGCTCTGGAGAAGAAGCCCTAGCAGAAGAAGCAGCTACAGGCTCTAATAGCCCATAGGAAATACCGTCAGCAATTGCAGTGAGTAAAATAACTAAATGATCGTCAATTTCTCCTTCAATGTTCTGAATATAAAAACTCCCATAGGCACTGAGTGCTAAGCCCAAAGCACCAGAGACAATACCACTATACTTGCCGGTGCCGCTATCTGTATAAAATTCGATATTCTCCATTATATCTTCAGGGGTTAGTTCCTTTGCGCCAATTGCAGCTCTAATACCTAAAGCAGCACTCTTAAAGTATCTAGATGAATCTGGATTATTAATTAATACGGCAGCCACACTAATAGTAGTACCGGCTTTAAGTACGCTTGCGATTTGAGCGACCTTTAGACTATCGTCGAGTATATTACTACCTTCTTTGCAGCCGGTAAAAAGGGAACCGAACCCTAGACTGATAATAATTGCGAATGTAGTGAGAATAGATTTGATTTTCATATAAATATATTTAAGATGGAAAACCAAAACGATCAACTAAAAATACAAAGATTATACGAAGATTTTAGAAATCCCGTGGGCTCAACTCAACCTTCACAAAATTTAGGGACGGTTCAGCACCCAAATGCTGCAAAGCCAGGATACTCTTACGGTCCTTCAGCTACAACAACTGGGCCATCTGCCGGTAAACATAATATGCTTACAGCAGAAAATGAGGAGGATGATTTAAATTTAGCTGGGGAAATCCGGGACGTTATTAGTAACTGGACTGGCGGGAACAATTTATCCGCATTTATAGTAGCTATACAACGAGTATTACCCGAAAAGTAATTTTTCGTTAGGTGCTGATTTATCGGATAAATCACTATTTTCGATAAAGGCTATTGCACCATTTAGTAATGCTGCTTCGGCTTTTTTAAGTGTAATTGAAGCACCAGAAGCGTTAGTTATCTTCACCATACCGCATCCTACATCTTCGATTGTTACATTCCGTTCATTGGGGTCTATTTGTGCTGCCATAATTAATATATATTTATGGTATAAAGTTTCATTTTCTAGCATAAATAATAATATGGGCTGGCTTTTTAACTTACCGGGATTTGTACTTAGATTTGTATCTTCTGCTATTAATCGTGTAGATCAATTATTAAAGAGGCAGAAGCGTCGAAAAGAAATAGAAGAGAATGATACACATGATGCAAAAATTGATCAGCATGTAGAAGACGGGGATATAGACGAGCTCAATAAGGCCTTAGGGTGGTTCAAACCTAAGAAGTAATGATTAAACATATAAATATTATATTTTTAAGCGCAATGTTCGCTTTTTCTGTAGGATGTGTTAGCGGGGACAACCCTAGGATTAATACTATACAACCGATGCCAGCAGAACCAACCTGGATACATTTTACAGAAGCTCCGATTATAGGTAGACAAGAGTTGAATTTTATTGTTTCTTCGGAGTTTGTAAAATCCTCTATACAGCAGAAGAGATATTTAAACAAGCTGAAACGGTGGAAGGTTCTTAATCGTATACCGTAACAACCGACAATCGTAAATGTTCAAAAAAAAGGTGTAGGGGTTAAATCCTACACCTTTTTTTGTAAATGGAAATACAATACAGACCTAACTTAGTTAGGTCTGACAGCAATAATGTTATTGTCGCAATATTTCAAACGTCACGATTACAACAATGCAAACTATAATAATTTCAATAATCATTATACTCCTGTAGTCTTATCCCAAGCAGATACGTGCAGTCTTGTTAATCCGCGTACTCTATATTTCTTAGCTAATTCCATACACATAGCAGTCTTCGTATGGAAGTCTTTCTGATCATCAAGCGCCGGCATAATACACACCTTAGAGAGCGGTATATTAAATGGTGTAATATAGCTATCTATAGCTTCTAACATATCTTCTTCTCCAGAAACAACAAATTTAAATGTATAGTTACCATTGGCCAAAGACATTATAGATTCAATAGCTGCTGGGACAATCCGCTGCTGCTCACTCATCCCAGAATTAGAAAGTTTAGCACTACAATTAATTTGAGAAAGTTCCGCTAACAGTTCTGGACTCATCTCAATTGTACCATTTGTTTCTATTTCGTTATAGGGCAAATACCACAATTCATTATTTTCGCAGTACGCTTCAAAGTAATCCATAAAGGATATAATAGATTTAGAATTTCTAGGTAATGAAGGCTCCCCCCCTGTCCATATTAGATGAATATCACCAATAGCAATTTCCTTTATTAAATTTTGCTCGTTCCACCTATTCAATAAATAATCCATTGGCTTCTTATGACCGAATGTCCAGACTGGAATAGTATCACAAGTCCATGTTGCTTTCCCACTCTCGTGAAGATCTCCTTTAAATGATCCAGAGTCTACAGCGCCCTCTCCTTGTGACTTAACATCTTTAACTAGAGCATTAGAAGCTCCGCATGTTAAGTTACAATCTCTTAATCTAACAAAATAAGCGGGTACTCCTGTTGAGAACCCCTCCCCCTGTATAGAATAAAAATCTTCTGATATAGTAATATTATCCATAAAACAATTGTAATATCATCTTTAAAATCTTCAACTACCTATTAAATAATAATATGAGAAAATTTAATAGAACGTTTTCAGATGCAGTTAATACTGCAAAATATCTGAGCGATGAGGTAATTACTGAATCAGTAGATCTTCACGCTGTCGTAGCTGACGCACTCCAGGAAGATGAAGAGGCAGAAGAAGAGTCAAACCCTCTAGCTGCTGCAGTCGCCATCGCATCAGAGGTAGGCGACGATGAAGAAGATTCAGACTTACAAAATATTGAAAAGCAGGCTAAAAACACTCTTAGAGATACTGCTAGGTATCTCCAATAGAATTTATAATCCCATTATTCTATTTGCCAATGGAGTTTGTTCTCCATGTTTCTCTCTTTGTCTCTCAAGGTCTCTCTTAGGGTAAACCTCATCGTGTAAATCCATAACCAAAGAGATTAACTTAAGCTTAGACATGCCCTCTGTACTTCCAAAGGTTACAGATCTTCTAGGGCTCTTCTTAGATAAGTCTTTTATTATTGCAGACAATGCCTCTTCTGGCAATGCCTCTAATTCAGTATTAAAATCGTCCATTGACTCTTTCATTATACTATTTGCTATTTCATCGAATTTCATAATATCGGGGTCGACCACCGCAGCACCGCAGCCGCGCCGGTCTTAAAATCTTCCTATTCTACTTGAGGCCTCCTGCATCTTTAGCTATAGGTCGGGGGATACAGCGACCAGCTGGTTTATATACCATAGATAAATTAGCCAGAAATCTCTTAAGGCCAGACTTCACAGCTTTATAATCCGTATCTTTATATCTATTTTTCATATTTCAACGTTCGAATTCATCTCGATATAGCTCATCATAAGCTACGTCCATTCCGATAGAAGATACAAAACGTTCGACCATATCACCTGTTCCACAATCCCCGTCATATCCCCAGGCGGTGTTATCAAACTCAGTAATAAACTCCTTTACTGCATCTTTTAATTCATCGTGGGAGATCTCCTCTGCATTTTCTTCGATCCCTCTCCGGATCTCTCTCTTACCAGAGTTCCTAATTTTCTTATTAATCTCGCGGCTCTCATATTTATTGCGGTGCTTGTTCCAGCCTGCGCTGTGCTTTTGTCTCTTCTCCGCTCTATGAGTTCCTGCGTTTTCTATAATAATTTTATTTGCTATTTCGTTAAATTTGTTCATATCTTAAATTTCGAATACTTCAGGGTCTTCAGTACGTAAGTAGTTTAAGACAGCCTCCGTAAAAATTTCATTATCTTCATGCCCTACGTAAAAGGCAGCGGGATATATAGACTCCTCTATAGGGGTATCGCTAACTGAGAAGGCACCTACTGCGAAGTGAGCTGCGTTAACTACTTCTACATCAGTAAAAGCCGTTGGTTGTTGCTCTCTTAATAGAGTATCTGCAATTTTATTAAATTTATGCATATAGTTATTTATATGAATGAATGATATTTATATGCCTTCGGCATGACTTAACTCCCTATTCTCTATATAGTCCATAGAAACAGTGTAATAAAAAAATCTAAGAAACCCCCAGGGGCCCTATAGAGTTATAGAATTTGCAAAATATAATTTTCGCGGAGCATGCACAAACTGCTATCCAAAAACCGGCAGAGCTATTAGTCTAGTTCGCACGCCCTGGGCTCTAGAGCCCCCGCTCTCTGAGACATCGCGGCTCTCTCTAACCACCCCCCTCATTCTAAAAGCGACCGTCATAAACGATGGCGCCTGGCACAATGATACATCAGTCATTGGATAGACTGATGACTGTATCCAATGACAGTGCCTTAAAAGATCTCATGTACCATGTATCACTTCGAGCGCCTAGATCGAACCACGGTCGATGGCGATGGACAGCATCACCGATGAGAGGCATTCTTATTGATCGGACGACTGTGCCACGTTTGGCTGATTCAAATAGAACAACAACGGACGTATACCCTACCGGTAAACAGTCATTGATTACCTTACCCAGGAAAGGATATGATGGAGTGTCTGGCTTCTCCTGCTTCATCATTGTTGATTTCATATCAGCTATTAACTAAATTGATGCTATAGTTCGCAGGCAACACTGCAAAGTCTGCTTCGTTCCAAGTGGTAGCATGGAAGCCTAAACCATACGCTTTGCCTACAATGTGTCGGGTCTGTGACCCTTCGCATTGCGATTGCGCCGTCGATTCGTCGTCGCCGTCGCCCATAAGAATTAGCTGATCATCATAAGTTTCTGTGGCGGGTTTCGGGGATGTAATGCCACCTTCATCAGAGATGGTATCATTAAATGTCGATGCAGGCGCCATCTTCTTCTTCGGAGCTGCCACCGCTTTAGGAGGGAAGGGGTGCTCTGGGTAACCTGGTCCGGGGTCAACGACTGTGCCACATTTTGGAGCGACGAATAGTACGACGACGTCCTTCCTCCCGGAAGTGGCATAGCCTGGCTTCATAATTCCGAGGTAGGGGTAGGCTGGTTTTGCATCGTCAGTGATGCTATTAATTTTGGTAACTTTCATATTATGTGTTGTATGTGTTTGTTAAAATAATTTCTTCACCAACGGGCAGCTCTTTGAATGCTTTTTCATCCCACTTAGTGTGAAATGATCCTACCCTGGTCATTACTGTGCCACTGCCGATCAGAATCACTCCTGTCTTCGGTGCTGTGAACAACACTACCGTCCCTACATTGATGGAGTGCTTTGCTTCTGTAATATATCCCAAATAAGGATATTTCCGAGGGGGGTCGTCTTGGGGTTTGTCGCTTCGTCTGCGTGTAGTCTTCATATTATTAGTTAGACAGATTAACCTCGGCGGTGTTTGATAGAGCCTTAAATGATGATTCACTCCAGTCCGTCCTAAATTCTCCGATTGCACCATAGTAGCTGCTCTCGTCCCTCGTCGACCTGCCTTGCATAACTAACGTCCCTGTATTCTTGGATATAAATAATACTACTGCATTATAGGCGTAGTCCTCAATATCATCAATACACGCGAGGTAAGGATAAACATTATCTGTTGCTGTATCGGCTTTGTCCAGCATGGTTGATTTCATATTAGCTGTTAGTGATTGTTACGGTTTTGGCGGCTGGGAGCTTTTTGAATGAATCTTCATGCCAGTCTGGGCTATACACTCCAATAGCAAAACGTCCCGCCCAGTTCACTGTTCTGCTAGTCGTTGAGGTCCCGTCGACTCTTGGATCTATCCCGATAACCATCCCAGAGCCTGGAGCGTTGAACAGTACAAATAATGCAATGTGATGAACAACGACGGCGCGCTCAAATGGGTGCGCATAAGGGTGGAGCTCTCCGATGAGCGGGTAAGTTGTTTCTCCCATTAGTGCGGGGGTAGTCTTTTGAACTTTCGATTTCATATTAAGTGTAAGCGATTGTTACGGTTTTGGCTGCTGGGAGATATTTGAATGAATCTTCATGCCAGTTGGAGCTATACTTACCAAAAGTAAAACGTTTCGCCCAGTTCACTGTTCTGCTAGTCGTCGAGCTTCCGTCGACTTTTGGATCTGTTCCGATAACCATCCCAGAGCCAGGGGTAGTGAACAGTACAAGCAGCTCAACAGGCGTGAGCACCGACCCTGTGTCGAATGGGTGCATACCTGGCGTGAGCTCACCAATATAAGGATATGTAACGTTTTTAACTGGTTGAGGGGCAATATTGTTAACTGTCGAGCTCATATTAGCTGTTAGATAAATTGACTTCTAAACCAAAAGGAAGAACAGTAAAACTAAGTTCATCCCAATCTGTATTATAGACTCCAACTTTAAAAGGAGAATTCTTCGTTGCGCCTGCTGCAACAATCATCCCACGTGAATTACCATTAAACAATACAGCAATATCATAAGGCTCAAGTACGCAATCCGTTTCCTCCGTAACAGCATTCATAAGAACACCGATGTAAGGATATACCCTTGCGGGCTGTCCGACACCTTCAATTTTTGTAACACTAGTTTTCATATTTAATAATTTTGTTTACCTTAGCCTCATTGGCCTTAATATAATTATACGAGGGTTCCTATTTAAACGATCTTGATGCGACCTGGTCGCAGCGACAATTGTCGCATTTCAAAGATAAGTTCATTGTCAATGAACATCGAGTTATACTTAGCTTCAGCTTCAGTGACTGCGGCTCGAGTCGCAGCTATATCAGCAACTGTCCAAACATTGTATTCATTAAGAGTATCAACATCCGTTTGCCACTTTTGAATCAACTTAACTCTTTCATCATCGATATCATCCGCTACCTTATCCTCAGGACCTACCCTGAGCCACCCGTTACGGGCGAGCACCGGATCTAAGGTATAATTAATGATATATTTACCCCCCATTAAAACCGATGCCGCGACCGAATAATCTGGATGGAAGGTGTCAATAATTCCGATATATTCTTGACCAATGACTAATTCATATCTTTGGACCGGTTGCGCTTCACTGTCGACGATTGTATTATTTGTTACTGCCATACTATAATTATACGGGAGTTCCTATGTCGTCGCATAATTAAATAGCGATCGATATGCATTGCGGGTCTCCATCATAGCATACATTGCTTGATGAATATCCTTAGGAGTGATAGTATTAGCATCATTGAGCTCATCACAGTGCTTCTGCATTGTCTCGTGGAGAGTTATAGCATCGGAGTGAAGAATAAGATTAGACTCACGAGTCGACCCCTGGAGTTGGTGATGATCGTCGATAGTATTAAATGCAACAACATATGGTGAAAGGCGATCTAACCGTTCTCTCCCTGGCTTCACGTCTGCGTACGATGGGTGGAAGGTGTCAATGATTGCGATGCAGCGGATTCTATCATCTAATTCATATCGGTCGTTTGTAGTTGCTTGCATTATAATCTTTCGTTTTTGGGTGTATTTGTTATGACATCGAATCATCGTCAGCTGCATCCTCGAAATCATCGATTGCGCAATCGATGATTTTGGCGATGTCTATCTCCGACACTCCCTGGTAGTAAAACTTCTCTTTTAGTACCCTGAGATCATAAGTGGTTTTGCACATGTTTGAAACGCTCCCATTGTCCAATTTAATTTGAATAGTATTCCATTTTGACTGTTGAAGCGTCTTGTATTCCTCAGCCGTTGCAAGTCTAGTTAATTTATCCATATTATTATTATACAGGGGTTACCTTTATTGAGCGTATTTGTTATTACCACGAATCATCGTAATCAGAACCTCTCAATGCCTCGATCGAAACGCAATTGGCCAATTCATCGATGTCCTCCATCGATACCCCTTGGGAGAGAAGCTTCTCCTTTATTACCCTGAGATCATAACTGACTCTGCACAGTGTAGCTTTGCGCCCATTGGCCAATTTAATTTCAATAGTATTCCATCGAGAAGCTTTAAGCATCTCGTATTCATCAGCCGTTGCAAGTCTAGTTAATTTTACCATACTATTATTATACAGGGGTTCCGTCTACTATAAAATCATCTGGTGATGAGGGCAGCTTCTCCCTTTCGCCGCTCAGGAGTTGATCAATCTCAGCATCTAAATCCTCAGAAGACCTTTCGCTCAGCCCCGCCGCCAAATCCATAACAGCCCAGTCCAGGCTAGAGCTGCTAGGGTCATTTAAGATCCTTGATCTGAGGGATTTATAGCGCTCCTGACCTGCAACGAATCGCTTGTACTCTGCTAAGAGTTCGGTTTCAATGAGGGATGACACTTCGGCTTCTGTGGGCTCTGTCGAGGTATGTTCTGATTCTGTCATACTATTATTATACAGGGGTTCAGTCAGCGCCGAGTAAAAACTGATCAATCGCGGCATCTAAATTATCTGGAGACATTGAAGTTACTTCAACTGCCCAATCCAGAACAGCCCAGGTTACTCCATCGCTGCCATCCTCGTATGTGATCTTTTCTTTGAGAGCTTTGTAGCGTCGCTCATTGAGTTCCATTCGATCGATCTTCTCTAAGACCTCCTCTAATGGTAGTATAAGTTGTGATTCTGGCATAATATAATTATATGTGAGTGGCGGGGCTCGTCTTGAGATTTATCAGGAGTGAAGCTGCTTTTTATCTAATCCAAAAATCAGCAGTTGCATAAGCGGTATCGTCTGTAGTCTTGTCATTGACTGCAATGATCAGCTCACTCATTTGTTTGGGGGTGATCTTACGCTCGACGACCCATTGGAAGATGACCTTATTATTCTCTGCATTGGGTCTATCATTAGCAACCATCTTCGCTTTTGCTTCGTCGAATTCTTCTGTACTAACTTTCATAATATAATTATACGGATGTTCCTAATATCAGCTCCACTAATTTTTAGTTAGTGAAATTGATCGATTTGCCTCGAACATCTCTAAAGAACTCCTCTTGAGTTAAATAATCAACTGCCCGGTCCATGCTACCTGTCCAAGAGCAGCGGTCTTCTGTAACTGAGATAGCGACCGGGTACGTCTCCCAAGCCACAACTTGATCTTCAGTGAAGCATCTCCTTTGCCCTACCCAATCAGTCCAATTGAAGACTCGTTGGAGCTCCTGCAAATTATTGCAGATCACCATGAAATCTTTTCCTGTTGCTCTAAGAGCAACTTTAACTTTTGTACGTTCTTGCATATTAAAAATAGGTTTAAATTATATTACCAGCGATTGAGATTAACTCTATATTGGCGATGCTTGCGGATGTATGAGACCTGACAGCGGATCATTTCTCGATGATTCCGTCGAGCTGAATCTGAACAGATGTTAAATCGATTTGCCATCAGGCTTCGGATGGTACTCATAACCCTATCTTCGTAATTGTAATCTTCCATACTCTAATTATACAGCAGTTCCTATAATGCTGCACTATATCAGCTATGAATATTGAACGGCATCCCACCAATCAGCAAATGCCTCGACTTATGAAGGCGGAGTATTTTACGATTGCATTTAACCCATTTGTTACCAGCACGACGAGCGTTTGTTTCCGCGTCTTTATTGGTCCAAAATCCAGCGAGCATCTGACTAGTTGGGCAGATGCTGGACGGAGAGAACTTAAAATACTTCTTCTTAAGAGCTTTAATCCTTTGATTTGCATCTCTGAGCTCTTCTTCTAGACTGAGAATCTGATTGTCAATGTCTAAGATTGTTTTACTATTTGTATAACTCATACTATCATTATGCGGCATTGCCGTATTAATTGCGAATTGACTCCCACAAATCGGCCCACTCAACCTCGTCATTGCTCTTTTCATCTGGTGTGAGATGATCAACTCCCTTCATGAAGTTATTTGCATCGTGCCGTTTCTTCTCTAGAACGCGCTCTTCTTTGAGTCTCTCTACGATGTTTTTATTTTGTTGCTCTATAGTTATCATAGTATTAGCTCCAGTCTGTCTCACCAGCACCTCGACGAAGTACTTTCATCTCCCCTCGCTCGCGACCTTGAACCTCATAATACTCTCTTCTGAACTTTAGAATATCACTGATCGAATCGAATTTATGCCCTGTTGAAATGTCTAGGAATTTATCTGGATGAGGGAATAAATCCTCTTGCATCTGCTTAAAAAAATCGGTGCTCATATTATAAATATATTAGTTGTTAAACTTGTTGGAGAGCGGCATCCCACCCGTTTTCAAATTGAGCTGAAACGATTTCGTTTAGAAATTCCCCTTCAGTTTTATCTGAAGACCAATAGAAAAGATTCTCCCATCCCCGAATAACAAATCGAGGGGCAGGAATTTTTCTATTGAGAAGTTCTGGGCTATTAATTGATCGATCTTCGACGGTAAATCCATACCAGTCTGACATCTTACGAATGAGGGGATTGAGTGACTTTTCCATATTATAATTGTGTTTAATTTTCTGTGACGGGCTGGCTAATTGACTTCATCGCCGTCGAAATTGAATTAACCCAGAAATCAATCTCATTTTCCTCGATACTTTCTGGACCAATTCTGATTGTTTGCACTCCTACTTTGAGCTTAAGACAATATCTAATTTCACCGTCATCCTCCTTTAGTAGTACTTCAATATCCCAACCTTGCATATTGTAATCCTCACCTTTCATACTATAATTATACGGGGGTTCCAAATTGTGTTTAAATCAGAATACAAAAAAGGCCCTCTGTTTCCAGAGGGCTTCTTTTATTATTTGATTGCAATTAAGCAACTTTCTCAGAAGCAACGGGTGCAGTAACTTCCACAGAAGCAACGGGTGCAGCAACTTCCACAGTCGCTGCGAGCTTCGCTTCCAAATCAGCTTTCATTTTCTGAAGCTTCTCGATTGACTTTGCAGCCTTTGCAGAGCCTTTACTCTCCAGCACCAACTCTTCAATCTGTTCGCGATCTGCACTTTGAAGCAGGGCATTGAAGAGTTCTTTATCTGTAACTCGTCCACTCTCCTCAGTCTTAATGCTGTCGCGAAGTTCAGAAAAGTCAGCACGATCGAAGTCGCTTACCATTACTGTTTTGAAACGATTTACTTTGTTGTTTTTATTAGCCATAATATTTGTTTGTTTGTTTGTTTGTTGTTGGTTGTTTGTTATTCCCTACACTATTATTATATGGTAGTTCCTAAAGTGATTGTTTCTATTTGAGCTTATAAACGAATTGATAAGCTCTCGCTCTCTCAACATTCGAAATTTCAATAATATCAGCTGACAGTAACGCACGAACCGTTACATCTCTAACTGCTAGACTAGGTCGAAATCCACCATCCTGCCAGGAAGCTGTCCACTTTTTTGTGATAAAGTCTCCTTCGAGTTTTGCATATGGCTCTCTGAGAGCTACGGCGATTGCTTTTTGGGCCTTAGTGAGTTTCGTCATACTATTATTATATGTTAGTTCCTAATGCAGCGATATACAATCACCCTTTATTGATTTGAATAATCATCTCCTCAAAAGTCGTCGACTGATACTTCCAGAAATCTTCCGTCTCTTCTTCCAGAGTGCAAATTATCTGATGACCGGTTCTCTTTGAGTGTAAAATAATTCCGAATACTTCAGGGTCTTCCCAAATTTTAATAGAAGGAGATTCGCCAGGAGCTAACCCGAACGCTGAAGCAGCAGCAATCCCAGTGACTTTAAAATACTCATCAATATCCCAAGTAAGTTTTGATGCGTCTAATTTCATTTGATTTTGCTTAGTCGTGTTAGTCATGATTATATTTAATAATAAAGTAATTATACCCTCTCTAGAGGTGGGAGATTTCGAACAATCTCCAGCGGTAGTCACACCTTTTATAATGCAGTCACGGTAGTTGACGAGCTCTGCGTTCACCTGCTTATTCTGAAAGATTTTCACTTTCTAGCACCCCTAGAGAAGGTATAATTAAACTATACAATATATGTCTGATATTAAATATCGTCGTCGCTATCGACATCAAATTTGACACCCTTGGCTTTATCAACCTCTTCGACGTATGTCCATATCGCCTTCATTTTGATCTCTCCCGGGGAATGCTGAATCGCTTCACAAAACTCAACGAGCTCTTCAATAGTATCTCTCTCAATCGACCGCGCATATCCCCCACTGTCTGGCATATTAATATAATATACTAATTTTGTATTTCCGTATTGTACCTTCTTCATATTATTATTATATAGGGGTTCGTTTAATATTAGTCTTCAGACAAAATAGTGAAGAAGTCTTTACCATCAAAGATTGGATAGTCATATGATGAATGGTCCCAATATTTATCTTCAATCTCTCTCCAAGTGATAGATCCCCAAGGCTTCAACGATTCTTCAATCTCATTAAAATTGTGAGGGCTGATATATGCTAGCGCATTTACGATCAAAAACCACATCACATTCCCAAGAAGTAATACGGTAAAGATCAAATGATTTATTGCTGTTTTTACTTTTGACATATTCTACTGAGTTAACATCCAAAAAATTACTTTATTTACCAGCCAAGTCGCTCCTAAGATTGCTCCTAAGATTGCAAAAAAGGCGACGACAATTGTGACACATCCTGACTTCATAATATTATTATATTGAGGTTCCTGAAATTATAGACCCCCTATTATAATTTTCTAGTCTCACACTTGTGAGTTACGACGAAGGTAGTAGCTGCTTGAAACTTAGTTCCACAGGAGCAGGTAATCGTCTCATATTGAGTCTCATCTGAATCGTAATTATCTGATAGATAGCGACTACTCATAAAGTCGTAATCACAATCTGGGCAATGAAAATCTGCTGCTACCTTGTTACGGTCGCCGTGCTTGCTTGCAAAGTCGACCCTTGCTGATGCTGCGTATAAGTCTGGAAGCCCATCAGAGAAGATAAAGCACTTACGTTGATAAAGCTGCAGTCTCTCAATCTTTTCAACAAACCACCCAAAACCATCGTCGTGATTCTTATAAAAATCCCCATCCTTATCGATAGTATAATAATTCCAGATGGTGTCATTTGCAGACATACTGGATCCAAGACATCCGTTTTTATCGAGCTTAACTGCCATGTATTTAGTTTTCTTAAATTGGTCGTCTTTCATACTATAATTATAGCGAGATTCCTAATATACTGTTACGTGTATAAAAAAAGGCCTCACATTACGAGACCTCAGCTAGCAAAGGGCCTCGCCGGCATTATACGCATCGGTGATACTTTCGTGAGTTGAAATTAGATGCGCAATACCTCCCCCAGTTGGTAACTCCCAAAGCTCAATCGTTGTGCCGGTAACTTTAATATACCACCCATCCTCGATATAAGCCGCCTTTTGGAGAACTGTGAAGCCGTCTCTTATATGGGCTACAAGTTGTACATTTGTTTCAGTCATAATAATTGTTTGTGTTGTCTTCTACTCTATAGCCCCTTAACGCCGTTTTCATATCCCACTGCATAAGCGTTAGTAATAGCGGCATATATAGGGTCGTCCTTATCTATCATGTATTGCTCGCAGTATTTAATTGCTCGTTTCTGAGCACGGAAGAGATCCTCTGTGCCATCCTGCTTGACTCTCAATGATGAAATGACCTCTGAGGAGTCGAGGGTCGGGGCTGTTGCTTTGCTGAGATTATCCATAATAATTGTTTTTGTTGTCTTCTACTCTATTATTATACAGTAGTTCCTTAGTACGGCGCTTTGATTTCTTCCGCTACAATATCCCAATCAACATCAATTGGGAGCTGTCGAGCAGCTCGAATTAGAGATCGAATGGCGCGTGGGTATGCATTGATTGCTGCAGTCTCGTATGAATCAAGATCAGGTTCCGTACCTTCTTCAATATGTTCAGTGAGAGATTCGACATTTTGCTGCAGCCCTAATAGGGTATTAGCAAATTGGCAATAGGACATGTTAGGGCTGTTTCTCATACTATTATTATAGTGTCGTTCCTATTCCTCAAACTTTAAAACTTCTACAGGAAACTGCCCTACGGGGAGGATCTTATATGATACTGATATACCTGAATATGAATCCCGACCAGACGCCTTAGACTTATCAACGACAATAGTTGCTTCGATTTGCGTCTCCTCAATGCCAATAATTTCAATACTAAAATTCCACCGTCGGCATTCTTTTCTGGTTATAATATACTGCATGTTCTTATTATAAAGAGGTTTGTTAATTGACGGCCCCTGCAGGATTTGAACCTGCATCTCAACATTAAATGTTTTGAAAGCATTTAACCGTCTCGCTCTACCGTTGAGCTAAGGGACCTAAAGTTTTTGCTATTTAATTTATGGCTCACTCTTATTATAAAGAGGTTTATTAATTGAGGGTCCCCGCAGGATTTGGACCTGCATCTCATGACGATAATGTTGCGAACATTTAACCGACCGGCTCTACCGTTGAGCTAAGGGACCTAAAGTTTTTGCTATTTAATTTATAGCTTGTGAGAGCATACTGAGCTTCATTGTCTCCCGCGTTCTCTCTGTGTTGATGGTTGATCTGTAATGTCAATCGCCTGCACCTTTGAGAAGGTTGTACGTGCAGTTGACAATGTCGTTCTCTCTGTGTTGCATCTTATCGAGACCATTTGCAATAACTCCTGCCGGCATGCCTGTTGCTTCCGCAATCTTCTGGATACCTTCTTCATTATTCATACCCTCGAAGATATATATGGCGCTATGCGCGATGTCTGCATTCCGCTTTGCGGCCTTCACATCAACGAGCCACCATTTGGCTCGATTGAATGAACGTCGGATGCGACTGGGGATTGAGCGGGGTGATTGTCTTCTGTCTCTGGTTCTCATATACTAAATTTTACGGGCTTGTTTCTGATTAGCTCTTCTTCTCTGTTGAGCCATTGATTGCAGAGGCTCCTTAGGGAAGACTGAGACAACCTTTTCGTGAGTCTCTTCGCAGATATCTTTTGCTACTTGCTCATCGCACCCTTTATCGACAAGCATTCCCCACATTGCGTCGCCGGATAGATCAAAGGGCTTTAGTTCCCCACCCTCTTCTGAATGAATTTCGTTTGCTATAACTATCAAGGCTTCGCAAATCCAGCGCTCCCACTCACCTCTCGTCTTATCGTTTCCTATCATATTATTATTATATTAAGGTTACCTTTTATGAGTAATAAACTTCATTCTCTGCTGCAACCCGGACCAATTCTGCATGACTCTCACATAGCGACTGGATAAAGGGAGGGCACTGGATCTTATAATCTGGAGTCTTATTCCAATTAAAAATATAATCACCGAAGAATTGTGTTACAGTAAAATTACCGATAGTTAAATTTGCGCAGCCGACCCAGGTTTCAAGCTGCGTTGGGTCTGAGCCTTTAATAATTTGTTCCGTGTAAGATATAATTTGCATACTATTATTATAAAGGGGTTCGTTTTATTTTAATCTCTCTGAAGCGTTGTCAATCTTGCACAAACTTAGAACTGAGTACCGTTCGACTTAAGAAACAGTTCCTTCTCGAGCTTTTGGATCTTCTGACGATTGGCTGCTACCTTACCTGCTTGCTTAGCAGCAAGAACAGTCTTAGCAATTACCGTGGTAGCTGCATTAGAAAACATAGCTTCAAAAAGCTCTTTATCAGACACGCGTCCCAGCTCTTCAGTTTTAAGAGAGTCACGAAGCGCTGTGAACGCTTTACGGTTATCATCGGTTACCATTACAGTTTTGAATCGGATTGTATTAGACATATTATTTGTTGGATTGTATTTGTTACCTTCTACTCTATTATTATACAATAGTTCCGTTATGCTTTATTTGTCTTTAATCTTTTTAGCATAATTTGGAAAGCCCCTTTCAATAGACTCTCGTAAGTTGGGAAAGAGAGTACCTTCCGGACCGTAATACACCCTGGAAGGATCCTTTTTGGGTAGTTTTTCTGATGGCTTGTCGTGTGGTTTAATATAATCAACTACCCTCGACGGGTGGAGAATTCTAAATTCGCGAGTGTTGCGCGGGATGTCAGCTTGTACTGAGCTAGCTAGAAGGAGGGCGATAAGAATGTATTGTAGTTTCATTTGATGTGTTTGAAAGCGATGATCACGCCACCTAAGGCAGCAATAAGGAGAAGATGTTCAATTTCCATACTATTATTATAAGGGGTTTCCTTTAGCTTAGAAGATAAAAAAAGCGGTGAAGAAAATATTATCTTCACCGCTTATAAGCTAGTCAGCGGATTATAGTTAGCTGAGATATAATAGATTGCAATCTATTACCCTGCAGTCTGCACAGTTTTCCTCTAAATATATCACCCTTTGCTTTCTTTTGAAAAAAAGGCTACGGCGATCTCAGATCGCCGTAGCCATAAAATCATTCCCTCTGGCCATGCCACGTGCAACGAGCCCATCTCAAGCGGCGCCTACCGGCAATGCCTTTGATGGGTCCAAAACCATCGTTCTCTTATTTTTCTTATATTGTATAGTCTTAGGATTTATAACCATTTTCAGTTAATACTTTAACCTGCTCATCGAATATCTCTCCGAGTATAATTAAGTAGTCCCTCAACATAAATACATATGACCGTCGTCGTTATATAATGCGATCGTCACCGCTACAAATTGTTTAATACACCCTCGCCGTTTAACCATCGATCCACGCTTCTACTTTCTCTTCGAGAGGGCTAATACCCTCTTCAAGATTAATATCTACGCTTTCCTCCATAGCCGTTTGCTCCATGATGTAAAAAAGTGTATTTGAATTTTCCATTAATTCTGTCATCGGTGATGAAAGTTGGTGAGATGTGACTTCCGTGGAAGAAGATGCTCCCCCGATAATAATATAAGCACCGTCTACTTCCGTATCTCTCATCAGAGAGGCTGTTCGATATGATGGTAGATTATCTCCTCTCGTAAAATCGATCATCTCAATGAGCTGATCTGCAGTAAATTCACCCTCTCGATCTCTCCCCCATGCCTTAAATTGAATTGCTCTCATACTATTATTATATGATCGTTCCTTATTCCTCAAAGACCTTGATTGCTCTCTTGATGTCAGAATAACTAACTTCAATTGCAAGATCATGGCCTGTCATCGAAAGGTTGATGAGAGTCTCCCCTCTGTGATTGTCGGAAGCGCTGATCTTCAGTTCTGATTTAAGTGCTTCCTCATCCCAACCCTCCAAAGAGGAATTAGATTTAATTGGTATTGATACAATCATTATTTAACTTTACTTTTAGGCATATCATCATCCTTGATAGTCTTCTTGAATCCTACCCCCCCAGCAACATGATAAATAATAATGCCCTCAGGGTTCATAAACCCAGGAACAGCCGAGCTCCCATTGTATTTAAGCTCTTCTAAAATCTCATCTGGATTTACTTCAGCAAACGGACCAGTCCAAAGAACTGGTACAATATCGCAACACGGTGGAAGTTCTTCCTGCATCCTGACAATCGTAGGATTTGGCTGGCGAATCTCTTTTGGCTCATCCGCAGCGTAGTGCCATCTCTCGGTATTGAACAGACTAAATCGACGGTCGAGGAGACCATATGATCGTTGAATCTTTTGCCCCCACCACTCGCCGTAGTGTCGCCCAGGTCCTAAAGAAGTCTTTAGCTCGTCGCGATGATCTTCGACCCATTGAGCAAAGCCGTAATTATCATTTTCAGGAGTGAGCCATCGTGACCTACTCCCCGCTAGAACTGAACCATCTTCAGTGATGCACACTTGGCTATTAGTACCATCGATCTTCTCTGTGACAATACAATCCCGTGAAAAGCGGCCCATCTTCGGCCACTCCCGAAATTCTTCTGTAATATTAGTTTGTTCTGACATAATTAAATTATATGGTAGTTCCTATTCTTCGTGCCTACCTGTATCTTCCACCCAAAAATACCCGCTCTCGTCGTTGTGTTCCCACTCCTCTGTAGCTTCCTCAGAATCCCTTTCATACTTAGTAAAACAAGGATGACAAAACAGCTTGCGACCATCGGTCACTGGGCGAAGTTCAACTCCGGTAGCTGTATTACAAGCTAGGCAGATTAACGTATTCGACCTTTTCATTTATATTTTACAAGAGTTAGTATTGTAATTGTATTATCTAACACGGGGGGAGCTGTCTCTATCTCCGACAGGCTGTCACACCCGTTCCCCTTCCACTACTCATGACAAATTTGAGTGTTCGCCAGTTTCTTAAAGCATTTCACTCCAAGCCCCGCGTTAGATATTACATTTACTTCTTATTCCCTATACACTAATTATAACGGGGTTCCTAATAATATCTTTATGATTTCAATTTCATAAATTTGCCAGCCACTCCAGGAGATTATTGAATTTCCTTTTAATATAATCTTCATCAGATTCATCCTCCTGATCTATCTCAGGGGGGAGTGGCGGGGGTTCCTCCATTGCGATGGCACGCCGAATGCGTTTATCAACCTTTCTAATAGCTCTGTCTATAATATTCATATGTGTTTTTTTGTGTTCGTTACAATTTGTGTATTTGACTCCTCAATCTTGATAAATATGTTCACAATAATTATAAACGAGTGCACCAAAACCATCAAAGTAATTAGACTCCCCAAACCTCTTAGGATCATCTCTTAGAGCTGCTGCGAATAGATCTATGTCGAGAGGATCAATGTTACTTTGACTCTCCATAGATTCTAACGCATTGCCTTGTGCTTCAATCATGGACGACGTAAATATACACAATGCAGCATCAACGCGCTGATTGAACATCAGAGAGAGGTCATTGGATCTTTTCATAATAATTAAAAATTAGTTCAGCTCCCCCATCTTCGAAATAATTCCTCCCGAACCACGACGGAGCAAACTCGATCAAAGACGCAATTGTCTTCAATGCCTTCGTGTTATTCTCTTTAGCTCCTCTCATTGATGCAATCGCTTTGCATTGTGAAGCTCTCAATTGCCTGGCAAAATCAGAGAGAGGCAATTCAATCCTATCATTAAGTGTGAGAGTGGGCAGTGATAATTGCTTCATCAGCTCAGTATTCATTTGTATATTGTTTATAGACGGGTTCTTCTATACCAGTGCCATCATCACCATTGTCGTCGAACCATCTTGCGGCATACTTAATCATCGAAGCAACATTATGTAGAGTGCTTTTATCAACTTCTTCGGTCACGGCCATCACTTCTAAAGCGTCATTGTGCACCTCTTCAAATCGTTTTTTCAAAATCAATAAAACTGTCCACGCTCCGATGATAATATTCGCAGCTGGCTTCTTCTGTTCTCCTGATACTCATAGGTGTTAAGTAACTTCCTGCAGATCTTTAATAAACGAACTCTGCCATACTATCTTTGAAATGATATCCTCCACCTTATCCTGAAACACCCGGAACGACTCCCCGGAGTTATAATGAACGAAATCAAACACAGCGGCTAATTGATTTGCAGCATCTTGATCACCCTTCAAACCACCTCGTAATGATTCTAATGCAGCGGTCTGTACGTCAGCGAAATGATCAGTGAAATCTACCCACGCGAAATCACAACGAAAATCATAGGAGAAAGTATCGCTTTCAACTGCCCTCATAATGCTTAATAATATGTGTTTCAAGACCCCCTTCAATAGACCGTCCATCTTTATTTTCCATATCTTATTTTATCGCTGTCGAGCTCTAAGGTTTCATAATATCTATGAATGATGTCAACTTTAGAATCAAAATAGGTTGTAGCAAAAAAGGCTGGAGCACAGGCCAGCGCCCCGATCAGTCGATTTAAATCATCATGATCCGTCGGACCAGACTGTTCGAGTGCCTCTAATGACTCGGTCCGAGCTAAGCAAACTTCCGACGAAAATTTGCGAAGAGTCATCGCAGCTCGACAGTCAAATTGAGTAGCGGCGGATAATAATGATTGTGACATACTATAAATTATTGCTGTCGAGCTCTATGCTTTCGTAATGTTCACGGACGATGCCTAATTTTGAATCAAAGTAGGTCGTAGCAAATAAGCCTGGAGCCCACTTCAACGCAGACACTAGTTGATTCAATGAATCATAATCCGTCGGGCCATGTTGACAAAATCCCTCTATTGCAGTCATACGCGCAATGCGAATTTGTGTAGTGAAGTCCCAAGGTATAGCCGGTTGCTTAGCAAGGCTACCCCAGGGGGATGATTTTGGGTGAGACATACTATAAATTATATCGCGGTGAAGCTTTCGAACCTGGTTCGAATGAGGTTAACTTTTGAATCAAAATAAAACTCACCGAAGAATATAGGAGCATACTTCATCGCAGACGCCAATTGATTTGAATCATCACAATCTGACGGACCGTCCTGATCGAACAACTCTAATGCAACGTTCCGGGCCCTTCTGATTTGCTTAGAAAAGTCGTGCGTAGCGTTGCCTCCCGACGGTTGAACATAATAGCAGAGTTTAATGATTGCGACATACTATAAATTATATCGCGGTGAAGCTTTCGAACCTGGTTCGAATGAGGTTAACTTAAAGTTAACCAGGTTAACTTTTGAATCAAAGCAAAAATCACCGAAGAATCCAGGAGCATACTTCACCGCAGACGCCAATTGATTTAAATCATCACAATATGACAGATCATCCTGATCGAACAACTCTAATGCAGCGTCTCGAGCCCTTCTGATTCGCGTAGAAAGGTCGCTTAGCAGTGCTGCTGCTCGATGGTCGAACATAATGAGGGAGTTTAATGATTGCGACATACTATAAATTATATCAGATATTCCAGCTCATAATGTTTATGAATAAGATCTGCGCCACCAACCTCCAAATAGGCATCTGCGAAGTAGCGATGGGCATGTTCTCCTACAGCCGCTAATTTATTAAAACTATCTCGATTTCCTTCATCGCTTTTAAGCTCCTCAGCAAAAGCGAATCTTAGATCATCGAGCTCGACTGCTAATTCAGAAAGAGCCTGACTCGGTCGATGGTCAAACATAATGAGGGAGCTTAATGTTTTTGCCATACTATAATTATATCACTCTCTTCCGTCGCCAGGGAGCATTCCATATACCATACATATCTTAGTAGTGCGTAGAGCAGCAAGATACCCCCTATCGAAAGATTCCATCTGTAATTCGGACCCATTGGCTTCAATAAACTGTGCAATAAGGTTATCAATCAGCTGAGCTGCGTCCTCACGCTTCCATTCCACCGCCTCTTCTTTTTTATTTTCATCTTCCATATCTTAGTTTATTTCTCTCTCAGTGTCTGAGATAGCTGACAAATACCCCTGCTGATAACCAGTACCATAATGCTTAGCAGCGCCGGTGTTAAGTGCAGAAGCTGTAGCAGCATGGTTAATTGAATCAGCGCGTAGTTTACCGATTGAAGTTTTACAACTAGCGGGCCACTGAGGGCTTTTTTTAAGTATATCAATTGCCTCAGTGGCGCCGATATACCCACAGTAAAAGCCAGTGTGGTATTCTGCTAGACCTGTAGCAGCATCCTCTTCATCATCGATATCGTGGAAGCTTCCATTAGGAAAGTGAACTGGTGACTCTTTGTTCGGCATACTATAATTATATAGGGGTTCCTAATACTACGCAGGGTGATCCAGCTGAGCCTTAATGAGGAGTAAAATACCCTTTACTGTATCGAGTCTACCTCTACTATACGCATAGGCAAAGAGGGCGGGGTCTTCAGGTGCGCCTCGCATCCCGTTGAAGTCATTGTTTGCGTCGATGTTAAGTTCATTTAAATCCGCCGCGCTTCGGGCCTCAGCTAATAGCTCTACTACCTCCGCTACAATATGAGTTATATCGGAGTCCCCTCTGTTGTCGCCTTCCGGTGTATATTTGACACCATTTACTACAACAGAGGGGGCTGGGTTTCGCTCATTTTCCATACTATGATTATATAAGGGTTCCATACCCTAGGAGTGACACACTTACCTCAATACGGCTGTGCATAAAAAAATTCAGTGATTTAAGTATTTCTCGCAAAAAAGTAGAGACACACTTACCTCAATACGGCTGTGCATAAAAAAATTCGAGAATTGCCGTATTTTTTGTAAAAAAGGAGGGACACACTTACTTCAATACGGCAATAGGTCTCTATGCAAAAAAAAATTGAGCTATTGCCGTATTTCTCGAAGAACTCCCATCAGATCCACCCGGTTATTATATTCACCGCGCTCTCCACGAAGTTTCTGCTATTTTGTGAAGTTAACAGGAATATCGCCCCGTCTCCGTGCCCTGCGTGTTAGACGCTTTGCGGCCTTCTTACCAATAGGGCCATAAGCGTCTCCGTGGGGCTCATTACCTGACCAGATATCTATAGTCATCTTTCCACGTTGGACATCATTAATAAGGTCCTCCTTATCATCGGCTTCTATATCTCCACCTCTCATCCATCCTGGCAGTGCTCTTCTTGTTCTTGACATTTGTTTATTCGTTAAAGTTATTCTTCGGTATTTGCGTTATAATCATTAAAGATGTCGCCTCTATCGTATTCATCACGTTCTAGTACGTCTGTATACTCTTCATCAGCTCTTTCTCTTTTATTGTTTGTGATAATAGCCATCCTCTCGTTAGATGAAATGTTTGCATCCTTTATCCACCATGGCATTGCTCTTGTTCTATTTTCCATCTTCTTTTTGTTTGCAGGCTCTCTTATTAGACTCTTTCTTCTTATTAGGGAGACGCTTTGTTCCTTTATTTAGGACAAAAGCAGCTCCTCTCGCAAATGCCATTTTGTTTTTAAGAGCCCCTCTCATACTATTATTATAATGAGGTTCCTTCGTTTGCCATTACAATCTCATCGATATCCAAGATGCGGAAGGTGGTGGGTCTTCTGTCATATCTGTGAGTGCAGTGCCAATGTCCTGCGTAGAAGTTCTTCACTACATTGTTTTCTGATAAGATTGAATATGCATTAAGCAGATCGGAACCTTCAGCAATCAAATCTCTCTTTAGATTACGATCTCCTTGCCGCACGAAGTGATTAATGAAGTCCCCTTCTCCTACAGGTCGAGGTGCAGCAAAGAGGGGTACTGAGTGCGAGATGATTGTATCGATTCCTCTCACCTCTTTCAAGATCTCTTCGTTGTATTGGAACTCTTCCCCTCTCCACATGTTCTTACCTTCTACTCGTTGCAAGCGGTCTACTGATACTGCGCCCCCGAGAAATAGATAAGTACGGCTTCCTACAGTCTCTACGGAATAATCGGACATAAATTTCAACGCTCCATTGCCAAATCGTCTCCGTTCCTGATGAAAGATTGGGATGCTGTGGTTCCCACGATTAACTAGGCATCGCACTCCAGCATCATCTAGCCGCTTGCCGAGAGCTTCAAGTCTCTTGGGGTATGCTGTTGATCCGAAATCTCCAACACTAATAATAGTATCTCCCTTTTCAGCGTATTCGTCAATCCACTGTTTCACCGCATGAAAGGCGCCGTGAGTGTCTCCTATAATATATGTAGATGGCATTAGTTCGAAATGCGGACGGTACCTGTAAATGGTATAAGGTTAGTTAGATAGTCGATGTTGTACGACGTACCGACAGGTGCATCGCTCCGCGGATCATTAACAGTCTTCATTGTTATGCAGGCCGGCTTTCCCTTCCGATGAATTAGTAACGCTCTTCCGTCAGCGAGAATGAGGAAGATACTTTTAGTTTTGGTAGATTGCACCAAAGTCATTTTGGCATTGGGAGCAGTTGCTGCAAATGATGTTTTCATTAATTAGTGTTAAATTCGATTACCCCATTGAATAAGGAGTACTTAGGCTGTTCTGCCGCTGGTGTACCCTGGGGGCTATTTGTGTAAGCTGGAATCATCTGCCCAAGCTGTTTAGTTTTATCTTCAGTATACACTAGAAACTTCGCGCCTCTGAAGTTCATTAAATATACATCCCTACCACCGGTAGAAGATGTGACGAGGCACGGGGCCTGCGAAGTATCAAACTCTTCGTGGTCTATTCTTTCAGATATCATATTAAATGCAATCAATCCAAGAAATAGGAATAGTCAATTTTTTAAATCTAGTAAGTCTCACGGTCACTACTATTTCGTTTGAATATCTCCGGTCGAGCTTAATTACTGTTACTGCGCGAGGTAAGTGATGTCGTCCCTTTGGATTACTATCAATCCATCGACTGATTGAAACCATATCCCCGACAATTAAATATGGATGTTCACTCATCTCTATGCAGGAGTATTATCTTCGTCTTCAATTTTACGAAAGCCCTTCGCTTTCAAAACAATATATGCTCCGGCAAATGTTTCTTCATCGCCTTTGCTACCATGTCGCATTTCTTCTTCAACCTCCTCTTCAATATCCTCACCAAATTCAATTCCAATTGAATCCAGCAGTGATGGGCCGCAGCCCGGATACGTCTCTAGGCCGAGGGATTCAATATATTCTTTATGTTTCCTAGCTGGTGCTTTCATATAATCTTTATGGGTATTGGAGTTACTCTATTAATTTAATATTTACTACGTTGGCGTTTCTTCTCTCCTTCTTTATTAAGCTCTGAGAGAGCATCTCCGAAGCCTAAGGCGATCAATTGCTCTTTCTTCGCTCGTGAGATGAACCGCCCTACCCCCTTACGGGGGACATTACCAATTGCTCCGGCAGCTTCAAGTTTAGTCCAGTTTGATTTAAGATCATCTTTATTCTTCATACCTTAATTATACGGGAGTTCCATTCCAACCGCAATCACCGCAGCCGAGCAATCTACCCTCATCGAGTGCCGTCTCACCATCGTCGCAATCAGGGCAAATGCCCGTAGCTAGAGATAGCACAACAAGAGCTGCTTTATACTTAATTTTCTTTCTCTCTGACGGTGCACCTAATAAGTTGTCTTGAATATCTGCAATCTTGATTACTGATGCAGTATAACTTCCAGACACTCGAAAAATATAACTATCATAAGACTCACCTACCTTATGTGTAATGTCGTTTACACCTTCACTGATAAAGTTGTCGAAGCCTTGCAATTCCTTTAAGGGGCAGTTGGTTTTCTCTAGGATATCATGCAACCACGCGATGGCAATTGCTTGGATACCTACCTCGCTTCTTTTCGCGACCCTCTCTGCAACCCGCGCTAGGTGAGCTGTCTCCAACTCACCACATCTCCTCTCTTGAACTCCGTGATGGGTCCGAGCAATCTTAATAGCTTTTGATAGAGCTAGAAAATGTGGGGTCGGGTCGGATCTCGCCCATGTAGGTGCTGTCATACTATTATTATAAAGGGGCTCCGAAAAAATTGCCCTTTCAGGAATCGAACCCGCATCAGCGTACACTATTTGCACACCGCTCTGCCATTGAGCTAGAGGACTTAAAGTAAATGTATATTAAGAGCTAATAGCTCTATATTATAGAGGATGTTACCATCCGGAAAAGGTGCACCAGGTCGGGCTTGAACCGACGACCTAGTTTTTATGAGAAACCCGCTCTAACCAACTGAGCTACTGGTGCAAAAAGTTTTTGTTTTTTATTTATGGATTAATTTCATTTACCATATTATTATTATAAAGGGGTTCCGAAAAAAGGTCCTTGTAGGAATCGAACCCACATCATTGCAGTACAAATGCACTGCTCTACCGTTGAGCTAAAGGACCGTTTATTCATTTATTAAAGTTAAGCTTTCAGCGGGGTGCTGTAAGAGGTCCCATCGCTCTCTTTTTTGCGCGTGATGAAGGAGGTACATCAGGTAACGTAGTACTTTCTGCAAATGCAACCGCATCTAATACGACCGGGTCTCCCATAGCGTCGTAATAGGTTCGATCGATCTCTCTACCCGCTGGGTCTAGAGTATGTAAAATGAGATTATGTTCGCGGGTATGTAACAGCATAAAGTTATATGCGAGAGAAAAAGTATTAAACATTCTCAACCCTGCATGACTACCATCGGGAGATGAGATTGCATACATATTACCTTTAAATTTCATAGGCTCTAGAGGGGGAGCGTTTTGAATGTGGAATGAGATTTGAAAGCAGGTGTGTATCTCTGTAGCCTTTAGCACTCGCCTGAGCTGATGACCACCAACAATCATATGGGCGGGGTACTGCTCCAACAAGCCGCTAACAATATTATCTACCACATTTAGAGGTATTTTTGTATGTAGGGAAATTGTCCTCTCGCGGCACTCTGGGCTGCTTAAGGTAACAATATCGAAAGCCTCGGAAAAATTAATCGCTTCAATACAGCAGTCATCTTTATTGTCATCCGAGTCAGTTATCTCCCGAATATCTGAGATACTTGGATCAGGGATTGCATCAATATCCTTATATAGATCGTTATCTTTAATTTTCATAATATTATTATACAGGGGTTACTTCTTAATCAAAAAGTACAGACTCTACCCAGTCTCTATCTACCCCTGGCATCGCGGGTAAGACTGTATCCTCAGGTACAGCATCTACCCACTCTAAGAGTGCTAAAGCCACCGCTCGAACTTCAGATAATACTGTCAGTGAGGTAGCCATTAATTTTATCTGATCGGGGATATTATCTGCCGCGGCCTGATATCCATCCGGGATCAAAGACGAGAGTTGACCCTCTAAGGTCGGTGGTGTATTTGAAACGGCTCTCATACTATTATTATACAGGGGTTCCTTAATTGTACTTTATATCACAATAAGTATCTAACTTGTCCCATACAGCGAACATAACGACAGATCTAACACTCCTTAAAGTTTTTTGTGTAAATATCGACTCTACATACTGCCGATTATGACTAAATCTTTGAGGCGTGTATAAACCTGTATCAAAAATAGTGTATGATAGCATAAGAGGCCCACTGGAAGGTAATAATAATAGCTGGTCTATATTAGGAGTATTATTCATAGGATTTAAGCGACGCGCGCACAAATAACCCTATATTAGAGAGCTTTGTTGTTGGTGATGGTATGGGAGGCATATAAGAGGTTAGAAGATCGTGAAACCAATACCGCTCACTGCAGTTATTTGATGTAATTAAAATATTAGAGTGTGGATCTGTAGTACTATCTATTGCCGAAAAAAACTCATCGACGATCGATTTATATTTTATTGGAATTTTGGAAGTATTAGAGAAACTCATATGAATGTAGTTTTTGTGTAATATGTAGAGCTATGCCTCTTCTTATACCGTATGAATCCTCATTAAAAAGTGCAGCTTCGTATGAATTTCTAATATTAACTAATGTACTGATTTCATAATAATAATAGTCGATAGTTTTATTGTTGATATTGCAGTCTAAGCTGTTGGAATATATTAATTCGCGCCAGTTAGAAAATGCCTGTCGCGCTTGCGTAATGAGCCGATTGAGATCAAAGGATCTTTTTTCTTTTACAGTCTTCATATAAATGCAGTTTACAGCCCACAAAAAATTCTATATTATTATTAGTTTTAAAATGAAGCGAATCAAAGTAGGATAAATAGCTTTTTGAATCTAGAGCATATACCACAGCAGACTGAACCTGGTGAAAAATATCGAAGACCAGTCTACGCTTACTGAGTTTGCTTTTTGTATTAAACATATGAACTAAATTTATCGTTGAGATTTTTTATCATACTAGCTCGAGTGTAGATAGTCAATTTTCTATTAAATAATAATTTGGTTTCCTGGTAGTGGTAGTTTTGCTTATAATTGTTTGCGCCGACGGTTAATGTATAACATTCCTCATGATCATCAAATAAATAACGTCGTCCCGGTATATATAGCCGAGATTTGGGTAATGGTCGCATTACATAATTAATGGTCTTATTTGTATCCATACAGTTTTTTTGTTATAAAATTACTTAATGAGTTTGTCAACTTCACATTAGTTTTAAGGGCATACAAACTCATAATGTCGGCATTATCATATAACTTACAACCAGATTCCGCAGAGTAAAATGAAAAGGGATTACCCTTAGACGATATATTTCGAACTTCTTTAAACTCTCTCCAAATATTACAGAATCGATTTAATTGCAGTGCTGTAGAATTATTCATATGTTTTAAGTTTACGATTTATAATATAATTATACGGGGGTTCCTCCCATTAAATCATTAATATAATTATATTTTGAACTGCTTTAACCCCTATCCAAATGTTTTAGAATCAGACTGATTGTAGTGCTGTAGAATTATTTGTATGTTTCAAGTTTAAGAATTATAATATGTACTATCGCCCATCTTTCCCGTCGCCTGGCGACGGGATTAATCGCCATTAATTCATTAATATACCTAAATTCTTCCCAAATAGATGTAGCAGCGCGGTTTATATCTGATATATTACTCATACGACTCAAGTTTAATGCATACTTGCGACCATACAGCATACTTCTTCATATATTTTTGAGATATGTTATTGTAAGCGGATGCAACATTAGTATAATTGTAATATAGTTGTTTATTGTTTGCAGTAATACACCATTTTTTGGAAATACTATGTTTATGTTTCGTTAATTGCGAAATGCAAATTACAGGTCTCACCATAAAAGTATAAACGCTATTCATATTCTTTCATTTTATCGTGTATTATGCCGCTCTTCTTATCACTAAGGCGTTCGTCTGATTTACGCTCAAACAATATTTTAACTGTATTATACCCATACAAATTATTATGAGATTCTGTAGAAACGTATCGTGTCAGTTTATGAAAGCGATTAAATTCAGCCCAAATTAAAGCGTAATGGTATTGTCTGCTGGTATTATTTTTCATAACATCTCATTTTATCTATAATCCCTGCCACAATAATATGCCGCTTTGTTTCCTCCTTGGATACACTTTTATAAATAAATGATTTAATAGAAGCAGCAATGACAGCCTCATGTACTACGATAGAAGAATCAGGGAGACAATCGACTATTCTAGAACTTTTAAAGGTCATATAAAACATCTCACTAATACCTATCGGGGCAGCTTTTATATATATGATATTACTTTTCATTATGATCGTATATTCCTAACTGCATTATGATTGATTCCTGGTGATATTGCATCGTTTTTTCTCCATAAATAGTCTGCTCATTAACAAATAATCCCGACAAATCCTCAGGGTATATAAGTTGTAATAATGTCTTCATATGATTGCATTTTATCCTTAATTTTATCTTTAATAGACTGTCGAGTGGTTTCTGTCGCTTCCGCTATCTTCATATATATAAATGATTTAACATAAGAACTTATGACAGTCTCATATAATACAGTAGGGGGATCGGTACTGTACCGGATATCCTCACTACTTCTAAAAGTCGGGTAGAATGACGGCCCGATACCATACGGGACAACTCTAAGTTTGTGTGAGGTATTAACTTGCATTAGGTTTATATGTTTCTAACTGCGTTTCAATAGAAAGCATTATTTCATATTTGATCGGGAGCATATCAAGTTTTCCGTATATTTCCTGAACTAATAAATAATCTGTAAAGGCTTCACATGTAATCTGTTTTCCTTCAGTATTATATAATATCTGATATTCTGATAATTTACATTTCCAAAATTCTTCCCATATTGATTTATCAGGCTTAATTAAATTTAATAAATTAGACATTATTATGTTAAATTGATTAAGTTAAACATTCTCCTGGAATGGGCGCATCCCCATCGCCCAGCGCTGTGGGGGATGCGATATGTATGTTCTTTGCTGATCACATATAGCCCACATTATAGTATATCGTCGCGTGTTGCTTGATTTATTATCAAATGCGGCTTTAATATATCTATAGTCGTAATTTTGTTTTTTAAATCTGTAAGCCATTTCGGTTACCATGCCATATGATGGAAAATCCTCACCATTAAAGTTGGTGAATTCTTTCCATATTGATCTCCTAGGCTCGATTAAAATTACATTATTATTCATTAGTTTACCGCTTTAAGGTTGAAATTTGGTTTTAATCTTTATAAGAATCTAGCTTCGCATTAACTATCTGTGAAACTGTCCGTGTCCAAATTATTTGGGAGGTTGTTCGATTAAATGATGTAATGGAGTCAAAATAAAGTTCTAATAATATAATGTTATTGAGACGAGACCTGTCTGAGGTTGTCGAGTTTAACATTGTGAGCTTTTTAATAATATTACAAGAGAATGATGTCCGAATACAGTACGGAGATTGCCTACCTATCGAATCTAATGTGCGAGGGTGCAACTGTATATTATTTTTCATTTCTGGTATTATAATGTTTAGCGGAACTATTAATCGAAAAGTAAAAGATTTGATAGTTGTATAATTAGCCCATCAGGACCTCTGCCTTTTGTGTTTCTAAAAACTACAGGGAATTCGTTACAAAATTTTAGTTTAATTAATCTTTGACTCGGTAATGGCAATCGGTTGAATAATATATACGGAGAGTCGTCTGGAAGCTTAATAAGTATACGCTTTTTCATTTTATCGTTCCGTGGTCGTGTTATACCAATTTCGTAAATGGGATTCAGTGAACGAAATGCCCTTAGTGAAGGCTAAGCGGTATCTGTCATTAAACTCAATCCTTATCAGAGCATAATTTGTATATGATAAGCTGTAATATTTCGTTAGGTTTTTTTCATCATATGCGATTCCTAGATCGTAAAAAAAGCCGTCGATAGAACACATTTGAATCAGTAATTCATCCTCTGCATTATAATATGTTTGTGCTGTATATTCCATTTAGTTAATTATACACTCTTGAGAGATTTAAATTGACTATCCAGATGCACCTTTATATGGTCCTGAGCCGGGTTGGATACCTGCATATAATTCCACCATATTTGAGCACCGACTCTAAACTTCTGGCTTATCTCATGCTGAGTGTGTGGATCTATATTATTAATTCTACCGAAGGTATCTGCAACAACGACACCGCGTCTAACTAAACGGTCAGGTAGAGCGATTGCTCGCCAAGCCATGGTAAGGGCTGGTGGCGGGCAGATAATTATAATATTCATAATGCGATTATGGCAGCATAACTATTATGCTGTAAGGTTGTAACTCTCAGATAAAATAAAATCACGTGAGCTATACAATAATTATAAAGAGGTTCCTTTACATTTATTAATATCAATAGCTACCTGATTTATTATTTATATGCGGCTGTAACATGTCAGTAATCGTTCGACCAGATCGCCTCATAAATACATAAAAATTATTCTGAGGTAAATTTACATACCGACGCTCAATGTTTATAATTGTACTATCATCAAGATTAAATACGTAACAATCTAGCTCTTTTAATAAGGCTGAAGATGGGTCAATTAAAGCTATATTATTTTTCATTATATCTCTCGAATTGTTGACTATCAAAAAAGCTATAAATCATATAAGATATCGATGGGCCTCGTCTATTAATAAATTTTACGCGATGTGCAACATATGTAGTACGTATAGGCCCATCGCGGCCGTCGCCTGCTATGTCAGCTCGATCGAATAAGCTATTAACTGACGAGTCAGGGACATGGACCTTAATATTACGGATTACTTCTTTGTACTGCATTATAAAAGTCGTCTAGTTTTGAGAGAAATAGTATATTTAAATTCGCCGACATATTTGCTCCCGATCGCTGCAGAAATATAAATCTAGGAGTGCCGGGTAATCCCCATTGAGTATACGTGAGATATTTTAGTGTTGGATTATCTTGAGTGATCCACAAATTACATAAAAATGGAGGCTTATGTATATCTCTTTTCGTCATTATATTGTTCTTTAAAGAGGAATTTGAAACGAGTCGCAGCATCGGTAGTGCTCCTAAATCGATACCACCTAGTATATGCTGATTTATATGCAATCGATATTGATTTGTGAGCTTGACATTCACCCCACCACCATCTAATATAAAAGAATTCCTCCCCGTTTAGATTTATTTGTCTTTTAGTACCCATGCAGCATATATATTATTTTTTATCTTTATAGGACCTCAGTTGTTTTGTAATGGCAAATTTGATAGGGGCACAGCAAAAGCATGGTAAATCAAATCGAGTACAAAACAGTTGCTTAAATCTATAATATGAGGGGGATGCCCTCGCGCGAGGGACTTTCATTCGTATTCTGCTATTCTTATACTCCTGTAACAGGTCGCATAGTTCATCGTCTATGAAATGGTTTGGTACCTTAATTGTTACATCTTTACTTCTTTTCATTTTGCTTTAATTTTTGAGATGATTATACCATCGTATTTACAATTCATATAGTTTATGATGCTTTATATTATGTAAACGTTCTATTGCGTCACCTACAGAGTTAAAAGGGAATGGAGTTGAGGTTGAGTTAAATCGATTGCTCCAATTGTTTAGATGTGCTGCTTTATCTATAAAATGGAAATCTTTAAATGGGGCAGTGAGAATATATTCATATGTAGGCTTTCTATATTTTTTCATTTAGCAGTGATTGATTTATAATACCTAGTATATGCGCTCTAAATCGTTGGCTTTTTATGATTGTGGTAGATGTAAATTTGTGATTTTCCATCCAAAATTTAAGCAGTAAACTATTACCTATGGCTAAATCTGCAAATTTATGTATGGGTTCTGGATAGTTAATTGACACTTTACTTTTACTTTTCATTCCGCTCAAATTAACAGTTTCTTCTCCAGGATCGAGTTAGTTTACCAGCGAGTAATCTATTAAAAGTATTGGGATGATTTTTTTCAATAGTTTCAATATAGTTATCGCGCCAGAAGTTAAATAATACGCTTCCCCTGCCTAGAAAAGTTGCAAATTTAGATATTTCAGATCTCGGATATTTAATTGTTATTTCTCTGCGTATTTTCAAACTTTCAATTTAAGGTCAATGGTTTTAGTGTTGCAATTTGCATATCGATAGCGGTGATTATACCATCGTGTAAAAGCGATCGGAGCGCATACAGGTGTTGCACTCTTGTATGTACTATAGTTCTAACGTTGAAGAATATAATTCTCAACTCATCTGGATTTCGACCTAAATCCAACAAGTCAAAAATATTACTATGTTTTGACATCATATTTCTTAATTACCTCGAATGCATCATTTAGCTTACTAACAATATTGCCTCGAACTTTATTGCCTCGAACTTTCTGCTTACGCATTATAAATCTTCTCCAAATATACAAAGCCTCGACACCCCCCCCTCGTTGATTCAATATATCTGCTTGTTGGGATATTACAGCTACCCAAAGCATATAAAAGACTTCTTCCCCGGGTTTGCTACCTAAGTCTTTCATAATGCTCTTGTACTTCTCTCCCATATTTTTGTTCAAACTCCCTAAGTATGTGTATTCTTGCACTTTGATGCACGCTGCTATTTAAAATAAGAGAAATATACCAGGTTGAATGCTCAGAGGTTTTATTTCTAAGACGTGTAGGGAAATAAGCCCAAAGCATATCTGTTATTTGCTGAGTAGCTCGTTTAGGTTCAAAATCTAAGATATCATAAAACGCAGGACCGTTTATGGAACTGCCTTCAAAATTAATACTCATTATTTAATTCCTTAAATGATATAGTTAGGAACCGCATTTTTAGATTATATGTTTGCTTATTGGCGGTGTATGAGGGCTCTCGGGTTCTATAAAATAGACTTGAGTGACCGACATACTTCATTGGGTTAGATGTTTTAGGCTCACCCGAATTAAGCCATTTAGTGGAGAGGGCAGAAACTAGACCTATATATGCTAAGCGATGTGTAAATATAGAATCCGTTAGCCTCTCAGACTGTTGTTTATTCAGCTTCATTACTCGCGTCGCGCTTAGATTTCAAAATCATGATACCTATCTACTATTAAATGCTTAAATAGAAAATTGTCTTCCCACCAATCATCGAATGTTATAGTGTTGCTCTTATTAAGAGAATCCCAATGTATTTTACACTCATGCAGAATGCCCATTGTAGGCATTCGATATGGATACGCATCAGTGTAATGGAACCATAACTCAGTCACATCATAATTAATTTGGCTCAAATGGACAGGTCGGCTTTGGGCTTTAGTGGTCGGGAATTGTTCTGATTTAGTAGACATTATAAATTAGACAAATAAAAATGGTGCAGGTGGAGGGATTCGAACCCTCAATGTGATCATTAATCCGTGTTGGATTTTAAGTCCAATGCGTTTCAGCCAGTTTCGCCACACCTGCATGTTGTTAAGGGTAACTATATTATTCCTTATACTATTATTATATAGAAGTTCCTTTATTTCCAAATCTATATGCATCCATCGCTTGTAATAAACATAAATAATGCGGACGCGCCTTATGAGGGAAACGGTTGGTTACAATATTAAAAGATATTGGGCGCTGATTCAAAACGTGTATCCTTAGACGCTCGGCATCATTTTGTTGTGATTGCTTAATAATTATCATTTTAAGGGTAGGTCCCAGTATTTTAGTATTTCTATGTGTTTCTGCCTGGCAGCTCAATGCCTTTCGTTAAAAAATATAGAGAGTTTATGCGGTTTCTGTCGTTTTTCCTCAATTTTTCACCTGATATTAAGTAAAGTGAGGCGTATAAATGCTCGCTCAGCACCTGTACCTATAAAGCTAATAGCCATACTATATAATAACTGATCAGAGATATTTGAGTGAATAATACGCCTAATTTTATAGGTTAAATCTGGCTCATTGTAGCATGATACACTAGTTGGGAGTACTTTCATATCTGATTGTCTTTTATTTGAAATTATGCGAATTGAGGTTACGAGCGATTATAGTCGCGAGGGGAGGCTGTAGCCTATCACCTCTGAAGAAAAATGTAGATATTTCACGTTTAACGTCTGAGGCTAGTGGCCCGTCAATTGTCGACCAGACCAATGTTGGGATTATAATATATCCGGGTTGCGTGACCGCGTTTCTTATGGTTACTGATCTTACCATTTAAAATTGTATATTTGTAGCTGTACCTTATTTAACATCATGTAAACTAAGATAGAGCCTTTGTCTCACCGCTGATTTAATATTAGACCGTCGCTTGCCTTGAGTTTGAAAAAAAATACCAGAAATTTCCCAGACTCTGTCCTGAGAGAGTGATTCATTAATAGTCGACAAAATAAGGCCGAATGTGTTCGGCCGTTTCAGGAGCGGCATTTTATTATCCTTCATGTGAAACGGCATTCATCATCGCATAATAGCATCGCCTCATTGATTCATGATGAGAGCGGTTAATTGCTATACGCGAAACCTTCCAGACTAAAACTCCATCTACCGATTTAGTAACAGCTTCCCACAAACTCGACTCAAATGCTATGGGTAGGCTTAGTATATCTTTAGCGTACTTCATTTAAGCGTAAGCAAGTGACGGGATTGAGTTCGTTTCTGAATTGAGTATTGCCTTCCATACGAATTCTCGCCCGGCAGATTGACGGATTACGTTGTTTGATATCGCCCAGATTATATCTCTATCTGCCGATTTGCGAAGCATTTCTGACAAATTATGCTCAAACGGTCTGGGCGTAGCTAGCGGTATAGGTGGTGACCTTCTCATTTATGTGCGAATAGGTGACGATATACAGCTGCTCTAGTACTTATAATACCTGCAGCTGGAGGCGTCGTTCTAAATACTTTTACTGCAACGGACTGATATATATATATAGATAATTTTTCAGATATCAATTCAAAGGATGCTTTCGACAACTCAAGGTGAGGCTCTATACATATCTTTAGTTTTATTGATTTTCCATCTTTCATATTACAAATAAGCTAAACGCGTGTATTCGGTAGGGAAGTTACTATTTTGTATAAACTCATCAGTAAAATATGATATCAAAATAGTTTGATATAGCGGACTTAATTAGCTTTCGTTGAGGAATTATATCTTCGTTTTTGTACTTAGGTTTACCATATCTATACGGACCTGTCTCTACAGCTATGCGGCACAGCGGGAAACATATCGAATCCCATACCCCAAATGGCGTGTCTTTTAAACGACTCATCCGCGCTCTTTCTTTTGAGGTTATTTTCATGGAAATTAAACAGGGTAGTTTGATATGATAAA